>OJDA01000079.1_pt1 | contig 38718 bp, 38 predicted proteins | sample 1592551 | NCBI WGS metagenome assembly OJDA01 (sample SAMN05416810, study PRJEB24817) | seawater metagenome | isolation source: Sea water | place: Canada:Atlantic | collected 2013-07
GATCTACACACTGCATATCGTCGGCAGCGTCAGATGTGTATAAGAGACAGCAGAATGACAAGGTAATGCCGCACCATCTGGCGCAATGGTTAAAAAGGTGGTTCCCCAGCCGTTCATGCAAGCTTTTGGGCGGTTTTCGTAGTAATCAGGTATGACGTAATAAATTTTCATCTTGCCTTGTTGAGAGCGTTGGTATTCGTTAGCAATTTTTTCAGCGTCTTGAAGTTGTTCTTGCGTTGGCATTAGTTGATCGCGGTTGTGATGCGCCCAACCATAATACTGTGTGTTTGCTAGTTCTACAAAGTCGGCGCCCAAGTCAATCGCCATCTCTAGAATATCCCTCATTTGATGAATGTTTTCGCGGTGTAATACAACGCATAACACCATTGGGTAACCATGTTTCTTAACTAATTTAGCCACGGATTTTTTATCGTCAAAGCTTTCTGTGCCAGCAATAAAGTCATTTAATTCTTTTGAGCTGGCTTGAATGCTGATTTGAATGTGGTCTAAACCAGCGTCTTTTAACTCGGTAATTTTAGCCTCATCCATCTTGTAGCCGGAGGTGATGAGGTTGGTGTAATAACCGAGTTGGTGTGAATAGTTAACCAGTTCTGCTAGGTCTTTCCTAACCAGCGGCTCGCCGCCTGAAAAGCCCAGCTGTACGGCACCCATTTCGCGAGACTGCTTCAGCACACGTTTCCATTCATTGGTCGATAATTCAGCTGAGAAATTTTTGTAATCCAAGGGGTTAGAACAGTATGGACACTGTAATGGGCAAGCGTAAGTTAGCTCTGCAAGCAACCAGCGAGGTGGGCTAGGTGTTTTGGGTAATCCAGCCATTATTGAGCGCGGTAGTTAAGAAATGGGTAATATCGTTTTTAATACCCGTTGTTGAAAATTTTACTTCAAGTACTGAAACAATATCGTCAAGTGTGTGCTGGCCATCGCAGAGGCTTAAAATTTCAGCAGAGCTTTGGTTTAACTCAATAAGCCCTTCAGGGTAGAGCAACACAAACATATTTTGTGCTTCTTCCCATTGCAAGCGGTAGCTTGTTAACAACTGAAAGGGCTCAGTGAGTTGCAGACTCATGATTCAACAGTAAAGTAAGGTGGCATTTCATGAACATAAGCCATGTGCATTGCATCAGCCATGGTCCATAGAATATCCAGTTTGAATTTTAAAATACGAATCATTTTTTCTTGTTGTTCACGGGTTTTATACCAGCTTAGGGTGATGCGTAGGCCATGCTCAACATCACGGCGGGCTTCGCTTAAACGTTTTTGAAAGTAGCTCAGCCCTTTTGGGTCAATCCAAGGGTAATGCGCTGGCCAATTATCTAACCGTTGTTGGTGAATTTTTGGTGCAAATAATTCTGTTAATGAAGAGCTAGCAGCTTCGTGCCAATCGGCTCTACGTGCAAAATTAACATAGGCATCAACAGCAAAGCGAACGCCCGGTAAAACATGTTCTTCAGACAAGACTTCTTCACGTGTTAAACCTACTGCTTCCGCCAATTGCAACCAGGCTTCAATGCCACCAACTTCACCAGGCGCGCCATCGTGATCAATAATTCGTTGAATCCACTGCGCGCGGGTATCACGGTCTGGGCAGTTTGCCATAATCGCCGCATCCTTTAGGGGAATGTTAACTTGGTAATAGAATCGGTTAGCTACCCAGCCACGAATTTGCTCTTTAGATAACGCACCTTCGTGCATCATCACATGGTAAGGGTGGTTGATATGGTAAAAACGTTCCATATCGCGAATGCGTGTTTCAAATTCTTGCAGTGACCAAGGTGCTTTTTCTGTCATATTATAGTTCGATATTCATAGTGTCATACGACACCTCAATGCCGTGTTGGGTCAGTATATCGCGTTCCTCAGACTCTTCATTCAAAATAGGGTTAGTGTTGTTGATATGAATTAAAATTTTGCGTGGCTTTTCAAGGGTATCTAGAAACTCAATCATGCCACCTTTGCCAGATTGCGGTAAGTGCCCAATTTTTCTAGCCAATAAAGGTCTACCAACGGAAGCAAGTTCATCATCTGACCAGAAAGTACCATCAACCAATACACAATCAGCGTCCTTCATTGCTTGTTCAACGTGCGCTTCTATTTCACCTAATCCAGGTGCATAGAAGGTTGTTTTGCCGGTGGAGATTTGCCGAATAATCATACCGATATTATCTCCCTCGTGTGGGTCATTACGATGGGGTGAATAAGGCGGCGCTTTGCTTTTTAACGGCAAGGCGGTGAACTCTAAATCTTGAATATTGGGAATTGTAAACGCATCACCATTCAATGGAATGGTGTGGTCTTCAACACCACAAAAGTGTTCCAAAATGTTAAAAATTGGAAAACCGGTTGTTAGGTCTTGCCTTACCATCTCGGTACAATAAATGGTTAATGGGTCGCCTTCGCGTAAAATCAATAACCCTGTAGCGTGATCAATTTGAGAATCAAACATCACAATGGCTTCAATACCGGTGCCACGTACTTTATTTTTTGGGTGTATTTCAGGAAAGCTCTCTAATTGAGCGCGAACGTCAGGCGACGCGTTAAATAAAGCCCAATGTTCACCGTCAGATGAAACGGCAATGGAGGATTGGTTTCGCGCAGTGGAGGTTTTAATCGTTCCTGCACGTACAGCTTTGCAATTAGGGCAGCTACAATTCCATTGTGGAAAGCCGCCGCCAGCACCTGAACCTAAAACACGAATTTGCATATTAAATAATGGACCTTAATGAGTGCTGATAAATAAAAAAGGGGCTCCTATTGGAACCCCTTGTGTATCTGTAAATTTGTTATTTATCGGTTGTAAATGTACATCGTTACTTCAAAACCGAAACGTAAGTCTTTGTATGTTGGCGTTTCCCACTTCATGTTGGATCTCCTGCGGTTATATTTTTTTAATATTTATTATAATTAATGGTGCGCTGAATGAATCTAAGTATAAGTTTTCTGCGGCTGAATGCAAGTGCTTGTATTTCCTTGCTGTAAAGCATTACCGCGCTTGTTTTTATCACTTAAAACGCTTGCCAGCTGCTCAAGCGTTATGAGGTAGCTGGGCACTACGCTGATTGCTCACTAGAATCGGCGAGTAAAGATGCTTTTATCGCGCTAGCTCATGATTTAGGACAGGGGCATAGAGCCGCGCCTTACTTTTTTGCTAGTTGTTAGACGCGGGTATTAGCCTATTTTGTTACAAGCCATAAAGCATGAGCAACACCAGGAATATAAAACACTAAACACAGCAGGATATTGATAATAAGGTCTTTGCCGGCACCCTTTTTAAGGAATACAGCGATGGGGGGAAGGAATATAGCCAAAATTATTTGTACGATTTTGTTATCCATTTTATAACCTCAATTCAAAAATTTAGTTAACTTAACGGCCCAATCTTATTTGTTTTACGTGTCTAACAACCATTGTCGCTCAGTGGACAATCGTTAGTCGTATTAAGCCGCTTTATCCATATAGTATGTGTACGGTTTAAATAATAAAGCAATTTGAGTCGATGTGATAGGCGTGCCGTTGTTTTATGCGTCTTAGGCTATAAAAGGGCTAATGAAATGTCATTGGTTATGTTAATGTTTTTAATAAGCAATAGATTAGCTTTAAGAATTTGAGCAGGTAGGGCAATTTGGATTGCGAGGTAGCTGCATGCTCTGCCACTGCATTGATAGCGCATCAAGCAATAAAACGCGGCCTTGTAAGGATTGGCCGGCACCTGTGAGTACTTTAATGGTTTCAAGCGCTTGTGTACTACCTATGATGCCAGTAATGGGTGCGATGACGCCATTTTCTGAACAGTTTTGAGCAACCGATCCGTCACGTGGGTAGAGGCAGTTATAGCATGGGCAGGTTGCATCGCGTGTATCAAAGACGGAAACTTGCCCCTCAAACCGAATTGCCGCGCCAGAGACTAAAGGCGTTTTAGTGGCAACACAGGCATCGTTAATGGCAAAGCGGGTTTCAAAATTGTCACAGCAATCGACAACAATATCAGCGAGTTTAACTTGTGCTAATAACTCATCGCCTTCTAACTTTTTATTGATGGCGGTGATTTCAATCATGGGATTGATTTGGTGAAAGGACTGTTTTGCTGACTCAACCTTTGGTTGACCAATGTGCTTAGTAGTGTGGGCGATTTGGCGTTGTAAATTAGATAGGTCTACTTCGTCAAAGTCACTAATGACCATGTGACCGATGCCAGCGGCAGCAAGGTAAAGCCCAACTGGGCTACCGAGACCGCCCATGCCGATGATAAGGACTCGTGCATCCAATAAAGCTTGTTGCCCTTCAATATCAATTGAAGGCAGCATGATTTGTCGGCTGTATCTAAGAAGTTGTTCGTCATTCATGGTCAGTTGTGTAGGTTATTGTTGCCAATAATTATGGTAACTGAGTTTTATGATTATTAAGCATAAGTTTCGTAGAAGATAAGCAAAAGACGCTTATTTGTTGGTTCAGCAGGTAGGCTGAGGCGACAGTAGTTAAGCATTTTTATGCTGCAGTCTTCAAACTTTTAAAAAAGCCATAAAATTTTTCATATTATGGGGTTGATTTAGTTGAACATCACCCCATATCTATGGGGCTAGCCATAATGGCTATATCAATATTAAACAATAGGAGATTCAATAAATGAACTTACGTCCATTAGGTGATCGCGTCATTATTAAACGCGTTGAAGAAGAAGCGGTTAGTGCAGGCGGTATCGTGCTTCCAGATTCGGCAAAAGAAAAACCAAGTCAAGGCAACATTGTTGCTGTGGGTAATGGTGCTATCAATAGTAAAGGTGATGTTCAGCCGATGTCTGTAAAGGTTGGCGATAACGTGATGTTTGGCAAATATTCCGGTACTGAAGTTGAAGTAGGCGGTGAAGAATTATTGGTGATGAGCGAAGGCGACATCATTGCAGTTGTTGAATAATTTAAAGTTTATTTAGAGAAAGGAAAAGAAACATGGCAAAGCAAGTTAAATTTGGTGATGATGCACGCAGCCTAATGGTTGAAGGTGTAAACACACTAGCAAAAGCAGTTAAAGTAACATTAGGACCTAAAGGCCGTAATGTTGTGTTAGACAAAGGCTTCGGCGGCCCAACTATCACTAAAGATGGTGTGTCAGTTGCAAAAGAAATCGAATTAAAAGACAAGTTCCAAAACATGGGCGCGCAAATGGTAAAAGATGTTGCCGCTAAAACATCTGATGTTGCCGGTGATGGAACAACAACTGCAACAGTGTTGGCTCAAGCTATTCTTACTGAAGGCTTGAAATCTGTCGCAGCGGGTATGAACCCAATGGATTTAAAGCGTGGTATTGATAAGGCGGTTGTTGCTGCAGTTAATGCAATTAAAGACTTATCAGTGCCTTGTGCTGATACCAAAGCAATTGCTCAAGTAGGCACAATTTCTGCTAACTCTGATGAGTCCGTCGGTAAAATCATTGCTGAAGCAATGGACAAAGTGGGTAAAGAAGGCGTTATTACTGTCGAAGAAGGGTCTGGTTTAGAAAACGAATTAGACGTCGTTGAAGGTATGGAATTTGATCGTGGTTACTTGTCACCTTACTTCATCAACAATCAAGAAAGCATGAGTGTTGATATGGAAGACCCTTTCATTTTATTACACGATAAAAAAATCTCAAATATCCGTGATTTGCTTCCAACTCTAGAGGCCGTTGCAAAAGCAGGCCGTCCATTATTAATTATCGCAGAAGACATTGAAGGCGAAGCATTAGCAACCTTAGTTGTTAATAATATGCGCGGTATCGTAAAAGTAGCGGCTGTTAAAGCACCTGGCTTTGGCGATCGTCGTAAAGCAATGTTAGAAGACATTGCGATTTTAACAGGCGGTACTGTTATTGCTGAAGAAGTTGGTTTAACACTTGAAAAAGCAACGTTAGAAGACTTGGGTTCTGCAAAACGTGTAACGATTACTAAAGACAGTACAGTTGTTGTTGACGGTGCAGGTCAAGCGGCAGACATTGAAGCACGTGTAGCACAAATTCGCTCACAAGCTGAAGAAGCAAGTTCTGATTATGACAAAGAAAAACTTCAAGAGCGTATGGCTAAACTAGCTGGTGGTGTTGCTGTTATTAAAGTAGGCGCAACAACAGAAGTTGAAATGAAAGAGAAAAAAGCGCGTGTAGAAGACGCATTACATTCAACACGTGCTGCGGTTGAAGAAGGTGTTGTACCGGGTGGTGGTACTGCATTAATTCGTGTTTTAGAGGCTGCAAGCAAAGCTGAAGGTCTGAACCATGATCAAGATATCGGTATTAAAATTGCGTTACGCGCAATGGAAGCACCATTACGTCAAATTGTAACCAATGCTGGTGAAGAAGCATCCGTTGTACTTCAAGCGGTTAAGCAAGGCACTGGAAACGAAGGATACAATGCGGCCACTGGTGAATATGGCGACATGATTGAAATGGGAATTCTTGACCCTGCAAAAGTAACGAGAACAGCGCTTCAAAATGCTGCGTCTATTGCGGGCTTGATGATTACGACAGAAGCTATGATTACCGATGAGCCTGAAGAAGCCGGTGCTGGCGCAGGTGCAATGCCAGATATGGGCGGCATGGGCGGTATGGGTGGAATGGGTGGAATGGGCGGCATGATGTAAATCATCCGCATATTTCGCTAATACTGGTTCGTAGCGTTTTAAAAAGCCTGAAAGTGGTTCACTTTCAGGCTTTTTTTATGCTTAAGCGGTTAAAAAAGTGCTGTGAGTAGACGTAGAAGCCTTTAGAGCCTAGGTCTAAAGCTTTTTAAAATTGTCTGGCTCTTCCCTGCTTTAAATTTTTCTTGATTCTTCCCTTTACCGAAAACAAGCCTGTGTTTTAGCTTACCTGTGAAACCAACGGATAATCGGTATAACCTTTGCTGCTTGAGGCATAAAAGGTTGTTGGGTCAGGTGTGTTGAGAGGGGCGTTGTTTCGAAACCTTTCTACCAGATCCGGGTTCGCAATATAGAGTTGGCCAAAGGCGACTGCATCTGCTTGATTTGAGTTTAATACAGCACTGGCGCTTTCTTTTGTGAACCCTTGGTTGGCAATGTAAACGCCGCCAAAAGCTTTTTTTAATGTAGGGCCGAACCAATCATCACTGTAGGCCTCGCGCGAGCAGATAAAGGCAATTTTTCGTTTACCCAGCTCTTTTGCAACATAGCTAAAGGTGCCTAGTAAGTTGGAATCGCCCATGTCGTGTGCATCCCCTTTTGGAGCCAAGTGCATCCCCACTTTGTCTGCACCCCAGACGGAAATAACAGCATCGGTCACGTCCAACATAAATCGAGCACGATTTTCTATACTGCCACCGTATATATCTGTTCTATGGTTGGTGCTGTCCTGAAGAAACTGGTCCAGTAAGTAACCATTCGCACCATGAATTTCTACGCCATCAAAGCCTGCCTTTTTAGCGTTTTCAGCCCCAGTGCGAAACTGCTCTACGATGTCTTGGATCTCATTTAGTTCCAACGCATGTGGTGTGACAAAAGGTTTTTCTGGGCGAATTAAACTAACGTGGCCTTTGGGTTGAATGGCGCTAGGGGCCAGTGGTAATTGACCATCGAGGAACATCGGGTCAGAGATTCGCCCAACATGCCATAATTGCATAATGATTCTTCCACCTGCAGAATGTACCGAGTCGGTAACTTTTTTCCAAGCTTCAACCTGTTCATCAGACCAAATGCCGGGTGTGTCTGCGTAGCCAACGCCCATGGGTGAGATGGCTGTCGCTTCGCTGATAATTAAACCAGCTGAGCTGCGTTGTACATAATACTCAATCATCAATTCGTTAGGAATACGGCTGCTTCCTGAACGTGAGCGGGTAAGGGGGGACATGATAATACGGTTTGGTAGCTCAAGCGCACCAACCTTTATGGGGTCAAATAAATCAGCCATCTGTTTCTCCTGATAAGGTGAGTAATTGGTTTTAAAAGATTTTAGCATTGTTCAAAGCGATTAAATAAAACTTACAGCACGCTTTGCTAGCTTGTTTGTTAGCATTAATGCTGTTTTTGAGGGCTACCAAGGTTGATTTAACAGTCGGTTATTTAAATCGACAAGGCGTTATTTTCAATGAAAAAATGAGGAGCGGCACTTCCTTGTAGAAAGCAGTTCTCAAAGATATCAGGCTTTCGTTGATTCAGGCCATACTGCTTTATAGATCAAGCTAATAGAGAGTGGTTTCGCTTAAGCAAAACCCAAGGGAGTGATACACTTCGCTTGTTGAATATTACTTGGAGAGGTAGATGTATGGCGGGTCATAGTAAGTGGGCGAATATTCGTTTTCGTAAAGGCGCACAAGATGCGAAACGAGGCAAATTATTTACTAAGCTTATTCGTGAAATCACCGTTGCAACCAAAGCAGCAGGCCCTGACCCAGATAATAACCCTCGATTAAGAGCCGCCGTAGACAAAGGCCTATCTAATAATATGAAGCGGGACACCATCGAGACGGCGATTAAAAAAGGCAGTGGTACAACTGATTCAGAGAATTTCGATGAGATCCGTTATGAAGGGTATGGTCCTGCAGGAATAGCGATTATCGTCGATTGTTTAACCGATAATAAGAATAGAACGGTTGCTGAAGTGCGTCACGCCTTTAGTAAAGCAGGTGGTAACTTAGGGACCAGTGGATCGGTTGATTACATGTTTCAAAAACTTGGCGTGATTAGCTTGTCTAGTCAGTTAGATGAAGATCGTTTGATGGATGCCGCTATAGAGGCGGGTGCGGATGACGTTATTACACATGATGACGGATCGTTTGAGGTGTTGACGCCAGCAGAAGATTTTATGATGGTGCGTGATGCCTTGGTTGAATCGGGTTTTTCGTATGAGCATGCCGAGGTAACGTTGCGGGCAGATAATTTATCGCCGGTGAATGAAAAAGATGCCGAAAAGGTATTGCGATTGTTAGATGTGTTGGAAGATTTGGACGATGTGCAAAACGTTTATTCAAATGCAGATTATCCAGATGAAATAATGAACAGCGCTGAGTAATTATAGTTAGATGCGAATACTAGGTATTGATCCGGGCTCTAGAACCACAGGTTATGGTGTTATAGAGGTGTCTGGGCGAGAAGTTAAATACGTCGATAGTGGGTGTATACGAACCGGTGGTGGTGCACTACCTGACAGGTTAAAAAAAATATACCTTGGTGTTCGTGAAATAATGCAGCATTATCAACCCCAAGAAATGGCGGTAGAGCAAGTTTTTATGGGGCGTAATGCCGATTCGGCGTTGAAGTTAGGGCAAGCTAGAGCTTCAGCAATTTGTGCGGTATTTGATCATGATATTAAAGTGTTTGAATACGCAGCACGTCAGATCAAACAAGCACTGGTTGGTAAAGGCAGTGCCGATAAAACACAGGTTCAACACATGGTTAAAATTTTATTAAAGCTGCAAGGCGACCCTCAAATGGATGCCAGTGATGCGTTAGCAGTGGCGTTGTGTCATTTCCATACGGATCAAACAAATCAAGCAACTTCGAAGGTGTTTGCATGATTGGTTTTTTACGTGGCACGGTAGACGAAAAGCAAGCGCCACATGTTGTGATAGATGTAAATGGGGTGGGTTACGATGTTGAAACACCTATGTCGAGCTTCTTTAACCTACCAGCATTAGGCGAGACAGTATCTCTCCGGACTCATCTTGTCGTTCGAGAGGATGCCCATGTATTGTATGGTTTTTTAACGGAGCAAGAACGGGCGTTATTTAGAAGCCTGATTAAAGTAAATGGAGTGGGCCCTAAAGTTGCCTTGGGTATTTTATCAGGCGTGAGCGTTAGTGATTTTTGTTTGTGGGTGAGTGATAGCAATGTAGCCGCTCTAGTGCGTTTGCCCGGCATAGGTAAAAAAACGGCGGAACGATTAGTGATTGATATGCGTGATCGTTTGCCAGAGGAAACAGTTACGACCACGCCACCACCGTTGGGCGTGTTGACGCAAAAAACATCAGCCATTGAAGAAGCGATTAGCGCTTTAGTGGCGTTAGGCTATAAACCGCAAGATGCTGAAAAGCGTGCACGAGCCGTAGCCAGTGATGATGCTAGCAGTGAACAAATTATTCGTTCTGCCTTACAATCAGCCGCAAAGAAATAAAAGTAACCGACATGATAGAAAGCGATCGACTCATTAGTTCTGACAACTTGCTGGATGATGAAGCAATAGACCGAGCTATTAGACCTAAAACCTTAACGGATTATATTGGTCAGCCGGCAATCCGTGAGCAGATGGAAATTTTCATGTCAGCTGCTAGGTCACGTTCAGAAGCGCTAGACCATGTACTGATTTTTGGCCCACCGGGCTTAGGTAAAACCACCTTGTCACACATCATCGCCAATGAAATGGGGGTGAACTTACGTCAAACATCTGGCCCTGTGTTGGAAAAGGCCGGTGATTTGGCTGCGCTACTAACTAATCTTGAAGAAGGCGATGTATTATTTATTGATGAAATTCATCGCCTAAGCCCTGTGGTAGAAGAAATCTTGTACCCAGCGATGGAAGATTATCAGCTAGATATTATGATAGGTGAAGGTCCAGCAGCGCGTTCAATTAAGCTGGATTTGCCTCAGTTTACGCTAGTGGGAGCGACTACTAGAGCTGGATTGTTAACCTCACCATTACGTGATCGGTTTGGTATTACGCAGCGTTTAGAGTTTTATAATGATGCCGATTTATCACACATTGTTCAGCGTTCAATGGATATATTGGCCTTGCGGTCAGACGCTGAGGGGGCTAGAGAAATTGCCGTAAGATCACGAGGAACACCGCGCATTGCAAACCGCCTGTTAAGACGTGTTAGAGACTATGCGGATGTCAAAGGTGATGGTGTGATTACGGCGGATATAGCAAATAAAGCGTTGTCGATGTTAGAGGTGGATAAAAGCGGATTTGATAAATTAGATCGCCGCTTATTAAATACCTTAGTGGATACGTTTGATGGTGGTCCAGTGGGTGTAGATAGTTTGGCCGCTGCATTAAGTGAAGAACGAGGCACGGTTGAAGATGTGTTAGAGCCCTACCTTATTCAAAAAGGTTATATTATGCGAACGCCTCGTGGTCGAATGGCAACACGTCATGCCTATGAACACTTGGGCTTAAAGGCACCGAATAAATTAAACATAGATGCAGACGATACAGTGTCTGAGGCAGAGTAGGGTCAGCTGATCCAATAGCAATATATGATGCACGATAATCATCAATGGCCAATACGTATTTATTACGAAGATACGGATATGCAAGGGATTGTGTATTACGCTAATTACTTGAAATACTTGGAACGAGCACGGACGGAGTTTTTGCGTAGCAATGGCGTTGAACAAGATGTATTGATAAGCGAACAAAATGTCGCATTTGCAGTAAGGGCGGTTCAAATGGATTACTTGAAGCCAGCAAAGTTTAATGATAATTTGCTGGTGCTTACACAAATAGCAACATTAAAACGTGCCTCATTAGTTTTTCAGCAAGCAATTGTGCGGGCAGACAATAACCGTGAAATAATAAACAAAGCCGTTATAAAGGTGGCTTGCCTTGATGCGCAAAGTATGAAAGTCAAAGCCATTCCACAACAAATGATTGAGCAATTAACATGACAAATGATTTATCCATCGTTCACCTGATAACACAAGCGGGGCCCATCGTAAAACTGGTGATGTTGATGTTAGTTGTGGCCTCCGTTATTTCGTGGACCTTTATTTTTGCAAAATACAAAGAATTTCAATCTGCATTTAAGGTAACCAATACATTTGAAAAGCGGTTTTGGTCTGGGATTGATCTTAATGAATTATCGCGCCAAATAGGTTCGGCTCACCATAGCCGATGTGGTATGGAGAGCATTTTTCATATGGGCTTTCAAGAGTATAAGCGTCTGAAAGAACAATCTGGCATGGAGCCGATGCATGTTGTTGAAGGTGCACGCCGTGCAATGCAGGCTCAGTACACACGAGAAATGGATGTGCTAGATAACCATCTACCTTTTTTAGCGACAGTCGGCTCAACAAGTCCATACGTTGGTTTGTTTGGTACGGTATGGGGCATTATGAGCTCATTTCAAGCATTAGGTAATATGAAGCAAGCAACATTGGCCTTAGTGGCACCAGGTATTTCAGAAGCGCTGGTGGCGACGGCAATGGGTTTGTTTGCGGCCATTCCAGCGGTTGTTGCATATAATCGGTTTTCAAACAATGCTGACCGCTTGGCCACACGTTACGAAACATTTATGGACGATTTTACAACCGTGTTGCAACGCCAGGCACATGTCAGCATGAATGAGAAAAGCAGTGGCTCGTAGCACAAAACGTCGGCCGATGGCTGAAATTAATGTGGTGCCTTATATCGACGTTATGTTGGTATTACTGATTATTTTTATGATTACCGCGCCACTTATTCAACAAGGTGTAGAAATTGATTTGCCGCAAGCCGATGCTGAGCAGGTTGACGATGATAATATTCAACCATTAGTCGTAACAGTAGATCAGCAAGGGCAATATTATTTAGACGTAGGTGAAAAGACGGATGAGCCAATTTCAACAGACACCTTACAAATTAAAGTAGCAGCTGTCTTACGTAATAAACCTAAAACGCCGGTGATGATACGGGGTGATAAAGGCGTGCTATATGGTGAAGTGGTACGAGCAATGACTAGCTTGCAAGCTGCAGGAGTACCAAGCATTGGTCTGCTAACGGACCCAAATCAATAACAACAATAACGATGATGGATTTATTTAAAAAATATCCAGTTGCGGTCATATTGTCTGTTGTTTTTCATTTGCTGCTAGTGGCATTCTTTATGTCTAGTGCTGACATTTTTAGTGAGAAAAAAATTAATCCAAAACCAACGGTTAATGTTGTAAAAGCAACCGTTATTGATGAGTCTAAGATTAAAGCCGAGGCGGAAAAGCTTAAAAATATAGAAAACAAAAAGCGTTTACAAGAGCAGGCACGTTTAAATGAGATTAAAAAGAAAAGGTTAGCGGAAGAAAAAAGAATAGCTGATTTGAAAAAACAGCAAGAACTACAAAAACAGAAGCTCGCTAAACAAAAAGCCGACGAAGCCGCCAGACAAGCGAAGTTGAAAGAGAAAAACCTATTAGCAAAGAAAAAAGCTGAAGCCGCAGAAAAAAAGAAACAGGCGGATGAAAAAAAGAAGAGAGAGCGTCTGGCTCGTGAAAAAGCCGAAAAATTAAAAGCAGCAAAAGAGAAAGCAGCAAAAGAGAAAGCAGCAAAAGAGAAAGCAGCAAAAGAGCAGGCTCAAAGAGAGCAAGCATTGCGCGAGTTGGCAGCTCAAGAAGAGCAGGAGATTAGAGCGCAAGAAGCCGTTGCGAGCTATACTGATTTGATTAGGCAGAAAGTAGAACGAAACTGGATTCAACCGCCTGGAGATATTACCGGCTTAGATTGCGTGGTTCGTGTTCGCTTAATTCCAGGTGGGGATGTGATTGATGCGCAGGTGATAAAATCCAGTGGTAACGCACTTTTTGATCGTTCGGTTGAGCGAGCTACAAGGAAAGCCGCGCCTTTACCATTGCCCAATGACCCTAAGATGTTCAATTTTTTTAGAACGCTTGAGTTTTACTTTAGGCCAGGAGATTAATAAAGAATGCAAAAAATGATTAAAACGGTTTTATTTTTAAGTGCTTTTGTAACTTTTTCAGCGATGAGCGAAGCCTTAAGAATTGAAATAACGCAAGGTGTTTCATCTGCCCAGCCGATTGTGATTGTGCCTTTTTCAAGTGAACAAGTCATCGGAGGTTTGCCGGTTGATATTGCTCAAATAGTTAGTGATGATTTAGCGCGCAGCGGTCGATTTAAACCCCTGCCCCGGACAGATATGTTGAATAAACCATCATCAGCAGAGCAGGTTAATTTTCGTAATTGGCAATCGCTGGGGCAAGACAATTTAGTAATTGGTAGGGTGACACCCACCGCAAATGGCATGTTGACGGTGCAGTTTCAGCTATTTGACGTATATAAAGGCGAGCAATTAACGGGGTTTAGTATTCCTGCTAACACAGCTAATTTACGTGGTGTCGCGCACCGTATCAGTGATTTGATTTACGAAAATTTAACTGGTCAACAAGGTGCCTTTAGTACACGTATGGCATATGTCACATCAATGATGGGGGCTAATGGAAAGCAGGAGTATAAAATTCAAGTCGCGGATGCAGACGGATACGGTGCAAAGACCATTGTTACTTCAACTGAACCGTTAATGTCGCCTTCTTGGTCACCAAGAGGAGATAAAATTTCTTATGTGTCGTATGAGGGACGGCGGTCCTCTATTTATACGCAAACATTACGAACCGGTCAGCGTGAAAAACTGCGCTCGTTCAAAGGGATTAATGGCGCCCCTTCTTGGTCGCCAGACGGCAGCCAATTAGCGTTAACTCTTTCGAAAGATGGCAGCGCTGATATTTATATTTATAATGTGATTACTCGCTCATTTCGTCGTTTAACCAGAAGTTATGCAATTGATACTGAGCCTGATTGGTCACCTGATGGGCGGCACATTATTTTTACCTCTGACCGAGGTGGGAAGCCGCAAATTTATCGCATATCGGCTAGTGGTGGTCAAGCCGCTCGCGTAACATTCGAGGGGTCGTATAATGCCAGAGCCAGTTATTCGCCAGATGGAAAATATATCGTCATGGTACATCGGGTTAATGGCCAGTACCGCATAGCAACGCTGGATTTAAAATCAGGTTTTACCAATATTCTTACTAATGGAAGCTTAGATGAATCACCCAGTTATGCGCCTAATGGTAGTATGATTCTATATTCAACGAATGATGGCTTGAAATCGATATTGGCTGCGGTATCATCTGACGGTAAAGTACGACAAAAACTTCGCCTGCAAGAGGGTGAAGTTAGAGAGCCAGCCTGGTCACCTTTTAAATAGTAAATTGAGGAATAAAATGAAAATGTATAAAAATGTAGTAATGGGTCTTTTGCTTTCAACAGCGTTGGCAGGGTGTAGCATGTTTGGTGGCGATGATGTTGCTACGGGAACTAGCGATGGAGTTAATGGTGTATCAACTGGCGGTGCAAGTACTTCGGGCGTAAGTGATGGAAGTAGCTTTTCAGGCCATCCGCTTGATAACCCAGCAAGTCCTTTGTCAACAAAGGTTATTTATTTCGCATTCGATAGCAGTGCAGTAGAACCACAATATGAAGCTGTTTTGGCCGCTCATGGTGCTTATTTAGCAGCTAATGCAGGCGTGTCAGTGATTGTTGAAGGGCATGCTGATGAGCGTGGTACACGCGAATACAATGTTGCGCTTAGTGAAAAACGTGCAAAAACAGTACAAAACTTATTGTCACTCCAAGGTGCTGGCGAAAGCCAAACAGAAGCAGTAGCACTTGGAGAAGAAAAACCAGTTGCTATCGGGCATGATGAATCGGCTTGGCGTTTAAATCGTCGCGTTGAAATTATTTACCCAGCGCATTGATCAGTAAAAAAATATTAGGGCAGTTTGCTGCTCTTCTAGTTGTCAGTGGGGCTGCTTCGGCAGCCCTACCGCCAGTTGTTGATGGAAGTGGTCGCGTAATAGCATCTCCTGCACAGCAAGCATCAGCTTCAAGTATGCTGGGAATGTATAACCGATTGGAACAATTGCAACGTGAAGTTCAGCAAATGCGTGGTCAGATTGAAGAACAAAATTACCTGATCGAAACATTAAAGAAGCGTCAGCGTGATTTATATTTGGATATAGATGGTCGAATCGCACAATTAGAATCGGGTAATTCATCAGCCTCAATCACTGCATCATCGGGTTCGCTAGCACAGGCAGTAAATAGTGGTATATCGGCTCAAAGCAGCCCTTCAGCACCTTCGCAAACGAAAGTAAGCAGTGGGCAAGATAAGGTTGCATACGACGAAGCGTTTTCAAGTTTGAAATCAGGCGATTATCAGCAATCAATTGCTGATTTTTCTCAGTTTGTTACCACGTTTCCAACCAGTGTTTATATACCCAATGCTTTGTATTGGTTGGGTGAAGCTAGCTACGTTAGCCGAAACTTTAAGCGCGCACTAGACGAGTTTACTAAAGTTGTTTCGCAATACCCAGCTCACTCAAAAGCTAAAGACGCGATGTTAAAAATAGGCTTTATTCAATATGAGAATAAACAGTGGCAGCAAGCCCGTGAAACACTAGGAAAGGTCATCGCTTCTTATCCTGATACAACGGTTTCAAGCCTTGCACAGAAAAGACTTGAACGTATGCGTCAAGAAAAGCATTAAACAACTTCTTAATTTCTAGTTTTAATCGCTATGCCCAAAGATACTCTTCGGATTACTGAAATTTTCTACTCACTTCAAGGCGAAGGGAAAACAGTAGGCCTGCCGACAACCTTTATTCGTTTAACAGGTTGTCCCTTACGGTGTGGCTATTGTGATACAGAGTATGCTTTTTATGGTGGGGAAACGCGGAGTATTGATGAGATTGTGCAACAAGTGAATGAACTGGGTGCGCACTATATTAATGTTACTGGTGGCGAACCGTTGGCTCAGAAAAGGGTACATGAGCTGATGAAAACGCTGTGCGATGCTGGTTATCATGTTTCGCTGGAAACCAGCGGTGCCTTAGATGTGTCCGGCGTTGATCCGCGGGTTATTAAAGTGTTAGATGTGAAAACACCGGCATCTGGTGAAATGGCTAAAAATCGCCATGAAAATTACGATTGTTTAACAAAACAAGATCAAGTGAAATATGTCATTTGTGATAGAGACGATTTTCAATGGTCGAAACAACACCTGCAAGAATATGCCTTAAGTGATAAATGTGAGGTACTGTTTTCACCGGTGCAGGGTGAGATGAAAGCAAGCGACCTTGCTAACTGGGTATTAACTGATAAATTACCAGTCAGATTTCAAATTCAATTACATAAACACCTATGGGGCGATAAGCCCGGTAAGTAGACAGTTATATACGGTTCAGAATGTTAAAAAAAGCAGTTATATTAGTGTCGGGAGGTCTTGATTCGGCTACTGTATTGGCTATTGCCAAGTCGCAAGGCTATGAGTGTTATGCGCTTAGTTTTGACTATGGGCAACGCCATGACTCAGAATTAGAAGCGGCTAGTCGACTCGCCAAAATTTATGATGTGCAAGAGCATAAAATCATTGAATTAGGGATGGGAGAGTTTGGTGGTTCTGCGTTAACAGACGACGAAATAAACGTTCCAACCGAAAAAGCAACGGGAATTCCTGTCACTTACGTGCCAGCTAGAAACACTGTATTTTTGTCAATTGCACTAGGGTGGGCCGAAGTTCTTTCGGCATGGGATATTTTTATAGGTGTTAATGCGGTGGATTATTCAGGTTACCCCGATTGTCGACAGGAGTTTATTAACGCATTTGAAAACTTAGCCAATTTAGCGACTAAGGCAGGTGTGGAAGAAGGTGGCTTTAAAATACATACACCGCTCATTAACCTTAGCAAAGCACAAATAATCCAAAAGGGTGAAGCCTTAAACGTTGATTACAGTGAAACAGTCTCATGTTATCAGGCTAATACTAAAGGTGAAGCATGCGGAGAATGTGAGTCTTGCCGCTTACGTCAACAAGGCTTTGAAAAAGCAAAAGTACAAGACCCGACACGATATCAGCACTAAATATTAATATTAGTCTTAAAAGTAACATTTAAACTCTACATTCGACTTGCCTTTTTGCGTCAATCCGGTATCATTCTCGCCTCTTGGAGGGTCGTTAGCTCAGCCGGTAGAGCACCGCACTTTTAATGCGATGGTCGCGCGTTCGAATCGCGCACGACCCACCATCCCAATCAAAAAAAGCCGACATAACTGTCGGCTTTTTTGTGCCCGTAGATTGGGCTATGTCGCTTAAACACAACACTCCAACCAGACACAGTGCGCTCCAGCACTCTTTTACTGAACCTCCTAAATTTTAGATGCAATACGAGGTTTTTACGAAACCAAAAAATGCCGCTGGCCGCCAATAGCGCAACCATACAAGTTGATAAATGGTTGCCGGGGCAAAAAGAGTTGAATATATAATCATTTAAGAAAATCAATAGCTCAGCATCACGTTTAAAACAATAAAAGTATTAGATTGAATATTCCCTAACGGGAGTATTAGTGTTGTATCCGGCCCGCTTGTTATGTATATTTCCCGAACGGGAGTATTTATTGGCAAGGGGCATATAAAAAATGACAACATTACCGAGCGGGAAAATATTAAGCGCGCAAGCATTGGGTGATATCGTGCGACAGCAACGGAAGCGACAGGGCGCAACACAAGTTGAATTAGCGTCGTTATGTGGTGTGGGAGTGCGATTTATATCTGATTTGGAAAATGGGAAACAAACAATTGAACTGGGTAAGGTCTTACAAGTGCTGAATAGCTTAGGCCTAGAGTTGGCAATTCAGCCTAGAGGCTGGACACACTCAAGCTTCACGGTTGATGCGCCAGGTGGGCCATCATGAGCCAAGTGCTTGACGTGTACCTATCAGCAGAACGTGTAGGCAAATTACACTTAGATGATGAACGACGCTTTGTATTTGAATACTATCCTGAGTGGGTTGAAAATCATGAGTCACAGCCAATTTCGCTAAGCTTACCGGTACGAACTGAACCTTATCATCATGCACGTGCCCAACCGTTTTTCTCTAATTTACTACCTGAAGCAGAAATAAGGTATTTAGTCGCAAAAAGTTTGGGTTTATCTGAAAACAATGATTTTTCCCTATTAGAAGCCATTGGGGGAGAGTGTGCCGGTGCTGTGAGCTTGATCCCGGAAGGAACAGGCATCCCAATACAAGGTGATTATAAAAAACTTAATGATAATGCGTTAAATCAATTAATCGCAAAGTTGCCAACACAGCCGATGCTGACCGGTGAACAGGATATTAGATTATCGCTAGCTGGCGCACAAAACAAGCTACCCGTTTTTTATAATGGTAAAGAAATAAGCATACCAAGGGGAGCAGCGGCGAGTAGCCATATTTTAAAACTGCCCATAAAGGATTACCCTAATACCGTCGAAAATGAATATTTCTGTATGCAGTTGGCTAAAAGGATAGGTCTAAACGTTCCCGAAACAAAAATTCTTCATAAAGTAGCCCCGCTATATCTCATCACACGTTATGATCGTATTCTTAATGAGCAAGGTGAGTTAATACGGTTGCCTCAAGAAGATTTTTGCCAGGCAATGGCCATTCCCCCTATTAACAAGTATGAAAAAGAAGGTGGCCCAAGCCTAAAGTCATGTTTTGACTTAGTACGCAACCATGGTATTCAGCCAGTCAAAGATTTAAACGAACTTCTCAATTGGGTGATTTTCAATGTATTAATTGGCAATGCCGATGCTCACGGCAAAAATATTTCGCTTATGCTAACCTCGGCAGGGCCGCTATTAGCCCCCTTTTATGACCTGATGAGCACAGCCATCTACCCTAATTTAGCTCAAAAAATGGCCATGAAAATAGGTGGGGAAGACAGGCCCGATTGGATTATTGAGAGGCGTTGGGAACAGTTCTCAAAAGACACCGGTATCAAATTTAAGCTCGTTAGGAAAAGGTGTATAGACATGGCGAATACACTATCGACAATATCAGTTGAATTGGCAGCTGAGTGCCAGCAACAACATGGCGAGAATGATCAAATTAAAAAAATAGTCGCGTTAATTGAGCAGCGTAAAAGCAAGATAAATGCAATTTTCAGCTCAATTAATTAATGCGTGAATTTTGGGTCAAGTAAATCAAAACTTATGGGTTCTGAAAGAGACGAAACGCAATACAAAGAGATGGCATATTCATGTGAAAAGTAGGAGAAAGTACTGATTACGAGTATTTGGTATATTACTTAGAGTTACTACTGCCTAAGTAAAGAGCATTAAATCTTGGGTACTTATGAAAAAAATACCCCAACACTCATAATTTGAGATATAACAGGGGCACTAAGTTAGACCATTGCAAACAAGGACTGTTAAAAATGAGAGGCCAAAGGGCTCTTTATTATCAATATTGGGGTAAGGCAAAAGTAAATGATAGCGGGGAGGTAGCCTATCACTTGTTGCCATATCATTGTTTGGATGTGGTGGCCGTGGCGGATATTTGGTGGCAAAGCAGCCCCAGCATTAGACATAGTTTTAAAGTATCAACACGCCTACCCGAAGAGCAGGCGCGCGGATGGTTGATGTTTTTTATTGCCTTACATGACTATGGAAAGTTTGACTTTCGTTTTCAATGCAAAGCACCGGAAGCTTGGAGGCAAGTGAATTCTGAGTTAAGCAGTGTAAATAGATTGCTTAGTATCGACCAGGTAAGAAATTATTATCATGGTTCAGCAGGGCTTTACTGGTTTTATCAGGATAACAATGAGCGATTTGGTCAGGATGACGATGATTTTTGTTTTGATGATAATGATGAATGGGAATCTTGGTTAAGTTGGCTAGCTCCTGTCGCGGGACATCACGGCGTTATTCCTGATGACTATGAAAAAGGTAGCGAAGACTACCTGCTGCCTCGTGCGGTATCAGAGCCTCTACGCGAACAACTCAAACAGGCACGTTTACAATGGCTAAAGTGTTTGGCTGATTTGTTTTTAAGTCCTGCTGGTCTTTGCTTAGATCATTCACCCCCTCTTTTTGACACAACAAAAAACGGACAAAGTGCAGCAACGATGCTGGCGGGATTTTGTTCGGTTTGTGACTGGCTGGGTTCATCAGATTTTTTTAATTACGATAATCAGCCTTGCGCAAATTTAGAAAAACTCAAACTATGGTATCAGCAGCGATTATTGATTGCTGAAACTGCCTTAAAAGCAGCGGGCGTTATTGGAGAAATTAAGCCTTATCAAAATATTGATATTTTATTAAAAAAAGGAAACTCTCCGCGCCAAGTACAGTGTTTAGTTAATAATTTACATCAAGGGCAAAATTTAACTTTAATTGAAGCTTCGACGGGTTCAGGAAAAACAGAAGCGGCACTGGCTTATGCTTGGCAGTTATTGGCATTAGGGCAAGCGGAAAGTATTGTTTTTGCACTGCCGACACAGGCAACGGCTAATGCCATGTTAAAACGACTGGAAGAAGCTGCCCCTTTATTATTTGCTCAAGAAATGAATGTGGTTTTGGCACATGGTCGAGCTGGTTATCAACAGACGTTTATTGATTTAAAACAAGCTTGTGAATCTAAACCCGCTCAAGGTAAGGAAGAGGCATGGGTGCAATGTGGCTTATGGTTATCGCAAAGCCGTAAACGGGTGTTTTTAGGGCAGATAGGCGTTTGTACAGTGGATCAAGTGCTGGTTTCAGTGCTGCCTGTTAAACATAAATTTGTCCGTGGTTTTGGTATCGGTCGTAGTGTGTTAATTATTGATGAAGTTCATGCCTATGATAGTTATATGTATGGTTTATTAGAGGCGGTATTAACACAACAACGCTTGGCTGGCGGCAGTGCGATTTTATTATCCGCGACCTTACCCTTTCATCAAAAACAGCAACTGGCTAGAGCCTGGGGGAATTCTTTAGATGATGATAACACAGCCTATCCATTAATCACCCAATGCCATGCAAATGAGGCGGAATATTTTGATTTAAATAAATCACCTGGGCAACAGCCTACAAAATTAGAAATTCAGCTAGACTTATTAAAACTGCCTCATTTATTACCCGACCACATTCTTTTAAAGCGTTTATTGCAAGCTGTCGTAGACGGCGCTCAAGTCTGCCTTGTTTGCAATCTTGTGGCTGATGCACAAGCTATTTATCAAGCATTATTAGAGCAGGTGCAAAGCGCTGAGAATTTAACGGCAGATCAAATACTACTCTTTCATTCACGTTTTACCTTTAAGGATAGACAGCAAAAAGAACAAGCGGTATTGAATTTATTTGGCGCAGAACCTCAGCCTAAAGAGGTCAGAAACAAAGGACACTTGTTAGTGGCGACACAAGTAGTCGAGCAATCATTGGATTTAGATTTTGACTGGCTAGTGACTCAGCTTTGTCCGGTTGATTTATTGTTTCAGCGTATGGGACGCTTGCATCGACATAAACGCAATCGCCCAAACCGTTATCAAAGCCCTTGCTGTACGGTGTTACTACCAAAATCCGATGATTACGAACTGCATGAGTTAATTTACGGCAATAGCCGAGTGTTATGGCGAACACAGCAGCTTTTACAAAAGGCAAAAAATATTGTTTGTTTTCCTAAAGCGTATCGAGATTGGATAGAACCTGTTTATAAAATTGAAGAATGGCAAGATGAGCCAGAAACCATTATTAAAAGTTTTGAAAAGTTTGAACAAGAAAGTGAAGCCAGTCGTTATAACGCATTACGAATTGTCAGAGATAACCCAGGGCTAGATGATAGTGATGGCAATGTAATGGCACTGACCCGGGATGGTGAAATGAGCTTGAGCATATTACCTTGTTATCGCAATCAACAAGGTTATAAATGCTTATTAAATGAAGATGTTATAGAAACACTAGAAGAAGCCAAATATTTTGAAACACTGAATCTTAATAGTGTTGCTGTGCCTGCGAGTTGGGGGAAATACGAGCGATTAGACAAGCCTGATAAAGAGGGTGTTATTTGGCTGGAAATGGAGCAAATAGCAATAGAACAGTTCCTAGGGGTTGTTGGCGATTATGAGTTTACTTATCAACCAGAGACAGGCTTGAGTCGAAGAGAAACATCAGAGGAAAATGTATGAATTTATTAACAGCTGCCTGGATACCCATTCAGGATAAAGGCGTTTATGAAAAAATCACCCTACAACAACTGCTTTGTGGGGAAAAAGAGGGTGATATTTGTTTGCCGCGAGATGATATGGAGCTGGCCTGTTTGCAGTTATTGAGTGCAATCACACAAACTTTATTTACACCTGAAAATAAAAAAGCTTTGGGCAAATATGTTACTCGATCTTTAACGGCTGAGGATTATCAATCTGCCATTCAAGATAAGTTGAATTGGTTTGATCTTGACCATGAGGATACGCCGTTTATGCAGTTTCGTGGTGTTATTCCTAGTAAAACAGACCCGTTTACCAATATGGAAAAATTATTGGCTGGTGTTGCTGATGGTGCAAATAAGGTTTTTGTAAATCAGCGTGGAGTTGGCTCTAAATTATGTAGTGGTTGCACTGCTATTGCTCTTTTTAATATGGCGAATAATGCACCGAGTGTTGGAGGTGGCTTTCAAGGTAGTTTTAGAGGTAATACGCCAATTACTGTTATGGTTAAAGGGCGAACAATAAGAGAGTCTATTTGGCTTAATGTGTTAACGGAAGAAAGCATTGAAAAAATAATGCCTTGGCATCAGGCAACTAAAAGACAAGCACCTAATTTTGTAGAAAAGGATGAACCAGAAAAAGAGTTTTACTGTTCTTCTATTGGACTTACAAGAGGATTGCTTTGGCAACCAGCACATTATGAGCTATATCCATCGATTGAAGGCAACTGTAATTGCTGCGGAGTTTATGGGCAAGTTTATGATAAATTTAAAAAAGAAAAATTTAAATACACGATGACTGGTAGTTGGCCTCACCCACTATCTCCAACAAAGTATGGAATTAATAAAGATAATAGTAAGTTTGAAATTAAATTTGATTCTTTTACAACAAGAGCGCCAGCATGGACACATCTTTCGTCATTTTTGTATTTAATTAAGAACAAAAAAGATGGTTGTTCGCCAGCCCCAGTTATTGAACAGATACAAACAATTATTAAAGGGGAGAGGCTTAATATTGTTGTTGGTGGGTATAGATATAAACCACCTCAAACAGCGACTATTATTGAGCGAAGACACGATCTGTTAATCATCGCACAAGGATGGGAGGGAAATGAAAAAATAGTGAGTGAAATTGTAGCTATCGCTCTGAGCTATAAAAAAGTCTTGCGCAGTTCATTGTTTTCTTTTATTAGTCAAGCAATTATTAATGCTGTTAGTAAGAAAAATAAAGATCGTATTGGAGAAATATGTTCATTAAATGAGGCTAATTATTATCAACAAACTGAACGTCTTGTTCATGATAGCTTGGCATCTGTTGACTTTATAAATCCAGATTATGCTTTATATGATTTAAGGGAAAAATTAAAAATAATGGTGCTGTCATTATTCGAGCAAGCCACAGCCCCATATCGACAAGAGCCCAAAATGCTAAAAGCCCTAGCGATGGCTAGACGTTCGCTACATAAATATTTAAAAAACTTAGAGCCACAAGGAGAAAAAAATGAGTGATGGAGAAAACAAACTGCCGGATTTTCTGGCGATTTATCAACGTTATCAAAACCTAAAGCCTGGCCCTAAAGCCGAGTTAAAAAGAGCGGTTAAGCCTAGTGATTTAATTGAAATACCTGCTTTCTATCATACTTTGCAAGGTGAAAAGGGCAATCAACAGCTACAACGCTTGTTATTTTGTTTGCCCATGATTAGCCATACAGAAAATGGCGACTCTTTAGGCAAAGCCCTAGCGAAAGCCAATATTAATGAAAAACGCCTGTTTATGGTAATTCGTTCTGAAGAACCTAATGATCTTATTCAATTACGACGATTACTAAAGCAGGTAAATCCTACTGTCGATTGGCTGAACACGGCTAAAATGCTGTATTACTGGAACGATGTAGCTAAACGCAATCTGCTAGAAGATTTTTTCTACTACCAAACGAACGCTAAACCCAAAGCAACCGCCTAAACAAGGAATAATAACCATGAACGAGAACTTTATTAATTTTCACATCTTAATTTCACACAGCCCCTCATGTTTAAATCGTGATGATATGAATATGCAGAAATCAGCAGTTTTTGGGGGAAAACGCCGCGTTAGAGTATCTAGTCAAAGTTTAAAGCGGACGATGAGACATAGTGATTATTATCGTCAGCATCTGGGTCAGCCCAGTATTCGCACTAAACATTTAGCGGACTTTCAAAATCATGTGCTGGCAGCGTTAGCTGATCGTTATGATGAGGCACTGATTAAACAAGCGATTGAATACGTTTCAGGCAAAGACAATATTGTAGAAGATGCGCAAAGTGATGCTGTTGCGCCTTGGGTTACAGAAGAAATTGCTTACTTTTGTGAGCAAATTAAAGCCTTAGAAGCTGATGGCGTTGATAAGAAAAAATTACAGAAACAAGTGGAAAAAGACAGCATTGCATTTCGACAAGCTTTAGCAAGTGGATTAGATATTGCTTTATCAGGGCGTATGGCAACTTCTGGCTTGATGAGTGAAATAGGTCAAATTGATGGCGCATTAGCTGTGGCTCATGCCATTACTACACATGCTGTTGATGCCGATATAGACTGGTTTACCGCTGTAGATGATTTACAAGAGCTTGGCTCAGGGCATTTAGACACGCAAGAATTTTCTTCGGGCGTGTTTTACCGTTACGCCAGTTTGAATCTCAGACAATTACAACAAAATTTAGGAGATGCTACGCGTGAACAAGCGTTAGATATTGCCGCCCATGTTTTGCATATGTTGGCAACGGAAGTCCCCAGTGCAAAACAACAAAGTTTTGCCGCGCATAATTTAGCGGATGTTGCATTAGTCAGTTTTTCAGACCAGCCTATTTCTTTGGCAAATGCCTTTGAAAAACCAATAAAAGTAGATCGTAGCGGTGGTTTTCGTGATCCCTCGGCTAAAGAATTAAATGCTTATTGGGATAAAGTACATCGTGGATATGGTTTGACTGAACGTTGTGCAGAATTTTCTTTGGAAGCTATTAATTTGCCAGAGGATATAAAACAACAACCCTCTTTACCAGAGTTAGAAAGCTGGATACGTGCTAATGGTCAAAATACTTAAATGTAGCGAGGAAATATCATGCGTGAATTTCTAATATTAAAGCTACAAGGTCCGCTGCAGGCATGGGGGAAAGAAACCTTTGAAGGCTTACGGCCTTCTGAGTTATTTCCCGGACGCAGTGCCTTATTGGGCTTGTTGGGCGCTTGTTTGGGCGTAGACCGAACAGATAAGGCAGGGCTGCAAGCCTTGGCAAGTAGTGTGGCATTTTCGGTGCGAGTTGATCGGCAAGGTCAAAAAATGACCGATTACCATACGGTTAAAAATGCGCGGGTTTATTATCAGGGTTTAAAAAGTCATGAGACCATTCAAACATGGCGCGAATATTGGCAAGATGCTTGTTATACAGTAGCTATTTGGTCGCAGAAAGAAGCTGTTATTTCATTATCAGATATTGAACGCGCTATAAAACAACCTGTTTATACGCCTTTTTTAGGTAGACGAAGTTGCCCTATTACTCGCCCGTTATTTGAAAAAAAAATACAGGCTCAAACCGCTTTGATGGCTCTCGCCCACAATAACGAAAAAATAATGACTATTTATAGTGAAGAAGACAGCGATGGCGCAATAGAGTTGAAAAAACGCGATGTACCGATTATTCACCAGCCACGGCAGTTTGCCAGCCGTAAAGTGTTTATGACGGCAACAAAAGGAGAGGCCAATGCATCTGAGTAAAATTCATATTCCTTGGACGCTGGCTAAAAACAGCTATGAACTGCATCAAGCCTTATGGCGCTTATTTCCGGAGCGTAACCATGAAAATAGGGACTTTCTGTTTCGTGTGGAAAGTTTAGAAAAAGGCGTAGGTTCTAAAATATTATTGCAATCTGCAACAAAGCCACATTTATCTGAGAACAGTCCGATTATTCTGGATATGAGAGACTATTGTCCCGCTTTCTCAAAAGGTCAGAGATTACGTTTTCGACTACGGACTAATCCAATAAAAACGATTAAAGATAGTACTAAAGGGACAGTAGAAAAAAAGGGTAAGGTATACACTAAAACAGTTCGTGTTCCTTTATTGCATGAAGAGCAGCAACAGGAATGGTTGGAGCGTAAATTAAAGGGTCTTGCAGAACTTGAAACTTTGATCATCCAACCAGAACCTGCTCTATATTTTCGTAAAGTGAAAGAAAAGCGTAGCGGTAAAATCCAACCGGTTTTATTTGAGGGGGTATTAACGATTTCAGAGCCTGAGTTATTCTTTGAGTTATTGCAGAAAGGAATCGGCCCTGCGAAAGCATTTGGCTGCGGGCTGTTGTCGATTGCAAGTATTTAGGAAAAGCTTGAAAGTAAATGCTTAGGGGAGTCTAAAAAAAATACTATGACCTACACCCCATTAAAACCAATACCTATGAAAGATCGCATATCAATGATATTTCTTCAATACGGCCAGGTGGATGTAAAAGATGGTGCGTTTGTTTTGATTGATAAAACAGGCATTCGAACCCATATTCCAGTAGGTAGTATCGCCTGCATTATGCTTGAGCCAGGCACAAGGGTCTCTCATGCAGCAGTTAGGTTAGCTGCACAAGTTGGCACTCTTTTGGTGTGGGTTGGCGAGGCGGGTGTTCGCTTATATGCATCAGGTCAACCGGGTGGCGCGAGGTCTGATCGACTATTATATCAAGCCAAACTAGCCTTGGACGATAGTTTAAGATTGAAAGTAGTTCGTAAAATGTATGCGTTACGATTTGGAGAGGAACCACCACAACGTAGAAGTGTAGATCAGCTGCGTGGTATTGAAGGGGCTCGTGTGCGCAGCACTTATAAAATATTAGCTAAGCAATATGGTGTGCATTGGCATGGTCGGCGCTATGACCCGAAAGATTGGGAGGCTGGGGATGTGATTAATCAATGCATAAGCGCTGCTACATCATGTCTTTATGGCATAACTGAAGCAGCGGTGTTGGCTGCAGGTTACGCGCCTGCTGTTGGGTTTATACACACCGGAAAACCACTGTCATTTGTCTATGATATAGCGGATATTTACAAATTTGATTCCGTTATTCCATTAGCCTTTCAAATAGCATCAAAAAATCCTTATGCAGCGGATAAGCAAGTAAGGCTTGCTTGTCGTGATGTGTTTCGAGAGCAAAAAATACTAAAAAAAATTATCCCGCTGATTGAAGAAGTTCTTTCAGCAGGTGAAATATCCCCGCCCAAACCACCTAAAGAATCTGTGCCGCCAGCAATTCCATTAGCTGAAAGTATTGCTGATGCGGGGCATCGAAGTGATTAAATTATGGCCATGACGGTTGTTGTGACAGAAGCAATACCACCTAGGTTGAGAGGCCGACTTGCGATTTGGCTGTTACAAATTCGAGCGGGTGTTTATGTCGGTGACTTATCGCAGCGAGTGAGAGAAATGATCTGGCAGCAATGTCAGCAGCAACAAGAAGACGGGAATATTGTCATGGCATGGGCAACCAATACAGAGTCAGGTTTTGACTTTCAAACATTAGGTGAAAATAGACGAATTCCTGTCGATTTGGATGGTTTAAGAATGGTTTCGTTCATACCGATAGATGATGAAAGTGATCTTTAACAAAATAGTATAAATTTACCCTTATTGCTTGGTAGCAAGTAACAGTTTGAAAATTACTTGGTAAATCAATTATGTATAATAAGTGTTCCCCACAAGCGTGGGGATGAACCGGCAACATTATGTCAACAACATGGAAATTTTACGTGTTCCCCACAAGCGTGGGGATGAACCGATTAACTGCAACATTAAATGTTGGCGCAACTTGTGTTCCCCACAAGCGTGGGGATGAACCGATTTTAAAGATGATGTTTTTAATACACAGCTAGTGTTCCCCACAAGCGTGGGGATGAACCGCGTATCTTCTTAATTTTTCATTACCCACATGAGTGTTCCCCACAAGCGTGGGGATGAACCGATATACCTTTTAATTGACTCCATTCTAATTAGGTGTTCCCCACAAGCGTGGGGATGAACCGCGTTACCCCACACAGCCACCGCAAAGGTGGTTGTGTTCCCCACAAGCGTGGGGATGAACCGTAACATTGCCCGACTTTACCTCCGTTGGTGGTGTGTTCCCCACAAGCGTGGGGATGAACCGCAGAAATACTACGGAATACTGAATAAGCGATGGTGTTCCCCACAAGCGTGGGGATGAACCGTGGCCATTAGATTTGGGAGAATAGTGAGCATTGTGTTCCCCACAAGCGTGGGGATGAACCGGATTGATGCAACAGCTATTGCATCATTTACATGTGTTCCCCACAAGCGTGGGGATGAACCGCTCACATCTTATACGAACGGTCTAGGTGAATGGTGTTCCCCACAAGCGTGGGGATGAACCGAGGCTTATATATCTCATCGTGAACTTGCTCTTGTGTTCCCCACAAGCGTGGGGATGAACCGCATCAGTCTGTAGATCTGTGAACGCAGTTGTAGTGTTCCCCACAAGCGTGGGGATGAACCGCAACCTTAACTATCCAACGTGAAAATGAAGAAGTGTTCCCCACAAGCGTGGGGATGAACCACTGACCGTTTAACTATTCCTCTGATTGGTCCAGTGTTCCCCACAAGCGTGGGGATGAACCGAAACTGTTACAAATGGCGGTTGCTTATTTTATGTGTTCCCCACAAGCGTGGGGATGAACCGGAATATTTCGAGATTGCTAGAAATAGGATAGGGTGTTCCCCACAAGCGTGGGGATGAACCGCTTCTATGAACTGACAAAATACTTATTCGGATGTGTTCCCCACAAGCGTGGGGATGAACCGGCGAATTTATATAAAATTCAATTCGTTGAATTGTGTTCCCCACAAGCGTGGGGATGAACCGGTTATGTTTCAGCCATATAGTAACTGTAAACCGTGTTCCCCACAAGCGTGGGGATGAACCGTGATAGCCATTAGACGCATTTAATGCTGACGTGTGTTCCCCACAAGCGTGGGGATGAACCGCGCTTCTATAATGTCGGCTGGCTTAGGGCAATGTGTTCCCCACAAGCGTGGGGATGAACCGGTTTAGTATATATTTATATATCACAAATCGGTGTGTTCCCCACAAGCGTGGGGATGAACCGGCTTACACAAGCTCTGCCAGTTAGTAGGGTCAGTGTTCCCCACAAGCGTGGGGATGAACCGGATTAAAAAATGACAATGACTGGTAAAGAATAGTGTTCCCCACAAGCGTGGGGATGAACCGAAAAAACTGCGAATCACGAGATAAACGTAAGCGTGTTCCCCACAAGCGTGGGGATGAACCGCAGTTAAGGAAATACGCGCAGTTGTTAACAAAGTGTTCCCCACAAGCGTGGGGATGAACCGCGAGCAATCAGGGTACTCATGCGAATGGGAAGGTGTTCCCCACAAGCGTGGGGATGAACCGCCTGGCCGAACTTGTTGAGGCGACTGCTACTAGTGTTCCCCACAAGCGTGGGGATGAACCGTTCTGGCTCTGAATCATACGGGGCAGGCATTGGTGTTCCCCACAAGCGTGGGGATGAACCGATGAGGGCAATATAGGCCCTGAATCTGGTGTAGTGTTCCCCACAAGCGTGGGGATGAACCGTATTAACAGGTGGACGCGGTGTGCCAGAACCGGTGTTCCCCACAAGCGTGGGGATGAACCGCCATGCTCTACACAGCGACCAATATCTTGATAGTGTTCCCCACAAGCGTGGGGATGAACCGCAATCGAGCAACAAACTGACATTATAATAATTGTGTTCCCCACAAGCGTGGGGATGAACCGTTCTGATGGTGATAGTGATTATGGTCTTTCGGGTGTTCCCCACAAGCGTGGGGATGAACCGATTCAATAAATGGTGAAATTGTAGCCAATGGTGTGTTCCCCACAAGCGTGGGGATGAACCGACAACGCAATACTTAATGCTAAAGCTGAACTTGTGTTCCCCACAAGCGTGGGGATGAACCGCAAACCCTAATATGGGTGTGTCGGTTGGGATTGTGTTCCCCACAAGCGTGGGGATGAACCGCGCTGAATAGTTACGTCATTTAACGTGCCAGTGTGTTCCCCACAAGCGTGGGGATGAACCGCATAGCTACTGATAAATTAGACACATTGTTCGGTGTTCCCCACAAGCGTGGGGATGAACCGCAATATAGGTTCCTTTGTCGTTAACTTCTTATGTGTTCCCCACAAGCGTGGGGATGAACCGCTTCATTGTTTAGATTCACAGATTCGGCTTATGTGTTCCCCACAAGCGTGGGGATGAACCTACCTCGCATACCATCTGCGCCGGTATCAACACGTGTTCCCCACAAGCGTGGGGATGAACCGTACCTCCTCAAACTGGTTCAACAACTACAGTTGTGTTCCCCACAAGCGTGGGGATGAACCGCGTTCTAGCGACATAATGCGTTACAAATTAGCGTGTTCCCCACAAGCGTGGGGATGAACCGACGTAAACAAAGGCTGGCTGCAAATAATGCGTGTGTTCCCCACAAGCGTGGGGATGAACCGGCGCGTATCACTCTAAATTTATTGCCAGTTATGTGTTCCCCACAAGCGTGGGGATGAACCGACATGGGTGTTTGCCCCACGCCGATGACTCAAGTGTTCCCCACAAGCGTGGGGATGAACCGGATGTGTTGATGAGGATGAATCTAAATATGGTGTGTTCCCCACAAGCGTGGGGATGAACCGCGTTTTAGATATACGCTGTCGGGCGAAAAGATGTGTTCCCCACAAGCGTGGGGATGAACCGATCACGACACGAACGTTAGCGAGGATCCTAATGTGTTCCCCACAAGCGTGGGGATGAACCGAATTTGCTGATTCATTAACATTAGACGATCTTCGTGTTCCCCACAAGCGTGGGGATGAACCGATAACGCGATTTGTCACGGAGCATGGTCATGAGTGTTCCCCACAAGCGTGGGGATGAACCGCTCATCGGTATTAATAGTCAACACAACATCATGTGTTCCCCACAAGCGTGGGGATGAACCGCACTTGCATTGGGTCTAGTTTTACACCGTGGAGTGTTCCCCACAAGCGTGGGGATGAACCGGGATAGAAAAAAAGTTAGCTAGTGTAGCGGCTGTGTTCCCCACAAGCGTGGGGATGAACCGCCATCAATATATTCAATGTCGGTTATCTTAACGTGTTCCCCACAAGCGTGGGGATGAACCGTTGCCGGATAATAAAACACCGGGCCCTGTGATGTGTTCCCCACAAGCGTGGGGATGAACCGTGTAATGACAACACCACGCGGCCCTTCAATGGGTGTTCCCCACAAGCGTGGGGATGAACCGACCTATGCCGCCAGAATTTCAAAAGTTATTAGGTGTTCCCCACAAGCGTGGGGATGAACCGGAACCAGCAAATCGCCCCATGCTGTTAAAGAAGTGTTCCCCACAAGCGTGGGGATGAACCGCGCAACGTATATGTAATCATCATCCACGGTCACGTGTTCCCCACAAGCGTGGGGATGAACCGGTACAGGGGTTGTGCTAGTCACTACTTTATTAGTGTTCCCCACAAGCGTGGGGATGAACCGGCACTTGTATTAGTTGATTGTGTTGTTTGCGGGTGTTCCCCACAAGCGTGGGGATGAACCGAGTAACGCACCATTTCCAATAGATCCACATTTAGTGTTCCCCACAAGCGTGGGGATGAACCGAGAAATGATGCGGTATCTAACAGCTTCCAAACGTGTTCCCCACAAGCGTGGGGATGAACCGCAATTTTCAGTATTAACGCCACGTATATTAGTGTGTTCCCCACAAGCGTGGGGATGAACCGTACAGGCGCTTATTTGTATCTAATGACTATGAGTGTTCCCCACAAGCGTGGGGATGAACCGAATTTTGCTAGTTCTTTATCTTTTTTGAATCCGTGTTCCCCACAAGCGTGGGGATGAACCGCGCGTTATTCTCGCGTAGTGGCTAACGTTGGCGTGTTCCCCACAAGCGTGGGGATGAACCGCTTCTTTGCTTCCTTACATTCTTTAACCTGCTGTGTTCCCCACAAGCGTGGGGATGAACCGGCAACAACAAAACTGGCGGAACCATGCGTGTAGTGTTCCCCACAAGCGTGGGGATGAACCGCCCAGTGAGAGGAACAGATAATGTATTTACCTGTAATGAAGTAAGGGTGTAGTATGTCTACGTCGTTGTTTTTCTATAATGGATCGGTTTGTTTGGTTAAGTACGACTAGTGCATCGTCACCATTTTGGTATCTTCGGAAAGCCCTACCTCGGATTGAACTAAACAACCTTAATAGCCATGTCTTCTAATGTATTGGCTGCGACATGTATTCTCTTAGCAATCTCTTTAAGTTGCAAAATAACATCCTTACCGCGAATGATTGTAACCAAATCATTGTGTTGTAGTAATTCGGCGCTTGCTTTTGCACACGTAGAGATTACCTGGTCATATAGCTCAACTATTTGATCAATATTACTGTTAATTAAAGTTAGATTTTGTGCCGGCAGTTGGCCGATGCCATTTTCCAGTAGGTTAGACATGTCTAATAATTTTTCGGCAATAGTTTGGTAGTCTTCAAGTGATTGAAGTTTGTATTCAACTATTTCTAGATGAAAGTGCTTAACACTAAGTGCTATCCAGTCCAGTTGGGTGATGATTCTAAAAATGGACTCCTTATCATAGGGTGTAATAAGTACATCAAGCAATTGTTTCATGTTTTGAGTCTTTAGCTCGCGTGCGAATGCTACCTCTTCGGTAATAAGGTCTAAAGTTGAAATGTCATTTTTAGAACAAGCTTTTTGGATATATGAAACGATTTTTCTGGTAACGCTTGCTTGCTTCAAAATCACGGCATTAAAATCAACCTCTTTTGGAAGAATATATTTATGTATAAAGTTCATCATTTAGCTCCAAAGTAAATTGAAAAGAAAACAAAATAACCACCCTAATATAATCGTGGTGGGAATATTAACCCACCAGCCTGAAAGAATCCCCAGCGCAGTTTGCCATTTAACATGTAGCGGTTTTTTTGCCGCACCGTTACCGAGTAATGTGGCTGTTACAACTTGAGTTGTAGACGTGGGCGCACCAAGGCTTGTCGCTAGGGTGTTAACAAGTGCGGCGCCAATTTGGTTGGCGACCGAGTGTGCGGGGGTGACTCTGAAAAGCCTGTAACCCAAGGTTTTTATTATTCTCCAGCCACCAAACAGTGTGCCTAAAGTAATGGCAGATGCACACCAAAAAATAGCCCATATGGGGATGTTGAATAGCTGATTATTTCCAGAGGCTAGCAACATCATACCGATAATAGCCATGCCTTTCTGTGCGTCATTTGCACCATGTGAGAAGCCGAGCCAAGCAATGCTGAGATATTGTGAGTACTTTAGCCAAGTGTTTGCTTTAATGGTTAAACGCTTCAGTAGCCTCATGACTACTTTCATAACAAAAAAACCAATCACAAAGCCCATAATTGGGGAGGCAAATAAACCAACGACGACCTTCATTAAACCGTCTAAATGGCCACCGCTCAGTGCGTCAATACCCCAATTTATTTTTTCGGCGCCGACAGCATAGAGCCCTGCATCAACAAGCCCACCAGCCAGAGAATTAGAGGATGACGATGGATAACCCAGCCACCAAGTGGCTAGGTTAAAACAGATAGCCGCCAACAAAGCACCAATAACAACACTTTGAGCAGTATGCTGAGAAGTACCTCGAATATTAATAAAAGTTCCCACGGTGTCGGCAACAGTTAAACCAACAACAAAGGGCGCAATAAAGGTAAAAATGCTGACAATGGATATTGCCATAGCTGGGCTCATTAAGTGTGATGCAATAGCCGTTGCGACCATATCTGCGGCATCATGGAAGCCATTGGTAAAGTCAAAGAGCCCCACCATTAAAATAACAAGGAGGATTTAGAGATTTAATGTATCCATTTAAAAAGGGCTGTTAATATTAAGGCGCTACTTAACTGGGAACCTCCTACGTCATGATATATTATTTAAAAAATCAAGTGCAGCTAAGATGAGAAAAAAAGTTATTACTGGCGTTTCTTTATTGCTATTACTGATGATTGTCGTAGAAAGCCCCTCATTGTGCGCATCAAACTGTTGAATGACTTACTCGCGATTTAGTTTCTCAGACATAACGTGTTCCATTGCTGAAAGTTTTTGAAAACGACACGACATTTTCCTATTAATTAATTGTTACGCTAAAGGCTAGTGATGAATTTATTCAATATACCATTATCAAATGGTTATATTATCTTTGCATTAGTGTGGAAATGGATATTTAATTGATTATAAAGGCAAGGAGTCATTATGGAACATAGAGACCCGAGTAAAAGTGTTAACACGTTAGACCGTATTATTCACGCTGCTGAAGGAAAAATAACGGCGGGGATTTCACCAACATCAATGATGTTAGCTTATATCGATTGGGCGATACATTTGGCTAATTCGCCTGGGAAACAAGGCGAGCTGATTAAAAAAGCGATGAAAAAAAATAGCCGCTTTTTGAGTTATGTTGTTAAGTGTTTGACTCACCTTGGAAATGATGTGGACAACCAGCGTTGTATAGAACCGTTGCCACAAGATAAGCGCTTTGAATCAGATGCATGGAAGAGATTACCGTTTTCACTTTATGCTCAGTCATTTTTATTGACTCAGCAGTGGTGGCACAACGCGATAACGGGTGTTAATGGTGTTTCTAAGCATCATGAGAATGTTGTTTCGTTTACGACACGCCAGTTGCTGGATGTGATCTCTCCCTCAAATTTTTTGCTGACAAACCCGGATTTATTAAAGGTCACCGAACAAGAAGGGGGGCAAAACTTAGTAAGGGGAATGCAAAACCTCTTGGAAGATTGGGGACGAAGTAGCAGGGGTGAAGGCCCTGTCGGTATTGAAGCATTCAAAATAGGGGAAAACCTAGCCACAACGCCAGGGAAGGTTGTGTATAGCAATCACTTGATTGAATTGATTCAATATAGCCCGACGACTGACAAGGTTTATGCGGAGCCGATTCTTTTTGTGCCAGCTTGGATTATGAAGTACTACATCATGGATTTATCTGAACATAATTCAATGGTTAAGTTCTTGGTCGATAATGGGTATACGGTTTTTATGATTTCTTGGAAGAACCCAACAGAGGAAGATCGTGATTTAACACTAGAAAATTATATAGACTTGGGTGTAGGGCATGCATTAGAGCAAGTTTCATCAATTATACCGAATAAAAAAATTCATACAGTTGGTTATTGTTTAGGAGGGACCTTATTAACATTGGTTGCCGCAGCATTGGCTAAAGAAGATAACAGTATCATTGGTTCAATTACGTTATTTGCTGCACAGACTGATTTCTCTGAGGCTGGAGAGTTAATGCTTTTTATTGACCACAGTCAGGTTGCTTACTTAGAGGATATGATGTGGGAACAAGGTTACCTAGATACAAAACAGATGAAGGGAGCATTCCAGTTATTGCGCTCCAATGATTTAATCTGGTCAAGGGTATTACATGATTATTTGTTGGGGCAACGCGCACCAATGAATGACTTAATGGCTTGGAATAGCGATGCAACAAGAATGCCTTACAAAATGCACTCTGAGTATCTTGAACAGCTTTTCATGAATAATGATTTTTCAGAACATCGTTACAAGGTCCATGGTAAACCTGTTTCTTTAGGGGATATTGATTGTCCGCTCTTTGTTGTAGGAGCGGAGAAGGACCATGTGGCACCATGGAAATCAGTCTACAAAATCAAACACTTAACGCGTACAGAGGTGATCTTTTTACTGACTAGTGGTGGACATAATGCAGGGATCATTAGTGAGCCTGGTCACCCAAACCGTCATTACCGTGTTTCATTAAAGAAAAAAAGTGATAAGTACCTTTCACCTGATAAATGGTTGGAGTCAACAGGTGTTAAAGAAGGTTCATGGTGGTTGGAATGGGAGCGCTGGTTGGTCAGTAAAAATGAGGCGGAAAAGGTCGCACCACCAAAAATGGGTATAAAGGGTAGCGTGGCTAAAAGCTTGATAGATGCTCCAGGACGTTATGTTTTAGAACATTAAGTGTTTGATCAGATCAAATAAAAATACTCACTAGGCTTGAAGAGAACTTAAGGGCAAACAAAGATTGTTATGTAGATGGGCTGGCTATTAACACGGAGGTGTTGGAAGCAGAGAACTTGCGGATACTAAGTGTATATCATCATTTAAGTGAAGCTAAAACAATATTAAAAGCCGATGTTAGTAAAGTTAATGTAGCTTTATATACGATAACTGCCAAAGAGGTGGTTTCGAGGTTATTGGCGCGGTTGGTGGGGTGGTTTTTCTCATCTTACCTTTATTTGCATTTTTTAATGCGGGTGATATATCTCTAAACCAAAGGCTGGCTCAGTAACTGTTGGCATCATGCTGGGTTTGTTTTTAGGTAAGCAATTAGTTTTTTTTGGTTTTAGTTGGTTAGCCATTAAGTTAAAATTAGAGGCACTATCTAGTGGAAGTAATTGGATGCAATTATATGGAGTCTCTATTCTGACTGGTAGAGGTTTCATGATGAGCTTGTTTATTGTCTCTCTAACCTCCACCGATGCCAGCTTGTTTCAATATACTGATAAACTAGCTATCTTATTGGGTTCCTTTGCATCGGGAGTTTTTGGTTACTGGATCCTTAATTGTTGCAGAAAACAGTCTACTTAGAAGGGTAGAGATATGTCATCGGGTTATCTTGAAGATTTAATTATTCTACTGGTGGCTGCCGTAGCGGTGGTGCCGATATGCCAAACGTTAAAACTGGGTGCTGTTCCTGGCTTTTTGATTGCAGGTTTAGCTGTTGGTCCATCCGGCCTAGGGCTCATTCATAATCTATCTGAAATCCGTCACTTTGCTGAAATAGGCATAGCCTTTCTTTTATTTGTGATTGGGATTGAGCTTAAGCCGTCGCGACTCTGGCAGATGAAACGAATGGTTTTTGGTTTAGGTACGCTCCAAGTGCTGATAACAGGCTTGGTCCTTGTTGCAGTGAGTTACTATGTTTTTGAAGTTCCATTACAAGCAGCGGCAATTATTGGTCCGGCATTAGCGCTGTCATCAACAGCTTTTGTTTTGCAACTTTTAAGTGAGCAACGTTTGTTGAAATCAACATACGGTAGAACATCATTTTCGATTCTCCTTCTTCAGGATTTGGCCGTTGTGCCGTTACTGGCATTGGTCAGTCTTTTAGGCGTGTCAGAAATAAGTATGGGGGATGATATTGGTTTAGCGCTGGCAGAATCTGTATTTACTCTGTTGATGGTGATTTTATTTGGGCGCTATTTTTTACACCCTGTTCTTCATCGGATTGCGTTAACAAAAATTCCAGAAGTGTTTACGGCGTCAGCTATATTGGTTGTTCTTGGTGTGTCGTTGATTGCCGAGAAGGTTGGCTTATCAATGGCGATGGGCGCGTTTATAGTTGGTATGCTGATGTCTGATTCCTCCTATAAACATCAGGTTATTTCTGAAATTAAACCGTTTAGAGGGCTGCTATTGGGGTTGTTTTTTATGACAATGGGGATGTCATTAAACCTTGGTTTGCTGATTGATCAGCCGTTGCTTTCAATGGGGCTAGTTGCGTTATTGATTGGTATTAAAATACTGATTTTATTCCCATTAACTTATATGTTTGGTTTAAGTAAGGGGAAAAGCTTAGCGGTTTCATTGGTTTTGGCTCAAAGTGGTGAATTTGCATTGGTGCTGTTTTCCTTATCACTAGACTCAGGCATTTTAGCGCCGGCCCTTCATCAACAACTGTTATTAGTGATCTTAATTAGTTTATTAGTCACGCCAATATTGGCCGAATGTGCAAGAAAGGTGGTGACGAAGAAGAAATTGATAGGAATAAACCCTTCCGAAGTGCCTAAATCATCGCCAATAATACTAGCGGGTTTTGGTCGTGTTGGGCATCGGATAGGAGATATTCTAAAGCTGTCTCTTATACACATCTGACGCTGCCGACGATATGCAGTG
>OJDA01000082.1_pt1 | contig 38177 bp, 38 predicted proteins | sample 1592551 | NCBI WGS metagenome assembly OJDA01 (sample SAMN05416810, study PRJEB24817) | seawater metagenome | isolation source: Sea water | place: Canada:Atlantic | collected 2013-07
TCAGCTCCCCGGCCGGGCACGCAATCAGCGTGGGGCCAGTGCGTTGGAATATATTGTTTTGGCAGCAGTGATCGTTATTGCTGTCTCTGTCGGCGCGGCACTGCTTGGAGACAGTACGATTAGTGATGCATTTCAAAAGATCAAAGACGCGATAACTGGTCCTGCTCCCTAGTACGGGTAGTCATTGATAATGAAACGTTATAAACGAGGGGCGGTGGCATTAGAGTTTCTTTTGCTTTTCCCTTTGATTGTTAGCCTTATCTACGCTGCCGGAGTTTACGGGGTGCTGTTCTCTTGGCAAGTTCAGATGCAGCAAGCAGTTGACCGTTCTACTGGGGCTGTAATGGCGTTAGACCGTAGCTCTACGTCCGAACCGGATGTTGCGGCGGTGGCATTGGCCACTGCCGCGTTGGGCAGGATGGACCTGTCTTTTCTAGGTTCGGTCCCAGCGAGCGAAGTCTGTTCGTTTGAGGCGGGCACCCCGGATGTCATTGTGTGTAGGCTAGGTGTGCCAATGGAGGGGGGGTGTCCGGCTAACATGGCAGTAGCCGGCGCTAATAAGCCGAAGCAATTAGGGTTTTTCGATGGCTTCCCGCCGTTGCCGGACTGTTTGATGGCGAGTTCTAGTGTGGCCTTTTGAGTTTTCGGCGCAGGGCAGATTAAGCTCTAATCTATCTGGCAGAGCCTGAGTGAGTGGCTCACGGTAACTTCTGCACTGCGGAATAAATAAGATTAATGCCTGCCGTTAAGCATGGGGGTGGGCTCTATACTCCAAGGAGGGGTCCATGGGGGCTCGTTGGCTCTATATGTTGCCGGCGCTGATTCTCAGTGTCGTCGCTGTCGTACTCGCGTTGGTTGGTCTCGCCAGAGATCCTGCGCCATCCGAAAGTGATGCCTCTGGTGTAGAGGGGCAAGTCACTGAGGAGAAAGTCGAGGATGCGTTGAAGTATTCCTATTGGGTGGCAGCCCGTGAATTAAATACCGGTGACACCATCACGGAAGAGGATTTCCGTAAAGTGGGTGTTTCGGTGCCGCTGGCTGCGGCCGTAAATACGGATACGCTGATAGCGAATAAATTGTTGCGGCGAGACCTCCGTGAAGGCGAAATTCTTGCAGAATCCCACCTTGAAGCCAGTAATCGACTCGCGAAAGCGGTGCCGGCTGACTTTCGGGCGTTTGCTGTGGCGATTGATAATACGTCTGCGGTGGGAGGCTTGCTGGAGCCAGGGGATCTGGTTGATGTGCTGGCTCACTTTAAAAAGGGAGAGGACAAAGAGCCAACTGCTCTAGTGTTGCTCAATGGTGTCGAGGTGTTGGCGGTGAAGGGGCGGCTGCAGGATGCCCCTCCCGAGGATGAAAAAGAGCAGAATCGTAACCGCAACAGCACGGTTGTGTTGGCAATTCCCCGTGAAGACTTACCTCGTTTATTGTTAGCAGACAGTAATGGTGAGTTGCGGTTAGTGATGGCTGGTGAGGCTAGCCTAAGCCCACAGGGCGACGCTGAAGCACTGGATGGGGAAGAAAAAGAAGAGAAAACAGCGGCCAAAGCGTCCGATCGCAATATGACAACTAAGCTTGACACTTTATTCCCGCAAAAAAAGCAGCCGGTACGACGTTCTGCTCCCAGAGGGAACAGGGTGCAAGTATATGAAGGGTCTACCTCAAGGAGCACCTATGTACGCTGAACGGACGGAATTAATGCCGGCCAATCTGGAGAAACAGGTCGCCCCGGAGCCAGAGGATCGCTTTCGGAAGCAGTTGCATTCGGGTTTCTTGTTGACGTCTGTATTGGTATTTCTTGTGTCCATAATTGTCTTGCCGTCACTGGCGGTAGCTGGTGAGTCTATGGATGAAGTGTTGCGAATGGCGCCGGGTGATCAGCAAGTGCTTACGTTTCCTAAGAGGATGACGAAAGTCGCAACCTCGGATCCTGCGGTGACGGCGGTGGCTGTGAGTGCTTCGCGGGAGCTGTTGTTGACGGCGAAGGCGGAAGGTTCCTCTATAGTGTCCGTGTGGCTTAAGGGTATGGAGCAGCCTTTGCGAAGCACTGTGGTCATTGCCGATACGGCAGGCAATGCGTTGCCTTTTGGTACACAGGTGCAGACTGATATCCGCATCCTGGAGGTTAGTCGTAGTGAGCTTAATAGTTTTGGGTTTCAATATTCCAATATCTTTGATGGCGGCAATACCACTGTGGGAGTCTCGACACCAGGTGGTGCGGTGCAAGCGTCGGGAGATAGCTTTAGCCTGTTTCGATTAGGAAGAAACTCTACAACGATTATCAACGCTTTGGAAAGCGGTGGCTTTGCCTATACGTTGGCAGAACCATCTCTTACGGCATTAAGCGGCCAGACGGCATCGTTTCTCTCCGGCGGGGAGTTTCCTGTTCCGACCCAGAGCAACACCAACGGCGTTCAAATTGAATTTAAAAGTTTCGGGGTTGGTTTGGCGCTTACGCCTACAGTGATCGATGAAAATCAGATAATTTTGAAAGTAGCGCCGGAAGTTAGCGAGTTGGATTTTACTGCAGGGGTAACGACTGGTGGTGTTTCAGTGCCAGGGCTAAGGGTGCGAAGATCAGAAACCACGGTGTCTATGGCGCCAGGTGAAACCTTTATTATTAGTGGGTTGGTCAGCCGGAACACGGTAAACAACAGCGACCGGATTCCGGGTTTGGGTAATTTGCCTGTATTGGGTGCTTTCTTCCGTTCTGGCCGTATTGAACGGGAAGATAAAGAGCTGGTCATGGTTGTAACGCCTCATTTGGTCTCTCCTAAGTCGGCAGCTATGCCGCGAGACCCTTTGCCCGGTGCTGGTTACCACAATAGCAGCACGGGATGGCTGGATATGATGACCGAAACGCGTCCGGGCTCGCAGTCCATACGCCATGGCCTAAGCTGGTAGGGGGTAGCATGACAGAGGAAAGCGTGCTGGCAGTAGTGGAAGATTCGGGCACCGAGGTCTGGTTAGATAATGCCTTGCAAGGAGCGGGGCGGATTGAGAAGGTCAGCCGCACCGATCTGGGCCGAGTCTTGAGGTTGCTTGAGGCAACGGGAGCAAGTGTTGCGCTGGTGGAAGTTTCTGATCGTGACACTAATCAGGCCATGGCTGCGATTACGGCACTAAGTAATGCCCGCCCTTGGGTAACAGTGGTGGCGTTGTGTCGGTTGGTAGATCAGGGCATTTTGTTGCAGTGTATGCGTGCTGGTGCTCGTGATTGTGTGGCGGTTGGCAGTGATGCGGCAGAGCTTAGGGATCGTCTGCGTCGCCATCAGTTGGTGCGCCCTGGGCACTGGAATGAGGAGTTGCAATCCCAGCATCGTAATTTGGTGTTGGTTGCCGGTGTCGACTGCCGCGTTGATACCGCTTTTCTCGCTCAAAACCTTTCTGTGGCCTTGTCAGAAGCTAAACCAAATGCTCGGATTTTGGCGATTGATGTTGTTAGCCAAAATGAACAGATTTTCCATTTTGATGGACAGAGTAGTTTTGATTTGTCGCAATTGTTGTCAAGTCCGGACACTCTTGATCAAACCCTTATTGATAATGCGTTGGAAGAGTTTCGTCCTGGATTACGGTTGCTTGGGAGTGGCGATGGGGCAGATTTCCTTGGCGATAGAGGGGCGGATTTATTTATTGCACTATCTAGGTTGATGGGGATGTTTGATTTGATCCTTCTCAATGTAGGCAGTGAGCAACAGTCAGCCTGGGTTAAATCTATTGGCGTGCATGTTAAGGATTTACTAGTTGTAACGAACCCAGAAGTGATTCAGCTGCGTTCTGTGCGTGAGCACCTTGGTGGCTGGCGACCACACCTTCCTTCTTCCTGTCGTGTACATTTGATCTTGGATGGCCATGAACCAGCACAGCCCCCGAGTGTGGACGAAATTGCTGAGAGTACGGGTTTGGGGGTGACAGCAGCGCTCCCGATGGATTGGAAGCATCGCCTGGAGGCAATTAATTTAGGTCTGCCGATGCAGGAGAGTGCGGCGAAAAGTCCTTATAGTAAAAAAATTCGTGCACTGGCTAACGTCTTGGTTGGCCAGGAAGGGCACAGTAAGAAGCGTAAATGGCCATAGGGCTTAGAGTAGAGTCTTGTCGCAAAAGGTCTGGAATTAAGGCGACAAAGAGAGACCGGGCCTATATTCATGCTGCAGGCTGCAGGAACCAACATAGCGAGGAGCATGGTGGCGGGACGAATTGATGAAGAGTATCAGCAGCTAAAGGCCCACACACATCAGCGTGTTGTGGATAAGTTGGATGAAGATGGCGTTGAAGTTGCGAAAAGTAACCGAGCCCATGTAAACGAAGCGATTACTCGTGCTGTGCACCAGCATATAGCTGAGCGCCGTACGCCACTTTCAACACAAGATCTGAACCAATTGGTTCGGGATATGATTGATGAGGTCACAGGCTTTGGACCGTTGGAGCCGATGTTGCGGGATGATCGAATTAACGATGTGCTAGTTAATGGTCCGGAAAATGTATTTGTAGAAATTTCAGGTGTATTGCAACGAGCTCAAGCGCGTTTCGTCGATGATGCGCATGTGATTCGCGTGATTCGTCGCATCTTATCCCCTTTGGGGCGTCGCTTGGATGAGGCCAGCCCGATGGTGGATGCCCGCTTGCCAGATGGCTCACGGGTGAATGCTATTATTCCGCCTTTAGCGCTGGATGGCCCCTCCATTTCTATTCGAAAATTTAATCGCCATCATCTTAATGCAGAAGACCTTATTCGTAGCGGAGCGATGACTGAGAATTGTCTCCAAGTGCTGATTGATGCTGTACAGAGTCGTCGAAATATTCTTGTGAGCGGTGGCACGGGTACAGGGAAGACCACAATGCTGAATTTGATCAGCCAATATATTGCCCGCAATCAAAGAATTCTTACGATTGAAGACTCCGCTGAACTGACTCTTAATCATCCCCATGTGGTTAGGCTGGAAACGCGGCCTGCTAACGCGGAAGGAAAAGGATGTGTCACGGCAAGGGAGCTAGTGATTAATTCATTACGTATGCGGCCTGATCGCATTATCTTAGGCGAGGTACGCTCTAATGAAATTATTGAATTGCTTCAAGCGATGAATACGGGTCACGAGGGTTCAATGAGCACGATCCATGCAAACGGCACCCGTGATGCCCTGGTGCGTATTGAGACACTGTTGGCCGTGAGTGGGTATGAGGCGAGTGAGCAAGCTATTGGGCGTCTCATCAGTTCTGCACTGGATATGATAATTCAGCTAGTGAGACTGCCTGATGGGCGGCGGCAAGTCAGTGAGGTCGTGGCACTGAAATCATCAGAAAGCGGGGAATATCACATGGAGTACTTATACCGTAGCAGTGATGAGGTTGGTCCATAATGGATGCGAATGTCCTGCTATCAGCGGCAAGAGGAATTGGCATTCTTGCACTGCTGCTCTTGGTTGGGCAATGGTGGTTGTTGCGGATTAGGGATCGTCAGGCCCATAAGAAACATGTTCGTGCGCGCATGGAAAGCAAGTTGGCTGATGTGCAGACAGAGGCGCAAGCGATAAAACTGGTTGGTAGCCGCTTTGGACAATGGCAGCTCAAGGCAGGATTGAATCTTGACAAGTCCGACGTGCTGTTGCTGATGGCCGGTGTTATTGCTGTCTCTTTATTGGTTGGGCTTTTGTTCGATTTGTTTTTTGCCGCCCTTGTGCCTGTCATGGCAGGGGGGCTAGCGATAAGTTACTGGTATCTACGTTATCAGCGCCGCCGTCGTGCGGTTTTTGAAGGTTTACCGGATGTAATTGATGATGTTGTTAGGGGCGTTGATGCAGGTCGCTCGTTAGAGCAAGCGCTGGTGGATTCGTTTAATGATTCCGATCCTGTGTTTGCTCCCCTGTCATTTCGTCTGCGTAGTGCGGTAGAGGCTGGCCGTGACTACACTGGCTTAATGGACGATTTCGCCACTTTGTATAATGTGTCGTCGTTGGTATTTGTCGCTGTGGCGCTACGCACATCGAGCCGATTTGGTAGCTCAATTCGGCCAGTATTGAAAAAAGTATCCCAAGCTTTGCGCTCACAGCAGGAGATGCGAAGGGAGTTTATCGCAGCAACAGCAGAGATACGCTTTACTGCTGTAGCGTTCGCTATGCTGCCGGTAGGTATTGGTGTTGCCCTCATAGCCATGAATGAAGGGTTTCGCCACGTTCTCCTTGAGACTGATGCGGGACATAAGCTTCTGGCCGTCTCAATTACGTTGATTGCCGTGGGGGCGTTGATTATTTTCCGGATGGTGCAGGGAGTGGGTCGTGGTTAGTTATTTTTTAGCTATTTTGTGCGCGGCAGCTGCCTGCTGGTTAGCGATATTTCAAGCGGAGCGTTGGCAGCGCAAACGTCATGTTTTGAATCGGCTGAACCATCGTGGTGTAAGTACGGACGAGGTTTCGAGTGATGTTGTGGTGGGTGGGATTTATTCACGACTAACGGCGTCACCGTTAATTGAGAGTGATTATAAGGAAGCGTTTGATGCCTTGCGACTGACCGGCCGTTCGCCAGAGAAAATTCAAATTATATATTTGTTGGTTTGCTGGTTATTGCCTCTGCTGCTTATTGCTTTGGGTTTGATCGTTTCTGGCCCTCTTGGGGCGATGCTTGTGGGTTCGATCAGTTTTATTGGCTCGAGACGCTATATTCGCAGTTTGGCTGGTAAAGCGCGTTACAAGCAAAATTTAGAAGCTATTGAGCTTGCACAAATGCTGGCAATGCTGCTAGAGGCCGGACTTACCGTTGAACGGGGTTTCAGGGTGGCGGCGTTACAGGCTCGGCCATTGATGCCCAGCCTAGCTTATCGACTTGATCGGTTTAACCGCCTTATGGAAAGCGGTGCAGATAGAGGTACAGCATTAGATGATATCGGCGAAGGGAAGGATATTCCGGTTCTTTATGGGTTGACGCGATTGTTGAAGCAGAGTGGTGCGCTAGGTGGTGCGATCACAGAAAGTATAGAGCAATTAATTGATGAAGCACTAGATATTGAACAGAGCCTTATAAAGGAAAAAGTCAATAGAGTTGGAGCTAAGATGACAGTGGTTATGATGATTTTTATGATGCCAGCACTTTTTATCATTGTTGGTGGTCCAGCTGGTATCAATATTGTCGAAGCTTTGACCCGCTAATTAGGATGGGCGTGAGTATGCAAAAGAAATGGATAAAAACTGGAGCCGCAATCAGTTTGGCTTTTTTTCTTGGAGCCTGTGCGAACCATTCATCGACGTCCTCGTCATCCGATATTTCACAGTTTAAGCCTAAGGTGCGTTGCTCGGCGAATGTTGATCCTGAGAACCAGGTGGGACTGGAAATGGTTGATACGCTTATGGCGAGAGGGCGTAATTATGCGGCCCTAGCGACACTGCAGGACAACAAGCAAGAAAGCCAAGAGTATTGGCGCCGCTATGGGCAATTGCTTGCCAAAACGGGTGATTTAGATCGGGCCAGGTTGATTTTCGAAGAGTTGAAAGAGAAATGCGGAAACGGAGAGGCTTATCACGGTCTTGGCATGGTCGCGTTGAAAAATGGTGACCTAAGCCAGTCGATTCCTTATTTTGAGCGAGCGCTAAATCTATTGCCCGCGTCATCCTCAATTAGGAATGATTATGGCTATGCATTGATGTTGGCGGGTGATGATGAAGCTGCGCAACTGCACTTGAGGACAGCTCTTGAGCTAGAAAATGGTAAAGGGAAATCTCGTCAAAACCTAGCAATTGCCTATTATCTGGCTGGAAACCAAAAAGGATTGCGGTTTTTGAAAAATGAATATGGCTATACAGACAGGGAGCTTTCTCACGCTGAAAAAATGGCATCACAAATAGGGAGATGATAGTGAAAAAAATAACAGTGTTTTTTCTGACTTTTTCTTCAGCAGGCGTGGTTTTTGCGGGGCCGGAGAGCTATGAGTTCGGGCTTTCTGATCCTGATTCCAATATAAGATATGAAACTGTGACTGAACAACTTTTAGAGCAGCAGCGTAACTCCACTCCTCCTAAAGAAAGCGAACTTCCTGCGCAATTATACGTTGATAGTCAGCGCAGAATCAGTGATTCCTTTAAAATTAGCATCCCGGAAAGCCTGCAAGAGAAGGCTAATTCAATGAAGGAAAGTAACTGAGCACGTTCTCAGTTTGTTGGGGCGATAAAGATGATGACTTCGAGCGGAAAAGAAAAACAACAAGGCTCAGCCTTGATTTGGCTAGTATCATTGTTCTTTATATTCTCAATGGCAGCACTGGTAGTAGACTCTGGTCGTTTATATTTCGAGCAAAAGAAATTGCAGAGTGCGGCTAACTCTTTGGCTACCCGTTTGGCAGAGGAGGGCCAAACCTGTAGTGGTGTTGCGGATGGCATTGATGTGGCTGGAAGTGCGGGGGCAGAGCTAAATGCAATGATAAGTGTGGGTGAAGCGCCACTAGATACGACCGTCGCTTATGCTGTATTGGCTTTTATAGATGTTCCGGATGGTGATGGCAATCACACTTACGTTGTCAGCGAAGTGAGTTCTCCATTGGAAAGCAATGGCGTATCTGTGAAGTTGCAAAAACCCATTACTGGGTTATTGTCTTTCGCCGTTGATGAACCGCTAGTCGCAGAAGCATCTGTACGTAAAGAGTTGGTAGTTGGAGCAACCATCTCTAGTGAGTTGCTGTCGTTAGATACTAATGAGTCCGCTCTTCTTGGTTTGGTCTTTGGGGATGTCTTAGGTCAGGATTTAACACTGGATGGTGTTGGTTTAACTCAGCTGAGTAATGCGCTGACAGATGTTGGCGACTTGGTTGATGCTGCAGGCTTGGCCTCAGTTGTGAATGCTGTTCCTGTTGATACATTGTTGATGGATGTGCTGGACGCCAGTGAGGGTATTACTGGTCCTGCCGCTTCGGTGGTTCAGCAGCTGGTGAATGCTGCGGTCGGCAATAATGTTTCTGTGAATGATGTTATACAAGGGGTCAACGATGCAGAAGTGCCACCCGGTTCTAAAGTGTCAACTTTGGCGCTTGTTCAGTCTGTAATTCTTAATATTGATGGGGCTCTCCCTAAAACGATCAATTTAAATTTGAGTGACTTGGACGGAGTTGCTAGTTTGGGGGGGGTCTTGTCTCTTTTGGCTGACATTAATGTTGATTTGAGTATAACGCCATCCCCTGGTTTTTTTATCGCTGCGGCAAGGACGGATGCTGAGGGTAATTGGCCAAGGGCAACAAGCTCAGCGATTACCGTTGATATAAAACTGACAACGTTAGGTCTGGTAGACGTTGAGTTGAGTTTGGAAACGGCTAAAGCAAGCGTTGAGCTCAGGGCGGCTGATTGCGTTTCTGGCGATAATAACGTGATCCCGTACATTGATCTTGATGGGCGGGCAGATTTAATTGCTCTTTCTGCGGATGTCGATGTTGATCTTGTGCTCGCTGGAGCAAGTGTTGATTTTGATACACAGAGTGTCTTGGCTGGGGCGATTGATGTCAGTTTTAGTAATATTGATATGGGCATTTATAATGACATGACGCCTAAACAATCCAGACATTTTTCTGGAACTAATACCTCATTGAACAGTTTGCTCTCTGGCCTGATAAGTAGTGCTGAGGTGTGTGTAGATATTTTGAGTTTGCCTATCTGTCTTGGAGGCCTATTAAACGGACTCTTGGGGGGGGTCTTGGTTCCTGTGGTAGATATTCTGGGGCAGTTGGTTGATTCTCTGCTTTCCCCCTTGCTCCAGGCTCTTGGCATTTCCCTGGCTCCTTCTGAGCTAACGCTTGAGTCAGTTGGACAAAGCTATACTCTGATTGAAAGTGGAATCTAACTTTTTCTGCTGGTCCGGTTGTCGCCGCAGGAGCCGGTAGCGCCAGTGTTTCGGCTCGTATTCCTGATCATCCATCAAGCGTATTTTTGTTAGCTCGGCGTGCCCGTCTAATTCGACAAAGAGAGTGCAATGCTAATTTTTTGGGGCGGCCGCTCATGTCCACTCCCCCTAAACTGAGACAGACTCTGATTAGAGTTTTCTGGGAATATCACATATCAGGAGAAAAAGAACGTCGCTTTCTGGTCATCAGACACCATCAACGATGGTGTCTGGAGTCATTGAATCACTGCGTTAGCAGCACAAAGTCACAATGGATCTTCCGCAAGTTATAAGCTCTACCGGTCGACTCTTTCGCTCCATAATGGAGTTTTTAGACGACCGTGCTGAATTAGATATCGAAGGCAATATTCCAATACAAACGAAATAGACCTTTAAATTTCTATCAGAGGAGTATGAATTTTCTATTCGTACTGCTATTAAAGAGGCCGATGAAGTCGAGGAAGCAAATTTAATCGATTGCTCCTCTGATTCTGATGCAGACCCAGTGCGCCTAGATTGGTCGGACTGTGGTTGCTTTACGTTAGTCGTCACCGATGATTCTAGCACGGGATATCGTTACACATTCTGTTAAAACGAGGAAAGCAACGAATTGCCGGGTACCTGTGATATCTGTGGAGTTCATAGAGCGCAGGAAGAGCTGGTGGATTATTGGCCGCTCGATGATGGTGGCGTTGAAGCTCGCAGTTATTACTGCTCAAGCAGTTATCATGCCGACAAAGATGATTGAAAATGCCGAGCAAATCAATCATCTTCGCGCCTACGGCGCCTGGCGCAGCAAGGCTGCACCGGTTATTACGGCGTTAGCCAAAATTGGAGATAGTTTAAGTGAATGTGGAACTGAGCGTTGTCGGCTCCATAGCGTCAGTTATTGCGCTAATAGCCATGGGGATCGGTGGAGTTATACAACTATTTCGTAAGTACCGTATTTATCGGTCGGAAAGGGATAAAAGAGCTGATAAATTCCGTGATTTTCTGGTCAGAGTTGTCGATGAATCCACTACTGCTAACGAAAGGTCTGATGTATCCGCTCTTATTCAGCATACACTTTCAATTTGTCGTAATAAGATCATCCAGCAGTATTGCGAACTCATAACTTCTCTGGTTATTGGCGGGTTTGGGTTCCTCATTGCGTCTAGCATGCATGCTGGCATTATCGCTTGGGTGTTTTTGTTGCTACGTATACTCTTCAGTACGGTTGATCTTTGGTTCATTTCAACGATGAGAAAAGATGTTGAGCATTCAGAGTGGCAAATAGGTGAGGCATGGGCTGGCTATTTTGAGAAAGCGCATTCTCGTAAGAGTTCCCTGAGCAATGGCTAACAAATGGGAAGTGGTCATCCGACGTTATCATTTATGTGCCTCTCTAATTCGACAAAGAGAGTGCCATACCGATTTTGAGGGAGGCCCGCTCACAATCAGTGGCCTGCGGGTGCTCTTTGCGCGCCGGCCTCATTGTTACTGATAAATTCACATGCCGATGAAAGGAGTCGTAGGTGTTTGAAGTTAAAGCAACTCAGCATGTTTTGGCGGTCAATAATGTTGATGAAAGTGAACGATATCTTTTAGATAAGCTTGGTTTTTCTGTTCGCTTTCGAGTAGACGGCTGGTCGTTCCTGAGCCTTGGCAGTTTTCATATTATGTTGGGGCATTGCCCGGATGAGATTTCTGCTGAAGCGACCAATGAACATTCTTACTTTGCGTATGTGAATTGCGTGGGCATTGATGATATTTATGGTGATTATCGGAAGCGCGGTGTTGATATTTTTCAGACTATTTCTAATAAACCTTGGGGGTTGCGTGAGTTTGGCGTAGTTACTCCAGATGGGCACAGAATTATGTTTGGCGAAGACATCGGAAAATCGTGCGCTAGGGGCCTTTGAAAACCCCTTTGCGTGCTCAGCCTAATCGGGAGCGTGCAGTTTTTACTCATAACAGGTGGCTCTGGTTCCGGCGATATCGAAAGCGATAAGGCTGAATCGTTTTCTCACTTCCGATTGATAGACTACCGTGTCGAAACCGGGGCTTCGTGGGTTTGTTTCAGCTAGGGCGTTAATACGATTATGGTTCTATGTATTTCTTCTACTTAACTTACTTCATTCAACAATAAATAAACTCCATGACCTCCTCATTTCACTGCTTGTATTCTTTCCGTCGCTGCCCTTACGCCATGCGCGCTCGTCTAGGACTCTTGTTTGCTGAGATGCGGGTGGAGTTGCGTGAGGTGGAACTAAAGAATAAGCCAGCCCAGATGTTAACAATTAGCCCTAAAGGAACGGTGCCAGTCTTGCAGCTTTTCGACGGGACTGTAATTGAAGAGAGCCGAGATATAATGATATGGGCACTTGAGAAAAATGATCCGCAAGGGTTGCTGTATACAAAGGGCGCGGGTCAGATTGATGCTCTCATTGAGCAAAATGATAGCGAATTCAAATATTGGCTTGATCGCTATAAATACGCGGATCGTTACCCAGAGAAGACCCAGACAGAGTATCGACAATGCGGTGAAGCCTTTTTGCAGGTCTTGGAAGGGTTGTTGATTAAACACCCATTCTTGCTGGGGGATAATGTGACCCTTGCGGATGTCGGTATTATGCCGTTTGTCCGACAATTCGCGCATGTAGATCGCGATGTTTTTTACAGCCTGCCTTACCCTAACCTGCAGGTGTGGCTGAAGCGCTGGTTGCAGCATCCATTTTTCTTGCAAGCCATGGTCAAATATAAGCCATGGTGCGAGGGGGATGAATTGGTGCTTTTTCCTTCTTACGGTTAGGTTTTCCAACGGCAAGAACATTCGCATTAGTCTGCTAGGGGCACAGGGAGTCAGCGTGATTCTTTGTGCGTATATTCCAGTGTGGCCTCACCTAATACTTCGCACGCTTGAAGAATTTTAGCTTCAATGCTGACTTTATCTCCTTCCTGCATCTCTATCGTAATGCCTCCGCTGGTTTGGTCGTTGCCACGAATGTAGAGCTGTCCTGTTTCGCTGTCGAGGCGTGAGACACCGTTTTTGTTTTGTTTTGCCCGTAGCAGATAGGTCAGTGTGTTGTAGTAGCCGCTGCAGGTCACCTTGAGATTGAAACTATGGTTGGCGCCGATGGCGCTGTGAAGAATGTCGAGTTTGCAGTCCTGCTCATAGGCCTGAGCCGTTGAGATTAGTGCGAAAAAGGTGAATAGGATCAGAAGTGGTTGGCGCATGGTTGCAAGTGTCATAGGGCGTGGTAGTGGATTCGGAAAATCGAAAGCCTACCGCAAAATGGTGCGTACATATAGTAAGCGCGTGTAACCACATCTGCTGGAAGCAGGGTAAAGATGTCTATAGGGTAGAAGTCACCATGCCTCTCCACACAAGCAACAGGGCTGAAATATGGTAAACAAAGGAATGATGCGCAACTCGACGATTTTGGTGCCAGTGTTTTTGCCGGCGGTGATCGTTTCCTTATTGCTGATTATCGGCACCATCAGTGATCCGGAGCTGGCTGGGGAGGTGTTTTCTTCTGCCCAGGCATGGATCACTGAAACGTTCGGCTGGTTTTATATGCTGGTGGTGGCGCTATTCTTTCTTTTTATTGTCGGTATCAGCATGACATCGTGGGGCAATATTAAGCTGGGGCCGGATCATTGCGAGGCGGAATATTCGTTTCCAGAATGGTTCGCCATGCTGTTCTCGGCGGGGTACGGCATCGCTCTATTGTTCTTTGGGGTCGCTGAACCAGTATTACATTATTCTGAGCCGCCTGTAGCCGACCCGCAGACGGTGGAAGCTGCTAAGCAGGCCATGCAGATTGCATTTTTCCACTGGGGCTTCCATATCTGGGCCATTTACGGCTTGGTTGGCCTAGTGATGGCCTACTTTGCGTTTCGTCATGGGTTGCCCTTATCCATGCGTTCGGCGTTCTATCCTCTTATAGGCGAAAAAATCTATGGGCCTATTGGCCATGCTATCGATGTGTTCGCTATTTTGGGCACCATGTTTGGCATCGCGACTACGCTGGGTTTATCTGCCGCGCAGATAAACGCAGGCCTGAATTATCTGTGGGACGTGCCGGTGGGCAATATGGTGCAGATCAGTGCTATCGCCATTGTCACCGCGATGGCCACGGTGTCGGTGGTGGCGGGGATGGACAAGGGGGTGAAGCGCCTGTCGATTCTGAACATGATGCTGGCGGTGCTGCTGATGCTGTTTGTGTTTGTGGTCGGCCCCACGGTGCATATTTTGGAAAGCTTTGTGCAGAATACGGGTAGCTACCTGAGCAATATTGTGGAGCGCACCTTTAATCTACAGGCTTACACCCACAGTGACTGGATCGGTAACTGGACCCTGTTTATCTTCAGTTGGACTATTGCTTGGGCCCCGTTTGTGGGGCTGTTTATTGCCAAGATCAGCCGAGGTCGTACCATCCGCCAATTTGTGGTTGGGGTGATGCTGGTGCCGAGTATTTTTACCTTTCTGTGGTTTTCAGTGTTTGGTGATACCGCGCTTAACCTGATTATGGAGCAGGGTTATACCGAGCTGGTAACCCAGGTGCAGGCAGACAAGGCGGTGGCTTTGTTCCAGCTGTTTGATCACCTTCCCTTGTCTAGCGTGGTGTCGTTCCTGGCGGTATTGTTGATTGTTACCTTCTTTGTGACCTCGTCGGATTCCGGCTCCCTGGTGGTGGATTCCCTCGCGTCTGGTGGGGTGCTGGAAACCCCGGCTTGGCAGCGGATTTTCTGGGCTGTTCTGGAAGGAGTTATCGCATCGGTGTTGTTATTGGCAGGAGGCTTAAGCGCACTGCAAACCATGACTATGGTGAGCGCCTTGCCGTTTGCGATCATTATCCTGCTGGCGGCAGTGGGCATGTGGCGGGCGCTGGTGATTGAAGGGCACCGGGAAACCAGCTTGCAGGCGCATATGGCTCATAGCCGCCACATGACTGGCAGCCAATGGCGCCATCGCCTCACGGCGATGATTCGTTACCCTACTCGGCAAGAGGTGGAAACCTTCATCCGTGATACTGCCATGGGCAGTATGACAAAGGTCGTTGATGAGCTGCGTAAGGTTGGCTGGGATGCGTCGGTGGATTTCGATGAGCAATTTATCCGCGCCGAGTTGGTGGTCAATCGCGATGAGCACGTGGGTTTTATCTATGACATCCGTTTGATCACCACACCGGTGCCGGAATATGCCTACAGCAGCCGTGAGGCCAGGGTAAACGATGCCCATGAGTATTGCCGCGCTGAGGTGTTCTTGCGTCGAGGTGGCCGTTCTTATGATGTATTCGGCTACGATGAGGTGGATATCATTCGCGATATGCTCGACCAGTTCGAAAACTATTTGCACTTCTTGAATGTGGCGCCGGGTAAGCTGCCCTGGGAAATGGCGGAGCATGATGACCTGCTGCGCGATCAGTCTGGCGGCGACAGCGAAGGCAAAAAAGGGGAAGACGGGGGGAGTGTGAAGCCAGCGTAATGGCTCGCTAACGGGAGTAGAACTACCGCTTGGGCGCCCCACATTTTGGGGCGTCTTTCGTTTTGGCGGTGGAACTTAGATTTAGCCGTAACCCATTTCCTGGGGGTCGCCTTGAACAGGAGAGCCGGAGGCATCAGCGTTTCGGTGCGATTTTCTCCAAGCTCATTAGGGTATCCAGATAGTTCACAAAGTGCTCTAGATACGCGGGCGACAGCTCGCGCAGCGTTTCAATGGCGCGGGTGACCATCCGGTGAGAGTTAAGTGGGCCTGCGTCGCTGGGCGTTTGGGTAATGGCATCGTCGATGCGTTGGCGAGCCTGCTGGGCCTGACGCTGGCTGCGCAGTTGACGCAGGGCGTTCAGCTCCCGTTGTTTGGGTGGTAGCGGTGGAGCACTGGCGCCATTATCCGCCAGTACCTGTTTTTCCTGTTGTTTTAATAGACCCGCCAGAGTGTTGTTTTCCTCCGGGCTGTCATCTGTGGTCATCAGGCTGTAAGCCCGATGCAGCGGAGCAAACGGTGAGGGCCCAGCGGGTTGCGACGCTCGGCGCAAGCGGGGGCGGAACTGAGCGGGGTCGTCGCCGGCTTCGCCAGCAGCGTCCAGCGTTGCTTTGGCTTGGCTGAACGCGCTTTGGTATTCGCTGAGTTGGTTGTCCAGCTTGCTCAGTGTGCCAGCGGGAGGGGCCGGCAATGTGGCCAGCCGTTGGGTAAGGCTGGCCAGAAAACGGAACCGTACCGGGTCAAAGTGTTCTCCTCCTTGCTCTTGCAGGGCCTCCAGGCGCTCTGTCAGAGCCTCCAGAGTTGCTGAGGGGGAGGGCGAGGGAGAGTCCGCGTCAGGGCGCATCGGATTTCTCACTTTGTCGGGGCACGGTGGTCAGCTCCACCCGGCGGTTACGGGCACGGCTGTCCGCATCGTCATTGGGGGCCACCGGTTGGTTATCGCCAAAGGCGGCGGCAAACACCTGATCGGCGGGCATGCCCTGCTCAATCAAGGTACGGGTGACGGTGAGTGCTCGCTGGGCTGACAACCCCCAGTTATCCGCATAGCGGCCGTTGCCCCGGTTGATGGGTAGGGCGTCGGTGAAGCCGCTAACCATGAGCATATCGTCGTGTTGGCTGAGGAACACCTGTAGCGGTTTTACCAGATCCCTGAGCAGGGCTTTGCCTTCCGGTTGCAGCCGGTCGGAGTTGAGCTGGAACAGCACGCTGCCGCTGATGCCGATACGGCCATTGTTGAACGTCACCCGGCCGCTGGCCAACGGGTCGGCCAGCGCTTCTTCCAATGCCATGCGCCGTTGTTCTTCGGCGAGGCGTTTGGCTTTTTCCTGCTCTAGGGATTGGCTCAGCTCCAGCTGGATGCCGATCACCCACACCAGCAGCAACACCAGAATGCCCACCAGGGCGGCCATGAGATCCGAGAAGATGGCCCAGACCGGCGAGGCCTGGGCATCGCTGTCGTGTAATTCGTCCATCAATTAACCCCGGAAACCGAGCGCTGGCCATTGTGCGCAGGGGCATCGCCATGGCGTAGGTTGGCCAGGGCATCAATGACTTCTTTCTGTGAGGCCATGCTGAGCTCAATCACCTCGCGGGCTTGCTCCACGTAGTAGCCCAGTTGCTCGTCGGCCCGGGCAGAGGATTTCTCCAGTGAGCTTTCCACCTGCTGAAGATTGTCCAGTAGGGTGTCGTTGGCGCGGCTGAACACTTGCACGGCCGTGGCAAAGGCGTCGCTGAGGCTGGCCACTTCGGCGGCGCTACCGGCGACGTCGCCGGCGACCTGATTAAGTTGGCTGGCCTGGTCGCTGACCTGTTGCGAGAAGGTGTCGCTCACCTGACTCAGCGTCTCGCTGGAGGTGCGAATCAAGGTGTCGATAGCGTCACGCTGGGCGCCGGCGGCATCCTGCTGGGCACTGAGCAAGGTATCCAGCTCGGCCATGATGCGGCGACGTTCTTCCAACAGTTCGTTGTCCCGCTCGCTGCTGTGGGTCATTTCTTCGCGCAGGCGGGAAATCACTTCCGCGGCCGCTTTCGGTGTTTCCGAGGCGGTTTCGATCAAGCGCATCATTGGTTCTTCTAGAGCAGTGCCCAGGCGACCTAGATGCTCGCTGACGGTGGCCTCAAGCTTGGCTAGGCGCTCGCTGGCGGCGTCACCGCGAGCGGCTTCTTGATCGCGCAACACACTGAGTTGCTCACCCAGCTGGTTGATCAGGCTGTCCATGCCCGTTTGCTGGCCGCTGAGCAGGCCGGCAGCGCTGTCACGGAATTCGCTGTTGTGCTCGTGCAGAGCGTTACGAATATCGTTAACCAAGGTGGCCACGGTGCGTTGCTGCTCGCTGAGGCCGGTTTGCCACTGTTGAGCGGCCTGTTCGGTGCTGGCCTGGAACTGGCCGGCGATGGCTGAAAACTGCTTTTCACTGTGTTCGGCCACGGCCTGTTGAGTGTCGCGTACTTGTTGGAGAAGTTCTGCGCCGCTGGCCCGGTGAGCCTCCAGCCCGGCGTTCCAGTCTTGCAGTGCCTGACGGGTGGCAGCCTGGAATTCTCCGGTGATGGTGGCGAGTTGTTGCTCACTGGCATTGCCCAATTGTTGTTGGGTGTCACGGACCTGTTGCAGTAGGGAATTGCTGTTGTGTTGGAACTGATCGTGGTGAGCCGCCAGCGAGGTGCTGATGTCACTCACCAGCCGGGCACTGGTTTGCTGATGCTCGGCCAGCCCGGCGCGCCAGTGTTCGGCAGCTTGCTCGGTGGTGTCACGGAAACGTTCGGTAAGGGCGCCGAGCTGTTGTTCGGTGATTGCGTTGAGCTTTTCGTGGGTGCCTTGAGCCTGCTCGCTGAGGCTGGCGAGGGATTGCGCCATGATTGATTGAGCGCTCTCGGCGGCCAGGCGGCTGCTGTCGGTTAGGGTGTCACGTAAAGAATCAGCAACGGAACGCGCCAACCCTTGGTATTGCTCTTGGAGTCCATTGTGGAAGGCCTGCTGGTTGCCGGTGAGCTGTTCGCCCATTTGTTCCATGCGCCCGGTGAGGGTGTGCAGGGCGGTGACCAGTTCCGGGAACACCTGGGACTGGCTTTGCAGGGCCGCGTAGGCCGTTTCGCGTTGGTGGTTTAGAGAAAAGCGATACAGCTGGCCGTCCACTGCATCGTCTAGCTGACGGGAGGCGTCCATGCGGTCGCGGCGACACAGGGTCGCGGTGAGGCCAAGCATGGCGGAGGCAGCAACCCCGGCGATGGAGGTACCAAAGGCCAGACTTAGGCCGGCAATAGGTGCGGACAACGCGCTGCGAATGGCGCTCAGCTCACTGCTGCCATCCAAGGCGGTGGCGGCGCCTTTGAGGGTGACGATCATGCCCACGAAGGTGCCCAGCAAGCCGAGCATTACCAGTAAACCGGTGAGGTATGGGGTCAGTACCGGCCCGGGCAGGGTGGCCGGATGGCCGTCAACACGGCGTTGCACGGCGTGGCGCAGGGTGTTGGGTAGTTCGCTGAGCCAGCGAGTCAGCGTTTCGCGGCCATCGTTAGGGTGGGGTAATTGTTGTAGTCGCAGGTTTAACTTGGCGGTATCGCGGCGGTAGCGCAGTAATTCGACAAACCCGAGCCCGTAGACGGCGGCGATCAGCAGGGTAACGGTGAAGGCCACCGGGTTACCCAGGAAGGTGGTGCCGATCCAGATAACGGCCACGGCGCCGAGGACAAACGGGAGAGCAAATAGAAAACGTCTCATGGGGTGGTGCTTTCCTTATCATCAATGTCGGTGAGCCGGGTGTCGGCGTCGGTGGTGGCACCTGCCGCCGCGTCCAGTAACCCCAGAATGGGCTCCTGGCGGGCGTCCAGCTCAGCGAGTAACAGCATTTGAATTTCTTGGCAAAACTGGGATAGCCAGCCGTTGGCGGCCATCCACTCTTGTGGGGGTGTGTGTTGACCTTGTTGCCACAGGACGCGGTAGCGCTTTTCCAGAAACGCGGGCATGGCACTGAAACAGCGGCGCACATATGCAGAGAGGCCGTGTTCGAACACCGCATCCAGCTCCGCCAGTCGGGCCAGCTCTGCACTATGGGCACAGAGGTGGCGCCGGGCGCGCAAGCGCAGGTTGGTTAGTGCGGCAATCATCTGCCGCTGGTGAGCTTGGTGGAAACGCTCATAGGGGCCAAAGGTGGGCCGCTTGCCCGCCGGTATGTCTTTGTTCAACGGTGGCAGGCTGATCACCGAGGCGGCCTGTTTGCCGGCGAAACTGTGGCTCAGGTTCTCCAGCAGGGTGTTGCGGGTTTTCAGTAGATCAGCCTGCAGAGTCTCTGAAATATCGGACTGAGCTGTAAACGGTCCCTTTGGACGGTGCTGGGTGGCGGTATCCAGGGCAATCGTGTCGGACAGGTCAAACAGCCGGCCTAGCCGCTCAGCGAAACACGCATGGGAGGACGAGGCTGCTTTTGGGTCCAGGCTAGCAAGCAGCTCTACCAGCCGGCTGCCGGCGGGGCCGGTATGCGCGGGTGTTTGCGTCCTGTACATACTGTTGTCCATGGCGGCGGTGAACGAAACGGGCCTACCCGGCGACCGCAGCCATAGGCTGTGAGTGCCGCCCAGTGTCGTGCGGATAGGCCAGCCGTCCATTCTAATAGGGAAAGGCCGGCGATGATAATGCGCTGGTCGGTTGAGCGTTGGGTAACGGCGACCATACCCATTTAGTGGCGGAAGAGGCGTGCATTGTTGGCCAGATTTTCTGGCGGTAAGAACCGTGGCTGGTGGCAGCCTTGACCCTGCTCGGCAAATGGGCTCACTCTGAAACGGGCTTTGTTTGAAGTCCCCGATTGAAAAGGAGTTTTGATTATGGAAGCCGGTAAACAAATGATTGCTGATATTAAAAGTAAGCTGGACGAGTTGGAGAGCGAGCTGGATCAATTGGAGAAGCAAGGTGAAGCAGATCGTAGCACGGAGGCGGAGCGACACCAGCTGGCACTAGAGGATGTGTTGACTGAATTGCAACAGCGTATTGATGAATACCGTGAGTTGACCGGGGCAGGTAGCGTAGATGGCCTGGCTAATTGGCAACAGCTCGATAATGATTTGAAAGAATTGGATGATGATTTTTACGGCGCGAACTGATTTGTTGCGGTAATCGCCCTCGCTATGCTCGGCGAGGACGATAGTCGGCATGCCGGCGGTGGCTAAACCAGCAGCCCCAACCCCAGCACCGCGACAAAGCCGATACTGTAGGCCACCAACAGGTAGCCGAAGTAACGCAGGTAGCTGCCGAAGGTGAGCACTTCGATCTTGCTCATGGCGATCACCCCGGCGGCGGAGCCAATGACCAGTAGCGACCCGCCCACACCGACCGAATAGGTTAGTGACAGCCATTGGGATAAGTTCATTTCTATCCCGGAATTGAGCAGCGCGGCGGTCAGCGGCACGTTATCGAATAGTGCCGAGGCCAAGCCCACCAGGAAATTAGCGGCCACGGGTGGCATAACATCATAAAGCGCGGGGAAGTAGGCCAGCATACCCAGCTCCTTGAGCATACCTACCAACAGCAATACGCCCAGGAAAAACAGCAGGGTGTCGAATTCAATCTTGCGGATATATTCCAGAATTGGCTCGTCCTTGTTTAGGAACTGCACCACCATGAACATCAACGATAGACCGAACAGGAAGCACAGCACCGGCGGAATTCCGAATGCTACGTTGGCGGCGATGGTGCCGACAATGGTGCCGAAGAACAGCAGCGCGATAACCTTGTCTCCGCGTTCGATGACGTTGTTTTGTTTCTTGATGTGCACTTCTTCACTGAGCCCTAATGAGAGCATTAATGCTAGTGCAGCAACTGCTCCGGCGGCGGGCAGGCTAAGCAATAGAAGGTCCGGAATTTCCACTTTGCCTGCCAGGAAAATCATCAGTGTAGTGACATCGCCGGTAATCAGCGCGGTGCCCCCAGCGTTAACCGAAAATATCACCAGCACCACGTAGCGCATTAGTTTTTTGACCGGCAGGTTCAGGTTCATCAACACGGCGATACACACCAGGGTGGCGGTGATGTTGTCGGCCATGGAAGAGAACAGGAAGGCAAACACGCCGGTGAGCAACATGAGTTTGCGCTCGCTAATGCGCTCGGGTAGCAGTTTGTTGACCAGGCTGTCGATAATGCCCTTGCCGGATAGATAAGCCACGAAGGTCATGGCGGCCATCAGAAACAACCACAGGGTGGCAATATCCAGCAGGTTGTCATTAAGGCTTTTCATCAGCGCGTCGTGACTGAGATGAGCCGGGGGGGCAATAAAAAACAGTAGCCAGGCGAAGGACCCGAAAAACAGCGTGGTTTTTGCCTTATCAATATGGACGATATCTTCGACGACGATGGACAAAAAGCCCAGCGCCACCAGGATTAGTAGAACGGTGGTCATGGCGGGCGACTCGCACTGTAGCTAAAAAAGAGAGCGGAGAGCGGCGCTATTTTAGACTTTTTGTGAACTGGGTTCACCGTAAACAATTTGTTTATTGGGGGGCATTCGACGAATTGTGGCGGAAAAATGCTGGATATGTGCAGATTTTGGACGCAGCCCTTTTAAAAGATGCGAATAATTCGCATTATGTATGCCTAGACTGTTTCCGCGTCGATCTGCTCGGCGCGTTTGCTTGTGATATTCGATCTGATCGGGGAATTTTCATGCTGACTCGCCTGTCCACCGGCGGCCTTTTACTGGCCACCCTGTTTTTTTCTGCCTGTAGCGATGAACCGCAGTCCAGCGGGGCCGTTGTTGCGCAGGCCTATGATCAGACGCAGGGCAAGAAGGTGGTCAGCCACTATGCTGACGTGGCGTTGGCGACCTATACCGATGCGCTTGCCGAAGCTCGCAAGTTGAAAACTCAAATTGATGCGTTACTGGCAGCACCTACGGAAGATAGCCTAACTGCGGCCCGGGATGCTTGGCGTGCGGCCCGGGTGCCCTACATGCAGAGTGAAGTATTTCGGTTCGGCAATGTGGTGGTGGACGAATGGGAAGGACAGGTGAATGCCTGGCCGCTGGATGAGGGCCTGATTGATTACGTGGATGAGGATTATCACGCGGTGATGGGCAACCCCGGCGCCCGCGCCAATATTATTGCCAGCGAATCCTTGAAGATTGGTGAGCAGGCTCTGGATTTGACGGACCTGAGCGCAGAGTTGTTAGCCAGTTTGAATGAGCTAGGGGGCTCCGAGGTGAATGTGGCCACCGGCTATCATGCTATTGAATTTTTGTTGTGGGGGCAGGACTTGAATGGAACCGACGCTGGTGCCGGTGAGCGCCCGGCAACGGATTTTGCCACCGGCCCGCAAGCCACTGGGGGGCATAATGCCCGCCGCCGCGAGTACCTGTCGGTGGTTACCGATCTGCTGATTAACGATCTGGAAGTGATGGTAGACGAATGGCGTCCGGGTGAAGAGAACTACCGGGCTGAGCTGGAAGCCGACTCAGTGGAGAACGGCCTTCGCAAGATGTTGTTTGGCATGGGAAGCCTGTCATTGGGCGAGTTGGCTGGAGAGCGGATGAAGGTGGCACTTGCGGCCCATTCCCCAGAAGACGAGCACGACTGTTTTAGTGACAATACGCATGCGTCGCATTTTTATAATGGTAAGGGCATTCGCAATGTGTATCTGGGCGAGTATCGGCGAGTGAACGGTGAAACCTTGACCGGCCCTTCCTTGAGTGACTTGGTGGCCGCCAATAAGCCGGCCATCGACAACCAATTGAAAGCCGACTTGGAGGCTAGCCGCGCGGCGCTGCAGGGGCTGGTGGACAGTGCCAACAAAGGCATTCATTTTGATCAGTTGATTGCGCCAGGGAATAGCGAGGGGGCGGCCACGGTGAATGCGGCCATCGATACCTTGGTCGCGCAGACTACCAGTATTGAGGCGGCCGCAGCGGTGCTAAATATTCAGGCACTGAATCCGGATACCGCCAACCACAGCTTCTGACATGAGGCCCGCGGTGGGTTGAAAGCACCGGCCGCCGGCCCGTTATCTCGGGCGCTGTGCTGGAGCCGTACATTCCAGCGAAAAGCGGAAAGCTTGCTCATTGTCTTCGTGACTCAAGTATTGAGTCTGCACAGCTAGGCTCTCAAGAGAGAAGGATACCCACCCTTGCGATATTTCTTGCTGTCTTTGGCGGCCCTGTTGGCGGCTTGTGATCAAGGTCCCACTTTTACCGAAGCCGAGCCCGGTGAGCAGCTTTCTGCGGGTAAGGCCACAGTGACTAAAACAGACCAGAATGCGTTTTCGCTGCCGCTAGCGAATCTGCCACCGTCTCGGCGGCTGGATTTCAGTGTGGGCAACAGCTTTTTCCGGAACCCTTGGGTTATTGCTCCGGCCTCCACGGATGCTCGTGACGGCCTTGGCCCATTATTCAATACCAACGCTTGTCAGAACTGTCATATCAAGGATGGCCGAGGTCACCCGCCTGGCCCTGATGCCAAACAAGCGGTTTCCATGTTGGTGCGGTTGTCGGTGCCTGCTAAAGCAGAAGATGATTTGACCCAAGGTGGGTTAATGCCCGAGCCAACCTATGGCGGGCAATTTCAGGATGCGGCCATTCCCGGGGTTGAGCCGGAAGGCCGGGTGCGGGTGGATTACCGCACCCGGATTGTCACTTTTAAAGATGGCTACCAAGTTGCTCTGCGTGTGCCTCGACTGAGTTTCAGTAACTTGGCGTACGGAGACATGCATCCTGCCACGCTGTTTTCCGCGCGTATTGCCCCGCCGGTGATTGGTTTGGGGTTACTGGAAGCCATTCCGGAAGCAGACCTGTTAGCCCATGCTGACCCGCAGGATGCGGACGGTGACGGTATCAGTGGCCGGGCAAATCGCGTTTGGGATCGCCGTAATGACACCACGGCCATGGGACGTTTTGGCTGGAAGGCAGGGCAGCCCAGCTTGCGCCAGCAAAATGCGGAAGCCTTCGCTAATGACATGGGCCTTACCAGCCATTTGGTGCCCACCGATTCCTGCTCCCCGGCCCAGCACGATTGCCTGGCCATGCCCAACGGCGGCGACGCGGAGGTGAGTGATTCCATCCTCGATAACGTCACGTTTTATACCCGCAACCTGGCCGTGCCGGCCCGCCGTAATGTAGACGATAAACAGGTGCTGGCGGGTAAAAGCCTGTTCTTCCAAGCGAATTGCCAAGGCTGCCATGTGGCCGTGTTCACCACCGGAGCCGAAGCCGCGGAGCCGGAGCTGGCCAACCAGACGATTCGTCCCTACACCGATTTGTTGCTCCATGACATGGGGCCGGGTTTAGCGGACGGTCGCCCGGAGTTTTTGGCTAATGGCCAGGAGTGGCGTACCCCGCCGCTGTGGGGTATCGGCCTCACGGAGGCAGTGAATGGCCATACTCAGTTTCTCCACGATGGCCGCGCCCGCAATCTAATGGAAGCGATTCTCTGGCACGAAGGTGAGGCGGCTCAGTCTCGGGATGCGGTGTTGGCGTTTGATGCTAGTCAGCGCGCGGCGTTGTTGGCTTTCTTGAACTCTTTATAACGACGATTAAGGTCGAGGATTCACCATGCGTGCTTTGATTATGCAGGGGGCGGTCGCGTTGTCCGTGTTGATGCTGGCAGCGTGTAGCAACCCACGGCAGGAGGTCACTGTTCAGCTGGCCACTGAGGTGTTATTGCCGGCTCACCAACAATGGCACGACAGCAATGCCGCGCTGATGGACAGTGTGGAGGCGTACTGCGCGGACCCGCAGGCCTCGGTGGAAAAGATGAAGGCCGCATTTTTTCACGCCCAGTCACAGTGGTCTTACTTGCAGCCGTTGATGATCGGCCCGTTGTCGGAAGGCAATCGTAGCTGGCAGGTTCAGTTCTGGCCGGACAAACGCAACCTGGTGGTTCGCCAGACTGAAGCGTTGTTAGACGAGGCCGGCCCACTCACCGGTGAGCAGCTGGAGAAGGCCAGTGTGGTAGTGCAGGGGCTAACCGCTTTTGAATTTGTGCTGTTTGATGAATCGATAGCACTGGCTTCCAGCCGTGATCGCTATTGTCCGTTACTGAAGGGTATTGCGAACCACCAATGGGCGTTGTCTGAAGAGGTGTTGAAACTGTGGCGTGGGCCTGAGGGAATGTTGTTGCAGTTAAGCGATTTTCCCAACGAGCGCTATGCCACTGCGGATGATGGTCTGGCGGCGATTCTGCGGGTGCAGATTACCGGTGTGGACGTGCTGAAGAAAAAATTGGGTGTGCCCATGGGCCGGCTGAATAAAGGCGTGGCGCAGCCCTATCAAGCGGAAGCTTGGCGTAGCCAGCAATCTATTGAAAACCTGCAAGCGTCACTAAAAGGCGCGTGGGCGGTATGGCAGCGGGTACGTTCTCTGGTGAGCGATGAAGGCTTGGTGAGTGATATTGATCAGGCCTATGCGGATGTGAATAGCCGGATGGAGGCGTTGCCTGGGCCGCTGGTGGAATTGGTGCAGGCCCCCTCCCACAGGGATACGTTGGCGGCGCTTTATACCGCGCTGGATCAATTGGAAAATCGGCAGCAGATAGAGCTGGCTCGGGCACTGAATATCCAGATTGGTTTTAACGCCAACGACGGAGACTAGAGTCCGTTGCGCGTTAATAGTTAAAAGTTTGGTCGCAGTGGGCGGTGCAAGCTTGCGGGGAGCGTTATGCCACTAACACGACGTAAGTTGCTGGGTGCTGGTGCGGCGATGGCCGGTGTGGCCGCTCTGGGTGGCGGGTCACTGTGGACCCGTACGGCGGGCAAATCTCCCCTGCTGCTTTCCGCGCGCAACGATGATGCCGGCCAGCACTATGCCATGGGCTATTATTTGAATGGCCAGCGGGCCTTCGCGACGCCGGTGCGCGAACGCTGCCATGCGGTGGCTCGCCATCCTTTCCTGCCTGTTGCTTTGTTTGTGGGGCGCCGGCCAGCAAGGGAAAGTTATCTGTTGGATCTGCGCGATGGCTCTTTGCTGCAAACCCTGCATAGCCAGCCGTATCGCCACTTCTATGGGCATGCCGTTTTCCATGCGCAGGGCCAATGGTTGTACACCACCGAAAACGATCTCAATGAGCCCGGCCGTGGCGTGTTGGGGCGCTACCGGTTGGATCACGCTGCTTTGCAGCTAGTCCATGACGGCGAAGCGTCCACCCATGGTGTTGGCCCCCACGAACTGGCCTGGATGCCAGATGGCGAATCCCTAGCGATTGGTAACGGCGGTATCCGCACTGACGGGCTCAGCCGCCAACAAATGAACCTGGAGACCATGACCTCCAGCCTAGTAATCATGGATCGTCACGGTGCGCTAATCAGCAAGGAAATTCTCACGGATACGCAAAGCAGTATTCGTCACCTGGATGTGGCTGGCGACGGCACGGTGGTGACCGGGCAGCAATATCATGGCCCCGCCTATAACCGTGTGCCGTTGCTGGCCATCAAGCGCCCCGGTGAGGCCTATCAACCGTTTCCTGTCAGCCAGACACAGCTGGCAATGATGGATCAGTACACCGCCAGCATCGCCATTCATCGCCAGCAACGGCAAGTGGCCATGACGGCGCCACGGGGCAACCGGTTCTTTATCTGGGACCTGGATAGCGGGGAGACCTTGCTAGATACGCCGATGTCAGATTGTGCCGGTGTGGGGGCAGTGCCGGGCGGGTTTGCGGTGACCTCGGGGCAGGGCAAATGCCGTTACTTCGATAGCCGTACTGCGGATGTGCAGGGGCAGTGGCTGGCATTGCCGGGGGGCGGCTGGGATAACCATCTCTGGTTAGGTTAGGCGCCCGTGATAGCGGGCGCCAAAAACAAGCCACTGAATGTTAATCGTGCCAGCCGGATACCTTGCCGCTGCACACCCAGTCCTTGGAGCCCCGTTCGACCCCAATGGATCTGTAACTGTAGCGGCCATTGGCGTTGGATGTAGACCAACTCTTGGTTTTACCGGCCCCGATGCCGGAGGCGCCGCAATCTTCAGAGCCGTCTTTGCGTTCATTGCAGAAACGGGCGTAGATACGATTGTTGCAGGAATTGCGGTAGGTAACGATAAAATTCCCTTTGCTGTACTGGCTCCATTTGGTGTTGTGCACCACCATGCAGCGGGCGCCACCACTGTTGCGAGCATCCCAGCAGGTGTCATCGTCCAGGCTGGAGTAATAGTCTGCGGCAGCAAACTGTGAAGCCAGTAATATGGCAATGCCAATGGTCCATTTCATTATCTTCCCCTTGTTCCCTTCTTTGTTGACCTAGTTGGCTCCCCAAAAGAGCCGGCTATGTTTATTGTAGAAAGCTGCCGGGAATATGCCTCACCCATATGGGGTAAACGGGTGCATAACGTGTTGTATAAATGTCAGCCAAGGCGCTTGTAACGGGAAGAGACAGGAAGGGCCAGGAGGTGGCCACTGGGTCTAGTGGCCATGCTCGGTGGTGCATTTGCGGTGATCGCTTAACACTTCTATAACCCGGCATTCGCCAGGCCTCCCTTGTTCGCACTCGTTAATCATTCGGCCCAGTTCATCGCGCAAGGCGCTGAGTGATCGAATTCGTTGCTCGACGGTCTCAAGGTGGCGGCGGGCAATATCATCGGCACAGCCATGCTGTTCACTCATGGTGAGCAGCTCGCGAATATCTTCCAGGGTGAAGCCCAATTCGCGGCTGTGACGAATAAAGGCCAATCGTTCCCGGTGGCGCTGATGGTAGCGTCGCTGTCCCCCTTCACTGCGTGCCGGTTCCGGCATCAATCCGATTTTTTCGTAGTAGCGAATCGTCTCCACTTTGCAGCCGGTGGCGTTACTGAGCGCGCCGATAGAGAACAGGGTTGGCATGATTATTACCTCATGGGCCGATAACTGGGCTTGAACCTGTAGTTACTATAGCTTTTTAAATGGAACCTGAATCAGTGAAATCAAGGAGCCCAAGCAGGCGCTACCGGCAGCAATAGACGTTTGCCACTGCCATGTCGGGCCCAAAGAGAGTGGAGAAACAATATGGGTTGTTGTGATCACGAGATAGTGGGAAACCCGGCACCAGATTACCAACGAGTGCTATGGATCGTGTTGGCGATTAATGCGGTGATGTTTGTGGTGGAGGCGGCCTCTGGAGTGCTGGCGGATTCGCGGGCATTGCAGGCCGATGCGCTGGACTTTCTGGGCGATACCGCTACCTACGGTTTAACCTTGTGGGCGTTGGGACAGTCGGTGGCCTGGCGGGTACGCGCAGCCCGTATCAAGGGGGTGTCGTTATTGTTGATGGGCGTGATCGTGCTGGCGAACAGCATTTGGGCGCTGGTGAAGGGCAGTGCGCCGCAGGGCGAGCTGATGATGGGTGTAGCCAGTTTGGCGCTGTCGGCCAATGTGATTAGTGCGCTGTTATTGCTGCGCCACCGGCAGGGGGACGCCAATATTCGATCCGCCTGGCTGTGCTCGCGCAATGATGCGTTGGCCAACCTGACAGTGCTGATCTCCGGCACCCTAGTGGTATGGCTAGATAGCCGCTGGCCAGACCTGCTGGTGGCAGTGGCCATTGCGGGCCTGTTTACCCACAGCGCCGTGTCGATTTTGCGTCAGGCGCAGAACGAGTCCGCCGCAGAGCACGGGTGCGGTACGTCGTGAGCAAATGGTTATTATTGTTGGCGATGAGAAGGTGGGGCGGTAGGCTGCACCGAGTTGGGCAGCTTATGTTTTCTGCCTCTCCACTGTGATCAAGATGAGCTCTATGGAATTTAAACAGGAAGATCTGACTGCCCTGATTGAACGTACCATGCCCTTCGGGAAATATGCCGGCCGGGTATTGATCGATCTGCCCGAGCCATACCTGTTGTGGTTTACCAAGAAGGGTTTCCCGAAAGGTGAGCTAGGCCGGCTGATGGCACTGGCGCTGATGCTGAAAATGGACGGCACGGAAGGTTTGCTGGAACCGTTACGCAAATAGGCTGTATCACCGGGGTCAAGCAGGTATCCTGAGTGCATATCCCGTTCAGGAGTCAGCTGTGCCGTTACTTGAAGTGGTTGCCAATAATGTCTGGGCCTATGCCATTCCCCATCACTTTATGGGGCTGCATGTGGGCGCTCGGATGACTGTGGTCAAATTGTCTTCGGGTGGTTTGTTGCTGCACTCCCCGGTTCCGGTGGACGATGCGTTGGCCGGGGAACTGGCGGCGTTAGGTGAAGTGGCGCATATCGTTTGCCCGAACCTTTTTCACCATGTGTTTGCCGGCGAAGTGAAACAGCGTTACCCCCAGGCCGTGCTGCACGGCCCGGCAAAACTGGCGAGCAAGCGCAAGGATCTGGCACTGGATGCGGTGCTCTCGCAAACCCCGCATCCAGACTGGGGGGATGATTTCGAGTTGGTGTTTATCGAAGGATCCATGTTGCACGAGACGGTGTTCTATCATTGTTCCAGTAAAACGCTAATTGCCGCCGATCTGATTGAAAACTTCCATCAATGCGACCATGGCTTCACTCGCTGGTATTTGAAACTGGGAGGCCTGTGGAAATCACCGGGCTGGCATCCGGTTTTACGGCTGGTGTATCTGAACCGGCGCAAAGCCCGCGCCAGCGTGACCCGAATCCTCGAGTGGCCCTTTGAAAAACTCAGCCTGGCCCACGGCGAGGTCATCACTGAAAACGCCCGTAACCAGGTCCGCCATGGGATGGAGTGGTTGCTCTAGTTCAACGTTCCACGTTGAAACTTGAAAAGCGTGGCTCGGTGGCAGTGCCACATTAGAAACGGTAGTGCCGCGATTCTTTTTCCCGGGGCCACGGGGTTGTTCTGGCTGCGTGGCACAGCGCTGTTCGCGCTTTTAACTTTGAACTCGCAATTTCCTCCCTCCACATTTCTTGCAACATTTCCCGTTATATTCCTCACCATCATTACTGGTCTGTGGAATTGCCCATGCCTCGCTGGATTCGTCGTTTCCCGAAAACGGTTCTTTTCGTTGTTGTTTTAATCGTATGCCTGTTGTTCGCCGGTTGGCGCTGGGGCTTTTCGTCGGCGCCGGCCACGCAGTGGGAAACAGCCACGGTGGAGCGTGGTGATGTGGAGGAACTGGTCACCGCGCTGGGCACCCTGGAGCCGGGAGATTATGTGGATGTGGGTGCGCAGGTCTCAGGGCAGTTGACGCATTTGTATGTGGATGTAGGGGACTCGGTGGAGGAGGGGCAGCTGCTGGCTGAAATTGACGCCTCCGTGCAGCAAACGCAAGTAGATGCGGGCCTTGCTGAGCTGGAAGCGTTACGTGCTCAGTTAGAGCAGCGGCAGGCCGAGTTGAATCTGGCTGAGCTTCAATATCAGCGTCAGCAGCGTTTGCGTGACGCGAATGCTACCAGTGAAGATGCTTTTCAAAGTGCCGAGTCAAACTTGGCGATTACCGGTGCCCAGATCAAAGTATTGCAAGCACAGATTCGTCAAAAACAAGCCAGTGTGGAGGGCGATCAGGCGACCCTTGGCTATGCGAAAATTTATGCTCCACGCAGCGGCACGGTTGTGAGCTTGGATGCCCGTGAAGGCCAGACGCTTAACGCTAACCAGACTACCCCGACACTGATGCGCATTGCTGACCTGTCCGTGATGACGATTTCCACGGAAGTGTCCGAGGCAGACGTTCATCGACTAAGCGCAGGCATGCCGGTTTATTTCAACACCCTTGGCAATGAGACGGTGCGCTACGACAGTGAGCTACGGCAAGTGCTGCCTACGCCGGAAGTGGTGAACAATGTGGTCCTGTACACCGCTGAGTTCGATGTGGCTAACGATAATGGTCAGTTAATGTCGGGGATGACCGCGCAGGTTTTCTTCGTGGTTAATTCCGCCCGCGATGTGCTGAGCTTGCCGATGGCTGCCGTAAAGCGAGCGGGGCGAGGGGCGTGGAAAGTTCAGGTGCTGGATAGCAAGGGGGAACCACAGGATCAACCAGTGAAAATAGGTATCGACAATCGCGTTCGTATCGTGATTGATGAGGGGCTTGAAGAGGGCGATGTTGTGACGCTGAGCCAAGCGAGCAGCAATGTTGCGTTGAAAAAAAACAAGGATAGTCTGCCACGTCAAGGACGGTTCTAATGCCGTTGATTGAACTGTGTAACATTCGCAAGCGTTATCCTGCCGGGGATCAAGATGTAGAAGTCTTGCACGGCATTGATTTGTCCATTGAGGCGGGGGAGTTTCTTGCCATTATGGGCAGTTCCGGCTCGGGGAAGTCTACCCTGATGCATATTCTTGGCTGCCTGGATCAACCCAGTGACGGAGAATATCGCTTTTCCGACCAACCGGTGACGGCCATGGATCATGACCAGCTGGCCTGGTTGCGTCGGGAAATGTTTGGGTTCGTATTCCAGAGTTATCACTTGATTGGCACCGCCAGTGCTTGGGAAAACGTAGCGTTACCGGCTATTTATGCAGGCGTGCCCCGAGAAGAGCGCAAACAGCGAGCGCAGCAGTTACTGACAGATCTTGGTCTTGAAGATCGCCTGGAAAATCGCCCGAGCCAACTTTCCGGGGGACAGCAGCAGCGGGTATCTATTGCTCGGGCCTTGATGAATGGCGGCAAGGTGATTCTTGCCGACGAGCCCACGGGTGCGCTGGACAGCGCCAGTGGGGAAGCGGTAATGGATAAGCTGCGCAACCTGGCGGAGCAAGGCCACACCGTTATTGTGATTACCCATGACGCCAAGGTGGCCGCCCATGCGGACCGGGTAGTGGAGATTCATGATGGCAACCTGATTAGCGATACGCGACATCATGATCATCTCCATGAGCGCGCCAAACCAGTGTCAGCGCCGCCAAAAGAATCCGTGATGCCGGATCCTGGTGAGGTGATGGAAGCTGTGGTGATGGCTTTGCGTTCTTTGCGTGCTAATTGGATGCGCACCCTGCTGACATTACTTGGCATTGTTATTGGCGTTGGTGCGGTAGTGGTGATGTTAGCGATTGGTGAGGGCGCAAAACAGGATGTGGTGGCACAGATCAATGAGCGTGGCACCAATCTTCTAGTCGTTCGCCCGGACCGGGGCATGCAACGAGTGGCGGATGGCGTGATTGCCACCTTGGTGCCATCAGATGCGCAAGCGTTAGAGTCTTTTCCTAATATAAGCATCGCGGTACCGGAAATTTCTGGGAATGTGACTGCCCGGGCCAATGGTATGGATATCTCGACCAGTGTGCAGGCGGTGAGCGAAGATTTTCCATCGCTACGTGATTGGCAGCCTGTGCAGGGAATATTTTTCGGGGAGGAGGATCTCAAGAGCTATTCTCCGGTGGCTGTGATTGGCCAGACAGTAAAAGAGAATCTGTTTCCGGAGGGTGATCCATTGGGGCAGTTCCTGTTACTCGACAGTATTCCTTTTCAAGTAATTGGTGTGATGAGCGCTCAGGGCGCCAGTGATCGGGGGGAGGATCAGGATGATGTGGTCATTGTTCCACTGTCCACCGGAACCCTGCGTTTATTCGGACAAAACTATCTTAACTCTATTACGGTGGCGGTGGATGATGTGACGCAAATTGATGCCACGGAAGCGGCTGCGGTGGCGCTGCTAACCCAGCGTCATGGCAAGCAGGATGTGCGCGTTTTCAACATGGCCTCGCTGCTGGAAATGGTGTCGGAAACCCAAAACACCTTAACGGCTCTGCTCGGTTCTATTGCCGCCATTTCCTTGTTAGTCGGCGGAATCGGAGTGATGAATATCATGTTGGTGAGTGTGACCGAACGTATCCATGAAATTGGTATCCGTATGGCTACCGGGGCAAGACAGCGCAATATTCTTCAGCAATTTCTTACCGAGTCGGTGGTGGTATCGGCCTTGGGCGGCATTGTTGGCGTAGTGATAGGGGTATTGGTGGGTTGGTTATTGGTGCTGTTTGGCATGGCGATTGTGTTCTCCGTGCCGGTCATGGTGGTGTCTTTTGTCTGCGCTGCGGGAATCGGTTTGTTATTTGGTTTTGCACCTGCGTTGAAGGCCGCGCGCCTAAACCCAGTGGAGGCGCTCAGTAATGATTAAGGCAATCAATAAACAGTTGTGGGTGATGGTATTTGTTTTGCTTTCCGGCTGTGCCATGCAGTCCGGCCTGCAAGCTCCGGAACAGGGAATGCCAACGCAATGGCTCAACCAGCAGCAGGCCAGTGAGGCCATGGTGAACCACCCGCAATGGTGGCAACAATTTAACAGCGCGGAGCTGGATCAGCTGGTGGAAAAGGCGCTGGCGGCCAATACGGATTTGCTGGTGGCGGCGGCGCGAGTTGAGCAGGCCGATGCGCAATTGAGTCAGGTCGGTTCAGCACTGTTTCCCACCATAGGGCTGGGAGCAGGAGGCAGTCGTAGTGGTGTATTTGGCGAAGGCGGAAGCACCGATAGCTACAATGCCTCACTGAGTGCCAGTTACGAGCTGGACCTGTGGGGGCAGCTTCGCAATAGCCGTGATGTGGCGCGGGCTTCCCTGCTGGCGAGTCAGTTCAGCCGTGATACCGTGCAGCTCACGGTCATTGCCAGTGTGGTGAATATGTATCTGCAGGTGTTGTATCTGCAGGATAATCTGGCGCTGTCAGAAGAAAATCTGGCGCTGGCCCAGCAAGTATTGGATGTGGTGCAAGCCAAGGTAGAGAACGGTGCCGTTTCTCCCCAGGATCTGGCTCAGCAGAAAACGGTGGTCGCCAATGTGGAGGCGCAGCTGCCCTCCCTGCGTCATCAACTTCGCCAGAGCCGCTATGCCCTGGCGGTATTAGTGGGCGAAATGCCGCAGGCATTCCAGGTGGGCGGTGGCGCCCTGAGTAGCCTGCAATTACCGGAAATTCAGGCCGGGCTACCGGATCAGGTGCTGGCCCAGCGCCCGGATGTTGCTCAGGCTCAGGCCAGCTTGATGGCGGCGGACTATTCCGTGGCCGCCGCCCGGGCGGACTACTGGCCCTCTATTTCGCTCACCGGCAATGGTGGTTATGCCAGCAGTGCATTGTCTTCATTATTCAATGGCGACGCGGTGTACAGCCTCGGAGTGTCACTGGCGCAAACGCTGTTTGATGGTGGTGCACGTGATGCTCGGATTGAGCAAAGCAAGGCCGCCTGGGAAGAACAGGTGGCCAGCTATACCGGTACTCTGTTGGTGGCCTTGCAGGAAGTGGAGCAATCATTGAGTAATGTGCAGGGCTTGGCTGAGCAACAACAGTATCGTGAAGAGGCATATCGGCAAGCCGAGGAAGCCTACCGGGTGGCGCAGGTGCGTTATCGGGAAGGAGAAACTGAACTTACCGATGTGCTCAGTGCACAAAGCAGCTTTAACAGTGCCCGCCAGAACAGTCTCGACCTGATTTATAATCAGTATCAGTCTCGCGTCACTCTGTACCGGGTGTTGGGTGAAGGGGGCAAGGCCTCCGCTGAATCCTGAGTTATTTGCCGGTTTATCTTTCAAACGACACAATACGGCGACCTACCACTGCCTGCCAGGTTGCCCGTGCTGCCGCTTGTGTATCACCCCGAATACAGTTTTCCTTTTCCTGGGAAGCACCGCTTCCCCATGGAGAAATTCTCTCTATTACATACTCATTTGCGGCGCCGCAGAATTGCGTGTGTCGACAACGAATTCCGTCCTGGCCGGGCTAAGGCCGCATTATTAAGTCAGGCTCACTGCCCGCAGTACGTATCGGCCATGGTGAACGGTACGCTGGATGCCAAGGCGTTGCGGCGCATGGGGTTGCCCTGGAGTGAAGCCTTATTGAAGCGATCCTGTATTGCGCCTATGGGAACGCTAATGACAACTCAGTTGGCACTAGAAAATGGTATTGCCTGCCATCTAGCCGGTGGCACCCATCATGCCCATTACGATTTCGGTTCCGGTTTCTGTATTTTCAATGATCAGGTGTTTGCGGTCCGCCAATTGTTGGATCGGGGCGTGGTCAATAAGGTGTTGATGTTTGACTGCGATGTGCATCAGGGCGATGGCACGGCTGCCATGCTGGCAGATGAGCCTCGGGCTTTCACGTGTTCCATTCACTGCGAGAAAAACTTTCCTGTTCGCAAAATGCGTAGTGATCTGGATGTGGAGTTGCCGCTGGGGATGACGGATCAGGATTATCTGGATACGGTATTTTCCACGTTGGAATCATTGCTGAAATCAGAGCAGCCGGATCTGGTGCTTTACGATGCCGGGGTGGATATTTTCCAGCATGATCCGTTAGGGCGGCTGCATATTTCTGAGCAAGGCATCGCCGATCGAGACCGGGGTGTCATCGTCCGTTGCCGAAGCCGGAATATTCCTATAGCAACGGTGATTGGTGGCGGCTACGATGACGATCGTGAGGCGCTGGCCCGCCGCCATGCAATCGTTATAGAGCAAGCCTTTGCGTTGCAAGTTGAAAGATCAAGCGCGGGTAATACCCGAGGTCAGTGAAATTCTTGCAATGTGGAGCTTCCAATTTCCCGCTGCTCCGAAGGAGCGATCATGTCCAAAGCTTTATTGATCATGGCCCATGGCAGCCGCAGTGAAACGGCGAATGATGAGTTTCGTGTGTTGGTGAATACGGTGGCAGAGTCTGGCCCCGGTGCCGGGCAGGAATATGTGGCCGTGTTGCCCTGTTTTCTTGAGCTCGCCAACCCCTCATTGATCGAAGCGATTCAACAGCTTGAACACCAACCAGTGAAAACAGTGCAGCTGTATCCTTTATTCTTTAATAAGGGAAAGCATGTAGGCAGGGATATCCCCGCTCAAGTGGAGGATGCCCGCCAGCGCTTCCCGGATTTGTCGATTGAGCTACTGGAATATTTCGGTAATGCCCACGGGCTGACCTCGTTAATTTTGCAACATGTTGGTGAGCAAGCCTAACAGGGGGCAGGGAGGTACATAGTGCTCGCTATAGCATTGGCTATGTAATCGATTTCGTATTCCCTCGCACTTGTGTTGACCTGGAAATGACTAGATCCACGCCCGGTGGTCTATTTTGGTCATTGAGGTTCCTTGTGGAGAGGGCGTAGCCTCGATGCCATCTTTATGACCTGATAGTCAACAGCGTGTGATGACGAGGAGAGTACGGTGGCAGAAGCATATATCGTAGCGGCGGTGCGTACCGCGGGTGGTAAAAAGAACGGTCGGTTGAGCAAGGTACACCCGGCGGACATGGGTGGCCGTGTTATTGATGCAGTGGTAGAGCGCACGGGTGTGGCTCCAGAGAAAGTCGACGACGTGATTTTTGGTTGCGTGAGCCAGATTGGCCCACAGGCCTTTAACGTGGCGCGCACTTCCATTATGAGCTCCTGCCTACCGGAATCTGTGCCGGGGGTTACGATTGACCGCCAGTGTGGGTCTTCCCAGCAGGCCATCCACTTTGCAGCCCAAGCAGTGATGAGTGGCACTCAGGATTTGGTAATTGCGGGTGGTGTGGAATCCATGAGCCAGCTGCCGATCGGTTCCCCGGTGCTTGCGGCGAAAGAACTGGGCAACCCGTTTACCGGTGAAATCAGCAAGCGATATCCCAGTGCAACATTCAGCCAATTCCATGGGGCTGAGCGTATGGCGGAAAAATACGGAGTGAGCAAGGCAGAGCTAGACCAGTTCGCCTATGACTCCCACAAGCGTGGTGCTGCAGCGACGCAAGCGGGTCGTTTCAGCGATGAGATCATCCCGGTACCGGTGACCCTGGAAGACGGCTCTCAGGAAGACCATGTGGTCGATGAAGGGATTCGCTGGGAAGCAGAGCTGGACGCGATCAAAGCGCTAGAACCTCTGCAGGAAGGGGGACATATCAGTGCCGCCAACGCGAGCCAGATAACGGACGGGGCTTCCGCCGTTATGATCGCCAGCGAGGCTGCGGTTAAAGAACTGGGTTTGACACCGCTGGCGCGTATTCATGCCATGGCGGTGGTGGGCTCTGACCCGACCATGGTATTGGAAGGCCCGATCCCGGCCACTGAGAAAGTGCTTAAGCAGGCCGGCATGAGTATGGCGGATATTGATCTGTATGAAGTGAACGAAGCGTTCGGCTCGGTGCCATTGGCCTGGATGAAGGCGGTGGGTGCGGATTACGAAAAAATGAACGTGAACGGTGGTGCTCAGGCGTTAGGCCACCCATTGGGGGCCACCGGCTCCAAGTTGATGGGTACGTTGGTCTATGAGCTCAAGCGCCGTGGTGGCAAGTACGGCCTGCTGACTATCTGTGAAGGCTTAGGGACGGCAAACGCTACCATTATTGAAGCGTTATAGAAGCGGCTACAGAGTAAGGGTCGAGTTCCTCATTGCTGAGATCTCGATGGAGATAAAAAAAGCCGGCCAAGGTCTCCTTAGCCGGCTTTTTTATATTGGTTGTGGGCCTGGGGTGTTGGCTCGTTATCTGCAACCTCGATAGTGAGCGCGGTACCCGGGAGTGATAGGAAAGCCCCCCTTACGACGTTGCGCTTTCTGCCTCTTCTAACACTTCCATGGCGTCTAATAATTTCCCTTCCAATTCGTCGTGCTGTTTCTTCAGGCGCGCTTGGTCACCGAGCAAGCCGTTCATTTCGTTCTTTCGATTTGGGTCCGTATATAACGCTTCATCGCCTAAAGCGGCTTCCACGGCTAGCAGTTTTTCGCTGCACTGGCCTAGCTGTTGTTCTAACTGGTCTACCTGTTTTTTTAGTGGCCGTAGCTGCTGACGTAGCTGGGCGGCTTGCTGGCGACGGGCTTTGGCATCTTGCCCATCGCTGGGTTTTTCTTCTTTCACTGGTTTGCCGTCGCGGCGGTGTTGTTGCAGCCAGCGAGCGTAATCGTCCAGGTCGCCATCGAAATGGCTGACACTGCCGTTGGCCACAAGGTAGAAGTCGTCCACGGTGGTTTCCAGCAGGTGGCGATCGTGGGAGACCATCACTACCGCGCCTTCGAAAGCTTGCAGGGCCAGTGTCAGCGCTTCGCGCATGTCCAGATCCAGGTGGTTGGCCGGTTCATCCAGCAGCA
>OJDA01000087.1_pt1 | contig 35642 bp, 35 predicted proteins | sample 1592551 | NCBI WGS metagenome assembly OJDA01 (sample SAMN05416810, study PRJEB24817) | seawater metagenome | isolation source: Sea water | place: Canada:Atlantic | collected 2013-07
CATGGGTGCTCCTTCTCAAAGTAACACCTGAGCAGAAAATCACTGGGTCATTACAGCTCAGCACTACAGTCCAGCGCTGTGCTGTCCGCGTAGCGCCTCGTACAGCTTCGCCGGCCCGAGCAGCACATCCTTGAGTCCCTGTCGTACCTTCTCGGAATCGAGCGCCTGCTTGCTCATCGTCGTGTGAGCGGTCAGGGCATCCATGATGGCGTTCATCAACTCCTCATTGAGATTCGGGGAGTTGGCGAACTGCTCCTTCGAATTGTTCTGCGCTTGCGTGATCAAGACGGCTGATTCCATCAATTTACCCTTCAGCACGTTGTTCACGTAAACCAGCTTGTCGTCGTCGCTAAGGTCGCCGTCGAACAGGTCGTTGACCCGGCTGATGATCTCGCCGAGGTAGACCTTCTCCGGCTCCCGGACCTCGCCGCCGCCGGCCTCGGTCATCGGGCCTAATTTTGTGGCGTCGCCGTCGTGCAGATTCAGCGCCTGCTTGCCCTGATTACGAAGCTTGTAATGGGTGAGCACGACCTTCGACAGATCCACCCGCTCGCGCTCGCGGCCAAATTCCAGCAGCGGCAGCAGTCGCTTGAAGAAGATGGCCCGCTTCTCCAGCGCGGTGTTGCCGTAGTCGAAGATCTGCGACAGGAAGGCATACACCCGCCCAAAGGTGCCGATGTCACGCTTGAACAGCGCCAGGGCGTTGAGCATGTTCTGTGCGGCCTGCTCGGCATTGGCGTCCTTGCTGTTTTGCGCGGCTAGAAGCGACTGACGCGCAGCCGCGAATTGCTTGAGCAGCCGGTCGGCCACTGGCTCGATGGCCGCCAGTAGTGCCGCTTGCGTCCCCTGGGGATCCAGCTCGGCGCGCACGACCCGCTCCACCTCAAAGTCATCGTAGTGACCGCTGGCGTCGAGCTTGGCGCGTAGGTCATAGACCAGATTGGGATCAGTCACACCTTCCAGCTCGGCCGTGGCGTGATAGGTCTTGAACGCGGCGAGCACATCCGCCGCCTCGTTGACGAAATCCAGCACGTAGGTGGTGTCCTTGCCCGGATGGGCGCGATTCAGCCGCGACAGCGTCTGCACCGCTTGAATCCCAGCAAGTCGCTTGTCCACGTACATGCCGCAGAGCAAGGGCTGGTCAAACCCGGTCTGAAACTTGTTGGCCACCAGCAGAATCTGGTGCTCGTCGGTGGCGAAGGCTTCGCGGATGTCGCGGCCTCGCAGGCCCGGATTCAAACTCTTGCTGTTCTCGGTGAACGGCTCGTCGCCCGACTCCTTGTCCGTGACCTCGCCCGAGAACGCCACCAGCGCACTCAGCGGATATCGCTCCTGCTTGATGTAACGCTCCATCGCCAACTGCCACCGCACCGCCTCAAGTCGGCTTGCCACCACCACCATCGCCTTGGCCTGACCATTGAGCAGCGGCGCCACGTTCTCGCGGAAGTGCTCCACCACGATCTGCACTTTCTGGCTGATGTTGTACGGGTGCAGCCGCACCCAGCGCATCAGCCCCTTCATGGCCTCGTCGCGTGTCACCTCCGTTTCGTCCCACTCCTTGCCCCCGTTGGCCAACTTGAAGGCGAGGCGGTACGGGGTGTAGTTCTGCAGCACGTCGAGAATGAAGCCCTCCTCAATCGCCTGCCGCATGGAGTACACGTGGAACGGCGCCGGTTTGTTGTCGTCCCCGGCAGGTCGCTCGGGGTGGGGCCGCCGTCCGAACAGCTCCAGCGTCTTGGCCTTGGGGGTCGCGGTAAACGCCACGTAGGTGATGCCGGACTCTGCTGCGCGCGCCGCCATCTGCGCCGCCAGCACGTCCTCGGTGCTCACCTCACCGCCGTCCGCCAATTCGCGCAACTCCTCGGCCGAAAGCACCTGCTTGAGCTTGGACGCCGCCTCGCCGGTCTGCGAGCTGTGTGCCTCGTCAGCGATCACGGCAAACCGCTTGCCCTGGGCGGCGGCCAACTCCTGTACGGCCTTCAAGGCATGGGGAAAGGTCTGAATCGTGCACACCACGATCTTCTTGTTGCCCGACAGCGCCTCGGCCAATTGCGTGCTCTTGGCGCCTGCCTCGTTGGTGATGGTGGCCACCACGCCGGAGGTACGCTGAAAATCAAAGATCGCTTCCTGCAACTGGCTGTCGAGCACGTTGCGATCACTCACCACCAGAATAGTGTCGAACAGCTTCTGGTGATTGGCGTCGTGTAGGTCAGCCAGAAAGTGCGCGCTCCAGGCAATGGAATTGGTCTTGCCCGAGCCTGCCGAATGCTGGATCAGGTACTTCTGCCCTGCCCCTTCGGCCAGCACGGCCGCCACCAGCTTTCGCGTAGCGTCCAACTGGTGGTAGCGAGGAAAGATCACCGACTGAATCTTCTTCTTGTTGTCCCGCAGCGTGACCAGATAGCGGCCAATGATCTCCAGCCAGCTTTCACGCGCCCACACCTGCTCCCACAGATAGGCCGTGCGATACCCCGCAGCGTTCACCGGATTACCCGCCGCCCCCTCATTGCCCTGGTTGAAGGGCAGAAAGCGCGTGGCAGGCCCCGCGAGTTTGGTGGCCATCATCACTTCGCTGCTGCTCACCGCAAAGTGCACCAGCGCGCCGCGCGGAAAATCCAGCAGCGGCTCGGTGGCCGACTGTCCCTTGGGCCGGGGCTGGCGGTCAAAGCGGTACTGGTCCACTGCGTCATTCACCGATTGGGTGAAGTCGGTTTTCAGCTCAATCGTGGCCACCGGAATGCCGTTTAGGAACAGCACCAGGTCAATCGCGTTTTCGTTGTGCAGCGAGTAGCGCACCTGCCGCACCACGCGCAGCCGGTTGGCCTCGTACTTGGTCACGATCTCGGGATTGATGCCCATCGCCGGTTTGAATTGCGCCATCGCCAGCGGCTGACGCAGGCCAATAATTTCGATGCCGTGTCGAATCACGTCCAGCGTGCCGCGGTCATCCATCTGCTTGCGCAGCCGGTCCAGCAACACCGCCTCAGCCGCTGCCCCATGGCTTTTGCTCAGGGCCTCCCAAGCCTGCGGCTGCGAGGTCTGCACCCAAGTGACCACGTCACCCGAAAACAGAGCCCGCGCCCGGTCGTAGTGGGCGGCATCGCCTTCGGCGTATTGCCAGCCCTGCGAGGCCAGGTGGGCGCAGACATCGTTCTCGAACGCAATTTCCTTGTGCAGACTCACCCAGCATCCCCCATCGTTTTGACCAGCCTTTCTCCGTTTCGCAGGAGTGTGCCACCCAGCGCAGTTGCGATTGGTGCTGGCATGGCCAGGGCGGCGCTCACGGTCTCGGTGTTCGCCATTGCGCGCTCGAAAAGCACCTTTGCTCTTCGGCGAAGCTGCGCCGGATTCAAGCCCACGCTCTCGGCGAAGCGCTGCCAGTGTCGGGCCTGCACCCACGCGGGTCGCCGCTCGCCACCAATGGCCATCGCCATTTTGTCGGCCAACGCCGGCCAGTAGCCGGTGGCCAGCAAGTCATACGCCGGCGCGAGGCGCAGCTTTCCATCCATGTCGTACACCATGGCCAGGTTCTTGGCGTGCGCGTCGGCGTTGCCGATCAAAACGTTGAACAGGGTCCAGTCCACTAATCGGAGTCGGTCCAGGCCGGGCCGCGCACTGTGTGCATCAATCAGCGCGAAGCAGGTCTCGAAGCCGGGGCCGCCGTCGGCCTCGTACTTTTGCGACGGCAGAACGCCCGCCAACTGGCAAAGGTCGAGTTGATGCAGCCGCAGTATCTCGTCGCCCTCCATCGTGCGGTCATAGCGCGCTACCACCAGCACGGGCTCTGGCTCGGTGAGCACGCCGCAGGGGGCAGCCGGCAGGCCCACGGCATTGGCCAACCGCAGGCAGAACGCTTCGTTCCACACCGAGTCGGGGAAAAGCCGCTTGGGCTGTAGCGAGGGCTTGAGGATGTGGGTTGACGGCGTGGCCCCGTCCGGCAGCCACAGGCCACTGTCACTCGCGCACACCGGAATCTTGTTCTGGGCACCCGCTAACGACAGCCGCAGCGTGGCGTGCTGTGCCAAAAGCGGTACGTTGTCGGCAAGGCGCGCGAGGTCTTCTGCCAGCGCCTCGACCGGGTAAGGGCGAAACGCAGTAATCGGCCTCGGTGACTCGGCGTCGTCTTCCGGAACAATCTCGAACGCCCCCGCGCACTCACGGCCAAACGCCTCCAATAAGCGATACACATTGCCGCGCGGCAGACGATGCAAGGCGGTCAGTGCATCCAGCACCGGCCCCTCTGGCAGAAGGTTGGCGAAAAAGAACAACACCTCATCGCCTTCGCACAAGGCCTCCCGCAGCGGCAGGCGGGGCGACAGCGGAAAGGCATCGGCCCGCGCCAGCCATGGTGCTGCGTACGTGAAGCCCAACACCCCCTTCACCATCTGTAGCGTGCCCACCCGCCCCTTGGCGTGAAGAACCGCCAGCATCAGGTGCGCGCCGCGGGCAGCAGGGTCAGGCCAAGGCCACGCAATATGCTCAAGGCCGACCCCAGCGACACGCCCGACCGCCCGTTCTCCAAAGAGATGACCGTGTCTCGTGACACGCCGCACACCAGTGCCAGCTCAGCCTGGGTCATGCCCGCCTCCGACCGTGCCGCACGCACGGCATCGCCCAAGGCCAGAACATCTGCATCAGTTCCGCGCTGGGCATGCCCACGGGGCGCGGCAGGAAAGTGGGTTTTGATCGACATTGGGGGCATCAGCTCCGGGCAACCGATGAAAGTCGGAATAAGCCGACTTACAGACCTTTTACGCGGGTTCTACGCTGAATGTCGGTGATGGTCAACTTTGATTACCTGCTCATCACAGTGTCAACGGTGACCTCGGTGAAGCCTATTCGTCGTTGCCGCCGACGCCTTCAATCTCGATGATGTTCCAAACTCTGTTGTGAATCGACAGCCTGCCCTGCCATACCGAGACATGAACCGGATCCGTTGTGAATCGGAGGGGTAGACCTTTGAGACCCTTCGCACGCACACCAATCGTGTGCGGCCAGGCAATTCCTGTTCCTGGCATTGCCATCAACATGTTCCCTGCCCGGATCTTTAGAACCTCTCCGTCAAAAGAAAAGTAAGCGACCTCTGCATCGTCTGCAACGACTGCGTGCTCCCGCATCATTCGGGCGGCAGTCCTAAACCACTCGCGAGTCACGGAGCATTGAGGGCGCTGACCATATGCGGCTCGTTCACGTTCCCAGGGCAGTAGGCTGCGGTTCTCCAACCCGATCGCGTACCAGTCAGGGTAAGGCGCGGGTGCGTATCTTCGCCTGCTCAGCGCATCTGCGATCCATGCTGCACCCTGTTCAAACGACTCGACCATCAACGGCATTTCGAAGCAGATGGAGCCAATGGTTCTGGGTGTTGCATGCAACCCCGTAAACATAAAAACTGGCCTGAAGTACTTGCCCATCACTTCGGTGGCTTCCAGGCGGAAGTCGCCAAAATCGAAGTAGTAGCCAGGAAGTTGCTCCGTCCAGCGCGCGGACCAATCAGCGCCAAAGCCACACCGTTCCAACACCTCTCGGAGGGACGTTGTGCCTGCCTCGTTTGTGCTGCTAGGGATCAATGGCTGCTCCGGGCATTGCCCGGACCTCACTCAAGGTTCTGCCGTTCATGTCCTTCCATTCGATCAGCCCGTTGGCCGTGCGACCTGTGACGCAAGCCGCTGCCGCGCTGGGCGATGCAAACAGATGGTCGCGCTCGAAGCGGATGCGTCCGCCCTGCTCGACCAGCACCCCCTGCTCCAACAGACGGTCGCGCACACGTTGGTAACCGTGCTTCTGGAAGGAAGGCACGGTTTCAACACGGCCGCTGGACCCTTTGAGGACGACAAAGCCCTCTTCGGTGAATAGGCCACGAGCATCGGCTTCGGACGCACGGCAGAAAAGCAGATTCGCGTCATTGGTTCTGGCGGCGCCGCGCGCCAGCGGCTCAAATACGGGATAGCCCAGCGTGGCCACTAGGGTGCGGATGGTGTCGTGCAGCTCTTTGCACTCGGCCTCCAGCGGCGCCGGCGTGTGCGGGCGGCTGCCAGCATTGCCGTTTTCCAGCGCAAACCGTTCGGCGCGGTTGGCCTCGGCGATGGACAACCACTCCAGAAAGCTCGCGTGCGTGTTGGTCAGGTTGTTGGTGAGCGAGATCGCCACCAGCGCCCGGTTCCAGAAATCCTTTTTCTGATGGTGCGAGGCCAGCCGGTCCACTAACGATCCGGTTTGGCCGATGTACACCTGCGGCTGATCGCCGCGCTCGCTCTGGCCAAACAGAAAGTACAACCCCACCTGCTGCGCCTCCGGCATTTTCGCGAACTCCGGCAGCAGGCTGCGCGGCACCTCAATCACCTGCACGATGCGCGTGGTGATGGCGGCAATGCGAATGCCCTGCGGATCACCCGAGGGTAGAAAAATCTGGATGGTTTGGGGATGTGTGCTCATGCGGCCTCCGCAGGCACCAGACCCCGCACGTCGATCAGGCTGGGTGAGACAGGATTTCGAGTCGCGCCAGCGACGAGCCGACGAACGCCCGCCGCGATGCAGCGCGGCGGGCCGGACACGGCGGCGGCACTCATCCTGCGAGTCCTCGCACGTCAATCTGACCCGTTACTGCTGCCGAGATCAGGGCGCTACGGCGCTCTTTGAGGAGGGTGATGGCTCGGTTAGCCTCTTGAGTAAGGGCATCCACTTCAAACAATCGCTTATCCAATGAAGCCACAATCTCATGCTGCTCATTCTTCGGCGGCACAGGAAATAACTCTGGCGCAATATGCTTGTTGTTGATCTGTGGAACAGTGGAGATGTCGGCAAGTGATTCGAGCCGACGTATTTTCAATACATATGCAAAAAACAGCGGGTCAGCGCCTTCCCTGATTTCCCAGCCCATTAGATTTGGATCAAGTAGTGCAGGCACGGTGACTACATTCACCTTGTTCATGAATATCGCGGCACCCCTCTTTGGAAAGACCACAAAACGCGAATGCGGCCTGCTACTAACGGCGATATCTTCATCGACAAACCAATCCCAAGATTCGATGCAGAAGTCGTTCGCTGACAACGAGCTTACTTTGATGAACGGCAGTTGTCCGAAGTCACGGACGGATTCTTCGGGCACTTGCTCCGATCCGAAAAGGGAGCCAATCCTCGATCCCTTGGCTACGTCCCAATGCGCCGGCACATCCCCCAGCCACTCGATATCGGAGGGTTTCATCGGGGCGTCGGGGTTGAGGCCCTTGGTGACGGCGTGGGAGATGACGGCCTGCCGCTTTTCCTTGAGCAGGGCGATGAGCGTTTCCTGCTCGGCCACCAGCGCGTCGATCTTCGCCGTCTCGCGGTCGAGGAAGGCGGCGATGGCGGTTTGTTCTTCCTTGGCTGGGTACGCGACCAAATGAGCGCCGAGTGCGCTCTGGGTCATGCTCGGAAGTGCGGTGTTCGTCGAGTAGTACGCAAAGGGAAACGACGTCGCGGCGTAGTAGCAAAATCGTCCAGATGCGCCCTCTTTGATGCGCGTCCAATACATAGTGTCGACTGTCCAGAACTTGCCATTCACATGCAGCGGCTTGTCGATGGTTCCCTTTCGACCAAGCAAGACGGATTCACCGTCATATAGATAGTCCGAAGCCTGCGCGAAAACACCGCCTGAGCCGTAAACCGGATAGCCATCACCGACTTCGACTGTCTTGTGATCAGCGCCATTCTGAAATTCGACGAGTCGCTTGAACGATGCAATGGACCAATGCGCCGGAACCTCCCCCAACCACTCCACCCCGCTGTCCTTGTACTCGGGATATCGCGGAAAGCTCATGGCGAACTCCCGACGTCATTCCCGCGAACGCGGGAATCCAGTGCTTTTACATCGGGCTGAGCGTCGGACGACTCTGGATTCCCGCATTCGCGGGAATGACGCTTGTCCGAGCGAACGGCGGGCAGTTCATTCGCTGGATTCCCGTTTTCGCGGGAATGACGGGTCGGGGTGTCGGGCGTGCTTCCGGCCAGTCCTAGAATGTCTGGCCACCGATCCTTCCATGTTGGATTGTCCTTCTCGACCAGCTCCAGCTTCCAGGCGCGCCGCCATTTCTTGATGGCTTTTTCGCGGAGGATGGCGCTTTCCATGGTTTGGTGCTGCTCGTACCAGACCAGCGTCTTGACGTTGTATCGGCTCGTGAAACCTTCGCCGACGCCTTCTCGGTGCTGCCAGATGCGCTGGACGAGATTCGACGTCACCCCCAGATACAGGGTGCCATTGCGCTCGCTGGCGAGGAGATAGACCGCAGGCGCCTTCATGCCGCTGCTCCTGTTCGTAAAGCGCATCCAAGCTGGGTGGGGCGCTCTGAGAGCAAGCCCTCGTCATAGCCTTGCAGCAGGGCAAAGGTTTGGGCGTAACGGCTGACGATGTCCACCAGCCCGCGCCCGGCTTCGGCGGTGAGTTCTGGCGAGGCGGCGACCTTGCGCACCAGTTGCAGGGCGGCTTCCAGCTCACGGGCGTTGGTTTCCAGCCGCTGGCGGTTGAGGGTGTAGCCGCGGGTGAGGTGCTCGCGCAGCACGCCAGTGGCCCATTGGCGGAAGCGGGTGGCTTTGGCGGAGTTGACGCGGTAGCCCACCGAAATAATGGCGTCGAGGCTGTAGTAGTCCCGCTTGCGGCGCACGCTGCGGCCGCCCTCGGTTTGAACCGTTTCCATTTTGGAAACGGTTGCCTCGGCGCTGAGTTCGCCGCTGGTAAAGATGTTGTGCAGGTGCTTGGAGACGCCGGGCTTCTGTACGCCGAAGAGATCAGCGATCTGGCCCAGGGTGAGCCAGAGGGTTTCGGACTGGTAGCGGACCTCCAGTTCGACCTCGCCGGTGTCGTAGATCTGGATCTCGCTCACAAGGTCCACCCCACAAACAGAAAACCCGCCCTGGTGCGCTTCCGTGGAGAGGCGTGGCGGGTGTTGTTACAGCCAGTGTAGGTGAGGCCGCTCACGCCGTCAGCCCCTTGATCATCTCCAGAATGCGGTCGGTGGTCTGCTTGAGCTCGGCGTCGATCACGTCCAGCGGGCGCGGCGGCTTGAACACGTAGAAGTGCCGGTTGAACGGTATCTCGTAGCCGACCTTGGTCTTGTCGGGGTCGATCCAGGCATCTGCTGCGTGGGGCAGCACTTCGCGCTTGAAGTAGCTCATCACATCGTCGCTGAGCGGCACGTTTTCGGTGTCCCGCAGGCTGCTGTCGGGCTGGGGCTTGCCCTTCTGCTTGCCCTTTTGGCCCAATACGATGTTGCCGGCCTCGTCGCGCAGGGGGCGCTCCACGGTGATGGTGTGGTAGCCGAAGGCTTCGTTGTCGAAGATGCGGCTGATGGGGGCTAGTTCGACCCGCCCGCCGTCTGGCGATTCCGGCAGTGCCTCGCCGGCGCGGATGATCTGGCGGGCCAGCTCTTTGCCCTCGGCACTGAACACCGTGGCCTGCTGGGCCTCGACAAATTCGCCGAATAGCTGGGTCACGTCGGCGATGTGGCGGTCCGACAACTCCTTGCGCTTGCTGCCCAGACTTTTACGCATTTTCTGCCAGAAGCCGGAAGCATCAATGAGCTGCACCTTGCCCTTGCGCGCTTGGGGCTTGCGGTTGCTGACGATCCACAGATACGTGCTGATGCCGGTGTTGTAGAACATGTCGGTGGGCAGACCGACGATGGCTTCGAGCAGGTCGTTTTCGAGCACGTAGCGGCGAATCTCGCTCTCGCCACTGCCAGCGCCGCCAGTGAACAAGGGCGAGCCATTGAGCACGATGCCGAAGCGGCTGCCGCCATCTTTGGTGGGCCGCATCTTGGCGATGAGGTGCATGAGGAACAGCATGGAGCCGTCGCTCACGCGAGGCAGGCCGGGGCCAAAACGGCCGTTGTACCCCTGTTGCTCGTGCTCTTTGCGAACCTCCTTCTCGACCTTTTTCCATTCCACGCCGAAGGGCGGATTGGACAGCATGTAGTCGAAGGCCTTGCCGGAGTGCCCGTCATCACTCAGCGTGTTGCCAAACGTGATGTTGGCAACATCCTGCCCCTTGATGACCATGTCGGCCTTGCAGATGGCGTAGGACTCGGGGTTGAGCTCCTGGCCAAATACGGTGAGTCGGGCGTCGGGGTTGTGCTCGGCCAGATATTCGCCGGCGATGCTGAGCATGCCACCCGTACCCGCCGTGGGGTCGTAAAGGGTGCGCACCACGCCGGGCCGGGACAGCACGTCGTCGTCCTCAACGAAGATGAGGTTGACCATGAGGCGGATCACCTCGCGCGGGGTGAAGTGCTCCCCGGCGGTCTCGTTGCTGATTTCGGCAAACTTGCGGATCAGCTCCTCGAACACCAGGCCCATCTGGTGATTGCTGACCCGCTCGGGGTGCAGGTCGATGTTGGCGAACTTTTCCACCACGCGGTACAGCAGACCGGATCTGGCCAGTCGTTCCACTTGGGCATGGAACTCGAAACGCTCGAAAACGTCTCGCACCGCAGGCGCAAAGGCTTGGAGGTAGCTGTACAGGTTCTCGCGAATGTGGTCCTGATCGCCCATGAGGGTTTTCATGTCCAGCAGCGAGGTGTTGTAGAAGCTCTGCCCGGCAATGCGAAGCAGGAAAGGCTCAGGGTTCAGGCCCGCAGCTTCCCGCTTGGTCTTCTCGGCCAGCACGGCGGCCTTGGTGGGCGCCAGCACGCAGTCGAGACGGCGCAGCACCGTGAACGGCAGGATGACCCGCCCGTACTCGCTCTGCTTGTAATCCCCGCGCAGCAGGTCAGCAACCGACCAGATGAAGGCCGACAGGCTTTGTTGGTTCATGGCTCCCCGTTTCGTTTGTTCTCGGCGATGGCCGGCGCCACTGATCGGTGCCGGATACGCAATGTCGGGAGCCTGCCACAGGTACGTCTCATTTAGTGAGACTCTAGGTGTCGAGTCCGTCTGTGTGGGTCCGGACGATGCGCGGGTGGCGTTGATTTCTTCTCGCGCGTAGGGGCGTCAACACCCTTGTCAACAGGGGCAAAGCTCCGGGGCCGAGCCTGCGACAGGTGGGGCCTTGCCACTACGACGGCAAACAAACGTGAACCGGCGTGGATTTCTGGCTGATCGAATGCCTTGAATTTGGACGCCAGATTGAGCACCGGTGAACAATACGGCCCAATCGCGGTGCGGATCGCTTGACCTACAAACCAATCAGGTCCACGTGTACCCAACAAACAGCCGTTCAGAATGAGCCCGACACCGCTGGCCATGGCTGCACGCCACCCGCGGATGTTGGGTGCGTGGTAACCGCCCATCGCCGAGCGGACTCAAGGGAACAGTGATGCCACGAAGACGACGAGACCGCCACAAGCAGGGGTGGATGAGTGATCTCGCAAGATTGCCCTGGCAGTGGTGCGTTGGGCTTGCTCCGGTCGCCTGGCTAATCTTCCACTGGCTGGCACAGTTGGAGCCGCCTACCGCACAGGGCCTCTCAGAGATGGGCGTGAGCGTAGCGGTGACGCTGTTCAAGACGGCCGGCATGTTTCTGCAAGTATTGGCGCCGGCTGCGCTGCTGATAGCCGGACTGCTGTCTTGGTTGGGGCAACGCCGACGGCAGCGACTGTTGGCCGACGCCGAGGAAAGATCAGACAGCCAACCGCTCAGAACCCTTTCGTGGCGTGACTTTGAGCGACTGGTAGCTGCGCATTTCGAGCGGCAGGGTTACGCCGTAACGATTACGCCCGACGGTGCAGATGGCGGGGTGGATGTTGTCGCCACAAAGAATGGGGAAACCCACCTGGTCCAGTGCCAGCAGTGGCGTGCCAGCAAGGTTGGGGTGTCGGTGGTCCGGGAGCTTTATGGCGTGATGTCGGCGCGTGGCGCGGTCGGCGGCTTCGTGGTGTCGATTGGCGAGTTCACCGAGCAAGCTCGTGACTTCGCAGATGGGCGGAACATGACCCTGGTGGATGCCAATCGTTTGTTACCGTCGTCCGCCTCAAGCTCAGAGCCCCAGCAGACCCGGACTGTGGTGAATGACTTGGTCTGTCCGCGATGCGGGTCCGAAATGGTCCGCCGCATCGCTCAGCGCGGTGCCAATCAGGGGAAGCCATTTCTGGGGTGTAGCACCTACCCGCGGTGCCGAGAGACTCGATCCATATGAATTGTCGAACAGTGCCCGCTGTTCGTAGTTGGACCCGCGCATGAGTTCAGTACGGACGCCAGATCAGGAGCGCATCGAAGCCAATGCGATTGCCTTTGCCAAGAAGCACCGAAACCAGCTTTCACGAAAACTGACGGATCCCAGCATCTACGCGGCAGAGAAGGACCCGGTGTCAGTGTTCATGGCGGGGTCTCCCGGCGCAGGGAAGACCGAGGCATCCATCGAGCTAATTAATGCGGTGAAGGGCGAGGGGTCAAGCATTCTTCGCATCGACCCCGACGAACTGCGCAATGTGTTTCCTGAATACACCGGGAACAATTCGTGGCTGTTCCAGCGGGCGGTGATGCCGATCGTGGAGGCCGTTCACGACCGTGCGCTGAAGCAGGACCAGAGCTTCATCATGGACGGTACGTTCTCCAGCTTCGAAGTTGCCCGCAAGAATATTGAAAGGTCCCTCAAGCGGAACCGCTTGGTGCAGGTGCTCTACGTCTACCAGCAGCCCGAGCAGGCATGGAAATTCGTGATCGCAAGGGAACGTAAGGAGGGTCGGAGGATCGAACCGGAGACATTCGTTAATCAGTACTTTGCGGCCCGTGCAGTGGTTAATCGCTTGAAAAGGGAGATCGGAAGAGACCTTCACGTCGACCTTCTGATGAAAAACAACGACGGGTCGAATCGCTTCTACAAAGCTGGAGTCGATCAAATTGACAACCACATCCCAGAAAAATACAGTCCCGAGTCAGTCCAAAGCCTCGTTGGGCTCCTGTAGACCCATAAATCCATGTTCCCCCTAAAGACGACCGCCAAGCCCTCGGGCTCGACACCATTTTCTGACTTCATCCGCAACGCTAAGTCCGCGGACAAGAAGCGCGTGTACGCGCAGGTGCTCAAGAAAGCTACTGAGCGGCAGAACGCGGTCGTCAGCGAAGTTGCTCAATAGTCGCCCTTGGGGCGACGGCACCCGAGCCGACAGTTCGGCCAGCGCCTAATCGTCACCCCCGTAGACCATCTTCCAGGCCGACATCTCCGCAGCTTTCCGGCTCAGACCTGCATCGAATTGCAGGATGGCTGCTCGCTCTTCAAAGTTGGCCGCCAGGGCGTCGGGAGCGAGGGTGACGCGGTGCTGAGCCGCTGACGCTGGCTGCGGCTTTGTCTCCCCCTTCTCCCTTTGTGACGTTACAGACGTTACAGGCGTGCAAGCCTTATTCCATATAGGTGTCTGGCGTAACGGCTGCGTCACGGCTACCGTTTCAGACGTTACAGGTGGAGGTATTAGGGGGCGAGCTGTAACGCCTGTAACTTCTGCCGGACCGTTGCCGTTACGGCTGAAACGTTTGTGGCTATGGAGTTGCACGGCTGAAACGTCTGTAACGGCTGATTTGCGGATGGGCAGGTTCAATTTCATGGTGCACCCTCGGTCAACTTCGCGTAGGTGATGGGATAGACCTTCATCGGCTTCCCGGCGATACGCTGTAACTGGGCACGCTCCCCACTGGCGTTCGGCGCGGGCAGCGCGCCCGCACCTTGCAGCACATTCAGCGCGCGCTTGAAATCGAATCCGGTCAGGGCCTGACGCAAGCCCGCTGCTGTGAACAGATAGACCCGGCCCGATGCGGTGTTCTCAAACCAGCCCGCCCGGTCGTTTACTCTGGCATCACAGCCCACTTGTGAGAATCGACTGTCCCCATGGCGGTCAATAAAGTCCGCTACGGCTTCGATGATTTGCCGATGTTCGGTGCGTCCGCTGCCGCGCAGCTTGCGCCATGCAGCGAGGCCTTCTGTGGCTGCATCAAGCGCCGCGCCCTTGGTCCATCCGGTCAAGCCATACGCGGTGGCAAGCTCTCCCGCTAGGGCAAACTGCGCGAACCGTGCCGCCGCCCGGATTTCCTGAGCGTCTGCATCCTCGGGGCAGAACCGAATGTCACTTCGAATCTCCGCCAGCTCAGCCGTGTAGTCGGGCGGGTCTCGGCTCAAGGCGTCGATAAAGGCGCGGATGGGGTGGCCATATTGTTTCGTCACCGTCGTCTGAAGATGGTCCGCCAAGGCCGCACCGCTGGCGAAGTCGCGCAGATCATCGAAAGCACCGTGCGGCCGGTCGGCGGGCACGTCCAACAGGCGGACGCTCTGGCCTGCCTTCTGACGGTGGCCGCCCTCAGCCATCGTTGCCCCGATGGTGCGCTCACCCGTGCTTAGCAGGACACAGCGCCAGCGGGTAACGCCACGGGCCGCGCCGGTGCGGCCTGCCCGCTGCTTTCCCTGCCCATTGCCCAGCATGTAGACCACAGCGCCGACCTCGCGCGGGTCGCACTCACTGATCTCATCCAGCGCCAACATGCCATCGTTATGGAGGGCTGCCACCCCTTCCAATCCATTCGCAGTAGCGCGCCAGCTCCGGCGATATTCAGGGCTGCCCCACACACTCACTGCGGCTTTCTGAATGGTGGTCTTGCCGCAGGACGAGTCCCCGATGATGTGCAGGCCGCCGCTCTCGCCATGGCAAGGCATCAGCAGCGGACCGGCGAAGGCGACCGACAGCGCCAGCATCAGCAGCGGGTTTCCCTCGGCATGGGCCGCAATCTCCGCGCGCCAATCGTCGAGCGTTCCGGACACGCTGCACTCGTCCCCGATGCGGGCCTCATGCTGGAAAACCACGTCATCCGCACCTGGACCGATCACTTCGGCTGGGAATACGAAGGCATCACCGCACCATCCGACCGACGTGGTGCACTGCATCAGCCGCTGGGGCGTTCGGCTTTGCAGGTACTGCGTCAGCAGGGCGCGCTGTTGGGGGTCAATCTCTAACCCCATGTCCAGCAGTTCCCCACGCAGCTCTGCGCCGTCGGCTTTCAGCAGGTGCATGGGCATGGCCCATGTCCGCCACTGCCGTCTTGTGGTCTGGAACCGCAGGAATCGCCCGTAGGCATTGCCCGCAGCATCTGCCGTCTGCGCCTCCATGTGTAGCGGCCCACAGATGCGGGTTTCGATTGGGCGCGATGGTTCATGCTGTGTCGGCTTGGTCATGCTGTGGAAGTAGACGCCAGGGCGCAGCTTCTGCCCGCTTTCCTCAAGCAAGGTCGGCACGTCAAACACGCGGTAACAGGGCCGTGCTTCGACTGGCACCGACGCGGATGGGATCGCTGGGGCCGCGCCCTCGATTGCGGCACGAATGCTGACCAGGGCGTCATTGCGAACGGGTGCGGGGTCTGCGGTATTGGCGGTCGCGTCGGGGATTATTCCCACCGGTGTACTGGGCAGGTCGTCCGACAGGATCGCTAGGGGTGAAGTGGTAGCGGTGGTCTTCATGCCGATACCCCCCGGCCAGGCTGCGCCATGTCGTTGAAGTCGGTCCCGTCATCACCAGGAGCGAAGCGCGGGAAGCTCACCCGCCCGCCGATGACAGCCGCCGCCTCGATGGCCTTGGTGCGTCCTGGGTTGCCCTCGGTATGCCGGTCGTCGTCACCACAAACCACAATGTCGGCGTGAGGCCAGCGCTCGCGCGCGGCCAACGCAACGGCGCGAAGGTTGCCGCAGTTCATGGCGCAAAAGACGGGGTTTCCGGTCTCGACATGCAAAGTCGCGCCGGTGGCCCAACCTTCGCAGATCAACAGACAGTGAGGGTTCTCGCCCACCTCGCCGATTGGTGAGAACAGCCCACCAACGCGGGCACCCTTCTGAAAGCGCTTGGTTCCGTCGGGGGCAATGGTTTGCAGATTCCAAAGCTCGCCAGCAACATCAAACAACGGGACCAGCAGCAGCGCGCCAGATTGGCGAAGTGCCAAGGGTGGAACAGCCTTGCGACGCAGGTAAGGGTGGCCGAGAGACGCACCACCCGACTGACGCCAGAAACTCAGCGCACTGCGCGCAGCCTCGGCATGCAACTCCATGCGGGCCGTGCGCGCACGCATCTGGGCGCGGCGCATCGCGACCGCGAGGGCCTTCTCTTCTTCACTGTCCAGTGGGCCGCCATTGGCACGCCACGTCCGGTGCAGTTGCGTCCGCCAGTTCCCAAAGGCGCCTGCCGGTCGGCCGTCAACGTGGAGGACGTACCAAGCGTTCCGATATCCCGGCTTGTCACCCTGCCCACAGTAGCGGTGCAGTTGGCCATCAGCCTGAATGCCATCGCGGGGCAAACCCATGCCTGTTGCGATCAAATAATCGCTGAATGCGCGGATCACGTCGGCTGCAGAAGTTATGGGAAGTGCGGCCCGCAGCGGCGTATCGTGAGGTTGCTGAGCTGTTTGGTAGTACGCCCCCTTGCCGTTCCCGCGGCCGGGGGCTTCTTTTTTCGGGTCTCCAAGGCACGTCATTTCGCACCCCCGGTCGCAGATTTCGAAGTGCTCGGATTCGCCGACTCTTTCGACGTCAACCGTGCCTCACGTAGCTCGCGCCAGACCATGGCCTTTGATTTGCGCGCGTCAACCAGGCGGGAGGCGACTTCCTGCCCGGCGAGTTTTTTGTGGGTCTGCTCACCAGCCCGTGCGCGGTCCGCAAGCTCGCGGACGTAGCGAGTGAGCTCGCTCTGAAGGAAGAACACGTTGCGACCGCGATAAATCGGTGCAGGGAACTCGTCATCATCCCGAAGATCGCGGTACAGCGATGTCCGGCTGCGGTATCCAACTTGGGGCAGCGCCTCACGGAGTGGGACGAGGCGATCAGGTGGTGGGAAATCATCTTTGGGATTGTTCATCGTGAGTCCTCTGCGTTAGCCGCCGTTCGGCGGGAGGACTGATTTATTAATCTCACTTTCCTGCGCCATCCCATAGCTGGCGTGGCAGGCATCCGCGAACTCTTTTCAACTAACTGTTTTGAAATCACTTTTTAGTGAGCTGCAATCAACCTTCCGACGGCTGAAGAGCCAGAGCCGCGCGGCCGGAACGGCATCAGTCGGCGTGATCTTGTGATCGCTTGGGTTGACGCCGCATGCGTTCAAGCCGCTGCGCACGGGTGCCGTTCTGAGTGTTGAACTGGACCTTGCCCGCTCCAATGGTCCGCTGCGGGGTCAGAATCCGAGGCGGCGCCCAACGTGTGGTGACGTTCAGAGACGTGGCATTTTTCTTGAGTTACCCCGCCGACCAAGCCGGACGGGACCATTCAGGCTGAAGTCGGACGCTGGCTATCACCGCACTCAGTCCTTTGCTCGCGCAAGCCACAACGCCAGAAGCACGGTGGTGGCGACAGCGGTTGCGACATCAAGCGATGTACGCATGCTGCCAACACCACCGTGCATTCCTTCAGGCTAGCAAGCCGCCAAGATCCGCCTGTGGGAGGCGAACGGGGTTCCAAATCGGCTCGGGAAAATTAGAGCCGGCGACCTTTAGTCCGTCGAGATAGTCAGCCCACGCGATCATCATGTCCCGGCGATGCCGGATGAACCGCTTGTGCTGAGTGCGTTTGTATCTGCCCTTAACTCCGGCCACACGGTGGCTGAGCTGCGCTTCGATCATCAATTCCGGCCACCCAAGCTCTTCGAGACGGGTCGATGCCATATGGCGGAATGCGTGCCCCACCATCTCCCCCTTGAATCCAATACGTGCCAGAGCAGCATTGATTGCCGCCTCAGACATCGGTCGATTACGATCACGCGCACCAGGGAAAACATACTTGCCATTTCCGGTGAGCGCCCGCAGCTCAAGTAGGATCTTCAACGCTTGTGGCGAGATCGGAACCAAGAAGGGCTCAGCATCGTGTGATTCCTTCTGGTGACGACGCAGCTTGCGCTTCGATGGCGGCACCACATAGACGGGCTCATCACCGTCCAGATGCATATCGGCCCACTCGGCCATTCGCAGCTCGCCGGGACGACAGAACAGGTACGGCGCAAGCCGGAGCGCACACTGCACGACGAAGGTACCGCGAAAGCCGTCAATTGCGCGGAGGAGTTCTGCGATCTCGCTGGGCTCGACGATCGCCGGGAAGCCGTTTGACTGGCGGTGCGGCAAAACCTCGCTCAGTGCATGGGCAGGATCATGGGTCGCCTTACGGGTGGCGACAGCAAACCGGAAGATACGACTCAACTGGTCACGCAGGCGGTGGGCCTGTTCCAGGTGACCCGCGTTCAACACGCGATTCAGCAGCGGCCGGAGATCGTCAACACCGAGTTGGTCGATCGGCACAGCGCCGATCCAGGGAAGCGCGTGCTTTTCAAGACGGAGCGTTTCCTTGGCCAGGTGGGCCTCAACCCAACCACGGCTCTTGACCTTCAACCAGTCGCGGGCAACGGTTTCGAAGTGATTCGACAAATGTTCCGGCTGATCGGCCTTCTCGGCCTTGCGAACAGCGGACGGGTCGAAGCCCTTAGCGAGGGTCCGGCGGGCCTCGTCACGAAGCAGACGTGCATCGGCGAGAGAAACGGCGGGATAGACGCCGAACGACAGCAGCTTCTCTTTACCGCCGAAGGTGTAGGTGAAACGCCACCATTTTTTGCCGGTGGGGTTGATCTGCAGATACAGACCGTCCTCCATGGGCCGGAGTTTGTACGGCTTCGTGGCGGGCGCGGCAGCGCGGATATAGGTGTCGCTGAGCTTCTTGGGAATGTTGGTCATAGTCGGGTAACTTTCTGTGAGTGGGGGTCTCACGAGCCAAGTTACCCGGATAGTTACCCGACGCAATCACTGGTTGCCAGTGAACGTCGGTGAACACTAAAAACAGAAAACCCAATAAAAAACCGCGCATTAGCGCGGTTTCGGTGCTTCTGTGAACGTCTCTGGACAGCATATTGGTAGGCGCGATTGGACTCGAACCAACGACCCCTTCCATGTCAAGGAAGTGCTCTAACCAGCTGAGCTACGCGCCTTCAATTTTTGAAGGAGCGCGATTGTAATGGCGCGGTTGCGGTACGGCAAGCCAAATCGAATTTGGGATGTGGCGCCCCGGGGGGCTTGCAGCGGCCGCCCCACGAAACGCCGTCGTGCCGGCAGTGAATTCGACCCGCCGGGATGCTAGCCTTGCGGCCTTAATTTTTCATCGTTCGGAATCAACGACATGGCAACGTTCACCGCACCACTGCGTGAAATGGGATTCGTCCTCAATGATGTACTAGGCGTCAAGCAGCTTGCAGATATCGACGCTTTCAGGGACGCAACGCCCGATTTCATCTCAGGGTTGCTCGATGAGGCCGCAAAGCTGATCCAGGGGAAGATCGCCCCGCTGAACGCGCCTGGCGACGCCACAGGCGCGAAGTGGAAGGACGGCGAAGTCATCCTGCCCGAGGGCATGGCCGAGGCCTACAAATTGTTCTGGCAGTCTGGCTGGGTGGGACTTTCGAACCCGACCGAGTTCAATGGCCAGGGGCTGCCTTACCTGGTGTCGAAGGTGGTTGAAGAGATGCTGTGTTCGGCCAACGTGGCCTTTGCGCTTTACCCGGGCCTGACCACGGGCTGCTTCGAAGCCATTCTGGCCAACGGCAGCGACGCGCAAAAGCAGACCTATCTGCCCAAGCTTGGCAGCGGCGAATGGACCGGGACGATGTGCATCACCGAGCCGCAGGCGGGCACGGATCTGGCGTCGATCAAGACCAAGGCCACGCCGCAGGATGACGGCTCGTTTGCTATCGAAGGGGGGAAGATTTTCATCACCTCCGGCGAACACACGATGGCGGACAACATCGTTCATTTTGTGTTGGCGCGGTTGCCGGACGCCCCTGCGGGCATCAAGGGCCTGTCGACCTTCGTGGTGCCCAAGTATCTGGTCAATGACGACGGCACGCTGGGCGAGCGCAATGCGTTCACGTGTTCATCCATCGAACACAAGATGGGCATTCATGCATCGTGCACCTGCGTGATGAGTTTCGAGGGTGCCAAGGGCTGGATGGTGGGCGCGCCCAACACCGGCATTCAGAACATGTTCGTGATGATGAATCTGGCGCGCATCATGGTGGGCTTTCAGGGCCTGGGTCAGTGCGAGCTGGCAACGCAGAACGCCATTGCCTACGCCCAGGAACGCAAGCAGGGCACCGCCTTCAATGGCGCGCCTGAGATCATTCATCACCCTGACGTGCGGCGCATGCTGCTGCAAATGAAGGCGACCACCGAAGGCGCCCGCGTGCTGGCGTATGAGACTGCACTGTATGTCGATCTTGCCCACCACCACCCCGACGCCGCAGTGCGCGAGGAAGCGCAGGACTGGGTTGACCTCAACACGCCGCTGGTCAAGGCCTTTTGCACCGATTCGGCGTTTGATCTGGGCTCCATGGCCGTGCAGGTCTATGGCGGCCACGGCTACATCAGTGAATACGGCATTGAGCAGATTGTTCGTGACTCGAAGATTCTGTGCCTGTACGAAGGCACCAATGGCGTGCAGGCCATGGACCTGGTGCGGCGCAAGCTGATGATGCATGGCGGCCGTCTGCCGAGGCGCTTCATCGACAAGGTGAAGGGCGCGCTGGCCGATGCGTCGGGCCATGAGGGCATCACCCGGCCGCTGGGCGCGGCGGTTGAGGCGCTGGCCGACACCACCGACTGGCTGCAGCAGTCGTTCAAGTCCGACCCCAATACCGGCGCGTTCGGCTGCGTGGATTACCAGCGCGCATTCGCCCTCACCTACCTCGGCTACAACTGGCTGCGCATGGCCCAAGCGGCGTCGCAGCACTCTGACGACCGCTTCAAGGCCAACAAGCTGGCCACCGCCCACTTCTTTTCCAGCCGCATGCTGACCCAGGTGCCGACCCTGCTGGCCAATGTGAAGGCACCGGTTGACGCGCTGGTGGCCCTCGACGCTGCAAGCTTCTAAACCTTTGGAGAACCCGCATGAGCGAACTGTTCAAGATTGACGTGCACACCATTGACGGCAAGGTCCAGTCGATGAACGACTACGCCGGAAAGGTGCTGCTGGTGGTCAACGTGGCAAGTCGTTGCGGGTTCACGCCTCAGTACGAGGGGCTTGAGGCACTTCACCGCCAGTACAAGGATCAAGGTCTGGTGGTGATGGGCTTTCCCTGCAACCAGTTTGCGGGCCAGGAGCCGGGCACCGACTCCGAGATCGCCACGTTCTGCGAGACCCGCTTCAACGTGAGCTTTCCGATGTTCGCCAAGCTCAAGGTCAACGGCGATGACGCGCACCCGCTGTACCAGTATCTGAAGGGCGAGAAGCCCGGTCTGCTGGGCACCGAGGCCGTCAAGTGGAATTTCACCAAGTTTCTGGTGGACCGCGACGGCAGGGTCGTCAACCGCTATGGCTCGGCCGACAAGCCCGAGAAGATCGCGGCTGACATCGCGGCACTGCTGTAACGAGCTGGCATCACCCACTTGAAACCGGCGCCCGTACGCCGGTTTTTTATGCAGCGTTCGCCCGCATCCTGTTCGACACGGGGCCCGCCTGGGCGGCGATGCGTTCGCCATCATCGCCCATTACGTTGGCAGCCAGCAGGCGCTGCTGACGCTGGGTGGAAAGCGCTGCGCCCGCCTGAGCGAGGACTACGGACTCGAAGTGCCGACCGGTGAGGCGCCGCTGCCGCTGGGCGCCAGCATCGGCATTGCGGTTTACCCGGCGCACGGCCAACATGCCGAGGCGCTGCTGACACCCACCCTGACGGAACCTTCCGCATGATTACTTCGGTTTATGCCGCCCTGCTGGGCCTGCTGTTCATCTGCCTCAGCGTGTTGACGATCCGCCAGCGACGAAAGGCGGACGTGGCATTGGGTGACGCCGGGCACGCGGGCCTGCAGCGTGCCATTCGCGTGCATGCCAACTTCAGCGAGTACGTGCCCGTCAGTCTGATCCTGATCTACCTGATCGAAACCCTTTATGCCCTGCCGCTGCTGGTGCATGCACTGGGACTGGGCCTGCTGATCGGGCGGCTGTCGCACGCCTACGGCGTGAGCCAGCTCAAGGAAGATTTCCGCTTTCGGATCACGGGCATGGTCCTCACGTTCACGGTGATCGCCGTGGCGGCAATCACGCTGCTGGCCCTGCGCGGGTTGCGGGTGCTGATTTCCTGATCAGGTGCTGAGCCGTCGCGAATCCGCACGGGGCCGCCCCCTCTGGGGCGGCCCGGAACGTGGCTGACGCAACGCGCCCGCCCCTCGGTCACCGAATCTCGAAGCCCTCGTAGGCCTTGGCGGCCACCTCATCGCAGGCCTTGCGATAGTTGCCCACGTGCAGGTACGACAGCACGCGCCGCGGTTTGCCGGAGATGTTGGCGCCGGTCCACCAGGAATCGGCCTTGGCGATCAGGGTCGCGCCGGTGACTTGGTCGTGGTGCTTGACCCAGTTGTCTTCGAATGCCTGGGTGGCTTCGATGACCTTCTCCTTGCCGTTTTTCTCGACATGGGCAATGCAATCGGCGATCCATTCCACCTGTTGCTGCAGGCAGGTGGGCACGTTGCAGAAGGCGGCCGCCGGGGCCAGCGGCGCAGCGGAGGTGAAGAAGTTGGGAAAGCCGTGCTTCTGCAGGCCCATGGCGGTGGTGATGTCGCGGTCCCAGAGCGACTTGAGTGACACGCCGTCACGGCCACGAATGTCGATGGCATTGATGGCGCCGGTGGCGGCGTCAAAACCGGTGGCCAGCACGATGATGTCGAGCGGATATTCGGCGTCGGCGGTGCGGATGCCGGCCTCGGTGAAGCACTTGATCGGCGCCGCCTTGATGTCGACGAGGTGCACGTTGTCGCGGTTGAATGCTTCGAGATACCCGCAGTCCAGCGGCGGACGCCGCGTGCCGAAGCCGTAGGTCGGAATCAGCTTGTCGGCGACGCCGGGTTTGGTCAGGCGGGCGCGCATCTTTTCGCGCATGAACTCCGACAACTCTTCGTTGGCCACCGGGTCCACCAGCACCTCGGCAAAGTTGCCGCCCCACATGACCAACGAGCCGTCGGCATACAGGGCTTCGAAGATGGCGCGCCGCTCCGCCTTGCTGGTGTCGGCCCAGGCCTTGCTCTGCATGTCGAAGGCAAAGCCGGCGAGCGAATGCTTGACCCATTCGCCCAGCGCCGTGTAACGGCTGCGCAGCGCTGCCCGGTCTTCGTCGGTCAGCTTGGTGTTGCGCATTGCGATCGCGTAGGTCGGCGTGCGTTGAAAAACGAACAATTCGCCGACCTGACTGGCGATGGTCTGAATCACCTGCACGCCGGTGGCGCCCGTGCCGATCACCCCCACCCGCTTGCCGCTCAGGTCGATGCCCTCCTTGGGCCAGCGGGAGGTGTGCAAGAACCGTCCCTTGAAATTCTCGTGCCCTTCGAACGGCGGCACCTTGGGTTCTGAAAGCGGCCCCAGACACGACAGCAGATAACGGCACCGCACCGAGGCCCCCTGATCGGTGCGCACGTCCCACAGGTTTGCAGCCGCGTCCCAGTGCGCATGGGTCACGCGATTGTTGAAGCGGATGATCGGCCGCAGATCAAGGCGATCGGCAACGAAGTTGAGATAGCGCTCGGTTTCTGCCTGGGCAGGAAAGCGCTCACTCCAGTTCCAGTCCTTCAACAATTCATCAGAGAACCAGTACTGATACACCTCAGAGGCCGAGTCGGTACGCGCACCCGGGTAGCGGTTCCAGTACCAGGTGCCGGCCACGCCCGAGCCCGCTTCGAAGCCCTGCACGTTCAGGCCCATTTCGCGCAAGCGGTGCAGCGCGTACAGGCCGGCAAAACCGGCGCCAATGACCACTGCATCAAGGGGAGTCTGCGGAGCGTTGACAGACGTGTTCATGGTTCTCGTTTCCTCAGGTATCGGGCCACAGGCCCGGTTGGACAGGCGCACTCGGCGCGGGCGCCGCAGTGCTTGTTTTCTTGCACCTTAGTACAGGTGCCTGTCACCTGAACGCTACCCGTGAGGGTGGCCCCTGAGACGGGGCGGGTCCGCCAGGCGGCGCGTCTCGATCGGGTTCCACGGTCCCGCGCACTTTAGGCGGCACGTGCCGCAGTCGGTTGTAGGACGCCTGATCCCCTCGCAAAAAAGGACGCTTGGCATCTCGGTGGGCACATGAAAAAAGGCCCTGTCGTGAGACAGGGCCTTTCTGGTGTGCCCCGAGGCGGAGCCGCGTGGGAGACACATCATCTTCCCTTGGTACCGCCTCGAACATCAGCGACGTTTTTCTGCTGGATTCTTAAGGCCAGCTATCGCTTTTAAAGTGAGGATCGTCGTTTTTCAGGCGACGATCGACACTTTTAAGCGGCGCTTGTCGCTCAGTGAAACTGTTCCTCTTCGGTAGAGCCGGTGAGGGCCTTGACCGAGGAGCTGCCGCCCTGGATGACGGTGGTGACGTCGTCGAAGTACCCGGCACCGACTTCCTGCTGGTGCGACACGAAGGTGTAGCCCTTTTCGCGTGCGGCGAATTCGGGTTCCTGCACCATTTCGGTGTAGTGCTTCATGCCTTCGCCGCGCGCATAGGCGTGGGCGAACTGGAAGGTGTTGTACCAGTTGACGTGGATGCCGGCCAGGGTGATGAACTGGTACTTGTAGCCCAGCGCCGACAGGTCTTCCTGGAAGCTGGCGATCTGCTGGTCGTTGAGGTTCTTCTTCCAGTTGAACGACGGCGAGCAGTTGTAGCTCAGCAGCTTGCCGGGGTTTTCCTTGAGCACGGCCTGGGCGAATTCACGCGCAAAGCCGATGTCGGGAACGCCGGTTTCGCACCAGACGAGGTCGGCATACGGGGCGTAGGCCACGCCGCGGCTGATGGCCTGCTCGAGGCCATTCTTGACGCGGTAGAAGCCTTCCTGGGTGCGCTCGCCGGTGAGGAACGGCTTGTCGTTCGCATCATGGTCGGAGGTGATCAGGTTGGCGGCTTCGGCATCGGTACGGGCCAGCACGATGGTCGGCACGCCCATCACGTCGGCGGCAAAGCGCGCGGCGGTGAGCTTTTCGCAGGCTTCGGAGGTCGGCACCAACACCTTTCCGCCCATGTGACCGCACTTCTTCACCGCAGCCAACTGGTCTTCGAAGTGCACGCCGGCTGCGCCGGAGGCAATCATGTTCTTCATCAGCTCGAAGGCGTTGAGCACGCCGCCAAAGCCGGCTTCGGCGTCGGCCACGACCGGCAGGAAGTAGTCGACGAAGTCTTTGTGACCCGCCTCGATGCCCTTGGCCCACTGAATCTCGTCAGCGCGCTTGAAGGTGTTGTTGATGCGGCGAACCATGGTCGGCACCGAGTCATACGCGTAGAGCGACTGGTCGGGGTACATGGTTTCGGAGGTGTTGCCGTCGGCGGCGACCTGCCAGCCGGACAGGTACACGGCTTCGAGGCCGGCCTTGGCCTGCTGCATGGCCTGACCTGCGGTGATCGCGCCAAACGCGTTCACATAACCTTTCTTGGCTTCGCCATTGACGAGCTTCCAAAGCTTTTCGGCGCCACGCTTGGCGAGCGTGTGCTCGACATTCAGGCTGCCGCGCAGACGGACCACATCTGCCGCGCTGTAGTTGCGCTTGACGTTTTTCCAGCGGGGGTTCGTTGCCCAGTCTTGTTCAAGGGCCTTGATCTGCTCGTCACGGGTCATGTTCAACCGTTCCTGTGGGTGAAAAATTGGTAGGGGGCCAGCAATCGGACGACTGGCTGAGCGCCCCGATCAGGCAAGGCGGATGACGCCCTTGCTCCGTCTGAACGCTTTAGCCAACGCATCCCCGGCAAACGTGCCTTGTGATCGAGACGATGCACGGGTCACTGCCGACGTGTCGTGTCAGCTCACCTGCGCGAGCCGGCACGGCAAAGTCGGGCATTATATCCGATTGCCGCAGTGCAACAAGACGGCAGCGGCCTTGATGCGGCAGCGGGTCCGCTTGCTCAGCCTTTGTGGACCGCCGATTCGGCGACCACGATGCCGTCGGCATCGGCGTAAAGCCAGGCGCCGGGCACGAAGCGCACGCCGGCGAATTCGACCACGCGATCCACATGACCGGTGTGCAGGCCCTTCTCGCTCTTGCGCGGATGCGTCGCCAAGGCCTTGATGCCCACTTCCTGCTCGGCCAGCTCTTCGCTGTCGCGCACGCAGCCGTTGACGACCACCCCTGCCCAGTCATTCTTCTCGGCCAGCGCGCCGATATTGCCGCCCACCAGGGCGCAGCGCATGGAGCCGCCGCCATCCACGACCAGCACCTGCCCGCGGCCCGGCTGCTCGAGCGTGCTGCGCACCAGGGCGTTGTCTTCAAAGACCTTCAAGGTCTTGATTGGCCCGGCAAAGGCAATGGCACCGCCGAAGTCGAGAAAGATGGGCTCGCAGACCTGCAGGTCTGCGTGATCGTCACAAAGATCGGTGGTGGCAAATGCGCTCATGAAATTACCCGTGAATGCGAAAGAATGAACGGCCTCAATCGAGGCGGTCGAAAGGCTGGCGGGCCAGCACGGGCACGGCAACGGCGTACACGGCGAGGCCGATGAAGGCGATCAGGGTCCAGCCCGGCAGGCTGATGCCCAGCCACGCGGCATCAATCACCGCGCAGTTGCCGTCACCACGCAGCACGGTGGACAGCACTTCGGCGAACGGCATGACGTCCATCAGGTAATCGAGGGTCGGCCCGCAGGCCGGCACCTGATCGGCCGGCAAGGATTGTAGCCAGACGTGACGCCCGGCCACGAACGCGCCGGCACTGGACGTCAGCAGCGCCAGAAAAGCGTAGAAGCCGCGGCCGCCGCGTCGCGGCCCGTGCAGCCCGGCGAGCAAGAACACCAACCCCGTCGCCAGCATTGCCACGCGCTGGAAAATGCACATTGGGCAGGGCTCAAGTCCTTGAAAGCACTCAAGGTACAAGGCAAAGCCAAGCCCCGCCAGGCAGCCGAGAAAACCCAGAAATTGCAGCGGACGATACGCGTGAATCATCGGAATCTCGTCTTGCGAAGGGGGCAACGTAAGGCGTTCAGGCGGCCACAACCGGGATCTTGCCGATGCGGCCCTGCCAGAGCTTGGGTCCGGTCTGGTGCACCGACTCTCCGGTGGCGTCCACCGCCACGGTCACCGGCATGTCCTGCACGTCGAATTCGTAGATGGCCTCCATGCCCAGGTCTTCAAAGCCGACCACCTTGGCGCCGCGAATGGCCTTGGCCACCAGATAGGCCGCACCGCCCACCGCCATCAGATAGGCACTGCGATGCTTCTTGATCGATTCAATGGCCACAGGGCCGCGCTCGGCCTTGCCCACCATGGCGATGAGGCCGGTCTGGCCCAGCATGGTTTCGGTGAATTTGTCCATGCGGGTCGCGGTGGTGGGGCCAGCCGGGCCCACCACCTCGTCGCGCACCGGGTCCACCGGGCCGACGTAGTAGATGACGCGGTTGGTGAAGTCCACGGGCAATTTCTGCCCCTTGGCGAGCATGTCAGCGATGCGCTTGTGGGCCGCATCACGGCCGGTGAGCATTTTGCCGTTCAACAGCAGGGTCTGGCCGGGCTTCCAGCGGGCCACTTCGTCCTGCGTCAGGCGGTTGAGATCGACGCGCGTCGAGGTTTCAAGGTTGGCCTTCCAGGTCACCTGCGGCCAGTCTTCAAGACGCGGCACGGGCAGTTCGGCCGGGCCATCGCCGTGCAGGTGAAAGTGCACATGGCGGGTTGCCGCACAGTTGGGAATCATCGCCACCGGCAGGTTGGCGGCATGGGTCGGGCAGTCGAGCACTTTGACATCGACCACGGTGGTCAGGCCGCCGAGCCCCTGCGCGCCGATGCCCAGGCCGTTGACCTTGTCAAACAGTTCCAGTCGCAGCTCTTCGGCGCGGTTGCTCGCGCCACGCTCGATCAGATCGTGAATGTCGACCGGCGCCATCAACGATTCCTTGGCCATCAGCATGGCTTTTTCCGGCGTGCCGCCGATGCCGATGCCGAGTATTCCGGGCGGACACCAGCCGGCGCCCATCGTCGGCACGGTCTTGATCACCCAGTCGACGATGGAGTCGGACGGATTGAGCATCGCCATCTTTGCCTTGGCTTCAGAGCCGCCCCCCTTGGCGGCGCAGATCACCTCAAGGCCATCGCCTGCGACGATTTCGGTGTGGATGACCGCGGGCGTGTTGTCCTGCGTGTTCTTGCGGGTGCCCGCCGGGTCGGCCAGCACCGAGGCGCGCAGCTTGTTGTCGGCATTGTTGTAGGCGCGGCGCACGCCTTCGTTGACCATGTCGGTGACGCTCATGGTGGCGTCCCAGCGCAGGTGCATGCCCACTTTCAGAAACACGGTGGCGATGCCCGTGTCCTGGCAGATCGGGCGACGACCTTCGGCGCTCATCCGCGAGTTGGTCAGAATCTGTGCAATCGCGTCTTTGGCAGCCGGGCTTTCTTCCCGCTCCCAGGCCTTGCCCAGTGCCTGTATGTAGTCCAGTGGGTGGTAGCAACTGATGTACTGGAATGCGTCTTCAATGGATTGGATGAAGTCAGCCTGGCGGATGGTGGTCATCGACTGGGGAGCTTGCTGAAAAATCGGACGCGCAGTGTAGCCAGACCACCGCAGAGACCGCTAATCCGCAGTGTTGCCCGACGATCTGATCAGCGCCGCCGGATCGAGCAGACGCGCCAGTTCGTCGCGTGACAGCTCGGTGTCTTCTTCGGCCACATCAAGCACCGGGCGCCCTTCGGCGTAGGCGCGCTTGGCGATGCGGCTGCCCGCCTCGTAGCCGATGCGCTGGTTCAGTGCGGTCACCAGGATCGGGTTGCGCCGCAGCGCGTCATCGAGCCGCGCCTGATTGACCGTGAACCGGGCGATGGCCTGCGCCCCCAGTTGCCGGCTCGCGGCACTGAGCAGGCCGAGGCTGTTCAACACGCTTTGTATCGCCACCGGCCACATCACGTTGAGCTGAAAGTTGCCGGATTGCGCGGCAATGGTCACGGCAGCGTCGTTGCCGATCACCCGGGCGCAGACCATGCACACCGCCTCTGGAATCACCGGATTGACCTTGCCCGGCATGATGCTGGAGCCGGCCTGCAGGGCCGGCAAGGCGATCTCGGCCAAGCCCGCCAGCGGGCCGCTGTTCATCCAGCGCAGGTCGTTCGAGATCTTCATCAAGCTGCCGGCCAGCACCTTGAGCTGGCCCGACAGTTCGGCCAGCGTGTCGAGGCAGGACAGCGCCTCGAAGTGGTTTTGCGCAACGCCAAAGTCCAACCGATAACGCTGCCGCAGCGCCTGGCACACCCCCTCGGCGTAGGTCGGGGGCGCGTTCAGCCCGGTACCCACAGCCGTGCCGCCCACCGCCAGGCGGTGCAGGCGCGGCTGCACCGCGCCCAGCCGCGCCTCGGCGCTGGCGACCTGTTGCGCCCAGCCGGACAGCTCCTGCCCGAGGCTGATGGGCATGGCATCCATCAAATGGGTGCGGCCGGTCTTGATGGTGTCGCCCAAGGCGTCCACCCGTGTCTGGATGGCGGCGCGCAAATCCGCCAGTGCCGGCAGCAGTGACTGGTCCAGCATCACCGCCGCGGCCACATGCGCGGTGGTGGGGATGACATCGTTCGACGACTGGCTGGCGTTGACATGATCGTTGGGGTGCACCGCCTGCCCGAGCGCCTGGCTGGCCAGCGCGGCAATGACCTCGTTGGCATTCATGTTGGTCGAGGTGCCGGACCCGGTCTGAAACACGTCCACCGGGAACTGGTCGGCGTATCGCCCTTCTGCAATGGCGCCCGCGGCCGCGGCAATGGCCTTCGCGACCGACGCCGGCAAGGCCGAGCAGGCCAGGTTGGACTCGGCAGCGGCGGCCTTCACCGCACCCAGGGCACGAATGAAGGCAGGGTGCAAGCGCTCGCCCGAGATCGGAAAATTCTCAACTGCCAGCTGCGTTTGGGTGCCCCAGAGGGGTGCGGTGTCAGTCATGGCGGCCCTTAACGTTAAAATGCACCCCAGACTACCAAGCGTTGACCCATGAACCTCACGTCACTTTCGGCCATTTCCCCCATCGATGGCCGCTATGCGGTGAAAACCGTCGCCCTGCGGGCCATTTTTTCCGAGTACGGATTGATCCGCTACCGCGTGATGGGCGAGGTCCGCTGGCTGCAGGCACTGGCCGCGCACCCGGGCATTCCCGAAGTCCCCGCCCTGTCACCGGCCGCGCTGGCCAAGCTCGACACGCTGATCGACAACTTCGACATCGATGACGCCCAGCGCGTGAAAACGATTGAGGAAACCACCAATCACGACGTCAAGGCGGTGGAGTATTTCCTCAAAGAAAAGGTGGCTTCACAGCCTGAACTGGCGGCGATCAAGGAGTTCATCCACTTCGCCTGCACCTCTGAGGACATCAACAACCTGGCCCACGCGCTGATGCTGCGCGATGCGCGCAAACAGGTGCTGCTGCCGCTGCTCGATCGCACCCTGAACGCCTTCGAGGGCCTCGCCCGCAGCTATGCCGAGCAGCCGATGCTGTCGCGCACCCACGGCCAGCCGGCGTCGCCGACCACGCTGGGCAAGGAAATGGTGATTTTCAAGGCGCGCCTGGCGCGGCAACGCGAGCAACTGGCGGCGGTGCCGCTGCTGGCGAAGATGAACGGCGCGGTGGGCAACTACAACGCGCACCTTGCAGCCTATCCCGAGGTCGACTGGGCGGCCTTTTCCGCCGGGGTGATCACGGGCCTCGGCCTCACGCCCAGCCCGGCAACCACCCAGATCGAGCCACACGACTACATCGCCGAGTACTTCCATGCACTGACGCGTGCGAACACCATTCTGGTGGACTTCGCCCGTGATGTCTGGGGCTACATCTCGCTGGGGTACTTCAAGCAGCGCACCGTGGCCGGCGAAGTGGGCAGTTCAACCATGCCGCACAAGGTCAACCCGATCGACTTCGAAAACGCCGAGGGCAACTTCGGCATGGCCAACGCGGTACTCACCTTTCTGGCCGAGAAGCTGCCGGTATCGCGCTGGCAGCGCGACCTCACCGACTCCACCACCCTGCGCAACCTCGGCGTCGGGGTGGCGCACGCGGTGGTTGGTTTCGAGTCGTTGCTGAAGGGCATCGGCAAGCTGGAAGCCGACGCCTGGCGCATGGGGCAAGACCTTGACCAGAATTGGGAGGTGCTGGGCGAAGCCATCCAGACCGTCATGCGCCGCTACGGCCTGCCCGAACCTTACGAGCAGCTCAAGCGCCTCACCCGAGGCACTCGCTTGGGCCGCGATGCCTTGCGGGGATTCATCCAGACCCTTGATCTGCCTGACGGCGAAAAGGCACGCCTCATGGCCATGACGCCTGGCGACTACGTCGGCAACGCCGCGCGCCAGGCCGAGTCGCTTTAAGACTCGGGCGCCACGGGTTCCCGTGCCATGACCTTGGCGCGCACCGCGTCGGGAATCGGCGCGGGCTTCTGCGCCTTGTAGTCAAACCAGACCACCACGCCTTCGGTGACCGCCACCAGCCGGTCGCCGTCGAACATCGCGCCTTCGGTGCAGAGGCTGCTGCTGCCCAGCCGCCGGATGCGAAGGCCAATGTCCACCGTTGCCGGGTGCTTGAGTTGCGCCACGAAGTCGCAGGACAAGCGCCCGAGAATCAACCCGTATTCTTGCCAGAACTTGGGGTCATCACCCCAAAGCGCACCGAAGTAAGCGGTTCGTGCGTCCTCGTCGAAGGCATAGAAGCGGGTGTTGTTCACATGCCCCAACGGGTCCTGGTCACCCCAACGCGTGGCAACCGCGTGCCAAAAGCCGTAGTGCGAACGATCAATCTGTAAACGGGCCATACCAGGAGGCGCTCAGTTGCGAATGCGGGCACGCGTGATCTGGTTCAACTCGCGTCGATAACCGATCAGGTTCAGCAGCCCGAACAGGATGCTGATGCCTACCTGCAGCGAACAGAAGAAGTTGGCCTGCGGCGGATAGTGAAACGCCTTCAGGCACAGCAACCAGACCAGGATCGCGGCGATGCCCTCGAACAGCAGCAGCAGTCTGAAGGTCGGCGCGATCGATTGGCGGGCGGCGATGGTCACCAGCAGCAGGCCCAGCGGGACGCCCGACCCCGCCACGTACCGCCAGCTCCATTCGGCCGGCAGATGGGTGTTGACCACCACAAAGTTGGGCAACCAGATCAGCAGCGCGGCCAGCGCGGCCAGCACGTAGGTCAGCAATCCCAAATGGGCCAGCATTCGACTCATCACGACCCCGGTGATGCGGAAGAAGCGGCGATTATAGCGAGCCGCTGTCGCGCCGCGTCCCGCCAATTGCGGCGCTGATCGTGACCGGCCGTCGACCAGCCCACGATCTCGTCAATGTGCCGGCCGCATCCGGCGCACACCCGCGCGGGATTGAGCGCGCACAGCCCGACACAAGGGGAGGCGACCGGGTCATCTTGACGGGATTCCATGCGCCAAGTTTAACCGGGCCTCACGCTACACTTCGGCGCATGGCGGGGGGAGACACGATGCAATGGACCTTCGGAGTGGCCTTGGCGGCCGGTTTGCTGGCATCGGCCTGCGCCTCAAGACCCACCGACACCCACGCCGAACGTCTGGCCTACACCGATAGCCTGGCCTGGCAATGGCGGTGCGATCGCAGCCAGGATCAGGCGCTGCAGTACTGGGTTTCAGATGAAATCCGCCTGGTACGCAGCTTCTCGGGCAATCAGCAAGGTGTCACCGGCGGGCGGCCTGTACCGCGCAGGCCGTGGAGGAAATCGTGATCGACCCCGGCACCCCCGCATTCTGGCGGGGAGCGGTCCGCACTGAAAGGCGGTCAGCTTTCATCTCGGCACCTATCTGTATTTCGTGTCCAACCCGCTACGCCGCGCGGTCGGGCAAGCATTCGAGCAGGGCACGGATCGCTATTTTCTGTATCTGCCGGACTGGAACAGTCGTGGCGGACCATGCGCCTGGGCAACAGCCTGTGGACGGACGTGGGCGCAGCGTGCATGCCCACCTACTGGTCGAACGCCAGTCAGCCCCGGATCAACGCAGCCGCGTGTTCCGCCAGGAAGGCCGCTGGCTCGACAGCCGCCGAGGCCCGATACAACCCGGAGTCCTTGGCGCGGTCAGGGGATGCATGCGCATCGCGAGCTCTCAATCCGGTACCTCGGGCTTGCGCCCACAAAAAAGGGCTGAGCCGATCATCGGCACAGCCCTGAATTTTGTCGAAATCACTGCAATACCCGACCTTGGTACCCACGGGGAGACTCGAACTCCCAAGGCTCTCGCCACTACCACCTCAAGGTAGCGTGTCTACCAATTCCACCACATGGGTCCTGATCGGGTGGCGGATTATAGAGAAGAATGCGCCCGACTCCAAGCGCATCTGCCGACTTTTGTACTGCCGTTGCCTTATTCGGGGATCACCGGCTGGGCGGGGGCTTCGGGCGCCGCCGGGGTGGCCGCTTCCGGGGCGGCACCCATCTTGTCAACGATCGAACTGCCGCCGGGTGCCGCTGTCTGCACGACGTAGGCCAGCGCCAGGCTGATCACAAAAAAACCGGTGGCCAGCCACGCCGTGGCACGCGACAGGAAATTGGACGCGCCCCGCGCGCCAAACACCGTGCCGGAGGCCCCGGCACCAAAGGCGGCGCCGGCATCGGCTCCCTTGCCGTGCTGCAGAAGAATCAGCGTAACCAGCCCGATCGCGATAAGAACCTGGACAATGACCAATGCGGTGTACATAAACTCTACTCGTCGTGAAGCGCCTGCGCAGCGCCGCAGATCGCAAGAAATTCGGAAGCCTTGAGCGATGCGCCGCCAATCAGGCCACCATCGACATCGGGCTGGGCAAACAGCTCGGCTGCGTTGTCCGCCTTGACACTGCCGCCGTACAGGATGGCGATGGAGCCGGCGATTTTAGCATCCCGCGCGGCGATCAGCCCACGAATGTGCGCATGCGCCGCCTGCGCCTGTTGGGGGCTGGCCGTCTTGCCGGTGCCGATGGCCCAGACCGGCTCATAGGCGATCAGCGCGCCGCGCAGACTGGCGATGCCCGCCTGGTCGATGACGGCCAACAGCTGACGATCCAGCACGGCTTCGGTTTGCCCGCCTTCACGATCTTCGAGCTGCTCGCCCACACAGAGCACCGGGGTCAGGCCGCTGTGTTGGGCCGCGGCAAACTTGGCCGCCACCCGCTCGTCGGTTTCGCCATACACATGGCGGCGCTCCGAGTGCCCCACCAGGGCATAGCGACAACCCAGTTCCTTGAGCATGGCGCCCAGAATCTCGCCCGTGAACGCGCCGGGTTTGAGTTGCTCACACACATCCTGCGCGCCAACCCGAATCGGACTGCCCACCAACTGCTGCGCCACCGCGTCGATGAAAACGGCGGGCGGAAACACCGCCACTTCGACCGACGGAAATTTCTTGACCTCGAACACCAGTTCACGCAGCAGCGACTCGTTGTCACCCCGCGTGCCGTTCATCTTCCAGTTTCCCATCACCGTGAGGCTGCGTTTCATATTCTCCCTCCTCGTTTACGCGTGCGCCGATGCTGCCGCGTCACGCACGGCATCGGCTATGGTTTGTGCATGTTGCTGGGCGGCAGCGGCATCCACCGCCTCGACCATCACCCGAATCAGCGGCTCGGTCCCCGAGGCCCGGAGCAGCACACGCCCTCGACCGGCCAGGGCGGTGACGGCGGCCGCTTCAGCAGCCTTGACGGCCGACGCCTCAAGCAGGGGTCTGGCCGCTGCGGTCACCCTGACGTTGATCAGCACTTGTGGGCACTTCTGCATGTCCCTCACGAGCGCGCGGAGTGTACACCCGGCCCCCATCATGATCGAGAGCACCTGCAAGGCGGTCACACAGCCATCGCCGGTCGAGGACTTGTCGAGGCACAGGGTATGGCCCGAGGTCTCACCCCCCAGCGAACCGCCGCTGGCGCTAAGCCGCTCCATGACATAGCGATCGCCCACGGCAGCCCGCTCGAAATCGATGCCCCGGGCGCGCAAGGCCTGCTCCAGACCGAGATTGCTCATCAGCGTGCCGACCACCGGCCCGCTGAGCAGCTTGCGCTGGTGACGGTCGATGGCCAGCACGTAGAGAATCTGGTCGCCATCGACCACCTCGCCATCGGCATCCACGAGCAGACAGCGATCGGCATCACCGTCGAGCGCGATCCCCACATCTGCACCATGCCGCCGCACCGCTGCCTGCAGGGCCTCCAGGTGGGTGCTGCCGCAGTCAAGGTTGATATTGAAGCCGTTGGGCTCGCCCCCGATGACCTCGACCACCTCGGCGCCCAGCTCGTCAAAGGTGGCCGGCGCGGTGCGGTAGGCCGCGCCGTTGGCGCAATCCAGCACGATGCGCAGTCCGTCCAGACGACCGTCGCCAAAGCTGGCCTTGCAGTATTCGATGTACCGGCCCTGCGCGTCATCGATGCGGCGGGCAAGACCGATGGTTTCTGGCGCCACGGTTTCCATGGGCTGTGCCATGAGCGCTTCAATGTCCGCCTCGATGGCGTCACTGAGCTTGCCGCCCTGCGGGCCGAAAAACTTCACGCCATTGTCGTAATGCGGATTGTGCGACGCGGAAATGACGATGCCGGCATCCGCCCGCAGCGCGCGGGTGAGATAGGCCACCGCGGGTGTCGGGATTGGCCCCAACAGCAGCACTTCGACGCCGGCGCTGGAAAGCCCGGCCTCGAGCGCCGACTCCAGCAGGTAGCCCGACCGCCGGGTGTCTTTGCCGATCACCACGCGCGCGCCATCGGCCCCGCCCAGCACCTGTCTCTTATACACATCTGACGCTGCCGA
>OJDA01000096.1_pt1 | contig 31029 bp, 28 predicted proteins | sample 1592551 | NCBI WGS metagenome assembly OJDA01 (sample SAMN05416810, study PRJEB24817) | seawater metagenome | isolation source: Sea water | place: Canada:Atlantic | collected 2013-07
CTACACACTGCATATCGTCGGCAGCGTCAGATGTGTATAAGAGACAGGCCTGGTACTGATCAACAAGCAAAAAGACAGTGGTGTACACATGAAAGCAAGTTGGATTTTTTCGGCCAACGATGTGATCGCTAATTTAGGGCTTATCATGGCAGGTTTACTGGTTGCACTAACCGATTCACGTTATCCGGATTTGGTGATTGGTTTCGTGATCGGCTTAATCGTTTTGAATGGCGCACGCCGTATTTTGCAATTGAAATCGTGAATGCAAAAAAGGTAACTTAATCCGTTATGCATAATCACAATCATGAATCATCTGACTCACGCATTGGTTGGGCGTTCTTTCTCAATCTTGGATTCACCATTGTGGAATTTATTGGTGGCTGGCTCACCAACAGCACAGCAATCATGGCGGATGCCGTGCATGATCTTGGCGATAGCTTATCAATCGGGCTCGCCTGGATTTTAAGCAAAATAGCGCATAAACAAGCTAACGACACCTATAGTTATGGCTATCAAAGATTTTCCTTGTTAGGCGCACTGGTTAATGGCGCGGTTCTCATCGGCGGGTCTATATGGGTATTAAGCGAAGCAATTCCCCGCTTATCCGATCCAGAAATGCCCCATGCACAGGGCATGATTGTTCTGGCCATATTTGGAATAGCCGTCAATGGATTCGCCGCTTATAAGCTTAGCCATGGAAAATCATTAAATGAGCGCGTTTTGAATTGGCACTTATTAGAAGACGTTTTAGGCTGGGTGGCAGTTTTACTCGTTGCTGTTGTGCTTAGCTTTGTCGATCTCCCTGTGCTCGATCCACTTTTATCCATCGGATTTACCTTGTTCATATTATTCAATGTCACCAAGACACTCATCGACACCATTAAGATTTTTCTTCAGGCAACGCCAGACACAAAAGTTCGGCAGGATATCATTAGCGACTTGAAATCTCTTGAGAAAATTAGGAGTGTACATCACGTCCATATCTGGTCGTTTGATGGTGCTAATGATGTATTAACCGCACACCTTGAACTCGAAAAGGCGATAAGCGATTTAGGCCAACAGGAGCTAAAACGAGAAATTTCAAGGACTCTACAACGCTACGACTTATCGCATACAACGATAGAATTAGAATTCCCCGATGAAGACTGCCGAGATAGCGAAGCAACTTCAACCAAAACAACATTGCCAACAAGTCCTTGAAGTCAACCATAAATGAAAACAGTCGAATTTTTAAACAATTCTACTAAGAATCTTGATCAGATAGACATATTTAGTATCAAACGCATTAACCGTATAGATTATACAAACCGAATGGTATATAATTAATAGTATGTTGCGGCCATTCATCTCATACCTGTTTATCTTTTCGCTACTCTTTATGGGTATCGAAAGCGCTGTCGATATTACCGGTGGTGAACACCCCCACGGTGACGAATATGCGCATGTCCTGGACAGCGATGACTCGCATTCATCTGATTCAACTACTGACAACGACCACAGCTCACATTGCTGCCACGGTCATACCGGCAGCATTGCCGGTCATGCTCCAGTACTGAACTGTGACATGGCTAATCAACAGTTTTCTTTCTACCAGCCACACTTCCTCAACTTTACCCAAGCACCACCCACTCCGCCGCCCAACGTATAAATCATTTCTGATCTTTATCAGCATACCTACTGTTGTGGAGCGACATTCGCTTACAACAACTACGTGTGCACGAATTTTTATGGAATATCGGACTATGATTTATGCAAACACGAAACATTATTGCTGCCTTACTTTTAGGTAGCCTATCCTTGGTGAGCTGGGCGGATTCGATTAAATCGCCTATGCAAAACACCGAACAAGTGTCGCGGCGCGTCAATGCTTCCACAGCGCTAACGCTGGAAGATGCCATCACCCGCACCCTGAAAAACAACCCGCAGTTGTACCAATACCGTTTTCGTCAGCAGAGCCTTGTGGCACAGCGCGAAAGCAGCTCGCTCTCTCCAGCCCTGAATCTGGGACTGGAAGTCGAAAACATCGCGGGCAGCGGAGAGTTTAACGGGCTTGATAGCGCGGAAACTACCCTTGCACTGTCTTCTGTGATTGAGCTGGGAGCCAAGGCGCGTTCACGGGTTGCGGTGATTGATGCCAGAACCGACCGCTTGAATTTTGAGCGCCAGGCGACAACGCTGGATGTACTCGGCGAATTAACGGCAACGTTTATTCGTTCTCTTTCCACCCAAGAGAACATTGCTCTTGCAATGGAGGCTGTTGCGCTGTCAGAGCAAATGCTAAAAACCGTTAAACAGCGAGCGTCTAAAGGTGCTGCCCCTGAGGCGGAGGTTATGCGCGCTAAAGCAGCACACACTCGTACATCTATTCGCCTACAGGCATTGCGCAGCAGTTTTAAGCGTCAGAAGGTAATGCTAAGCAGCTTCTGGGGGAGTACCAATCCCCACTTTACTGAACTCAGCGGTAGCCTATCTGCGCTTGGCTCTTCGGATGATTTTGCCAGTTTATTACAACGCGCCAAGCATTCCCCTGCCATTGCTATTTTTGCCAGCGAGGCTCGGCTAAAAGATGCCGAAGTCAATCTGGCTCAGGCACAAAGTCGCGTGGATATAGGCTGGCAATTGGGTGTCAGGCGTTTCGAAGCAACCGATGACACTGCGTTAACGGCGGGCATTTCGATTCCGTTGTTCAGTGGTAAACGTAACCGTGGGAGCGTCGCCTCGGCATTGGCCGAGCGCAATGCCGTGGACTACCAACAAGCTGATGCCCAGCTCAAGCTACACAACCGCTTGTTCGCTGCCTTCTCTCAGCGTGAAGAGAATAAGGCTGCTGTCGAGCAGTTCAGCACTCAGGTCTTACCCGCGCTGGAGCAGGCATTACTTTTGACACGACAAGCCTACGAAAACGGTCGCTATCGCTATCAAGACTGGATTGCCGCACAGGAAGAACTGCTCACTGCCAAGCAACAACATATTGAAGCCGCTACTGCAGCACAGCTCAATCAAGCACTCATCGAGCAATTAATTGCAGAACCACTGGCAGCTAACGATTTATCTTATTAACACAGCATTTTGGCAAATAAAACAGTTTGCCAAGAGCGAAAGGAATTAACTATGAAAACTTTACCACTCTATTTAACCCTGACAATCGCAGTGATTATCGGCGTAACAAACCCTGCTTTTGCTCAGGCAGACTCTGATGATCACGACCACGATCATGAGGCTCATACCACTGACAGTGCCAAGCATGATGAAAGTGATGAGCATAAGCACAAGCATGATGATGGCGATACTAACGAAGACGATCATGCTCACGATGAAGAAGAAAATGCCAGCCGCATTAGTGGCGAGATGGCTGACCAAGTCGGTATTAGTACAACCCTCGCGTCAGAACAAATCCTCCACCAAACCATTACCAGTTACGGTGTGCTCTCAACCGGGCCGGAACAACTCAGTCATATGCGGGCACGTTTTTCTGGGTTGATTACCTCTGTTAAGGCCAGTATCGGCGATACGGTTAAAGCAGGCGATTTACTCGCCGAAGTGGAATCCGATGAAAGCCTGAAGAAATATTCGGTGCGCGCTCCCATTTCTGGAACGGTTGTACAACGCCACGCCAACACCGGCGAAGTCACCAAGGATCAGGTGTTATTTTCCGTCGCGGATTTTGACACGCTATGGGCCGAACTGCGTATTTACCCAGCGCAACGGGATAACGTCTCTACAGGGCAAGCCGTCGAGATTGTCTCAGATAAACAAACCATTGCTGGCAAGATCAGCCATATCATTTCATCCCTTAATAAACCCTATCAGCTCGCTCGCGTACAGCTGGATAACAGGCAGCTGGGGCTATCGCCTGGTTTACTGGTGGAGGGGCGCATTGTGATTGATGAATTTAAAGTGCCGTTAGCTGTTGAAAAAGAGGCCGTGCAACAGCTCGGCGGACGTTCCGGTGTTTTTATTCAAGAGGAGGAGACTTACCACTTCGCCCCCTTAACGCTTGGCCGTGCCGATGAGCATTATGTCGAAGTACTGGGAGGTATTAACGCGAGCCAGCGCTATGTCAACCAAAATAGCTATCTGATCAAATCAGATATCGAAAAATCCGAAGCCGAACACGAACACTAAGGGGCGTACCATGATTGACTCTATACTGCGCCTTGCCATTGAGCGGCGCTATTTATTTCTCAGTTTAATATTCGTTGTGATCGGTATCGGCGTTTGGAGTTACCAAAAATTGCCGATTGATGCCGTGCCTGATATTACCAATGTGCAGGTACAAATTAACACGGCAGCACCCGGTTATTCGCCGTTAGAAGCAGAACAACGCATTACCTATCCGGTAGAAACCGCGTTATATGGGCTGCCCAAATTAGCTTACACCCGGTCACTATCGCGTTATGGTCTCTCACAAGTTACCGTCGTCTTTGAGGAAGGCACCGACATCTATGCTGCACGCAATTTGATTGATAATCGATTAGGTGCGATTCAAAGTGTGCTGCCACCAGGTATCGAGCCAGAGATGGGACCTATCTCAACCGGGCTGGGTGAAATCTTTATGTACACCGTGCAAGCATCGCCCGATGCCACCATGGCGAATGGTCAACCTTATGATGCGACCGCCTTGCGTGAAATTCAGGACTGGATCATCAAGCCCCAGTTGGCACAGGTCAAAGGTGTGATCGAAGTCAACAGCATTGGTGGTTTCAACAAGCAATACCACGTTACGCCCGACCCAAAAAAGCTGCTGTACTACCGCATCAGCATCGAAGAACTGGTCAATGCTCTGCAAGCCAATAATGATAATCGCGGCGCGGGATATATCGAGCGCAACGGGCAGCAATTACTTGTTCGTTCTCCCGGTCAATTGGGAACTGTTGAAGACATCGGCAATGTGATCATTACCGAGCACGACAGCGTGCCAATAAAAATTCTAGATGTGGCCGACATTGGTATTGGCAAAGAGCTACGCTCTGGCGCTGCGACGCAAGACGGTAAGGAAACAGTACTGGGCACGGCGATGATGCTGATCGGTGCTAACTCCCGCACCGTGGCGCGCGATGTCGCCAACAAACTCGAAGCCGTACAAGACTCATTACCCGATGGTGTCAGCGCGGAGCCGGTCTATGACCGAACCCGTCTGGTGGACAAGGCCATTGCTACTGTTGCCAAAAACCTGCTTGAAGGCGCACTGCTGGTGATTGTCGTGCTGTTTACTCTACTTGGCAATTTTAGGGCGGCACTCATTACCGCTGCGGTCATTCCACTTTCCATGCTAGCCACCATGACCGGCATGGTACGCACAGGGGTTTCCGCTAACCTGATGAGTCTGGGTGCACTGGATTTCGGCCTCATTGTCGATGGCGCTGTCATCATTGTCGAAAATGCAGTGCGGCGTTTGGCAGAAGCACAACACAATGGCAACCAACAAACATTGCGCGAGCGTCTGGATACGGTATATGCAGCCACAGCTGAAGTCATCCGGCCCAGTTTATTCGGCGTGGCGATCATTACCGTTGTCTATATCCCCATTTTCTCTCTTACCGGTGTTGAAGGAAAAATGTTCCATCCGATGGCAGCCACGGTGGTGATGGCATTGCTGTCGGCGATGGTGTTTTCTCTGACGATTGTGCCTGCCGCTGTCGCTGTTTTCCTACGCGGCAAGATCAGCGAAAAAGAAAGCGTGGTGATAACCAAGACTAAATCCTTTTATAAACCACTCTTACTGCTGGCGCTTAAATTTCGCTGGGTAGTCGTCAGCTTTGCTGCGCTACTAATCGCGGGGTGTATCTGGTTGGCGACTACGCTGGGTTCAGAATTTGTCCCACAGTTAAACGAAGGGGATATTGCGCTACACGCCATGCGAATTCCAGGCACAGGGTTAGAGCAGGCGGTAGAGATGCAGGAAATTCTTGAACAGCGCATCAAATCTTTCCCGGAAGTTGATAAGGTGTTTGCACGCATTGGCACGGCAGAAGTCGCCACCGACCCTATGCCACCCAATGTTGCCGATAACTTCGTGATATTAAAGCCGCGCAATGAATGGCCTAATCCTGATAAAACCAAGGATGAGCTGGTCACTGAAATGGAAACCGCACTCGAAGAACTGCCCGGTAATAACTACGAGTTTACCCAACCGATACAAATGCGCTTTAACGAGCTGATATCCGGTGTACGTGCAGATCTCGGCATTAAAGTCTTTGGCGACGACCTCGATCAACTGGTATTGACGGCTAACGATATACTCAAGGCAATCAACCAGGTGCCGGGAGCCGCAGATGCTCGTGTTGAGCAAGTCACTGGCCTACCGACCTTGTCGATAATTCCCAAACGTACCGCCCTGGGTCGATACGGGTTAAATGTGGTGGAACTGCAAGACTGGGTCTCTGCGGCAATTGGTGGTGAATCGGCAGGCTTATTGTACGAAGGTGACCGGCGCTTTGAGTTGATTGTTCGCTTACCTGAAACGCTACGCCGCGATATCGACCGTCTCTCGTTTTTGCCCGTACCTCTGCCCAATGGCGACTACATCCCTCTGGAGGAAGTCGCTACATTAGATATTTCACCGGGGCCAGCACAAATCAGCCGCGAAAACGGGAAACGTCGGGTAGTAGTGACTGCCAATGTTAGAGGTCGTGACCTCGGCAGCTTTGTTACCGAAGTCAAAGCACGCATTAACAACGACGTTGATATACCACCGGGTTACTGGATCAATTACGGCGGTACCTTTGAGCAATTGGAGTCTGCCAGCCAACGCTTAGCCCTCGTGGTACCCATCACCCTGCTTATTATTATTGGTTTATTGGTGATGGCCTTTGGCTCACTCAAAGATGCGCTAATTATTTTTACCGGCGTCCCTTTGGCGCTAACCGGTGGGGTTCTCTCTCTATGGTTGCGGGATATGCCACTGTCGATTTCGGCAGGCGTTGGTTTTATTGCCCTATCTGGAGTCGCCGTGCTCAACGGTTTAGTGATGCTGGCCTTTATTCGTGATCTCTGGCATGAAAAAGGTGATCTTCTGACATCAGTTGTTGATGGTGCATTAATTAGATTGCGTCCAGTATTAATGACCGCACTGGTTGCCAGCCTCGGTTTCGTACCCATGGCACTCAATACGGGAACTGGCGCTGAAGTGCAACGGCCTCTGGCAACTGTTGTGATTGGGGGCATTATTTCGTCGACGTTGCTAACACTTTTTGTCTTGCCCGTGCTGTACCACTGGGTACATCGTCATAGCAAGCAAGGTGTCGAAGCCGGATAAACTTGAGAGCACACCCTCCTTTTTGAGGGTGTGCTAATTTTCTCGTTGGCCCAAAAATCTATAGGGAGCTGTAAATGTCTCCCCTACTTCGTCGACCCCAAACCATCAGCAACAGTAAACACCGCTTCCAACTCGGAGCAATGCTGAGACTTCATAATTTCAGCACGTTGCTGCTTCTCGTGCTTTTCAGTCATGGCTAGTGCCAAGGCTAGCGGGGGCGGCACGTTTCGGAACAAGCATTGCAGCTTATCCGATAGCACGACGCCCTCAGTATAATTGCCAGGCTCTTTTCTTGCCGCACGAAGCATACCCTTTTGCTCCTCGGTCAGGTCTTTAAAGCGTGAGATTTGTTCAATCTCTTCCTTGGGACAAACCATCGCTATCCACCACTCGAACATACTGAGTAGTTTTTTGGCAGCGTCGGGAAAGTCTTCCAGATTCTGGGTAGCCAACCATAACCAGGCGCCCAACTTGCGCCACATTTTCACGATCTTAACCAGGAAAATGGCTAACAAGGGGTTCGTCGTAATCAAGTGCGCTTCATCACCTAGCACGAAGGTCGGGCGATGATCATATTGCTCACGCTCCACGACACCGTTGATCTGATTCATCAACCCCATAAACCCTAAGGCCAGCTGGTCTTCATAGCCTTCATTAGCGAGTAGTCCCATTTCCATGATGGTGACATCGGCCTCAGGCCAGGCCTTGCCCACACGGTTAAAGAAGTGCCCGGCAGTACCGGAACAATACAACGCCATAGCATCGGCCATGTCTCTGGCACGCTCTTGGCGTTTCGGCGTACTGGACTCATCTGCCGCCAACTTGTTCAACGCATTAACCACATCCTCGGTTAATACGATTTCTCGACTGCCAGCCGCTTGCTTTTCCTCCGCAGCTAGGATGATCGCTCTACGAATAGTTAGGCGATCCGCCCGCGTCATCACGGCCTCTTCCTTGCTATCCCCGCCGGTAATCATAATGCGGGCCTTCAATTCCATCTCGCCCAGCAGATCCCGTTCTTCGTCATCATCACTGTTATCCGAAGCTTCCAAGGATGCCTCTTCATAAGCCGATGGCTTTTCACAAGCTGAAGGCTCTTCACCAAACGACGCTTGTTGTGCCCGTTCCCTTTTGAGCATTTCATAGGCGTCAGAAAAGGGAGGCAGGCTAACGTCTTCCTTGGGGTGAAGCGTTACCTGATTAACGCTCAGTCCGAAATATCGACAGTAATCCCCCAACAATTTGAACGAACCGCCCTTCTCTATAATGTAAATTCGAGCACCGTAGATCGCTGCAACCTGTAACAGGATGTACACCATTAATGCTGACTTACCGGAACCAGGAGGCCCTAGAACCAAACCAAAGGCATTTTTAGCCCGATCTAGTTTGTTCAACGGATCAAAGGTTAAAGGCTCGCCGCCTCGATTAAAGAAAACCAACCCCGGATGCCCGGTGCCCCGACTGCGACCGTAGAATGGCAATAACCTGGCCAAGTCACTAGAAAATACCAAACGACTCTTCTTGTTCACCTTCTCCCGCTTAGGCTCATAGTTCATGGGCAACTGGCGAATATAGGTATCCAACGGCAACAACTCATCTTTCTCTCGAATAGGATGCAAACCATTGGCCAGCAGCAACGCGTTGACTTCATTGGTCCTCTTTTGCAGATCAGCGAGGGAATCCCCACGGGTAAACAGCGTTATAACAGTGGGCAACAGATAGTCCCCGTGGGACATCCATTTCAAGGCTTCCTTGGCATCCTGCTCCGCCGCCATCGCTTCAGCCGTTTCACCCTTTGCTGAATTAAGTACTTGCACGACATGGTTTTCGACGAGGTCTTGTGGTTGAAGCGTCAAACATAAAGAGAGAATACTGCCCTCGGGCAGCTTATCGAACAACGCATACAGGTTATCGCCAACCTGTCGTTCACCGGTAAAGTGACCGGGCAAGGGCTTCCTTCGCAGCGCATCCACGGTAATCGCTCTATGTGGCAAGTCATCGAAGTACCAAACACCGTGACCGCCATCGGATGAGGGCTGAGAAAGAAACAATAGGTCGGACAGATCGTGACTAAATGCCCGTTCCTGCTTTTCGGGAAGTGACATTAGCTCAGTGAGCCTGTCCAAATCCCCATCCGCCACCTCAGCCTTAGGGTTAAACCAACGCAATAGCCAGGCATAGAGATCATGGTCATCACATCGTCGAATACCAATGCCTGTGGCTGCCATCTGGGTGACAAAGCGTTCCCCGACCTGGTTGATTTCGGTAACGGGGTCGATATGTTCGTTATCGTTTAAATCTCTCCGGCGATACAAAAACACTCGCACACGGCGCACTTTTCCTCGCCAGCTACCGCCGGTCACTGTGTTATCTTCGAATAGCCCGGCGCTCTGTGTCATTCGTTTAAAATGCCTTTGCATACGGGCAACAAAGTTACTGGCTAACAAACGATGCTCTGGGGTTTGCCTGCAATGGCTCTCTGTATAGGTATTTAAAGATCGTGATAATGCCGATAACGAGTCTTCATCTGAGACAAAACATTGCAATACAAAGGGATTATCGTGTGCCGGAATCGTGTGGTTGATACAGGTTTGTATATTGGCCTGAACTTCTTGCAAGAATTTACTTGAACGCGCTTCCGTGGAAACACCAGTAATTTCAAACATCGCTGCAGCACTAAAACCATCTTCAAGAGTAAACGTCTCTGAGGACTCATCGTAGTCTACCCACGGTAACCAATCGCTTAACGACGCGGGGTGACGATAGAGTGCATCCACATCAGCATCCGTAATCGCTGAATCACGCTTTGGTTGCTTGCCTATTAATTCCTTATCTGCCATGTCTATTCCCACCCTGCCTGTTCACCCGGAGCCGCAATATGATCCTGGGTGTAAAGCCGGAAAAAGGTGCTATATCCCGGTATCGGGTGGCCTGCAGCAGTCAGATGCCTGAAAACATACATTCGCAGCGTCGGATTAGGTAACCACTGAAACTCGTCTTGTCCAGCATTGGCCTCACCGCCGATGGCACGTTTCGACCTCACCAGCGGTTCATCGTTAGCATTGTGGAATTTTTCATCGTGAATTCTCTTCATCGAGGGCATATCCGTGCCAAATACTTTTGCCTTGGAAGTAGTGCAACCAGACAGTAGCCCGGCATTAATCCAAATCGCGATTAATATCAGCATCATTTTTCGCATAGCGTAATCTCCTTGCAATCGAACTTTTATCCAGTGGCAAACTGCGGTCTAAATGGACGGATACCTCTACCCCCGGATTCACCACCACTGCATCAAAACTCTGTTTTTGTCGTGCCAACAACCACCGGCTGACTTCATCCGTTGCGGATTGCACTGCCTCGCCAGCAACCAGTTTATTAATGTCGCCAACGACCGTACTCGTTGTTGACCCCGTTAATGATGATGTTTGCCTCTGCTGTTGTGCTTCGGCGTAGGCGGAACCCGCCGCCCCCAATCCTGCCAGCCCAATACGCTGTGAAATAAATGAGGGTGCGTTGGTGACAAAGCGCCCGGCCACACAGGGCACACCGCTAGGGTCAGAGATGTAGCCCAAGGGTTGTCCCTGGCTACTGTGGTTCACGATAGAGCCGTCCTCAAAGATGAACGTAGCCGAGGTTAGGCGGGCGCTGACACAGGACAGATTCCAGTCACCAAAACCCAATCCACTGAAAATCATGCCCTCGACCTCTGGCATATCGTGGCCATTGGCTAACAGATTTTCCTTGCCGATATAGATTTTTACCGGATAGGGATCGGGCGTCTGTCCCTCCACCGGAATACGGCCAATCAACGCAGTTAGTGCCAGTCCGTCCGTCAATGTTGCATCTTTGGGTATCGTATAAATCGGCTCGACAATAATCTGATGTTTCTTCTCCGAATCTTGTACCTCGTTATTCGCTTCAGCCGTATTAGGTGAGCGAGGTAGCAATCCGGTAAAGCGTCCTTTATTGCCTTCCGTTGTTTCTGGCTCAACATAGTCAATAGGGTTATACCAGGCACCCTGATCTGGATTGATCGGAATCACGTTCTGACCATCAAAACCAAAGCCAACAGGCAACCCATCCTGATTTAATTGCCCAATGTCGGTTGAGGCTTTATCTTCTTTCAGATCCTTAAGTTCACGTCTTAGCTGACTGAGATGCTGCTGAAGCGAACCTATGGTCGCCGTGGTTTCATTCAGTGCTTCCTGGGCCTGCTGATTTGCCGCTTCCAGCTTTGATACTTTTTGCTGATTCTCCAGCACCCTACCCATGTTTTCTTTAGTCGATGCATTCAGCGTATCCGCTTTTTTTACCGCTTCTCGGGCGTAGGCCTGCAATGCTTTGATAGTATCGGTCTGCGTATCACCGTCCTGAGGCTTGGCCGCAGGGTCATATCCAGGCATCTGTTCAACAGGCTGGTAACTTTCCTGTGGCTCCGAGCACATCACGAGTGACAGGCAGCCAATGGCCAGCGCAGCACCTCCAATCAGTAACGGATTCATGCGCTTTTCAGCCATCCTGCGTTTCCTCTTTGCCGGTTTGCCCACTTTGAAGAACCCGGCTGTCAATCGGCAAGGACAGGCTTTCCACGAAAGACCGGTTCGAGACCAGATACAAGGTGGTTGTATCGGTTTCATCGCCCATTGCCCCCAAACGATCATGTTGTAATGTCGCCGTCAGCCAATCTCCACGGACAAGATAACTTAGGTCTAGTGCCTGGAGAGAATCAGATCGATCAAACTGTAACTGCAGCGACTGTCGCGATAAATTACGCACTCTAACCGCAGTCACTGTTAATCCCCTGGGTGTAGTTTTAGCCTGCCACGAAGCTATAGGCACCGCTTCTATAAGACCACCGCGAATCAGTGGCACTGACGTTTTTGATTCAACCGGAATTCGTTTAATCGCGCTGTCACCATCGACTAACCGCTCCGGCGCATAGAGTTGTTGCGCAGCATAACGGGTCAATCGGATACGCCAGTCCTCTGTCGTTCTGTACGCAGTTGCTTCCTTACTGCGATTCCGAGTGTTTTTCTTTGTCATCACAATCAATTCATCGCTAACTGCCGCGACTTCACTGGCTGTTATATCTAACAAATAGACTTGCTGATCGTTCAGCCCCTGAATACGAAGACGGGTTGTCGGAAATGGTTCCATTGCCCTGATATACAAAACGCCGTTTGCCGACAGCACTGATACATGGCGTTTAACCGTATCAGGCAACCAATAACGCACATTATCTGGGAAATGAATAATGCGCTCACTACCGACTTGCAGATGAACGTTAATGGGGCGTTTATCCCAAAGCACGCGCTCTGATGCATCGGCTAGGACGGTAGCAGAGGCTAAAGTCAGTAAGATCACAAACAACCTTTGGATACAGCTTTTCATAATTCACCTCCAGGACGCCGGAACGGTTTTCCAAGCTGATCCTCTGATAACAGCACTGGGCGCATGGCTTCATTGCAGGCTAATGCCAACCCCCAAGGGTTAACCTCTTTATCCACGTCGAATCGAACAATACGCAGGGGGTAACGCAACAGCACATCCTTAACTGGATGGCCTCCAATCGATTCCGTGACATTGACATCCAGCCAGATACTCCACGCACTGCTGGTTTCTATCTGGACACGTTGACGGGTATAGCTTTGACCGAGAATTTCCTGTACCGAACGAACCCGTTGCCGCAGCTCGCCCAGTTCCTGTTTGGTATTCATATCCGCTTCCAGCGCAGCTCGACATCCCGGTGTAAGAAAACCCTGGAGTGCGTATATTTGCTTGGGATAGTCCTTCTCTCCGTCACTTGGCCAGCGGTTCAATTGCTGGAAAATGTAATAAGCGAAGGTATATACCGTCGGAGCAGGCACACTATCAAAATTAGTTACCAGCCCTTGAGTTAAATCGGGAGGAATATAGAGCCGTCGAGTTTCCTGCAATACGCCGTTACGCCACCAAAGCGCGACTACTGCAACAAGCAAACACACTACAAGGATACGCAAAGTACGAATATGATCACTGGTGGCCAGCAATCGCTGCCGCGCCTGGTTGTTTCTGATTGCCGTTGGTTTATTGATAGACTTTTTCATCATTTCAGTCTCCTGCCAATATCCCAAACCCGGCTTTGTCGTATAAACGAGGAACGCAACAAGTGAAGGTCTTCAAGCCATAAGCGCAGCCGCAACTGGTAATAACCCAGTGGCCTGCCCCGTTTAAGTTTCTGTAATACCGTTGCCCCAATGACGACCCAGGCAATCACCAATAACAAACCGATGCCGACGCCCATCATGAGATAGCCAAACAGGCCGCAGACAATGACACTACTGGGCACCAGAGCGATACCGCCCACAGTGACCAGCAGCATCAATTCTGAGAGAGAGCAACCTCTGAAGATCGACGGCTCAGCATTCAAGCGCACCGGTAACAATTCGTTAGCTTGCTGCGATTCCATGCCTCAGATGATTCCAACGGCTTCGTTCAGGAAGAAAGACACGATGGCCAACAGCACGCCAGCTATGACTGCAGTCAATCCCACAGAGCCCCAATCAGGGTCATTAGAACTACGCGCTTCATTGAATTTGGAGAGTAGTATCCAGCCAATCCACAGGAAGCCAGCGCCCGAGATAACCAGGGCGATATAGTCAATGGCATCTCCAGACCAACCCTGCATAAAGGCTAAGTAGTTGCCGTTAGGCGCACCGCTCGACGGGTCGACGGGTGTAGGCAGCTGTGCCTGAGCTGATATTGAGACCAGCCACAGCCAAAACATCGATAAGGGAGCAATTTTGCGCTTCTGTTTAATAGTAGATTCATGCATTACGGGGTTCATAGTCTTCCTCACGTTTCGTGGTAAATGCTTCGTGCTAAAAGTTTCGCGTTGTATGTTTTTCGTTAGCGCTATCGCAGTAGGAAGCCAAGAACGAGGGTTAAAAAAATCGAGCGGACTGACCGAGTCAGAAAGTCATAGAAATTTATTTTTCGGTGTGACCAGGCTTTCCACTGAGTGACAATGACCCAGACGACCCAGATATAAAGCACAGAATAAAAAATCAGTAAGATAGTTAGCCTAAAGCTATCCATAGGAACGCCTAACGTTGCCCCGGTGAACGCAGCCTCATGTGATGCAGAGACAGCCATCAGCGATAATCTCCTTCGATGGGAGGCAACGACCGAGGCTCACGTCGCACCGCATTGGCGGCATCAACAATACCTTGTTGGATTTTTTGCAGATCAGCTCTCAGGAGCGGGTAATTCACCAATTTTCGGTCATGGGGATTAGCTGCTTGCTGGGCTTCATCGATGATTTTAATGATAGCTTCCAGCTCTGTACTCAGGCGCTGGAGTGCAGATCGCTCCTGGTCATTGACGGCATAGGTAGGTGCTGAAAGTACAGCTACCAATAAGATGAGAGTTTTTGTCATTCGCATGATCATTGTCCTTTGTTGGAGCAATGATCATAGAAAGTGGTTTTCTAGAGAACGAGATACCTTTCAACTGTTCTAGAAAATTAAGTCCAGTAGTATTTACATCTTAAAATTCCAGGAAAATGCGCCTACCAATTGACTCTCTGTTGAGTGAAATGAGTTATGGGATCATAGGTACCACGTCCATAACTGCGAACAACCGCATTCACCCGTACGGCCTCACCGATAACTTTTCGAATCTTATCAATTGCCTCGTGTGAAGCAACGACAAGCCATCCATTCGAGCAGATGTCATCCATTTTTGGTGGTTGTCGAGAAATAGGGCCATCTTTCCAGTAGATGCTTTCAACCATTACGTCACCTTTCTCATCGACCCAGCGGAACACTCCATCGTTTGAAACAGACCAACCCAGAGAAAAACCTATAGATGGATTTAACGCTAACCACTCAAGGCCTCCGTGATCAATATATGAACCTGTACCATAAATTACCAACGATGGTTCATTAGTAGCAGTGATTTCAGGGTAATCAATTGCAGACCAGTGCATCATGCTTGGAAATAAAGTAGAGGGTGACTTAACATCTACATCGCTATTCCAGCCTGGATGACAGACCGTAGACATACGAATTTCAGTTGGCAAATCCCAATCCAACCAACTCCAGGTTGTTAGTTCACCAATAATTTGCTTCCCAGTTTCGATGCTATCAACAAATTGTGTAATACCCTGTTCAATATCTCCTAACCACTCATCATGATTGTGGGATATATCTCGATCTTTTGCCTCAGGTACAGCAATACACTCAGGTCGAATCGTGGGCTCAAGCGCCAACAACAATTCATCACTTCGTTTGAAAATAGCTTCGAGAAGATCTATTCCTTGGGGAGGTATTCGTCCTGCATCCCACAATTCGCATACCACATAAGAGAGTGCAAGCTTTGCCACTTTCGGTCGCAGCCTATGATACGTCAGCTTTAGCCCAAACCCTTCCATCCAGTTTCTATAAGCTTCTTCTGCCTGCTTATTCCATTCATTCTCTGGAACCAGGGTTTTCATAAAATCGGAAACTCTGTAGGCCAGATTCTCAAATGGTACGTTTGACATATCAGCCACAAGCTTCGCTTCAGTTAATAAAGGCCTAAGCAGCTCAATCGGATCATTTACATCAGGAAATGTTTCCCCTGGCCGGATGGCGGAAAAAGGAATAGCTTCCTTTCTATTGCTTATTTCGGGTAACTCCAGTTCGTATACCAAGGGTAGCTTTGATCGCTCTTCCGGAGGTAGCCTACCTTCGATTTCTAACCTACTAGACAAATCCAAGGCAACCATCCTCACACTAAAGTCTTCCGACGCACAGAGTGAAGATATTTCATCTTCGAACTGAAGAACAAACCCCTTGAAATCATTCGCCAAGCTACTTAACAAAGACACCATTTTTATCTGTGTTAGCCCAACTTTGCCTATTCTATTAGCCATTTGCCTACGAACTTCTGGCCAATTCTCTTCAATTTTAGACAAATCAACGATTGCTTGGTGAGCCATATTCCCTAACTCAGGGATGCCTACATCGAGCATTTCGAATGCGAACTCAATGAGTAATCTAGCGTGAGCCTTCTCTTCAATATCATCTAGTAGTATCGGTGGTTTTTCGGCACCTTGTTCAAAATCGTCTAGCTGGTATACGTGATCTTTGATTTCCTTCCAAATAGGCAGAACGTCTTTATCCTCAAAAAGGATGTCGACTATCTCTTCCAAATTCCAAACTAAACTGCTCGGGTATCGAAATTCACCAATATAATCATCCACTAAGCAAGCAATCGCTTTAGGTCGCCACTGTCTAGCATCTATTTCAACAAGAACCTTAAATATCGACTGCCTAGAACCTCCATCCCAATGCAAATCCCAGCCTTTAGCGTCCGAGTTATCGAACAGACCTTCAAGCAAGCTGTTCGCCTTATCTGCCTCACCGAGTGAAGACAGAGCGCCAGCAATGCAAGAAATAACATTATTATCAGGCTTGAATGGCTTTAATAAATTATGAAGCTCGTCCAATTGAGGGGCGCTCATACCCGCTAAAAATGGCTGAATCAAATTCACCCACCGAAAATAATCGACAGACTCAATAGATCGAAGAAGCTGAAATAGGCTTTCAGCAGAGTTTACTTTCAGCTGAGCTTCTTCATCTGTAAGTTTCTCCCCTGTATTTAATGTCAGAGAGGGTTCATGAGTAACATGTTTTTCTTGAGGTGTAGAAATCGCCATAGATGCATAAGGACTATTGTCCAACCCAGCTTCCCTGACACCAAGCGCTACCCCCTCTAACCACGAGTATCGATTTGAAGGCAATAGATGTGTTCTAATAGATGTGATTAGTTCTTCTATCCCCCCCATCACGCTATCATTAGATGACAGGCAACGTTGAGACACCAATTTTTTGGGCAGATCAGAAGGGTTGTACTCTTCGAAAGGAATCAGAAGCTTTCTCACCGTCACCGATATTTCTTCAAAGGGGGGATCAGAGCTATCAAGTATTCCAGAAAGCAGCCCTGTTAGCCCCGGAGCATAGTGAAGCCCTTTATGGTCGAATAACCATCTCAAAAGCTTTAAACCATATTGTGGATTCCAACTCGTGGCAATAGCGATGAGATCAAGCCCTGCCTCTTGAGTGCCGCGACCATTTCCCGACTGTTCCAAATTTACTAACGCCAAAGAGAATCGGCATATTTCATCGTAGGCCAAATCAGGGGATTGATTGACCAACCTACCCAGCCACGATACCCAATGAGAGAACTGCCTATCTTTCCTATGGTGTATTCCAAAAGACCCCATAAAGACCTTTGGCACCAGTCTGGTCGCTCGACCAGGCTCACCAATCTTTGACCAAATTATAGAAAGTTCATAGTACTCAGATATTTTTGAGTGAATTTCGTCGAATTCGGGTATCTCTTTTTCGATTTGATCGAGAATGTCAGCCAAACCATCCCTGTCATACCCTTCTTTATACAAGGTGAAGGCGATTTCTCTTCGCCAGCTAGTCGGCCAATATCGTCTATCCCAATCTTTTCTGAAAGCATCAGCCAAAGCCAAAATACAATCATGCCCGTGCTGAGATGTAGCCCTTATTACGAAGTTGAAGTAATCTACCGCTGCTGATTCAAACTCATACCACCCAGTCCAATCTCTTGTTGGACTATACGGCTTTCGTAACAAATCAAATGATGGCTTTATTTCTTGAACGATAAAGCTGGGCAACAGCTTCTCTCCAGCCCAACCTCGTCCCCAAATGCTTGAAAATCTGACTAAAGCACGTTCAAATAAGACGTTTCCTGTGTATCTTTCGTCACTTTCTTTTGGAACCACCTTAACTGGGTCAACATCTTGGCCTAACGCTGCCAGTAATCTATTAAGCCGAATTCTATCTGCGAACGGACTTAGGTTCCTCCATTGACCGTGAAGGCCGTGTTTATAAAGTTTTGGCTGTTCTGGGTTTTCAAACCACTTTTTAGTTTTCTCTAATCTTCCGTTGGTTCTGTAATCCAACTCAGCAACCAACAACCTTTCTGAAAACTCCAAATCATCGCTTTCATTTTCAGACCATTCAATAACCTTATTGAATGCGGTGTCTATCAACGCCGATGGATGTTGGCTAATACATATCGAGAAGCATAAATCTAAGAGGCTATCAAAGTGCTCTTTTTCTCCTGACAAAAAAGAGAAAAGATCATCTATTTTTCCTTCGTCTTTTGTTTCGTAAACACCATTGATCAACCGTCTCATTAAGCGAACGTGCAGGTATTCATCATCCCTACTCCATGAATCCGCATCAGCTACATACTTCGTTTGGTGTATAGTCGATACAATGTCGTCTAGCGGAATAAAATGATGAGCCACATCAGCCCATCGCTTCAAATCTTCAAGTCCACCATGATGAGGGTCAACTCTATCCCCACCCGACAAGTAACTTAATGGCTCGGCAGATTCAAACACCCTTTTAGCTTCACTAAAGAATCCGTTCTCAGCAAGAACTTTAGAAAATAAGAGTGCTTCAGAATCACTTACCCTGAGCAGTTCTCCATCGAACATATAATTAATCGCCGAACTTATCCCTTCAGATGAAAACAAGAGGTTAAGTACATCGACTTCATTGAGGGCGTCACTTCGTTCTCTGAGTTCACACTCAATTAAGATACACCTCACTACCGCAAGAGGATCGTTTAGCTCCTTCGCTGATAATAGAACAGCATCTATGTCATCTGTCACACTCGAAATATTCCGAAGACTAAAGAACTGCTCTCTAAAATAATCTTGCATCCCTGTATCAATAACAGCTTCCATCTGCTGTGCATTAAAAAGATGGTAAACCGCCTCCCATCGCATTGGATCGCTATCAGACGACTGAAGACAGTGCTCAGCCAATGCCTTGTGATATTCTATATTTTTTGAATCATCAAAATTTCCAAAAAGATTTCGGCTAGTTCTATCCAAAATAAACTGCCTAAAACTGTTATGGAAAAACCGCCAACTTACATCATTATCCTTCTTGAAGTAGTGTGATGCGTTCGATATAAACTCGCGAATGGTTGAGTGATCGGACCATTTATCAAGAACCTGAGTGTTTATTGGCACTCTCAACCTTGACAACAACGCGAGCAAATCAACCAGATTCTGATTGCTCTCTATTTGCCGCCAATAAACTGAGTAGCTTTGCTCAATATGCCCTTGGTAAAGAGGAAACTCATCAATAACTTCATCAAAACTCCTACCTGAACTGCCGGTGATAAATTGCAGCAAATAAACCAAAGACAGTGGGTGCCCCAACGATTTTTCGAAAATCTTCCTTCTATTATCATCTGTTAGTTCGGAACAACCTGGCCATTCATTTATGGCCGCATAGACGTTTGGCCGAGTCAGAGGGGATATAACAATAGTCCTGCCTTCATGTTTGACATGCTCTTTTATCATGTCAGAGAGATCGTCCAACTCTAACGTCTGACTCCCCAGAATAAATATCACACCTTCAGGCACAGTGTTAGGAGAGGGCAAATCTGACAATAAGCTCTGTAGAGGATTTTGCTCTCGCTGGATGTGGTCTAAACCATCAACCATAACAATGGTGACTACGTCATCTTTTTTCCATTTCTCGTGGGCTTGCTGAAGCTGCTCCCCTAACAGCGACAGATATTCTTCTCTTGATCCAGGCTGCCCAGAACTTTCACCACGAAAACCGTGATTTCTTAGTGACAAGGTAATATCGTGAAGAAACGTACTCGCTTCACCACGCCCTTGGTACGTGCTATCGGGAACATACGCGTAATATCTAACTAACTTATATCCTGCTTTATACTTTAAGGTATGAGTAAGCGTTGTTGACTTTCCCGAGCCAGGACTTCCAAGCAACGCAACATAGCCTTGCTTGGTTTGTGATAAAACATCAGATATAGAACTAACAGTTTCTTCAATTTCTTGATAGGTTCGATCGATAGGAAATTCGTGAACAAACTTGTGCTTGAATCTATGACTCCATGCCAATCTATCTAACATATCATCTTTAGATAGCTCAATAATCCGGCGTTCACCTCCCGCCATTTTCGTTAGGAGGTTGTATATTTTTCCAATATCCTCTTGTTTTCTTGCTTGCCCCTGATTGGTTACAGGAATCTCGGTTGGCCGTTTATAGTTGAATTCAAGCTCACAACAACGAATGAAATTCAAAAATTGATCATCGTTAAAATTTGACCGACGCTGTAGATCCAATAATGCCTCTTTCCAGCCCACGACCGCTTTATCAAGGCCTGTTTCGCACCATGATCTATCGAACCAACACTCTTTTAAGAATGATTGAAAATGAACATGTTGGGGCGGTGTTTCGCCAACAGGAATTTGGGCTTTAGGGTTTGAGCTAGGTACTAGTTTGTGAAGTAAATGGACCTTTACTGTTCTTTCTTTGTAATTATCATTTAGGTCTACCCACCCTTCTGTAAGCTGCCTAAAAAGGCTAAGTTTTTCGTCTCCCTTTTTAGTAGTTCCATCTCTTACAAAATCGGCATAACTTATTGCTTCAGTATATTCCGCCCACTTCACCTGATACGCATCAAGCTTCCCTGTAGTCGCTATAAGTATGTCATCCAAGCTTCCTGCATCTGGATCAGCTACTCGAAACCATTCTAGACTTCCATCAAGCAAAGCTTCATATATTAGACTTGCCGCTATTTCATACTGCGGCACATACCCTAACATTGCTGTACGCTCACCATCCCCGGAGTTAGTACTCATAACGGCTTATTAGCTCCTTTGGCTATTTATCTTTGCTATTCACGCTTATCTATTTGCAATCACCAATGCAGCGATTGCCGCAGCACCTAGTAGCAACAACCCCGTATTTGATTTCTTCTCGGTCTCTACAGCTATACCATTCTTGATTGCGTTATCGAAAGTTTGCTCGATACTGGCCGCCACTTCTGCCATAGACACACCATAGCGCCTCGACAACTCAAAAAGCTGCTCCATGCTTAACGAATAATCGCCTTTCTCCAACCTAGATAAGCTGGACGGCCCTAAGCTCAAGCCTTCCACTGCTTCACTCTGGTTCAAACCAGCAGCTTTACGATAGTGGGCCAATACGGCCCCAACTACCTGATCAAACACAATTCCAGATTGCATATTGACAACACCATAGGGTTAGTGATTTACTCATATTTGCTATTTTAGCAAATTTAATATTTTATCAATTATGAGGACATGGCAATAACATCATGCCTGATCGCTAACGATTGATCATAGAGTTGCTGGTTGAGATAAGCCTGGTCAGCGGCCAGAACGGCTTTTGCGTGGTCTGCCCCTTGCTCTGGCCAGAACCAGATCATGCCCAACCATTCAATGATGATGGACAGCATCAAGCTGATCACCAACCAAACCACCAGTTGAACCAGTGCGGAGAACAGTTGGCCGATCAGGCCGGGTTCTTTTCTCCTGGGGGGCTGATACTGCTGTGACTTGGCCATGGGCTTGTCACCCTGGCCTATCGGCCACTCATACTGTTGGAGTAGCTCGGCCAGTCCACCACTGACGTATAACTGCGCCGCATATGCTGAAGCATGTCACCCAAATCGTCGGGCAGTTCCTGATCATCCATTTTGGATGGCATGGGAATGCGGATTTTCCACAGCTCACTGCCTCTAAGCAGCACGAAAGCCTGCCCTTTGGGAAGCGCCACAATATCCGCCGGTGAGATCATGGGCACACGGCTGATGCTGACCCGATCCTGATTATTGGAGGTAAAGCCAATGCCAGCAGAAGTATCGACATTGTCGGTGACGCCGGAAACTGCCATGATTTCGCTGACACTCACCTCCGGCAGCTGCTTGGTGAACATTTCACAGGTTGCCACCTCTTTCACACCCATGATCAGCATAGTGCCAATATTGCCAGCCAACTGCCCGGCTTTCGCTTCGCTGCCCAGCTCGGCAATCGGGTCGCTCCAGGTTTGGGTATACAGATTAAGCTGGTAGCCAGCCCCGCCACTTTTATTGATCAGCGTTTTGAACTGCGGCCCGATCAAGTCGGAGAATTCGTCCCCGTGGATCACAATATTCGGTGGCTTCCTGGCCTGCTCGTTCGTATTACTGGGCGCTATACCGTGCTTATAGATATGACCCGCCAGACTGGTCAGGTCACTGAACATGGATGCACCCACCGCGCTGGCTACTTCTGGGTCGGTGAGTGCGTCCAGTCCCACATAGACCACAGCGTTAGACCTTATCGCTTGCGCCCACTCCAACACCGGACGCTGATCGTCGGTATTCGCCTTATCGGGTGCCAGGATAGAAGCAATGTTGCCGGTGGTTAGCTTTTCCAAGAAGGGCTTGATGGACACCGTGATTTTCAGAAAATACTCACGGTCATAACGAAAAGCAGACATTAGCCCTTCTAGCACCTGATCGAAAGTCGCATGAGTATTGAGATAGCGCACCATCGCCAGTGCTTCAGGGTCTTTACCCTGATCGATCCTTGGCAACGATTTTATGTTGATGCTGTCTTGCAGTTCCCCCAGCTCATCTTGCCAATCCTCCGGGCCATGCTCTGCCAGCCAATGGCGGCCATACAGAATCAACAGTGCATCAATATCGGTGATATAGCGACGAATTTTGAGGTAATCCGGTGTTTCTCCCATCGCCACTAACGCCACGGCAATAACATTGATAAATTGCCATGCAAACTCTTTAAACGCACTGGCGTCCCCTTCACCCGGCAACTGACTGGCGATTCGCGTCGCGACTTCTGTAATTCGTGAAAAAGAACCAATGGCATTGTAACGGGCGCTCAGCTCGGGATAGCCCAGATGAAAGATAATAAGCTGACGCCCTGCTTTCTGGGATTCAACATAGATACGCTTTAGATAATCGGCGTCTCCTTTCGGGTCTAACACAATGACACAGTTGTTGCCGCGTCGAATATCCTGGGTGGTCAGCACTTCGGCCAGCCGGGTTTTACCATGGCGCGTTCGGGCAATCACCACCATATGTCCGACCCTGTCATTGAGTGGCATGGTGGCATTGGTTTCCCCTCTGATCCCGACGCCGTGTATGACAGCATCGCCCCCGATAGCAGGCGGAGGACGAACGGGATTCAGAGGGGAATCTGTGGCGGTCCATCGCATGATCTTGCCTAGAACGGGAATATGCTCCCACTCGATCTCCTTGCGACGAACCCATTGTTTGATGGCGCTGGGCTGCAGATAACGTTCAGCGCGTTTATCGCGGGCAGCGTAGAGTCGTTCGGTGTGTGTCTGGTTCCAGCGAAAGCCTCGCCCTAAGAACAATACCGACTGACTTACCGGCACTTGAGAAGAAGACATGACATAGCGCGGGCTGCGCTTGAGATGGCGCTGATATTGAATCACTCGCCAGGCCTGGCGACCACGCCATACACCTACCCCACCCAAACACCCAGCACTGAATAGGGCGACCGATGGCGTCATCATCAAGGTGTGTGGCGCAGCTAACACAATGCCCGCACAACTCAGTGCCACTATCGCTGAAGACAATTCCACAGGGGGACGTAATAACACCTCGATTTCATACCGGTCGGTCACTGCTCCCAACCCTCCTTTGATAGCAAGATCGGGTAGTGACTCAGACCCAGCTTAGTGGCGAAACCTTCGGCTGAAGCGGGCACCAGACGAAGCCCTTTCGCGATAGCCAAAACCGCCTCGACTTCCTGGCGATCCTTCGCCTCAACCAACAGACCAACGGCTCCGATACGGATAAGCTGTTCGCGCTTTTCGACCAACCAGTCTCGCGACTTCTGATCCGCCCCCACCAAAAACAAGGGCCGCTGTAGATAACGCAATGCTTTTGGGGTGACCGTGACCTTACCCGGCTGCATTGAGGGTGTGGTGATCGGCAGCTTGAACGGCAATTGACGATTCGCGTCCTGAGCAGTGGGCTTTTCTTGTGGCGCTCGTTTCGGCAGATAGGGCTCAAGCGGTAAGGTATCGCCTGAGTCATAAATAACGGTTAGTGGTTCTCTGGCGTGAGCGCCTAAACAAAACAACAGGCAAAACAGTCCTAACAGCCCTCGCATTAGAACCACTCCCGCCAATACTGCCTTACTCGCTCTCGGTAACGCTGAGCGCTGTCGAGCGATTCGGCATCCTGGCCGGGGTCATGGTAGCGCCCTACCGCCTCCCACCAATCGTTAGTCTGCTCAAACTGCTCGTATAGAATCGTGGCTCCGGCGCTAAGGTTTTTAATCGGCACCAGCGATTCCTCAAAGGTGACAAACCGCTGCCCGTGCCAACGCCAGTTAACCTGCATTAACCCAATATCGACTGACTGCTGATTTCGGATAGCCTGGAAAACTCGATGAATTGCATCTTGCTGGGATGCGCAAAAGACGCTTTGGCCATCGATATTCAACGCCCAGGGCCACGGTACTCGCTCACCGCGATAATGCGTACCGCTTTCTGTCATCGCTATCGCATAGAGAATATCGACAGGGACTTGATGGCTCTTGGCAACTATCAAATAGGCCACTGGCACGTCTTCCAATGCAACCGCTGCCACTGACTGCATCAATGTCACCCCGGCAATCCATTTTTTCACTAAACAAGGTTTAACCAAACAAGACCTCATCAAATAAGGCTTCATATTCCCAAACCCTCCCTGTTCAACTGAAAGAAACGTCCATTGCGTTTTAAGAAGATCGGCATAGCATCTGCCGGTGAAACTGTGGATTGACTCTTCAATCGCTGTAGTAACCCCTCATCACGGTTCAATGTGAGATGCCGGTCATCGATCCAGGTCGTTTTTATCGCGTGGGCATTCGCCCAAGCTCTAACAGCCCCATCATCTTGAGCATCGCGGACGTACACATCGACACCGCTTTGCTGAGTACTCGACAATAAACTTATTAATCGGTTTATAACCGGCAAGCACTCACGGCAGCTTGTCGGTACAAAAAGAAGCAGACGGTCACCATCAACAAAGCGCTTTTGCGCTAATCGCTTCGCGTCCTTCATTGCAGACTTCTGTTGTTGGTGCGCAAAGTAAGGAGCCAACAAGCGGTGATCTAACATCGCAGTATTGGGAAACAGACGTTCGAAGGCAGCGCGGTAGGCTTGTTGAAATTGCAACGTACGCCCTGTTAAATCAAATTCCTGTTGCGCATACAGCTCAGCGTAACGCTGTTCTTCCTGCGGGGACTCTGCAAACATTCCAAGCGCTAATAATGGGTCAAGGCCAGGATTCCATTTTCCCAATGGACCACGCATTAAATCCAAATAACGTTGATACTCTTCTTCATCCAATCCCCATCGCTTTGCTAAAGTCCGTATTTCAATCGTTCGGCTGATCGGCGTTTCAGTGCCAGGGGTTTGTGATGTGTGCGTTACAGCCTCATGCGTATCCGCAATCGCTGCGCCGGAAATAGACGAAAGCAAAATCAACCCTATCGCTAAAGTATGCTGGTGATTCACGGTGTCACCTCACGCTGAATCCATAGACGCTTCTTCCATAGGCGATAGTGCTCGTCAACGAGCTGACTAGCTTCAAATTCGGTCGGCAAGGTTTCTGGATTAACAGGCGGGATTTTCAGCGTTTTTCCTGCCAATAGATGATTCATGTTGCCATTGGCAAACGCATGGGGATTTGCACGAAAGATGTTAACCAGCACTTGGTCTATTGTCATGCCAGAGAGATCGAGCTGACTGGCAATGTTGCTTAAACTATCTCCCCGCTGCACAGGCCCGTAGCCTTGACGATCTTGCTGCGCGACTGAAAATGCCCCCGGCTCTTTCGACGGCAATGAAGTTACTTCCTTCTGATCCAACCATTGTTGTTTGGCTATCTCCCTATCTTCAGCTACAGCAAATTGACCAAACCCTTCGCGCAACTGATAGCGCACTGAGCGCCTGACTGGATTGATTAGAGGCCGAAAACTTTTCCCGCCCAGGGTGGTCAAAGCATCCATTAACGTCATCGACTCCAATTTCCGATGCGGTTCGGGAAGTGTCAAGACCAACAGAAGGTACTGCTCATCGACTTCTGGCTGTTCATCTACCTCATGAGAGACGTCCAATTGAAACCCATAGGGTCTCAACAGGTAGTCCAGCGCCCCTCCTACTGTGGTAATTTGCTCAGGTACTTGTATATCGATGATGCTTTTCAGCAAGTCGGTTTGTGCATCCTCAGGACCCACCTGAACAGTGAGATAGCGACTCTCAAGAATACGACTATCCGCCGTGCCCGTAGTGTTTGCCTGCACCGTTAATGGAAGAGCGAATATCATCGTCAGTATCGCCACCCACCTGCCAATCACTGTCTCTCGCATGAATACCACCATTCATCCAATCATTAAAATCGGTCACCAGATTAGTGATGGCAGCTTGCTAGTGGCAGCGAAAAGCTTTCATGGACAAAAGAAAGAATAGGATTGATCGATTTTCAAGGAGTGAGGGAGAAGTAAAAATGATAAAGGCCTGACGGGAGTCAGACCTTTATCGTGGGTGCTACACAGCAGGTCAATTGGCAAAAGCCATTTGATCGCTAACTTCTAGTCGCATAGCCGGTGTTGGCTGCCAGTGCTTCAGTACTACGAGGGTTTCCCACCGTACACTTGAGACACCTATCATCGACGTTTCTGTCAACTGACCCTGCAGCTGTGTTAACAACGCGCGGGTACTGTAACTTTCTGAGATAGTGCCTTCGGCACTGATGCTCAGGGTATTTTCCTCAATGCCTATATCGATATAGCCTGCATCGACAAACTCTGTTTCTCGCAACTTGCTGAGAACGGATCGCACGACGGCTTTATCGGCATCTGCTTTGAGTTTCACTGCACCTCGCATTTCCAGGTACTCCATCATCTTTCTCCTCATCATTGAATGAACAAGAGAAAGATGTCCCTACGGGAAATCATTCTCCCGTAGGGGTGGTATAACTGGCTAACGTATCAGCGGTTGCTTGCAACGCTTTGGAGCCATACCGATTGATTGGCAGCGTAACTGCCGGGTGCTATTGAGACTGCAATAGCCACAGTGTGATTCGTCATGAGGCATCAGCGTCAAGGAGGAACGCAGGCGTTAGCCGAGTAGTCCTTGATGCGATTGATCATTCTCACCCTTTCAAAGGGGTTGCAGCGATGCAGCAACCCCTGCTACCGGCGAGGGCGGGAAGGCCTAGCGGCCAGGGTAGCGCCCGTTGAGCGTAATTCCCTAATCATTGCTTACCTTCCTAAATACACCGCCGTAATTTGCTCACGCTCATGACCGAGTTCCTGAGAAATCGCCCAGCGGGCTACCTGATCATTCGCGCGCTCCTCTTCAGTGAGTTCACTGCTAGATGGGCCACCACAGGCCGGTGCCTGTTTTCCGGTGAGTTCGTAATACCGCTCTTGCGCATAGCGGTGACGCAAACCATGCAACTTGGATAGCCCTGCCTTTTGCGTCTCTCGTTCATAGAGGCGCATTTGCTGAACATACATCAGGTGGGATGGAATCAATGAGCCTTTCCCGGCTATCAATCGCGCGCGCCGGAGAACATCTCGCTGCTCATCGGTACGTATAGGGATTTCCCGTGCCCGCCCTCCTTTACACCAGGTAGATTTCAGACGAATGTAGGTATTTCGGTCTGCGTAGTCCGGACTGAACTTGATCGCTTCTTCCCGCCTCAGGCCAAAGGCTTTTTGAAGTTCCAGACTGATTCTTAAATGCGGATCGCTGATTTTTTCAAGCAACTCCTGATCCAGGTCTCGCGCTTTCGACACGTTAGTAACAAAGACCCGAGAGTCAATGCCGTAATAGGCATTGTCCTTAGCCACGACATTTTGCTTACCGATCTTTTCAGCCCACCAACGCAATGCGGCGAGACGATTTTTGATCGTACCGGGAGTCAGCCCTTCTTCGAGATATTTGGCGACCAACGCATCGACATGCTTAGGCTTTAGAGATTTCGCCTCCATTCGCCGATAGCCCAATTCATTAAGATGATTCGCCATCGTTTGTAATAACTGGAAGCGTTCAGCTTGTGTCGAACGACTGCCGTCCTGGTTGCGTTGACATAAATCCTTTAATTGATAATTGACATCCTTCACAGACAACTCCTCGTCGAGAAATAAAGCGTGATTGCATTCTCTGTAAATTCGTCGTGCTGAGTCGTTAGTAAACCTTTCAAGGCCGCAGGAAATAATCTTCAAGGATTTACTAATGCATCTACCTGATGCCAGAAGCAGGCAGCCATGCGGAACAGGCATTGAATCTAGGAAATTCTGCCAAAGGTTAGTGGATCGTGCGTTACAGATAGTTTCGTTAGATTGTCTAATCGTTCCGGTCAGGTTTGTTGTCCGTTCCTTACCTGGGACGACTGTTCTGAACGGACAAGTTGCCCTATGGAACAGACGTGCGACCGTTCAGAACAGTCGTCTTCAAGCTGGAACAGTGCGGTGTTAAAGTTTTGGTCAGTGTTTATGACTGTCCAGCCACCACAGTGGATGGAGAAGCAATTTCAATAACGGATTGCTAACGTCACGGGACACCACTCCCACAAAACCTGAATAGCGGCATAACCAACAATGCCAATTCCCGGATGGGTACGACAGGGTTTCGTTTTCACGCTTTAGACAGTACTACTACTTTCATTTTTCTTTTGCCGGGTATTTCTCCTCTGTTAAGTGATAAGCCACTCATCGCGGTTGCGTGAGTCAGCTTGAAAAGCCCTTTCGAGCCGGTTTGCTATTGAGGATGCAATAGCCACATATGGAATCTGTATTATCAGTGAATTGAGCGATAAGCACCCTGATAATGCTTTCGTCATGTCAGGAATTTTTATTGAGTCCTGTTTTCATGGGGGCTAGCGATTCATCGCACCCCACGTCACTGCATTTATTTTGCAGTGACGTGGGGTACTAAATCCGATGAAAACTCTATCTCAACAGATAGCGCTCATGCTCGAAATATATTTCTTTATGGACTGAAACAAAAAGTGTGACTATCGACTAACCATACCGCTAATGTGCTCGTGACTCTTTCGGAAACCAAAACATGAACGACACCACAGCGGCTATTGATGACCGCGAACTCACTACCAAAGAGGCGGCCACCCTACTCGGCTTGTCGCCTAGCACACTGAGAAAATGGCGCTGTACTGGAGAGCGCCCAGAATTACCCTGGTGTAAGCGGTTTCGCAAAGTTTTCTATCTGGAATCTGAGGTCATTCTTTTCAAGGAAAAAAACACCACATCCAATTGCGAAGAAACTTATGTCTAGCCGTTATTTCAACAATTCTGAAGATACTCTGTTTTAAATCTGTTGGCGTTTTCCGGGCTTGGCCGGGTTCGCTAATCGCTCATTCCCCGTTGGGGAACTACCGCCCTCTCAATCCCTAACGCTTCAGCCCTCCGGGCTGTTAAATCATCTAACAGCATATTCTCCTACGCCGACATTCCTCTCAAGCATTAACTTATACCACCAAAATCACCTTACTAAGGGGCACTGCCCCTCGCGCATTGCAAGTGCAAGGCTTCGCGCTTCCTCACCCGTTCAGATTCCTTCGCGCTGCTCAGTCACTTAGCTGCGGCTTCCGGTGAGCCACTGGCAATTTGCTACCCCCACGCTTCGCCAGCGGGTCAGGAGCGCAGGCCGCAGACGCTGCGCTCAAATGAAATAGTTAAAGATCAATGGGAAGTGAATCTATGAATACTGCTGAGGATATGAAACGGGCATATGAACAAGCTCAGGTACAACTACAAAGCATCATCGATATGGTAGGAGCGTTGAATACCGAGGAAGAAGCCGAGCTTGAACAAGCTAAGCAGAGAATATATGAAGATCCACTTTCTATTCAGGTGAGATCCGACTGGTACAACGCGGGCAATAGTTCTGAAATCGAACCAGCTGAGTTTATGATTTTGCTTTGCACTGGGGGACCAGCCACCAGGATCATCGGGACATTAGGCCAATTCAATGAACCAGTAGATGCTACTCTACAATTTCAGGATTGGTTCATGCCATGGACAAATTATGCCTGTGATACTAATGAAGCAGTGGCACTCGTTAAGTACGCCCAGGAATTTTGGTTTGGTGACTAAGAATCAGTGTTACGGGTGACACCAGCAACCATCGCTCTCGCTATCAAAAAATCTAACATCTACCTTTTCTCCTAGCTCATCCGCTATAAGCTGCGCCACACGTGTACAGTAGCCCTGATCATTTCCAAATACTGAAAGTGCTACTTTTTCGATCCCTGATTTAGCGATTCTACGCAAAATATGGAGGTCATGTTCTCCAAAGCCCCAACCATATACGACTAGCTCAGAGGGTAAATTGGCCAATACTTCGCGATAAACGGTGTTGAGGTAATAGCTGCCCTGAATAGATTTTATTTTCTGCTGGCTGGTCCCTTCACTAACAAATAGCGGGACATAACTACCGGCCTCCCATTTATTTAAAATTTGGTCGAGCAGACTAATCCCTCCTGAGGTTATTTTCCTTTCATTTTCTATCTTGTCTCTGGCCAGCACCAAACTTCCATGGGGATAGAAAACTAAGGTGCAAGACTGTTCTCCACCAATAGGATCGCGAAAACGAGACCAATCATCGTCAAACTCTGACTGCAAGAAACAGTCTTTAAAAGCATGGCGATCCTGAATATCCAATCCATACATCATCGCCCAATAAACAATCAGGTCATAGTTCAATGGTATGACAGTGTTGAAACTTTTAAGAAAGTTATAGATATTCGGAATGCTTTCCGAGACATGCTCGTACTCAGAATGAATATCTCTTGTAAGTACCCCTTAAACTAATACCTGTCTCTTATACACATCTGACGCTGCCGACGATATGCAGTGTGTAGAT
>OJDA01000099.1_pt1 | contig 29563 bp, 21 predicted proteins | sample 1592551 | NCBI WGS metagenome assembly OJDA01 (sample SAMN05416810, study PRJEB24817) | seawater metagenome | isolation source: Sea water | place: Canada:Atlantic | collected 2013-07
CAGCGTCAGATGTGTATAAGAGACAGATTATATTGATGATGCAAGTCTGCGCCAATATGTTCAACGAGCACTGAACCGAGGCGAAGCCTGGCATTTCCTCAGGCGAGCTATTGCATCGGTCAATCGTGACCAGTTCCGTGGAAAAAACGAATCAGAAATAGTCGTCTGGAACGAGTGTGCCCGTTTGACGGCAAATGCTATTATCTACTTTAACTCGATGATCCTAAGTCATCTATTACTGCACTTTGAAGAAGTTGGTGACGAGGAAAAAGCAGCAATAACTCGACAAGTATCACCCGTTGCATGGCAGAACATTAATCTGAGCGGCACTTATCAGTTCGCTAGTAACCGCAAACTACCTGATTTACAGGAAATAACTAGGCCTATTGTTGAAAATGAAGTCTAAAATGAAAGGTAACCCAGCTCCACAAGCCATTAACTGCGAGGGTTGTGGCGATTTATGTTACTTTAGAGGGGAAAATCCCTAGAACCCCAAGATAGATTGAAATTATTTCGTCTGGATAAAACCCTTCCGTGCTGAGAAGGGTTTTGTTACATGGTCACGTTTACTCAGGGGTAGATTCGATGGTGACGCCGCCAAAGGTGCCAAGGATTTCAGAAGCCGACTTATCTGATCGTGTTTTGCGCTGTTCTGATGCGTCGAAGCTGCGAAGCATTTTGAGCTCAACATCCTTGTCTTGTAGCAGAATCAGGGGCATGGGCGCGGTAACGGTTTTGAGTACGCCTGCGGCCATGACGTTTGCTACCGGCTGCACTTTTACCTCCCTTCGCTCCCGGAGGTAAGGCTCTGGAGTGCTGACTATCCTCTGGATAAGTTGTTCAAGGGGAAGCTGATAGTCAGCACCAGAGCGTTCAAGCTCCTCTCTTATTCGTTGCAAGAGTTCTTCTTTCACAGGCTTCTTTAAAGAGTCCTTCCGTTGCCAGGTGAAGCGGATAGAGTCGATGTCGCCACTGGAATAGCATCGGATTTGCCTGTAAAGGTGAAGTGTCATTACTCCAGGGCAGTCTACTCGAAGTGCTTCAAACCGCTCTTGCCTGGAGGGGTATGTAGAGATAATGAACTCTTCTATACCGGCTTTGGCCGCATTGATACGATCAACTGTTGCAGCAATTTCAGCAGCCAGCCCGACTTTGGAAGGGGAGAACCATAGGACCCCCACTGTGCGCCTGGCGGACTTCTGCGAATAGTCTGGGTTGATGTGCAGATCTTTGTAGCTATGCGCTGCGAGTTCAAGAGCTTCGCGTCCTATTTGGGGTTCTGGGGATTTTCCCGCCATAGATTGCAATTCGCTCTGTAGGCCCTGTCATTCCTAGCCTGTAGAGGAGCATTACTTCTCAGAAAGCGGCACATATTCCTCGATAGATGCCATCAGATACTCAATATCCGGCGTTTCACTTGACTGACCGAACAAGTATTTTCCCTTCAGATTTATGCTTTGCCAGGCTACCGGTGAAGCTCGCTTGATGGCTTCCGCCAGCTTATCTTTCCCGTGATGTTCAAAGCTTTGCAGCAGGTTGCTCAGAACCTTAGAGTTGAAGTAGATGATGGCGTTGGCCATTAGTCTTGCGCATTCGTTCCACAGCTCTATCTCCTCATCGCTGTTGCCACGGAACCGATCGCCATTGACCTGACTGATCGCTCGGCGCAGCTGGTGGTAGGCTTCACCGCGGTTCAATGCCTTTTGCACGTGGCTGCGCAGTTCAGGGTCATCGATGTAACTCAGTAGATATCGTGCTTTTACGAGGCGATTGTATTCGGTAAACGCTTCAAGTAAGGGGTGGTTACTTTTATAAGCAGATAGCTTTCGCACCAGAGTAGCTTGATCCGTTTTGCGCTGCGCTAGGGATACCGAGATGCGTTGGATGGTATCCCAGTGATCCATGATGCGTTTGGTGTTGATTGGTTTTTTCAGACTCAGCTGGATGCGGTCGTCTTTGTCGGTAGTGACATTAAACATCTTCTCGATCACCGTACCCACCTTGGCGTAGCGAGGCGCAAACTGGTAGCCAAACAAGTCCAGCAGCGCAAAGTTAATGTGGTTAACCCCATGGGTATCGGTCGACACAACGTCCGGGATTATTTCCGTACTGTTGTTCATCAGCAGGTCAAAGAGGTAATGGCTTTCATGCTCGTTGGAGCCAATGATCCGGTTGTTAATCGCCATATGATGGGCATTGAGACTCACGTTCGAGAGCCCCTTGGCGGTACCGAAGTATTTAGAGGAGTACCGGGTGCGGAACGTTTCTCGCTTGGCTTCGAATTTCTGACCGTCGGCACTAACATGCACGATGCCTTCGTGGATGTAGTAGTGTTTAAAGATCGGTAATTTAGCCGTCGCGTTATTGATCCGGTCATTAGCGTTATTCAGGGTTTCCAGTCGCAGGTAATTGGCCTGGATGGTGCGAAGCTGCTCATAGCTGCGATCAGAGATCTCCGCAATGCCATATATGCCCTGGTTGGTGGCATTGGCAATCAGAATCGCCACCAAATCCATTTCGAACAGCCGACTTTTGGAGCTCATACCCAAGACATGTTCAAAGTTATCAATAAATCCGGTGTCCCTGTCGACAACCCATAGCACATCGGCGATGTCCACCGAACGCATCTGCCCAAAGAAAGGGTTATTGACCAGGTGTTTCTTGCTCGTTGTGGGTAGTCGCCAGTGTCGTTTACCGCCTTTGTGCTTCAGAATGATGTCTCGGTTGTCAGTTTCATCCAGATAGTGACCAACCTCGTGTAGACGCAGACTGAGTTCAGTGGTCATATTGGGTATGAGCGATGCCGGATCGGCCATCAACATCTCCTGCGCGGTGGACTCCAACAGGTGTTGCTTATCTTGTTTCCAGCGTTGGGTTTTAAGCAGATCCGCTTCCAAAGCACGGTATTTGATGACGTCTGGCATCAACAGCTGACCTTGCAATCGATCAGGAACCTGCAAATAGAGGTACCATTCATAGCGAGCTTGGTTGAGGCTGCCATCTTTATTCAGCAATAGTGGGCGTATATGTTTTTGTGGCAAGCGCTGATCCAGGCTGGCACCGCTGAGCTCCTGCTGAGCTAACAGATCCAACCGGGCTTGATCTAGCGCACTCGCCAGTCGTTGTGTTTGATCCGCACCTTCGATGCGTAAACAGCAGAACAATGATCGTAGCAAGCCAGTGCGAAGCGTGGACTCTGCGTCCAGGTGCTGCCAATAGGCCTCGTCAGCAGACTGTTTTTGGTTGCTCAAGTAGCGGCAGACAGAGGTGAGATCTTTGGCGTTCAGAACCTTGAACGCTTCCTCTTGAACTGACTGGAAGTGAGCATTTGGTGCAATCCCATCATCCAAAAACAGCTGCAGCACATCTGCGGCTTTACCAATATTGCGAGCGGCATTCTGCCAATCCTGATAGACCTGTTCTTTGGCCATCGCTTTGGCGCGGGCTTTGACTTGCCGCACATGATGGATAAAGCCATCGGCGATCCTTTCCAGGCACTGCTGATAACGGTTTTGCAGATAGCTAAGGAGGTACAACTGCTGATTGAGAGTGGCTTGCCGTTTGAGTTTGGCACCGTAGTAATCCACGCGTCCGGCGTAGTACTGTTGGTTCATCTGCGATAGCCCCAAATCCACCTGTATTTGAGCAACTTCGGCCATCCAGGGCTGGAGGTGGTGGTATACCTGCAGTTCTTTGTCCAGTTCGGTACCGGTAAAGTTGCGAGCGCTCTGGCGCAAGTGCTGTAAGGTGAAGGTATATGCACCGGACAACAGCTCCGCAAGCATCCTTTTCAAGGCTTGAGTACATGTGGCTTTAACTTGCTCATGTAGCCCTTTCTGGTATTGAACCAGCACTTGGCCGATGAGCTTCTGTAGCGTGCTGTAAGCGGGAATAGCGATCTTGTTATGGGCCAGGTATTCGATAGCGGCATCAAAAAGAGCGCGTGGTGCCGCCCAGCTATTTGCCTTTTCAAGTAGGTAGGTGACCAGTCCTGCCTGATGCTCACTGTCATTCCAATTAGAAACGCCAAGTAATAACAGTACACGCTCGTACAATCGGGATTTCTGGTCAGCTTTCAGGCTAAATCGACGGTACTTCAGGTCTTCAAAATAGAGCCCAGAAATGAATGATAGGTCGGCCTGCATGGATTTGAAGCTGGGATTTAGCAGGATGGGCTTAGATTTGAAATATCCCAGTAACGCGATGGCAACAACTCGATGCTTACGATCTCGGATCCGGTTAATTACCTCTAATTCTCGATCATTAAGAACAAAGAAAAACCGCTGGTCAGATCCGGAGAAAACAGGAGGCGAATACAATTCTTCAATTTCTGCCTCTGTCAGTATCGATAGTCGCTTACCTTTGCTCATTTCCTGACCTAAAAAGCCAAGAAGGATACCGTTAATCGAGGCAAATTAAAACTAATGAGCTTCTACAGGCCAGGAATGACGCGGCCTACAGAGCGAATTGCAATCTATGGCGGGAAAATCCCCAGAACCCCAATATGGGCCTACCGGAGTTGCTGTTTGTGAGTCAACTTGTTGCGCCTGATGAAATTCCCCGCTGGATACCCGGCCAGCTGACGCTTGACAGCGTGCCGGTCGGTTGGGATCAGGTGACGCTCAAGGGCTATCAGTACACGTCCCTTGACGTTGAAATTCCTTCCATGCGCGACTACATGCTCGTGCGTTACAAGTGCGATGACGCGGTCATGAGCCGGCGCGCAGGTGGCCCTTGGCGCAGCGAGCGGGTCGGGCGGGGCGTGTGTTCTCTGCTGACCCGCGGCGAGTCGTCGCAGTGGAAGTGGGACCGCCCGATCGACGTCACCCACCTCTACCTGGCTCATTCCGAGCTGTGCCGTGTCGCGGAGGACGTCTTCGAACGAACCATCAGCGATGTGGGCATGGAAGACTGCGTCCGTGCCGAGGACGGTGTCCTTCCCGGCCTCGTGTCCGCTTTCGAGTCCGAGCTGGAAAGCGGCGGGCTCGGCGGAGGTCTCTACCGGTCGGCCCTTTTGAACCAGCTTTGCGTTCATCTGCTTCGCCGCTATGCCAAGGCCGGCGTGCGCGAGGTGCCGCTGGCCGGTCGCATGGCCGAGTGGCAACGGCGGCGCATTGTCCAGTATGTCGAGGACAACCTGGATCGCAACCTCAAGCTCGACGAGATGGCCCGCGAGGCGGGCGTCAGTGTCTCCGGGCTGATCCGCAAGTTCCACGCAGAGTTCGGCTGCGCACCCCACGCCTACGTTTTGCGTCAGCGCCTGGAGCGTGCCCGGCGACTCCTCGGCCGTCCGGTGTCTGTGCCACTGAAGTGCATTGCCGTGGACTGCGGCTTCTCCGACCAGAGTCACCTGGTGCGGCACTTCAAGCGGGCGTTCAAGCAAACGCCCGTGGAGTACCGCAGCACGGTGAACGCGGTGGCACCACTCGAGCCCGACCACAGCATCGACTGTCCGGCCTGATGGGCGAGCAGGCAGTCGACGCCACGATGGTGGCGGGCGACGGTGGCCTGTGTTTCCTTGAGACTGCCAATCTTTGCGGATTGGCAGCCTTTGCGCCTCAATTAAGTTGCGAAATGAACTTGGTGGTCAGGTAGCCGTCGAAGGTTTCGCTGCCGCCCTCGCTGCCATAGCCACTTTCCTTGATGCCACCGAACGGTGTCTCGGCCAGCGCCAGCCCGATGTGGTTGATGGACACCATGCCCGCTTCCAGCCCGCGCGAGATCTGGTGCGCGTTTTTCAGCGATGTGGTGAAGGCATACGACGCCAGGCCGAAGGGCAGGCTGTTGGCGCGCGCGAGCACTTCTTCCACCGTCTTGAATCGCACCATGCCGGCCATCGGGCCGAAGGGCTCCTCGGTCATGAAGCGCGAGTCGTCGGGCAAGTCAGCCAGCACCGTGGGGGCGAAGAAGTTGCCGTCGCCTTGCAGCCGATGGCCGCCCGCCACGATCTTGGCGCCGCGCTGGCGGGCGTCTTCCACGAAGTCCTCCATGGCGGCAACGCGGCGCGGTTGCGCCAGCGGCCCCATGCGGTTGGTTTCAACCAGCCCGTCACCGACCGCCAGGGCCTGCGCCCGCTGCGCGAATCGTTCGACGAAACGATCGTACACACCGTCCTGCACATAAAAGCGCGTGGGGGAGATGCACACCTGGCCCGCGTTGCGGAATTTGAAGCCAGACAGCACGTCTGCTGCCCGGTCGATGTCCGCATCGTCACACACGATGACGGGCGCGTGGCCGCCCAACTCCATGGTGGTGCGCTTCATCATCTGCCCGGCGAGCGCCGCCAACTGCTGACCGACGGGCGTGGAGCCGGTGAAGGAAATCTTGCGCACGATGGGCGAGCGAATCAGGTAGTCCGAGATCATCCCGGAGTCACCGGACACCACGTTCAGCACGCCCGGGGGCAAGCCGGCGTCGTGAAACAGTTGGGCGATCGCCTGCACCGAGGCCGGTGTGTCGCTGGAGCCCTTGAGGATAACCGTACACCCGGCGCCAATGGCCGCGACCACCTTGCGAAAGGCCTGGCTGAAGGGGAAGTTCCAGGGTGAGAACGCCACGCACACGCCAATGGGTTCACGCAGCACGGTCTGCTGGACGCTGGCATCGCGCGGTGGAATAAGGCGACCGTAGATGCGCCGGCATTCCTCCGCATGCCACTCGGCGTGCTCGGCGCAGACCGCCACTTCGCCCACGCCTTCGGCCAGGGGCTTGCCTTGCTCCAGGGTGAGATTGCGGCCGATCTGCGGCGCACGTTCGCGGATCAATGCTGCGACGGCTTTCAGCACTTGCGCGCGCTGCATCGCCGTGCTGTTGCGCCACGACGCGAACGCGCGCTGGGCCGCTGCCAGTGCCATGTCAAGGTCGGCCTGGGTGGCATGCGGCAACTGGCCGATCACCTGGTTGTTGGCGGGGTTCAGGACATCCTGCTCGCGGCGGCCTTCGCCGCGCAGCATTTGTCCGTCGATGTAGAGGCTGAGTTGGGGGTACATGGTGGGGTGTCCTTTCAGAAGCTCATGGGATCAGGACTGCGCGCCCGATCACCTTGCCGTGGTGCAGGTCGTTGATGGCCTGGTTCACCTGGGCCATGGGGCGGCGCGACACCGGAATCGACTTCATGCCGGTGCGCTTGACCAGCTCCACCAGCTCTCGCAGTTCGGCCAGGGTGCCGACGTAGCTGCCCTCGATGCACAGCGGGCGCAGCGGGATGGTCGCCAGGGAGATGGTCAGGTCGCCGCCCATCAGCCCGCAGATGACGATGTGGCCGCCGCGCCGGGCGCTCTGCATGGCCAGCGACACGGTTGCAGACGAGCCCACCAGGTCCAGAATCTGGCCGGCACCGCCTTCAGTCGCCGCGATGATCTGGCTGGTCGCATCGGCTGCCTTACCGTCAATCACCGCCAGCGCGCCGGCTGCCAGCGCGGCTTCGCGCTTGGCAGGGTCGATGTCCACCACGATCGCGCCTTTGCCGCCAAGGGCCTTCAGCACCTCGATGGCCATCAGGCCCAGGCCTCCGGCACCAATCATCACGACGGGTTCGCGGTGGATGCCTTCGCCCAGTTTCTTGATGGCGCTGTAGGTGGTCACGCCCGCGCAGGCCAGGGGCGCTGCCTCGGCGTCGTCCAGGCCGTCGATGTTGACCAGGTAGCGTGGGTGGGGAACGATCACGTAATCCGCAAAGCCGCCGGGCTTGACCACGCCAAGGGCGCGGCCCTTCAGGCAAAGGTTCTCATCGCCGCGCAGGCAGGTGGGGCATTCACCGCAGCCAATCCAGGGGTGGATCACGAAGCGGGAGCCGGTCGGGACTTCGCCTGCGTCCGGCCCGGCCGCCACCACCTCGCCACAGATTTCGTGGCTGAGGATGATGGGTGGCTTGATGCCACGGTCTGCCAGGTTCATGCGCTTGCCGCCGCCCAGGTCGTAAAAGCCTTCCCAGATGTGCAGATCCGTGTGGCAAAGGCCCGCAGCCTTCACCCGCACGAGCACTTCGGTTCCCTCGGGCTGCGGTGTCTCCCGCTCGACAAGTTCAAGCGGCTTTGAATGGTGCATCACGCAATAACAGCGCATGGTGTGTCTTTCCTTGAGTATTTGGATTTCAAAAATGTCAGGCTCGAATCGAAACGGCCATTGCCTGATGACAGCCTGCCATAACTGCGCGATCCAGTTTCAGGCGGCCGCCGGGCACCTACGGCCGCCTGCGTGATCAATAGAGCTTCAGCAGGCGCAGATTGATCTGGTTGTTGGCCTTGAAGCCTTCGCGCACATGGATGTCGCGGCCATAGGTCGCGATCAACTGCAGGTCGGGCTGGGCGAACCAGGCCGTGCCCACGTTGAACTTGGTGGTGGACTGGCGGTTGTTCTGCTCTACGCCGCCCACCTTGGTCTCGCCGCCGAAGGTGTGGAACAGGGCTGCGCGCAGATCTACCGTGGGACTGAGCTGGTAGCGCAGATGGGTCTGCAGCTGGTATAGCGGCTTTTGCTTCATGGTTGTACGGCCGCCCGCGCCGTCGTTGTAGTCGTCGTTCTTGCCAAACAGCGTGACGTCACCGGCGTAGTCCCAGTGGATGCCGGGCGCCAGCTGCACGATGCCGCCGGCCTGCAGCGCAAACTTGTAGCGGTTTTCGCCCAGGCCCAACGACTGGTTGCGGTCGTACGAGCCGGTCGGCAGGTACAGGTAGGGCGTGATGGCAAAGTGGTTCTTGTCGCCGGGTTTGGTGAACCAGATGGCAGACGCGAGGATCAGGTCGCCCACGCTGCTCTTCGAGCCCAGGCCCGCGATGTCGTCCTTGGCGCTGAGGCGGCCAAAGGGCAGCAGAAACTGCGGATCGATGATGAGACCGCCCACTTCCATGAAGCGCACAGCGCGCAAGATGCCCACGGTGGAGTCGAGCTGTGGGTTGATCGGCTGTCGGTTGCCCTGGCTGTACAGCTTGTCGCGCGTGGTGTGCTGGCCATAGACCACCAGCGCGGTGGTGCCGGCCGGCAGCGGTGTGTAGTCACCGGCGTCAAGTTCGATGGCGCTGGCCGTGCCGGCCTGCGCGAGGGCAGCCAGTGCGGTGGCCAGGGGTGCCAGTCGCTTGAAAAATTGCTTCATTGGTTTGTCTCCTGATGGGGGTCTTGTGCTTGCAGCGACGCCCCGGACTACCCGCTCGCGGCTTGAGTCCGGCGCGTTGCGGTTGACGATCAATTGGCCGTGTAGCCGCCGTCAACGACCAGTTCTGCGCCATGCACGAACGATGATTCGTCCGAGGCCAGGAACAGCACGGCCTGTGACACCTCGATCGGTTGCGCGGGGCGCTTGAGCAGCGTGGGGCCGAGCAGTGCCGGGCGGATGACCGGGTCGTCCAGCATGGCCTTGGTCATCTGGGTCTCAATCACGCCGGGGTGCACCGAGTTGACGCGGATATTGAACGGTGCCAGATCCACGGCGCAAGACTTGGTGAACAGGCGGACCGCGCCCTTGGAGGCTTCATAGGCGCTGGCACCGGGGGCACCGACCAGGCCGTAAATCGACGACACGTTGACGATGGTGCCGCCGCCGGCCTTTTGCATCAGCGGCACCGCCGCACGGGTGCCGATGAACAGGCCGCGCACGTTCACATCGAAGACGCGATCCCACTCGTCGTTGGTCGTGTCTTGCATGGGCTTGAGGATCAGAATGCCGGCGTTGTTCACCAGCACATCCAGACGGCCTGCACGCTCTGTGATTTGCGCCAGCGCGGCGTTCCATTGGGCTTCTTGTGTCACATCCAGCTGCAAAAAGTCGGCCTTGCCACCGTTTTTGCGGATGCTGTCCACGGTGGCTTGCCCTTCGGCTGCGTTCACGTCGGCCACGAACACCCAGGCCCCCTGGGCTGCCAGCAGCTCGCTGTGCGAGCGGCCCATGCCCATGGCACCACCGGTTACCAAAATCACTTTGTTTTCTACGCGTTTCATGTTGTCTCCTTGGTTGATGTTTTAAAAATGCGCGCTTACTGGAATACGAAACCCTCGTAACCCTTGTTTTGCACCGCCGACAGCTCTTGCCGGTAAGCACCCAGGCCCGCCAGGTAGAAGTATACGGTGTTGGTTTTGCCGGGGATGTTTGCGCCAAAAATCCAGGAGTCGGCCTTGGGGAACAGCGTCATGTTGGCGATGTCCTGGCAGGTCTTGGTCCAGCCGGCTTCGGCGGCGGTGGTGGCCTCCACGGTTTTCAGGTCCTTGGCGTTCACATCCTTGATCAGCGCGGCAATCCACTCGACCTGGCTCTCGATGGACGGTGGCAGGTTGGTGAAGGGGCCGTTGGGGCCCAGCACCATGAACATGTTGGGGAAGTTGGCATTGGCCACGCCCATGTAGCTGCTAGGGCCTGATTTCCACTGCTCTTGAATCGTCAGGCCATTGCGGCCACGGATGTCGATCTTGGTGTAGTTGCCATCCACCGCGTCAAAGCCAGTGGCAAAAATCAGCATGTCCAGTTCGTGCTCCACGCCATCGGTGGTTTTGACGCCCTTGGGGGTGATTTCGACAATCGGGTTGGCCTTGACATCCACCAGATCGACATTGGGCCGGTTGTAGGTGGCGTAGTAGCCGCTGTCGCACAGCGGGCGCTTGGCGTACAGGTCTTGCGGCATGAGCTTGCGTGCCGTCTCGGGGTCCTTGACGATTTCGGCAATCTTGCTGCGGATGAAGTCTTGCGCCGCCTTGTTGGCGCGCTCATCGGTGGCGATGTCGCAGAAGGTCTCGAACATGAAGCGGAAACCACCGCCGTTGTCCCAGGCTTTCTGGAACACAGCTTGGCGCTCTTCTTCCGACACGCTCATGGCCGAGACGGTGCTTTCCTTGAAGCCAAAGGCCACCACCGAGCCCATGACCTGGTCCCAGATCTCGTCGTAGTTCTTCTTCACTTCGGCCACGTACTCGGGCGTGACCGGGCCATTGCCCACCGGCACGCTGTACTGCGGCGAGCGCTGGAATACCGTCAGGTGCTCGACCTTGGGCGCAATCGCGGTAATGACCTGGGTGCCGGTGGAGCCCGTGCCAATCACGCCCACGCGCTTGCCGGCGTATTGCACATCATCGGGCCAGTTGCCGGTGTGCAGCCACTCGCCCTGGAAGGTGTCGAGCCCCTTGATCTTGGGGACGTTTGTGGCCGAGAGCAGGCCCAGCGCGGTCACCAGGAATTTGGCGGTGTAGGCCTCGCCGGTGTCGGTTTTCACTTCCCACAGGTTGGTGGCTTCGTTGAAGTGGGCGGCGGTGATGCCGGTGTTGAGCTGGATGTCGGGGCGCAGGTTGTGGCGGTCGGCCACATGCTCCAGGTACGACAGAATTTGCGGCTGCGTCACATAGCGCGTGGTGATGTGCATCTCTTGCAGCAGCTCTTTGTCCCAGGAGTAGCAATAGACAAAGCTCTCGGTGTCGGAGAGCGCGCCGGGGTAACGGTTCCAGTACCAGGTGCCGCCCACGCCGCCGGCCTTGTCAAAGACGCGCACTTTCAGGCCCTGCTCGTCGCGCAGCTTTTTCAGCATGTACATGCCGCCAAAGCCGGCACCGATGACGATGGCGTCCAGATGTTGGGTTTTTTTCATGGTTGATCTCTCTGTGTGTTGCGGCCACAGCTGCGCCCAGCGGCGACGTAGTGGCCCGCGTTGTTGCAATGAAATGAAGAAAACTTCCCCAAGGCCCTCTGGCCCAGGGGTGCCTGGCTAACCGGCGCTCAGGCGCGCTTGAACCACTGGGCAATGCGCCGCAGCTCGTCGTCGGCCTCGGGGGCTCGGCCCGCCAGGAACGGGAAGACGTGCTGCATGCCGTCAACCACCGACAGCGTGACGTTCACGCCGGCAGCCTTGGCGATGCGCGCCAGATCCTGCGCGTTGTCTAGCAGGGTTTCGGCACTGCCGGCGTTGATGTACAGGCGCGGAAAGCCGGTGTAGTCGGCCTTCAGCGGATTGGCCAGCGGGTCGGTGCGCGAACCTGTCTCGCCAAGGAACATACCCGACATACCCTGGAGAATAGCTTTACTCACCAACGCGTCAGTTGCATGGTTGGTCTCCAGAGTTAGGCCAATATGTTCCATGTCGAGCCACGGAGAAAAAACGATGACTGAGCTCGGCAACGCCATGCCGTCGTCGCGCAATTTGAGCACTGTTGCGATTGCGAGGTTGCCGCCAGCCGAGTCACCGCTAATCGTAATATTTTGCGATTTGAAGCCACGCTCAAGAAGCTCGCGGTAGACCGCTGTCGCATCCTCAATTTGTGCGGGAAAGGGATACTCGGGGGCGCGGCGGTAGTCGATGGCAACCGCTGTGACACCCAAATTTTTGGCAAGATGTCCTACAAACTTGCGATGGCTAGCGGCTGACCCAACAGCGAACCCCCCCCCATGGGTGTACAGAATCACCTTTGAAGAGTCGGCGTCCTCCGGCAGCGCCCAGATGGACTCGACTCCAGCAACAACGTCTGATTTGTAGGTCACACCCTCGGGTTCCAGCGTAGGCTGGTGCCATTCGTCAAACAGGCTGCGTAAGTCAGCAATTGTCAGATCGGGATTGGCCGCCATGCGGTCGGTCCAGGACTGGTAGAGAGCGCGCAGAAAATCTGCTTCGGATGAAGCGTTCATGCTAGTTACCTCTATTATTCTTGTGAGTACTGAACAGCTAGCACGTATAATGATGATTGAAATGATTGGGGGTATTGAACGTTTTTTACATTTTTTGGGATAGAATTGCTAATCACGGAACCATCTCAAGGGCACCTCTAAAAGCGCACATCCGGGCCGAGCCAGACTGCTAAAAGTGCAGCTACTTGCATTCGGGCGCCGGGTCAGGCACTCGCAGAGCGTCGAGGATGGCCGGTTGCCGTGCGCAATCAGCGGCGTGACTCAGGCCATTTCCAGCAGACCCGATATCCGCTTGAGGTTGTAGACCGTCAATTTAACTATCAGGCCAAAATCCGCGTGGGTCTGGGGCCAGGAGCCCTACGCGTGGCTGCGCCACGTCCTCGAACGCCTGCCGCAGGCGCGCAGCGTAGAGGACTACGAAGCGCTGCTGCCATGGGGCTACAAACCAGCGGCGACAATGTAACGCACCAGCCCCATCGTCGGCAGATGGGGTTTATGGAGGGCGTTTTCTATGTTATGTCTGCACAATTAGGATTGGCTTGAAGAGGAATCCTGTGATGCGCAATAAGTGAGAGCCAAAAAGTTTTCGCGCACTCTCGGAGCTGGGAGAGATCCATGGGGGTCCCGCCACACAAGGGCTCAGCGTGCGTGACAATCCGTTCTAAATACGCGAAAACTTTTCTTCCGGAGCCTGGCAACCGAAATGTCTGGATCATGATCGCGCGCTCGTACATATATAACTTCTTAAAACTCAACACCCCATATCCATGGGTGTTATTTTTTACATCCATGTATTGCAGTCGAACGACTATATTCAGTTGGCGTCATGTTGAGAAATTTTCGGAAGAGGCGCGTCATGTGGCTCTGATCGGAGAATCCGCTACAGGCAGCGACAACCTTCAACGGCATGTCCTGGCGCGCAATTAACTGCTTTGCATGCTCAATCCGTTGCCGCATCACATAGACATGCGGAGAGCAGTTAAAATCATTTTGGAATTTCCGAATAAGACTGAATACGGTTAGATTTGTCAGTCCAGCCATATCCTCAAGCGAAATATTCTGCTCGATATTCTCCTTAATATATTGAACAAGGAGCCCGCACTGTGCCGACGAGAGCTTCCCATAGGCGCAATGTTCTCGAAAAACGATGTTCGCGTAGCGGCGCAACACATGAATACACAATTGGTTTTTCAGCGACTCCACGTAAAGACTTCCACCAATCCCGCCCTCTTTCAATTCACTTTCAAGCATCGCCACCAAGGTTGGCAGGGTCGGATCTTTGGCGCTGACCAGATCGTACATTTCGACGTCCTTGATGTCGCGCTCGAACACCTCGCCTGCGACACGCGCGACGGCGGCTTGTGATAGGTACAGGTGGGAAACATCGATCGGTTTGTTCCAGCGCCATTGTGATTGCTCGCCGCGGGTGAGAATCGACATGACGCCGGGCTCTACTGTTTCGGAATGCCACGACCCACTGCTACGCCGACTCATCTCGGCCATGCCGCGCTTATAGATGACGATCATGAAATCACGCATCTCTGGTATCGCTACGTCCAGATCGGCGTAGCGATAGCCCTTAAGCGTCATGCCTTCCCAAGATAGGGGAGCGCTGTCTAAGGTGAGTTCACCCGGAATCCACTTTGGTACTTGTTCTGGCGAGATAAGTTTTTTCATCTTACTTTCTGCCTCTTATGTCTCCATGTGGACTGGAACCAATGCTCTCTCGCATTGTTTTTCCATTCCATCAAAGACTTTCTTATATTTTTGTTTTTCAGCATTTTGCATGAGCCAAAAAATGACTTTTCTATTCGACAACCCTGCATTTCAAATGAATTAGCAATCAATCCAGCATGTCAGCCAAATCAATATCACAACCACTATGAAAAGTCAAGACTAGGGGTGCTTTCCGACTTTCCGCAACCTTTGAGCAGCGCAAGCCCGTGTGCAGTACGGGCTTTGGCGATCCTGCAGGACTGAAATATCGGGTTACTTCTCCTCAGACACTTAGGACTTTCGAGAAGCCTCACTTCGCTCGAATCTTGATCAACCCTCACGACAATGGCAATCGTGGATATGAACATGCGTTCTTCAAGCCATACCAGGCTGACTTCACTCAGAAAAACACCCCGCAGGCCTGCGCCCATCGGGGTGTTTCCGCTCGGTGGACGACGCCGTGTCGCTTACTGCTTCTGCAGGTCGAACTGCTTGTCCTTGATGCGATCAGCAGGGCAAGGAAGCAGAAGATGAAGACAATGACCCAAGTATTTCTCCTGGGGCGTCCACGCCTGTTTGAATGTCTGTCGTGGTGCTCATAACGAACGAAGCCTTTTGTTGTTCTGGGAAAACGGGAAAAGTACCTCCTCCCCGCGCTGCTGGACCCACTCGGACGCGCGTCAGGATGCCTATGCCAACGAGCGAGTGCCGAAGGCACGGACGCACGGGTAGGGCTAGCGCTGAGCTTCGCGGATCATGTTGCGGGCGATAATCACCTGCTGGATCTGGGTCGTACCCTCGTACAGGCGGAACAGGCGCACGTCGCGGTAGAAGCGCTCGATGGCGTATTCGCTGATGTAGCCTGCGCCGCCATGAATCTGGACTCCACGATCGGCTACGCGGCCGCACATCTCGGTGGCGAACATCTTGGCGCAGGAGGCTTCGGTACTGACGTTCAGGCCCTCGTCGCGCTTGCGTGCAGCGTCCAGCACCATGCAGCGGGCGGCGTAGATCTCCGCCTTGCTGTCGGCCAACATGCCTTGGATCAGTTGGAACTCGGCGATGGGTTGGCCGAACTGCTTGCGCTCGATGGCGTACTGCAGCGTGTCTGCGAGCATGCGCTCGGCAGCGCCGACGGACAGCGCGGCGATGTGCAGGCGGCCCTTGTCCAGCACCTTCATGGCGGTCTTGAATCCCACTCCTTCCTTGCCGCCAATCAGGTTGGCGGCCGGAACGCGCACGTTCTCGAAGATCACGTCGGCGGTGTGGGCACCCTTCTGGCCCATCTTGTGGTCGCGCTTGCCGATGGTGATACCCAGCGTGCCGGCTTCGACTATGAACGAGCTAATGCTACCAGCGCCCTTGATCTCCGGATTGGTGCGGGCCATCACAGTGAAAATGCCGGCGTGCGGCGCGTTGGTGATGAAGCGCTTAGTGCCGTTGATGACATAGAAGTCACCGTCGCGCACTGCAGTGGTCTTCAGTGAGGCTGCGTCGGAACCCGAATCAGGCTCGGTCAGGCAGAAGGAGCTGAGGTACTCGCCGGCCGCCAGCTTCGGCAGGTAGCGGTCCTTCTGCTCAGGGGTGCCGTCGAGCAGGATACCGATGGAGCCGATGCCATTGTTGGTGCCGATGTAGGAGCGGAATGCGGGGGAGGTGCGGCCGAGTTCGAAGGCGATGTTCACCTCTTCTTCCATGGTGACGCCCAGGCCGCCGAACTCTTCCGGGATGGTCAGACCGAACAGGCCCATCTCACGCATCTGCTCGATGATGTCCTGTGGGATGGCGTCGGTCTCAGCAACTTCGTTTTCGCGAGGGATCAACGCTTCGTCGACGAACTGATGGATCGAATCCAACAGAAGCTGCAGGGTTTCTGGGTCACGGATCATGTGCTCTCCTAAAGGGCCCACAGGTGGGCCCGGCTGGCGAGGCACTGTCACCCGAGGATCAACGAGCGCCAGCGCCTATGTTGTTAACCATGTTGATCAGGCGGGGCCCGATGTCGTCCTCGAGCCTCTCCCGTGTCAGTTGGAAGCTCGGTCCTCCGCAGTTGAAGGCCAGCAGCCCGTACTGCGGATGTAGCAAGGGCACGGCGACGGAATTGACGTCGCGATGCCATTCGCCGATAGACAGGCAGTAGCCGTAGTCGGCGTAGTCCCTGAAGGCGCGGTCCAGCCCCTTGCGGATGGACGGCCATTGCTCCAGATCGCGCTGGCGGATGTGATCGAGCAGAAACTCCCGTTCGTTCTCCGGCATCGCCGCCAGGCACGCCCGCCCAACCGAACTCTGGGCCAGCGGCAGGTAGCTGCCGATCTGTCGGCGCATGGTCATGTTCCCCTCGCCTTGCACCACATCCACATAAACCATCTGCAGTCGATCACGGGCAGCCATGGCAACCGCAGCCTGAGCGTGATTCGCCAGTTCCTCCATCAGTGGGTGTGCTACGGAGCGAATCGACAAATTCGAGAGCATCGAATAGCCGAAGCCCAGCACTCCCACATCCAACTGGTACTTTCCCGAATGAATTTCGCGCTTCAGGCAGCCCAGCCGCATCAAGGTGTTGGTAAGCCTTGTCACCGTCGGCTTAGGCAGGCCGGTCTTTCTGGCCAGGTCCTGATTGCCGAGCACGTTTTCACGCGGACTGAAGCAGCGCAGCAACTCCAGCCCCCGCGCCAGCGCGGTAACGAACTGGCCACTATTTTCCTCTTCTCTCAGGGCTGACACCGGATCGAGAAGCCCCTTCTCAAGCAGCTCCAGTTCAGTCTCGTGATCAGTCGATACGGATGCCTGCGAATCCGTCCTGTTGTGGCGCATGGTAGAACCCTCAACTTCAAAAAATCAAGAAAATAAAATCCAGTTTCGCACAGCGAAATTATAGTGAACATCCATACAAAGGGCAAACGGAGAACACCCGGTTTGAATTGCCTGATTTTACTGGACCTTAAGAGGTTTTTGATCAAGGGCGTTTACATCGGCACCAACCTGTCACTATAATTTACTCATATTCGAAATATGATTTCGTACAGCGAAACAAAAAGGCGAGACTTTAGGCGTCATGAATTCAGAGCAAGCGAAACAGGTGCTAGTGACTTTCCAGGAAACCGGTGTGGCCGTTGTACGGATCAGTCGCCCCGAGGCGAAGAACGCCCTCAACAGTCATGTGCGCCAGCAACTGGCTGAACATTTCCGGGCTCTGGCCATCGAGCCGCAGGTACGCGCGATCGTCCTCACCGGTGGCGAAGAGTGCTTCGTCGCTGGCGCAGATGTCCGCGAGTTCGCCCAGGCCAGCCCGATCGAAATGTATCGCCGGCACGCCGAGTACCTGTGGGAGGCCATCAGCCGCTGCCCGAAACCGGTGATCGCCGCAGTGAACGGCTTCGCCCTGGGCGGCGGCTGCGAGCTGGCCATGCACTGCGACATCATCGTTGCCGGTGAGTCGGCGCGCTTCGGCCAGCCGGAAGTGAAGCTCGGGCTTATGCCCGGCGCTGGCGGCACCCAGCGCCTGATCCGCGCGGTGGGCAAGTTCCAGGCCATGCGCATCGCTCTGACCGGCTGCCTGGTCAAGGCGCCGGAGGCGCTGGCCATGGGCATGGTCAGCGAAGTGGTGGGCGATGAGCGCACCCTGCCGCGTGCCCTGGAGCTGGCCGCTGAGATCGCCGCGCTGCCGGCGCTGGCGGTGGCGCAGATCAAGGAGGTGATGTTGGCCGGTGCTGATCTGCCGCTGGACAGTGCTCTGGCACTTGAGCGCAAAGCCTTCCAGTTGCTGTTCGACTCCCGTGACCAGAAGGAGGGTGCCGCAGCCTTCCTTGAAAAGCGCAAAGCCAACTTCCAGGGGGAGTGAGACATGACTCGTATGATCGATCGCATGGCCATCGTGGGTACCGGTGTGATGGGCAGCGGCATCGCCCAGATCGCCGCGCAGGCCGGCATCCAGGTGAAACTCTTCGATGCCCGCGACGGCGCGGCGCAGGTCGCCCGTGACAACCTGGAGCGCACCCTCGGCAAGCTGGCAGACAAGGGCAAGATCAGCGGCGCCGACCTCGAGGCCACACTGGGGCGCCTGCAGGTGGCCGGCACCTTGGAAGAACTGGCTGATGCACAACTGGTAGTTGAGGCCATCGTCGAGCGCCTGGATGCCAAGCAGGCGTTGCTCGGCGAGTTGGAAGCCGTGATCACCCCCGACTGCATCCTGGCGACCAACACTTCGTCGCTCTCGGTCACCAGCATCGCCCGTGGCTGCCGACACCCCGAGCGGGTGGCCGGCTTCCACTTTTTCAACCCGGTACCACTGATGAAGGTGGTCGAAGTGATCGACGGCCTGGCCACCGACGCGCAGGTGGGCGACTGCCTGCAGGCGCTGGCGGCGCGCATGGGCCATCGCGGCATTCGCGCCAAGGACACCCCGGGATTCATCATCAACCACGCCGGCCGCGCCTACAGCACCGAGGCGCTGCAGATTCTCCGGGAAGGCGTTGCCGAACCGGCAGATGTCGACCGCATCCTGCGCGAGGGGCTGGGCTTTCGCATGGGCCCGCTGGAGCTGTTCGACCTGACCGCGCTGGACGTGTCGCATCCGGTGATCGAGTCGATCTACAACCAGTTCTACCAGGAGCCGCGCTACCGTCCCTCGCCGCTGACCCGGCTGATGCTCGAGGCCGGTTATGTGGGGCGTAAGGTGGGCCGTGGCTTCTACCGCTACCAGGACGGGCAAATTATCGACCCGCCAGTACCGCAGGCGGTGCCGACAGTGGAGGCGTTGCCGCCGGTGTGGATTGGTGCCGAGAACGACACAGACCGCGAACGCCTGACCGGTTTGCTGGAGCAGCTCGGCGCTCGCATTGAGCAGGGCACCATGCCGTCGAGCGAGGCACTATGCCTGCTGGCGCCCTACGGCATCGACGTGACCAGCGCCTGCTCCCGCTTCGCCACCGATCCGGCACGGACGCTGTGCATCGACCTGCTACTCGACCCGATGCGCCACCGCTGCCTGATGCAGTCCCCTGCAACCCGTCCGGCGATGCGCGATGCGGCCCATGCGCTGCTGGCCGGCGACGGGGTCGGGGTTACCGTGATCAACGACAGCGTCGGCTTCATCGCCCAGCGCATGCTAGCGATGATTGTCAACCTAGCTGGTGACATCGTGCAGCAGCGCATCGCCAGCGTTGACGATCTCGACGAAGGCGTGCGCCGTGGCTTGGGTTATCCGCAGGGACCGCTGGCATGGGGTGACAGCGTTGGCGCCGCGCGCTTGCTGCTGATTCTTGAACGCATGACCGCGCTAACCGGCGACGCCCGCTACCGCCCGGGCCCCTGGTTGCGCCGCCGGGCCGCCCTCGGCCTGTCGCTGCGCCATGCCGAACCGGCGCTGGGTTGAGTCTTCACTTTCACTTCAATAAGGAGCCTTCGATGCTCAATGCTTTCCTGTACGCCGGCCTGCGCACGCCCTTCGGACGACATGGCGGCGCCCTGGCGCCGGTGCGTCCGGACGACCTGGCCGCGCATGTGATCCGCAAACTGCTGGACCGCCACGGCGTGCCGGGCGATGCCATCGAGGACGTGATCCTCGGCAACACCAACCAGGCAGGCGAGGACAGTCGCAACGTGGCGCGCCATGCTTCATTGCTCGCGGGCCTGCCGGTCACGGTGCCGGGACAGACGATCAACCGCCTGTGCGCCAGCGGGCTGGCGGCGGTCATCGACGCGGCGCGGGCGGTGACCTGCGGCGAGGGCGAGCTGTTCGTGGCCGGCGGCGTGGAAAGCATGTCGCGCGCGCCCTTCGTGATGGCCAAGGCCGAAGCCGCCTACAGCCGCGACCTGACGGTCTACGACAGCACCATCGGCGCACGATTCCCGAATCCGAAGATCGTCGCCGCCTTCGGCAACGACAGCATGCCGCAGACCGGCGACAACGTGGCCCGCGAATACGGCATCAACCGCGAGCAGGCCGACCGCTTCGCCGCCACTTCCCAGGCGCGTTACGAGGCGGCCCGCCAAGCCGGCTTCTTCAACGACGAGATCGTCCCGGTGAGCGTTTCCACCGGACGCAAGACCCCGCCGAACGTTGTCGAGCAGGACGAACATCCGCGACCGGAGTCCGACGAGGCGGCCCTGGCACGCCTGAAGCCGCTGTCCGAGGGCGGCGTGGTCACTGCCGGCAACGCCTCGGGCGTGAACGACGGCGCTGCCGCTCTGCTGATCGGGTCCGCAGCAGCGGGTGAGCGTTATGGCCTTGTGCCTATGGCGCGCGTGCTGTCGGCCGCAGCGGTGGGTGTGGAGCCGCGCATCATGGGCGTCGGTCCGGTGGAGGCAATCAACAAGGCCTTGGCCCGGGCCGGGCTCGGCCTGGCGGATATGGACATCATCGAGATCAACGAGGCCTTCGCCTCCCAGGTGCTCGGCTGCCTGAGCGCTCTAGAGGTGGCCTTCGACGATCCGCGGGTTAACCCCAACGGCGGAGCCATTGCTGTGGGCCACCCGCTGGGAGCGTCCGGCGCGCGCCTGGCGCTTAGCGCCGCGCGGCAGTTGCAGCGCAGCGGCCAGCGCTACGCTGTTGTGAGTTTGTGCATCGGAGTCGGCCAAGGGCTGGCGATGGTCATCGAGCGCGTGTGACTGAGCAGCTAAAGAAGGTGAGATGAAGATGGGTGCATTAAGCGGATATCGCGTACTCGACCTCAGCCGCGTACTGGCCGGTCCCTGGTGCGGCCAAGTGCTGGCGGACCTGGGAGCGGAAGTGATCAAGATCGAACGGCCTGGCGTGGGCGACGACACCCGCGGCTGGGGCCCTCCCTTCATGAGGACCGCAGATGGCAAAGACAGTCCAGAGGCTTCCTATTACCAATCGACCAACCGCAACAAGCTGTCGGTGGCATTGAACCTCGCCACTCCCGAAGGCCAGGCGCTGGTACGTGCCTTGGCTTGCGAGTGCGATGTGCTGATCGAGAACTACAAGGCCGGTTCGCTGGCCAAGTACGGGTTGGACTACGAGAGCCTGTCGAAGCTCAATCCGCGCCTGGTTTATTGCTCCATCACCGGCTTCGGGCAGACGGGTCCGCGTGCAGAAGAGCCCGGCTACGACTTCATCATCCAAGGTATGGGCGGCCTGATGAGCATCACCGGCGAGAAGGATGGCGTGCCCGGGGCCGGCCCACAGAAAGTGGGTGTCGCAGTGTCGGACGTGATGACTGGCCTGTATTCCGTCATAGCCATCCAGGCCGCATTACTGGCGCGCGAGAAAACTGGCCGTGGCCAGCATTGCGACATGGCGCTGCTAGACGTACAGGTGGCGATGCTCGGCAACCAGAGTCAGAACTACCTCAGCACCGGGCGCTCGCCCGGCCGACTGGGGAACGCCCACGTCAATATCGTGCCTTACCAGGTGTTCTCCGCCAGCGATATGGATTTCATCATCGCCTGTGGCAACGACAGCCAGTTTGTCACGTTGTGCGAGGCTATCGGTCTGCCAGATCTGCCCAAGGACTCGAGGTTCACCAAGAACGCTGATCGAGTGCGTAACCGTGAGGTGATCGTCGGGAAACTGGCCGAACACTTTCTGAGCGACACGGCCAACAACTGGGTTACCAGAATCCATGCGGTCAAGGTGCCGGTCGGTGTGATCAATGACATTGGTCGAGCCCTGGAAGAACCTCAGGTATTGGCCCGCGACATGCTGGTCCACATCCCCCATGCCTTGAATTCCGGGTTCCGCATGGTCGGCAGCCCGGTCAAGCTGTCCGACACCCCGGTGGAGTACCAGCGTCCGGCACCGCGACTCGGTGAGCACACCGATGACGTACTCAAGCGCCGGCTCGGGCTGGATGACGGCCGCCTGGCCGAGCTCAAGGCCCAGGGTGTCATCGAGCAACTCGGCGATATCTAAAGCTGCTCTTTCGCCGGAGCGGCCTCGGGACGCTCCGGCCCTCTTTCCTTTCTGGAGGCTGCCATGAAAATACTCGTCGCCATCAAACGCGTGGCCGACTACAACGTCAAAGTCCGCGTCAAGGCGGATAACTCCGGCGTTGACCTCGCCAACGTGAAAATGTCCATGAACCCCTTCTGCGAAATCGCCGTGGAAGAGGCCGTGCGCCTGAAAGAGAAAGGCGAGGCCACTGAAATCGTCGCCGTCTCCGTGGGTCCGGCCACCGCCCAGGAGCAGCTGCGTACCGCGCTGGCCCTCGGCGCCGACCGCGCCGTGCTGGTCGAGACCAACGAGGATCTGGGCTCGCTGGCCGTCGCCAAGCTGTTGCGTGCCGTAGTGGACAAGGAGCAGCCGCAGCTGGTGATACTCGGCAAGCAGGCCATCGACAGCGACAACAACCAGACCGGCCAGATGCTCGCCGCGCTGACCGGCTTCGCCCAGGGCACCTTCGCCTCCAAGGTCGAAGTGGCCGGTGACCAGGTCAACGTCACCCGCGAGATCGACGGCGGCCTGCAGACCGTGGCCCTGAAGCTTCCGGCCATCGTCACCACCGACCTGCGCCTCAACGAGCCGCGCTACGCCTCGCTGCCCAACATCATGAAGGCCAAGAAGAAGCCGCTGGACGTGGTCACCCCCGAAGCGCTGGGCGTATCCACCGCCTCGACCGTGAAGACCCTCAAGGTCGAAGCGCCGGCCGCGCGCAGCGCCGGCATCAAGGTCAAGTCGGTGGCCGAACTGGTCGAGAAACTGAAGAACGAAGCGAAGGTGATCTGATGGCCATTCTCGTCATTGCCGAACACAACAACGCCGCCCTGGCAGCCGCCACCCTCAACACCGTGGCCGCTGCCCAACAGATCGGTGGCGACATCCACCTGCTGGTCGCCGGTCAAGGCTGCGGCGCGGTGGCCGAAGCCGCCGCCCAGGTCGCCGGTCTGGCCAAGGTGCTGGTCGCCGACCACGCCGCCTTCGCCCACCAGCTGCCGGAAAACGTCGCGCCGCTGATCGTCGAGCTGGCCCGTGGTGGCTACAGCCATGTGCTGGCCCCGGCCACCACCAACGGCAAGAACTACCTGCCGCGCGTGGCCGCCCTGCTCGACGTCGACCAGATCTCCGAGATCATCAAGGTGCTAGGTGCCGACACCTTCCAGCGCCCGATCTATGCCGGCAACGCCATCGCCACAGTACAGTCCAGCGCGGCGGTCAAGGTGATCACCGTGCGCGGTACCGGCTTCGACGCCGTGGCCGCGGCGGGTGGCAGCGCCGCCATCGAAGCCATCGGCGCCTCCTGCAATGCCGGCATCTCCCGCTTCGTCGGCGAGGAACTGGCCAAGTCCGAGCGTCCCGAGCTGACCGCCGCCAAGGTGGTGATCTCCGGCGGTCGCGGCATGCAGAACGGCGACAACTTCACCCTGCTCTACGGCCTGGCCGACAAGCTCGGCGCGGCCGTCGGTGCCTCGCGGGCCGCCGTCGACGCCGGCTTCGTGCCCAACGACCTGCAGGTCGGCCAGACCGGCAAGATCGTCGCGCCGCAGCTGTACATCGCTGTCGGCATCAGCGGTGCGATCCAGCATCTGGCCGGCATGAAGGACTCGAAAGTGATCGTGGCGATCAACAAGGACGAGGAGGCACCGATCTTCCAGGTCGCCGACTACGGCCTGGTCGCCGATCTGTTCGAGGCCGTGCCGGAGCTGACCGCCCAGTTCGACTGATCCATACCTGGCTGCGCAAGCAGCCGTTTAGCCCTGATAAAGGCAGAGGAATTTGAGGGCGTGGGCAACCCAGGGTTGCCCATTTTTTTGCCTGCATCCTGCTGCGAAGAGTTGCGAGGACAACAACAAATGCAACGCGAATACATGGAATTCGACGTCGTCATCGTCGGCGCCGGCCCTGCCGGCCTCTCCGCCGCCTGCCGCCTGAAGCAGAAGGCCGCCGAGGCCGGCCAGGAGCTCAGCGTCTGCGTGGTGGAGAAAGGCTCCGAAGTCGGCGCCCACATCCTCTCCGGCGCGGTGTTCGAGCCGCGTGCGCTCAACGAGCTGTTCCCCGACTGGCAGGCCCTCGGCGCGCCGCTGCACACCCCGGTCAAGCGCGACGACATCTACCTGCTGAAGAGCGGCGAGACCGCCAGCAAGATCCCCGACTTCGCCGTGCCGAAGACCATGCACAACGAAGGTAACTACATCATCTCGCTGGGCAACCTGTGCCGCTGGCTGGCCCAGCAGGCCGAGAACCTCGGCGTCGAGATCTACCCGGGCTTCGCCGCCCAGGAAGCGCTGATCGACGAGCAGGGCGTGGTGCGCGGCATCGTCACCGGCGATCTCGGCGTCGACCACGCGGGCAAGCCCAAGGACGGCCTCTACACCCCGGGCATGGAGCTGCGCGCCAAGTACACCCTGTTCGCCGAAGGCTGCCGCGGCCATCTCGGCAAGCAGCTGATCAGCAGATACGCCCTCGATGCCGCCTCCGACGCCCAGCACTACGGCACCGGCATCAAGGAGCTGTGGGAGATTGATCCGGCCAAGCACGAGCAGGGCCTGGTGGTGCACACCGCCGGCTGGCCGCTCAACGACGAGAACCCGGGCGGCTCCTTCCTCTATCACCTGGAGAACAACCAGGTGGTGGTCGGCCTGATCGTCGACCTGTCCTACAGCAACCCGCACCTGTCGCCGTTCGACGAATTCCAGCGCTACAAGCACCACCCGGTGATCAGGCAGTACCTGGAGGGCGGCAAGCGCATCGCCTATGGTGCCCGCGCCATCGCCAAGGGCGGCCTCAACTCGCTGCCGAAGATGGTCTTCCCGGGCGGCGCGCTGATCGGCTGCGATCTGGGCACCCTCAACTTCGCCAAGATCAAGGGCAGCCACACCGCGATGAAGTCCGGCATGCTGGCCGCCGAGGCGATCGTCGACGCCCTGGGCGCCGGCCGCGAGGGCGGCGACGAGCTGCACAATTACGTCGCGGCCTTCGAGGGCAGCTGGCTGTTCGACGAGCTGTTCCGCAGCCGCAACTTCGGTCCGGCGATCCACAAGTTCGGCACGGTGCTGGGCGGCGCTTTCAACTTCGTCGACCAGAACCTGTTCGGCGGCAAGATCCCGCTGACCCTGCACGACAACAAGCCGGACTACGCCTGTCTCAAGCCGGCCACCGAGTGCGCAAAGATCGACTATCCCAAACCGGACGGCAAGCTCAGCTTCGACAAGCTGTCCTCGGTGTTCCTCTCCAACACCAACCACGAGGAAGACCAGCCCTGCCACCTGAAGCTGGCCGACCCAAGCATTCCGCTGGCGAAGAACCTGCCGCTGTACGACGAGCCGGCGCAGCGCTACTGCCCGGCCGGGGTGTACGAGGTGGTCACGCTGGAAAGCGGCGAGAAGAAGTTCCAGATCAACACGCAGAACTGCGTGCACTGCAAGACCTGCGACATCAAGGACCCGGCGCAGAACATCACCTGGGTCACGCCGGAGGGTACCGGCGGGCCGACCTATCCCAACATGGGGTTCTGGGGATTTTCCCGCCATAGATTGCAATTCGCTCTGTAGGCCCTGTCATTCCTAGCCTGTAGAGGAGCATTACTTCTCAGAAAGCGGCACATATTCCTCGATAGATGCCATCAGATACTCAATATCCGGCGTTTCACTTGACTGACCGAACAAGTATTTTCCCTTCAGATTTATGCTTTGCCAGGCTACCGGTGAAGCTCGCTTGATGGCTTCCGCCAGCTTATCTTTCCCGTGATGTTCAAAGCTTTGCAGCAGGTTGCTCAGAACCTTAGAGTTGAAGTAGATGATGGCGTTGGCCATTAGTCTTGCGCATTCGTTCCACAGCTCTATCTCCTCATCGCTGTTGCCACGGAACCGATCGCCATTGACCTGACTGATCGCTCGGCGCAGCTGGTGGTAGGCTTCACCGCGGTTCAATGCCTTTTGCACGTGGCTGCGCAGTTCAGGGTCATCGATGTAACTCAGTAGATATCGTGCTTTTACGAGGCGATTGTATTCGGTAAACGCTTCAAGTAAGGGGTGGTTACTTTTATAAGCAGATAGCTTTCGCACCAGAGTAGCTTGATCCGTTTTGCGCTGCGCTAGGGATACCGAGATGCGTTGGATGGTATCCCAGTGATCCATGATGCGTTTGGTGTTGATTGGTTTTTTCAGACTCAGCTGGATGCGGTCGTCTTTGTCGGTAGTGACATTAAACATCTTCTCGATCACCGTACCCACCTTGGCGTAGCGAGGCGCAAACTGGTAGCCAAACAAGTCCAGCAGCGCAAAGTTAATGTGGTTAACCCCATGGGTATCGGTCGACACAACGTCCGGGATTATTTCCGTACTGTTGTTCATCAGCAGGTCAAAGAGGTAATGGCTTTCATGCTCGTTGGAGCCAATGATCCGGTTGTTAATCGCCATATGATGGGCATTGAGACTCACGTTCGAGAGCCCCTTGGCGGTACCGAAGTATTTAGAGGAGTACCGGGTGCGGAACGTTTCTCGCTTGGCTTCGAATTTCTGACCGTCGGCACTAACATGCACGATGCCTTCGTGGATGTAGTAGTGTTTAAAGATCGGTAATTTAGCCGTCGCGTTATTGATCCGGTCATTAGCGTTATTCAGGGTTTCCAGTCGCAGGTAATTGGCCTGGATGGTGCGAAGCTGCTCATAGCTGCGATCAGAGATCTCCGCAATGCCATATATGCCCTGGTTGGTGGCATTGGCAATCAGAATCGCCACCAAATCCATTTCGAACAGCCGACTTTTGGAGCTCATACCCAAGACATGTTCAAAGTTATCAATAAATCCGGTGTCCCTGTCGACAACCCATAGCACATCGGCGATGTCCACCGAACGCATCTGCCCAAAGAAAGGGTTATTGACCAGGTGTTTCTTGCTCGTTGTGGGTAGTCGCCAGTGTCGTTTACCGCCTTTGTGCTTCAGAATGATGTCTCGGTTGTCAGTTTCATCCAGATAGTGACCAACCTCGTGTAGACGCAGACTGAGTTCAGTGGTCATATTGGGTATGAGCGATGCCGGATCGGCCATCAACATCTCCTGCGCGGTGGACTCCAACAGGTGTTGCTTATCTTGTTTCCAGCGTTGGGTTTTAAGCAGATCCGCTTCCAAAGCACGGTATTTGATGACGTCTGGCATCAACAGCTGACCTTGCAATCGATCAGGAACCTGCAAATAGAGGTACCATTCATAGCGAGCTTGGTTGAGGCTGCCATCTTTATTCAGCAATAGTGGGCGTATATGTTTTTGTGGCAAGCGCTGATCCAGGCTGGCACCGCTGAGCTCCTGCTGAGCTAACAGATCCAACCGGGCTTGATCTAGCGCACTCGCCAGTCGTTGTGTTTGATCCGCACCTTCGATGCGTAAACAGCAGAACAATGATCGTAGCAAGCCAGTGCGAAGCGTGGACTCTGCGTCCAGGTGCTGCCAATAGGCCTCGTCAGCAGACTGTTTTTGGTTGCTCAAGTAGCGGCAGACAGAGGTGAGATCTTTGGCGTTCAGAACCTTGAACGCTTCCTCTTGAACTGACTGGAAGTGAGCATTTGGTGCAATCCCATCATCCAAAAACAGCTGCAGCACATCTGCGGCTTTACCAATATTGCGAGCGGCATTCTGCCAATCCTGATAGACCTGTTCTTTGGCCATCGCTTTGGCGCGGGCTTTGACTTGCCGCACATGATGGATAAAGCCATCGGCGATCCTTTCCAGGCACTGCTGATAACGGTTTTGCAGATAGCTAAGGAGGTACAACTGCTGATTGAGAGTGGCTTGCCGTTTGAGTTTGGCACCGTAGTAATCCACGCGTCCGGCGTAGTACTGTTGGTTCATCTGCGATAGCCCCAAATCCACCTGTATTTGAGCAACTTCGGCCATCCAGGGCTGGAGGTGGTGGTATACCTGCAGTTCTTTGTCCAGTTCGGTACCGGTAAAGTTGCGAGCGCTCTGGCGCAAGTGCTGTAAGGTGAAGGTATATGCACCGGACAACAGCTCCGCAAGCATCCTTTTCAAGGCTTGAGTACATGTGGCTTTAACTTGCTCATGTAGCCCTTTCTGGTATTGAACCAGCACTTGGCCGATGAGCTTCTGTAGCGTGCTGTAAGCGGGAATAGCGATCTTGTTATGGGCCAGGTATTCGATAGCGGCATCAAAAAGAGCGCGTGGTGCCGCCCAGCTATTTGCCTTTTCAAGTAGGTAGGTGACCAGTCCTGCCTGATGCTCACTGTCATTCCAATTAGAAACGCCAAGTAATAACAGTACACGCTCGTACAATCGGGATTTCTGGTCAGCTTTCAGGCTAAATCGACGGTACTTCAGGTCTTCAAAATAGAGCCCAGAAATGAATGATAGGTCGGCCTGCATGGATTTGAAGCTGGGATTTAGCAGGATGGGCTTAGATTTGAAATATCCCAGTAACGCGATGGCAACAACTCGATGCTTACGATCTCGGATCCGGTTAATTACCTCTAATTCTCGATCATTAAGAACAAAGAAAAACCGCTGGTCAGATCCGGAGAAAACAGGAGGCGAATACAATTCTTCAATTTCTGCCTCTGTCAGTATCGATAGTCGCTTACCTTTGCTCATTTCCTGACCTAAAAAGCCAAGAAGGATACCGTTAATCGAGGCAAATTAAAACTAATGAGCTTCTACAGGCCAGGAATGACGCGGCCTACAGAGCGAATTGCAATCTATGGCGGGAAAATCCCCAGAACCCCTTAATAGAGCTCATTGACGAACTTGGCCCATCGGCGCGTGCTGAAACTGCTGCTGGCGCCGCAGCAGCGGGTGACTTTGTCGTCATAGCGGTTCCTCTTAAAGTTGTTAATGATATGCCAGTGGAAGAACTCGCGGGCAAAGTTGTGCTTGATACAAACAACTACATGATCTGGCGTGACGGTAACATTCCAGCTATTGACTCGGGTGAAAAGACTGTTTTAGAGCTACGCCAAGAGCATCTTCCCACGTCAAAAGTAGCTCAGGCATTTACTCACATTCAGGCTCCCCGAATTATTCGCTGGGCAAAACCAAAAGATGACCCAAGGCGTTTAGCATTGACGACTTCAAGTAACTTTCCCGAAGCCGTTGAGTTCGTGACAAAGTTGTACGATCAGTTCGGTTTTGACACCGTTGACAATAGCCCCCTTCGTGAGTCTTGGCGCACCGCTCCGGGTCATCCGGCATGGAAAAATGAGCGACAGACTAGATCTGAGCTAATTGCAGACCTTGCTCGAGCGCAGCGTGTAATCATTTAGGGGGAAACAGAGTATTAAAAATATTGGTTTCGATCTGTCTCTTATACACATCTGACGCTGCCGACGATATGCAGTGTGTAGA
>OJDA01000105.1_pt1 | contig 28828 bp, 23 predicted proteins | sample 1592551 | NCBI WGS metagenome assembly OJDA01 (sample SAMN05416810, study PRJEB24817) | seawater metagenome | isolation source: Sea water | place: Canada:Atlantic | collected 2013-07
CGTGCTCCTTAAGGGTGGCGTGGTATGCCTCACACACGAAATTTTTGACACCCTCGGCTGCGCAAGATCATCAAGACCTGCGGCCACTTCCCCAGCGACGGGGCGGCCACCAAGCTGGTCTGTCTGGCCTTGCGAAACATCACGTCCCAATGGAGTCGAGCAACACGAGAATGGAAGGCGGCGATGAACCCGTTCGCGATGACCTGCGAAGACCGATTCACGCAGGCGCGTTGAAGAACAAACCCAGCCTGAACCGCCTCACACACAAAATATCGGACACGCCCGTATCGAAAACGACAATTGGTGCGCCCGACAGGATGAAAGTCAGAACTGTTGGAGCGTGGCTATTGCGCTTGAGAACCGCGCGAAGGTCCTGTCGGAACTCGCGGTGACGATGGGCGTCGTGTAGCATTCTGCTACATACTTTCTGTATTCAGGAGCACCTTATGCCTGCCGCCAACAGCCCGATGCGCCTTGATGCAGACCTTGCCGCCTCGGCGAGATCGACCGCCAAGACCATGAGTCGAAGCCTGTCGCAACAGATTGCGCATTGGGCGCGTATCGGCAGGGAGTTGGAGCGCAGTCCCGGCGTGACCGTCACGGCCGTCCAGGCGGTTCTCGACGGTAACGCCAGCTACGACGACCTTAACGTCCAGGAGCAGGCCATCGTCCGCGCCGAATGGGCCGAGCGCATCGACAAAACGCGCTCCGAATTGCGATTGGATCGCCGACTGGCCGAGCAGGGGCGCGAAGTGGTGGAGCTTGATGCGGACGGCGCCGTCGTTGTTCGCACTCCTGGGGGTGGCCGACCCAAGCGCGTTGCGCGCTGATGCCCCTGCTCCATTTGCTCGTTGGACCCAACGGGTCCGGGAAAACGACGTTCCACGAGCAGGTGCTGGGACCTGCCACAGGCCTGCCCTTCATCAATGCCGACCTCATCGCTCGGGAACTTTGGCCAAGCGCGAATCACGACCGCTCCTATGAGGCGGCGAAAATCGCCGCGCAACGTCGTGATGACCTGATCGCGCGTCGGCAATCATTCATTGCCGAGACCGTCTGCTCCCATCCCTCCAAAATCCAGTTGATACGACAGGCGCAGCAGGCCGACTTTCTGGTGGTGGTACACGTGGTTCTGGTGCCCCTGGCCTTGTCGATGCGGCGTGTCGAAGCACGGGTGCGGCACGGCGGGCACGATGTGCCGGTGCTCAAGCAACAAGAACGCTTTCAGCGACTATGGCCACTGGTCGCCGACGCCTTGCGTTTGGCTGACGAGGGCTTCGTGTATGACAACGGCTCGGCAAAGGCGCCGTATCGGGTCGTGGCGCACTTCGAGAATGGAAAGCTGATTGGCGACGCGCACTGGCCGCGCTGGACCGCGCTCGACCGGTTGTTTTGAGCCGCCGCGAGCGGGCCGGATGACGGCCCTTCACTGTAGAAAACGACAATGGTGCGCTCGGAGAGATTCGAACTCCCGACCCCTTGGTTCGTAGCCAAGTGCTCTATCCAGCTGAGCTACGAGCGCACAAAACAGCCTTTGAAACAGCCTTTGAAACAGTGCTCCGCGGTGATGGCGGAGAGAGAGGGATTCGAACCCTCGATAGGGGATAAACCCTATACTCCCTTAGCAGGGGAGCGCCTTCGTCCACTCGGCCATCTCTCCGGCGCAACGGTCTTGCCTTCGGGGTGCTATGACATGGTGCGCTCGGAGAGATTCGAACTCCCGACCCCTTAGTTCGTAGCCAAGTGCTCTATCCAGCTGAGCTACGAGCGCGTGTCATCGGCACCTGCCGAAGGGGCGCGATTGTAGCCGCGCGGGGGGCAGGGGTCAAAGCAATTCGGCACTTTCAATCGTTGCCATCGTCGCCCTTGCGTTCGATGCGTTCTCCCAGTTCCGTGCGGCGCACGGCAACGTCCTTGGGCGCCTCGATGCCGAGGCGAATCTGCCCGCCCTTGACGGCCAGCACGGTCACGCAAACGCCCTCACCGATGGTGATCGATTCACCCACCTTGCGGGTCAAGATCAGCATTCAGGCGCCCGTGGGCGTCCATGCCGGGCACGAGGGGTGCCTGCCGCGCGCGGCAGGCTGGGTGCAACCCCGCAGTGGCCGAACGCCGCGGTCAGACGGGCGCCGCCTCAAGGCCGAAGGCCTTGTGCAGGGTCCGCACTGCAAGCTCGAGGTACATCTCTTCAATGACCACCGAAATCTTGATCTCGGACGTCGAGATCATGCGAATGTTGATGCCCGCCGCCGCCAGGGCCTTGAACATCTGGCTGGCGATGCCGGCGTGGCTGCGCATGCCCACGCCCACCACCGACACCTTGGCGATCTCGGTTGATCCGGTCACGCCCTTGGCGCCCAGTTCCGCGGCGATGCGCTGCATGATCTCCAGGCCCCGCTCGTAGTCGTTCTTGTGCACGGTGAAGGTGAAGTCGGTGGTGCCGTCGGCGGCCACGTTCTGCACGATCATGTCGATCTCGACATTGGCATCGCCCACCGGGCCGAGAATGGCGGCGGCGATACCCGGGCGATCGGGCACGCCGGTGACGGTCAACTGGGCCTCGTCTCGGTTGAACGCGATGCCAGAGATCAGGGGGTCTTCCACGTGGTTTTCCTCAAGCGTGATCAGCGTGCCCGGGCCGTCTTTGAACGTCGACAGCACCCGTAGCGGAACTTTGTACTTGCCGGCGAATTCCACCGAGCGAATCTGCAACACCTTGGAGCCCAGACTGGCCAGCTCCAGCATTTCTTCAAACGTGATCTTGTCGAGCCGTCGCGCCTTGGGCTCGACCCGCGGATCGGTGGTGTAAACCCCGTCCACATCGGTGTAGATCTGGCACTCATCGGCCTTCAGGGCGGCGGCCAGCGCCACACCGGTGGTGTCTGAGCCGCCACGGCCCAGGGTGGTCACCGAACCTTCGCCGGTAATGCCCTGAAAACCCGCGACCACGGGCACGATGCCCAGGCGGCAGTCGGCCATCAGGCGCTCGGGGTCAATCTTCTGGATGCGGGCTTTCCGGTGTGCGGCATCGGTGTGGATCGGCACCTGCCATCCGGTGTACGAGCGGGCTTTCACGCCCTGGGTTTCGAGTGCCAGCGCGAGCAGGCTGATGGTGACCTGCTCGCCGGTGGCCAGAATCTGGTCAAACTCACGCGCGCTGCCGCGCGGGTTGATTTCTTTGGCCAGCTTAGTCAGCCGATCGGTCTCGCCGCTCATTGCCGAGACCACGACCACGACCTGATCGCCGCGCGCGATAAAGCCGGCAACCTTGGCCGCAACATGCTGGATGCGCTCCACCGAGCCCATCGACGTGCCGCCGTACTTCTGAACAATCAGTGCCATTTAGAGCACGCCCTCCACGTGGGCGTAGACCGAGTCCAAGGCCGCTGGCAAGGCAGCGGCGTCCGTTCCACCGGCCTGCGCCATGTCCGGCCGGCCGCCCCCCTTGCCGCCCACCTGCGCGGCCACCGCCTTGATCAGATCGCCGGCCTTGATGCGGCCGGTCAAATCCTGCGTGACCCCGGCAATCAGGCTGACCTTGTCGCCGTCGGCCGCGCCCAGCACCACGATGCCGCTGCCCAGCTTGTTCTTGAGTTGATCCTGCAGGTCGCGCAGGTCGTTGCCGCTCACGCCATCGACCTGGGCAGCCAGCACCTTCACGCCCTTGATGTCGCGCGCCTGGCTGGCCAGGTCGCCGCTGGCGGCGCCGGCCAGCTTGCCCTTGAGGGCGGCCACTTCTTTCTCCAGCGCCCGGGTGCGTTCCAGTTGCGCATCGATTTTCTCGACCAGATCGTCACGGCCACCGCGCACCCGCTCGGCGGCGGCCTTCAGGGTCGATTCCAGACGCCGCAGATGGTCCAGCGCGTTCTCGCCGGTGATGGCCTCCACGCGGCGAATGCCAGAGGCCACCCCGCCTTCCGACACGATCTTGAACAGGCCGATGTCGCCGGTGCGGCCCACGTGCGTGCCGCCGCACAGCTCGGTGCTGAAGTCGCCCATCGTGAGCACGCGCACTTCGTCGCCATATTTTTCGCCGAACAGCGCCATGGCCCCACTGGCAATGGCGTCGTCATAGCCCATCAGTGCGGCCTGTACCGGCACGTTGGCGAGAATGGCGCGGTTGACGCGATTCTCGATCTCGGTGATTTCGTCGGCGTCGACCGGCTGCGGGTGCGAGAAATCGAAGCGGGTTTTCTCGGCATCGACCAACGAGCCTTTTTGCGCCACATGCTCACCCAGCACGTCACGCAGCGCGCGGTGCAGCAGGTGCGTGGCGGAGTGGTTGCGCATCGACGCACGGCGCAGGCTTTCGGTGACCTCGGCGGTGACCGTGTCGCCCACGCTCAGCACGCCTTCGGCGAGCCGGCCATGGTGACCGAACACGCCGCCCTTGATCTTGAGTGTGTCCTCCACCTGAAACGCATTGATGCGCCCCACATCGCCCACCTGCCCGCCCGACTCGGCATAGAACGGCGTGCTGTCGAGCACCACCACGCCGGTCTCGCCGGCCTGCAATGCCGCCACCGGATGGCCGTCGCGGAACAGGCCGACCACGGTCGCGTCGGCCTTGAGGCTGTCGTAGCCAACGAAGCAGGTCGCCTCGCCCTCGTAGCTGAGCTTGGCGTCGGCCTTGAAGCCGCTGGCGGCCCGCGCCCGGTTGCGCTGCGCGGTCATCTCGCGCTCGTAGCCCTCGACATCCAGCGTTAGCCCCCGCTCACGGGCAATGTCGGCGGTCAGGTCCACCGGGAAGCCGTAGGTGTCGTACAGCTTGAACACCACCTCGCCGGGAATCTGCTGGCCGCTCAAACCGGCAATGGCGTCGTCCAGCAGCTTCATGCCCTTGTCGAGCGTGGTGGCAAACGCATCTTCTTCAGCGCGAATGGTTTTTTCCAGCCACGCCTGCTTGGCGAGCAGTTCGGGGTAGCCCTCGCCCATCGCGCGGCCCAGCGGCGCCACCAGCGTGTGGAAGAACGCGTCATTCAGGCCCAGCTTGTAGCCGTGGCGAATGGCGCGGCGCATGATCCGCCGCAGCACGTAGCCGCGCCCTTCATTGCCCGGCAGCACGCCGTCGAGCATCAGGAAGCTGGTGGCGCGAATATGGTCGGCAATCACCTTCTGCGAGGCGCTGTCGTAAGGCTTCTGCCCCGCCAGCGCGGCGATGGCCTCGATGAGCATGCGAAAGCTGTCGATCTGGTAGTTGTCGTGGGTGCCCTGCATCAGCGCCGAGATGCGCTCCAGACCCATGCCGGTGTCGACACTTGGCTTGGGCAGCGGCGTCATGCGGCCGTCTGCGTGGCGCTCGAACTGCATGAACACCACGTTCCAGATTTCAATCCAGCGGTCGCCGTCTTCATCCGGCGAACCGGGCGGCCCGCCCGGAATGTGGTCGCCGTGGTCGTAGAAAATCTCGGTGCACGGCCCGCAGGGACCGGTGTCGCCCATGGTCCAGAAGTTGTCGCTGGCGTACTCGGCGCCTTTGTTGTCGCCGATGCGCACGATGCGGTCGGCCGGCACGCCCACCACGTCTTTCCACAGCGCGTGGGCCTCTTCGTCGGTGTGGTAAATCGTCACCAGCAGCCGCGACGGGTCGATCCCCAGCCAGTCCTTGGAGGTGATGAATTCCCAAGCCCAGGGAATGGCGTCCTGCTTGAAATAGTCGCCAAAACTGAAGTTGCCCAGCATCTCGAAAAACGTGTGGTGCCGCGCGGTGTAGCCGACATTTTCAAGATCGTTGTGCTTGCCGCCGGCGCGCACGCACTTCTGGCTGCTGGCGGCGCGGCTGTAAGGGCGCTGGTCCTGACCGGTAAACACGTCCTTGAACGGCACCATGCCGGCATTGGTGAACAGCAATGTGGGGTCATTGCCCGGCACCAGCGGCGCCGACGGCACCACCGTGTGCTGCTTGGACTCGAAAAACGCCAAAAACCTGGCGCGCACATCGTTGCTGTTCATGCGGGCAGCCGCGAAAAAAGGTCGCATAGCTTAAGGAAGCGGCGTCCAAACCGCACGTTGGACCCGATTGCCGAAAACCCCACGGGCCGCTGATCGTGCCGGGCGGATTTCAAAAACCGCAACGCGAAGGGTGAGTGCTCAGCGAGTCGGGTGGGCCGCGCCTGACGCAAGGCGGAAATAGTGGCTGCCGCACCCGGCACGCATAAGCGTTGCCGCATTCGCCACCGCCAACACCCCTTGATGCTCACCCCGCCGCGTCCGCCGCCGGCAGCGGTGGCAGGCCCAACTCCCGCAAGAATACGTTGTGCTTGTCCCGCGCCTCCCGGGCCAATTTTTCAATGGTCAATAGGTCCCGATGCGTGGCTTCAAGATCAATCTCCTTCTCCGCTACCGCCGTGCTGATGTAGCGGGAGATGTTGAGGTTGTAGCCTTCCTCAGCAATCTTCTCCATCGACACGCGCTTGGAATAGCGATCTTCCTCCCGGCGGTACTGATAGGCCGAAACGATTTTCTCGATGTGCGCGTCGGTCAGAAAGTTCTGACGCTTGCCTTTCTCGAAGTGCTCGGCAGAGTTGATGAACAGCACGTCGTCCGGCTTCTTGCACTTCTTGAGCACCAGGATGCAGACGGGAATGCCCGTGGAATAGAACAGATTCGCGGGCAGGCCGATGACGGTGTCGATGTGGCCGTCCTTGAGCAGCTTGGTGCGGATACGCTCCTCGGCGCCGCCCCGGAACAGCACGCCGTGGGGCAGGATGATGGCCATCACGCCCTGATCCTTGAGGTAGTGGAATCCGTGCAGCAGGAACGCGAAGTCGGCGGCGGACTTCGGCGCAAGACCGTGATTCTTGAAACGCACGTCGTCGCCCATGTCGTCCTTCGGCTCCCAGCGGTAGCTGAAAGGCGGGTTGGCAACCACGGCATCGAACTTCGGCATCGTCGCCGGGTTGGTTTCGCGCAGACTGTCCCAGTCGTTGGTCAGGGTGTCGCCGTGGTAGATCTCGAACTCGGTGTCCTTCACGCCGTGCAGCAGCATGTTCATGCGCGCCAGGTTGTAGGTGGTGATGTTCTTTTCCTGCCCGACGATCCGGCCAATGCCGTGCGAGCCCATGCGCTTGCGCACGTTAAGCAGCAGGGAGCCTGAGCCGCAGGCGAAGTCGAACACGCTGCCGAGGTGCTTCACCGGGCCTTCGGCGGGTTCCTGGCTGTCGAGAGTGACGATGCGCGAAAGGATCGTGGAGATCTGCTGCGGCGTGTAGAACTCGCCCGCCTTCTTGCCGGAGCCGGCGGCGAACTGGCCGATCAGGTATTCGTAGGCATTCCCTAGCTCATCGGACTCGGTGGAAAAACCCACCAGCCCCTTGGCGATCTCCTTGATGATGTCGCAGAGCGTCTTGTTCTTGTCGGCGTGGGTCCGCCCGAGCTTTTCCGAGCCGAGATTGATCTCGGAGAACAGGCCGCCAAAGGTGCTCTGGAACGATTCGTTCTCGATGTACTTGAAGCCCTCGCGCAGGGTTTCGAGCAGGTCGCCGCTCTGGGCCTTGGCGAGGCTGGCGATAACCTTGTCGGCCTTGTCGTCCGACAGCAGGCGGCGCACGAGGGCGGCGGTGTTGGTGTTTTCTTCGACGCAGCCTTCCTGAAACTTGTTGAATTCCTCACGGGTTTGCCGGTCGAGGTCCTTGCCGCCCACCACGAACAGGCATTTGTCGATCTTGTCGCTCTCCTTGAGCAAGGTGGAGGCCTTGAAGGAGGTGAGCGTCTTGCCGCTGCCGGTGGTGTGCCAGATGTAGCCGTTGCCGCAGTTCTGCTCGATGCAGTCGACGATGGCCTGCACGGCGTAGATCTGGTACGGCCGCATCATCAGCAGCTTCTGCTCGCTCTGGATCAGCACCATGTAGCGGCTGATCATGCGGCCCAGCTCGCACTTCTGCAGGAAGCGGTCGGCGAAGTCATCCAAGTGACTGACGAGCTTGTTGTCGCGGTCCAGCTTTAATCCGGTTCCGGCGACCGCTGCGCCGCACGCGCCTGCTCGCCGGTGAAGCCGCGTTGCACGAGGGTGCGTCCGGCCTTGAGCCGGGTGGCGGCGTCGGCCGGGTGGGCAAGACCTTTGCGCGCCAGCAGTTCACGCGCGCGTTCGGTCCAGTCGCGGTCGATTTCGACGGCGTCAAGCACCCGGGCCGCCTCGTCACGCGTCACGCCTGCCTGCGCCAGTTCGGCGCGAATCCAGTTGGGGCCGTAGCCCTGCTGCGCACGATGCGCCGCCAGGCGCTCGGCGTAGCGCGCGTCAGACTGGTAATCCCGTTCGGCCAGCTGGGCCACGGTGGCTTCGGCCAGTTCAGTGCTGGCGCCCCGCGCGGTGAGCTTTTGCCGAAGCTCGCGCTGGCCGTGCTCGCGCCGGGCCAGCAGGCGCAGGGCGCGCTCCTTTGCTTCGGCGGGTTCCAGAGGTCTGGTGGGTCGCCGTTGCATGGGAGCGCGCCGCGCTTACTCGGCCGCTTCCTCGGTAATCGCAGCAGCGGGGGTTGCATTGCGCTTGCGGCCGGGCACCAGCAGGTCGCGCAGGGTTTTTTCCAGGGTGGCGGCGATCTCGGGGTTTTCCTTGAGGAAGTTGCGGGCGTTCTCCTTGCCCTGCCCGATCTTCTCGCCGTTGTAGGCGTACCACGAGCCCGATTTCTCGACCAGTTTGTTGGCCACGCCGAGGTCGATCAATTCGCCTTCACGTGAAATGCCCTCGCCGTACATGATTTCGAACACCACCTGCTTGAACGGCGGCGCCAGCTTGTTCTTCACCACTTTCACGCGGGTTTCATTGCCCACCACTTCGTCGCCCTTGCGGATGGCACCGATGCGGCGAATATCGAGCCGCTGGCTGGCGTAGAACTTGAGCGCGTTACCCCCCGTGGTGGTTTCGGGCGACTGCCCCGGCATCATCACGCCGATCTTCATGCGCAGCTGGTTGATGAAGATCACGGTGGTGCGTGAGCGGTTGATGGTGCCGGTGAGCTTGCGCAGGGCCTGGCTCATGAGGCGCGCCTGCACGCCCACCGAGGCATCGCCCATGTCGCCTTCCAGTTCCGACTTGGGCACCAGTGCGGCCACCGAGTCCACCACCACCACATCCACCGAGTTGGAGCGCACCAGCATGTCGGTGATTTCCAGCGCCTGTTCGCCGGTATCGGGCTGGCTGATCAGCAGATCGGCCACGTTGACGCCCAGGTTTTCGGCGTAGGTGGTGTCGAGCGCATGTTCGGCGTCGATGAACGCGGCAACACCGCCGCCCTTCTGGGCCGAGGCGACCACGTGCAGCGCGAAGGTGGTTTTACCGGAGGATTCAGGCCCGTAGATCTCGACCACGCGACCGCGCGGCACGCCGCCGATGCCGAGGGCGGCGTCGAGCGTGATCGACCCGGTGGAGATCACGTCGATGTCGGGCCGTTCATCCACGCCCATCCGCATGATCGCGCCCTTGCCGAACTGGCGCTCGATCTGGGCGAGTGCGGCTTCGAGGGCTTTTTTGCGGTTGTCGTCCATTGCGCGTATCCGGTTAATCGAGATTGACTGGGGATTATCCCACAGCCACCCGCTGGAGCAGCCCCGCCAGCGCCCGCGTCACGGTTTGCTGGCGCACCGAGGCACGGTCACCGCCGAACAGGCAGTGCTCGGCCTCGACCGTTCCGCCCACGCCTGCCCAGGCAATCCATACCGTGCCGACCGGCTTGTCGGGCGTGCCGCCGCCCGGCCCGGCAATGCCGGTGACGGCGACCGTCCAGTCCACTGCGGCGCGCGCGCGCAGGCCGGCCGCCATGGCGCTGGCCACCTGCCCGCTGACCGCGCCGTGCGCATCCAGCAGCGCGGCGGGCACGCCCAGCAGCTCGGTCTTGGCCCGGTTGGAGTAGGTCACCACACCGCGGTCGAACCACGCCGAGGCGCCGGAAATGTCGGTGATCTGCGCCGCGATCAGTCCGCCAGTGCAGGACTCGGCCACGGCCAGCCATTGGCCACGTTGCTGCAGGCGCTGGCCCAGGGCCATCAGCGATGCGTCGTTCATCGGTAGCGCTCCGCCCGTTCGATGCGCTCGCGCGCCATCGCGTCGGCCACCACGGCAGGCGAAAGGCCCTGCCGTTCGGCCCGTTGAAGAATGTCCAGCAAGGTCGTGCCAATGCGGTCCAGGTGCGCCGTGGCGGCGGCCGCGTCATAGCCGATGCGCTGATGATGAATGTCGATGATGCCACCGGCACTGACGACGTAATCAGGCGCAAAGCAGATGCCGCGCGCCACCAGATGCCCGGCATCTTCAGGGGTCGCCAGTTGATTGTTGGCCGCGCCGCACACCAGGCGGCATTGCAGTTCCGGGAGGGTCTGGGCATTCAGTACCGCGCCCAGCGCATTGGGCGAGAACACCTCGGCAGGCACGGCGTGGATGGCCTGTGCATCGACCGCCTGCGCGGCAAAGCGCCGCACGGCCTCGTCCACGCGTGCCGGGTGGGTGTCGGCAACGATGAGCCGTGCACCCTCGGCCGACAGCCGCGCACAGAGCCGCATGCCGACGCTGCCCAGGCCCTGCACCGCGACCCCCACGCCGGCCAGCGTGGGCGCGCCGCTGAGCCGCTGCCATGCGGCGCGCATCGCCACCCAGGTGCCGTACGCGGTGGCGGGCGACGGGTCGCCGGTGCGGCCATCGGCGCTCTCGCCGCCGGGCGTCCAGCCGGTCACATACGGCGTGTACTGCGCCATGCGCCGCATGTCGGCCACCGAGGTCCCCGAATCTTCGGCAATCAGATAACGACCGCCAAGGCGCTGCACGAAACGCCCCATGGCATCGACCAGCGCGTCGGTCTTGTCGTGCAGCGGATCGCCCCAGATCACGCTTTTGCCGCCGCCCTGGGGCAAATCGGCCAGCGCGGCCTTGTAGCTCATGGCCCGCGACAGCCGCAGCGCGTCGGTCAGTGCCGCCGCCCCGTCGGCATAGGCCACCATGCGGCAGCCGCCCAAGGACGGCCCCAGCGCGGTGCTGTGCACGGCGATGATGGCGCGCAGACCCGAGTCAGCGTCGTGGTGGAAGACCACCTCTTCGTGGGCATCGAATTCGGGGTGATCAAACATGCGCCTGCCGGCCACTGCCTTGCTTCACGGTCATGTACGGCCCGTCCTGTGTGTGGCCCCCGAGTGTAGCGGCGGCGGGCGGACGGGCGGCATCGGTGATAATCGGCGCCTGAGCCTTGTTTTTCGAACCAGAGGAGACCGCTGCAATGAGCAACACCGACGATATCGTGATCCTGAGCGCCGTTCGCACCCCCATGGGCGCGCTGCTGGGCTGCTTCTCTGCCCTCAGCGCCAGCGACCTGGGTGCCGTGGCCATTCGGGCCGCCGTGGAACGGGCCGGGCTCAAGCCCGAGCAGATCAACGACGTGATCATGGGCAACGTGCTCGGCGCCGGTCAGGGTCAGGCTCCGGCGCGCCAGGCCAGCCGCAAGGCCGGCCTGCCCGACAACGTGACGGCGCTGACCATCAACAAGATGTGCGGCTCGGGCCTGAAGGCCGTGATGCTGGCCCACGATGCGCTGCGCGCCGGCAGTGTCGATGTCGCGGTGGTCGGCGGCATGGAAAGCATGACCAATGCCCCGCATCTGGTCCGCGTGCGCGGCGGCATCAAATACGGGCACGGCGAGCTGTTCGATCACATGGCCATCGACGGGCTTGAAGATGCCTACCAGACGCGCACGCCGATGGGCGCGTTCGCCGAAGAGGCCGTGACGCTGTACGGCTTTACGCGTGAGGACCAGGATGCCTTCGCCATCGAATCGCTGAAGCGCGCCAAGCACGCCGGCGACAGCGGCATCTTCGACGCCGAGATCGTGCCGGTGGAGGTCAAGACCCGTAAAGGCGTCGAGGCCATCACCCTCGATGAAGGCCCGCAGCGCGCGATGCCGGAGAAGATTCCCGGTCTCAAGCCCGCCTTCAAGAAGGACGGCACGGTGACCGCGGCCAATGCCAGCTCGATCAACGACGGCGCCTCGGCGCTGGTGATCACCCGCGCCTCGAAAGCCGCCGAGTTCGGCGCCACGCCGCTGGCCCGCGTCGTCGCCCACGTGGGCCACGCGCGGCTGCCGGCCGAGTTCACCATCGCCCCGGTCGATGCCATGCAGAAGCTGCTCGACAAGACCGGATGGTCGGTGGCCGATGTCGACCTGTGGGAAATCAACGAAGCCTTCGCCGTGGTCACGCTCACGTCCATCAAGGAACTGGGGCTCGACCCCGCCAAGGTCAACGTCAATGGCGGCGCCTGCGCGCTGGGCCACCCCATCGGCGCCTCGGGCGCGCGCATCCTCACCACGCTGATTCACGCCCTGAAGGCACGCGGCGGCAAGAAGGGCGTGGCCAGCCTGTGCATCGGTGGCGGCGAAGCGGTGGCGGTGGCGGTCGAACTCATGTGAACGCCGCCGGGGTGCGCGCGCGGCCCGGCGCGGCGCGCTCACCCTGCCTTGCGGAACGTCAGGTTGATGCGTTGGCGGCCCAGCAGCGGATGCGGCAGATCCGGCAGCGGCAGCACGCCGTGGTAGCGCAGGCGGTCGGGGCCACCCCAGACCACCACGTCGGCGTGGTGCAGCGGCAACTTGGCGGTCTTGCCGGTGCGCGACAGGCCACCGAAGACGAAGGTGGCGCTCATGCCCAGCGACACCGAGACGATGGGCTGACTGAAATCACGCTCGTTGCGATCCTGGTGCAGGGTCAGGCGGGCACCGGGGCGATAGCGGTTGATCAGGCAGGCATCCGGATCAAAGTGCGGGAATCCCGCGTGCGCGGCAGCATCACGGGCGAGGCGCCGGAACGCCTCGGGCATGGGCGGCCAGGCTTGGCCGGTGTCCGGGTCGCACGCGGTGTAGCGATAACCCTGGCGGCTGGACGTCCAGCCCAGCGCGCCGCAATTGCTCACCGCGACCGACATCGGGAAGCCGCCCGGGGTCACCATCTGCCGAAACGCCGAGACCGCCTGCAGCGCATGCAGGGCGTCGAGCAGGTCGGCCACGGCGGGCACCGCGAAACCACGTAGCAGCGACGCACCCGCGCCAAGACGCTCGGGCTGATCCGGCGCGGACGCGAAGTTCAGCGCGCATTGCTGGCCCACCGCGGCTTTCACCGCCCCGCGATCTGCCTCGGGCGCCATGCAGCGGCGCGTCGCTGTCATGGCACCCGCGCCTCAGGCATCACGCCGCACCATGCGTGCCCGCGCCTGCCGGGCCGTGGGCAATGCCCGCCAGGCCTCAATTGAGGCCGTGCAGCGTTGTCTTCTCGTTGCGCATGCACAGATCAAGCAACTCCGCCAGCAGTTCGCGTGTGCGACGCGGATCGACGATCCCCTCGTCCCAGACCCGCGAGGTGCAGTACAGCGCGCTGGAGGCTTCGTCGTAGAGCAGTTTCAGCTCTCGGCTCTGTGCCTCGAGCTTGTCGCGATCCAGCGTCTTGCCGCGTGCGCGTTGCTTGTTGTCCTCCACGATCTCCATGACCATCGCGGCCTGATCGCCGCCCATCACCGCCAGCCGCGCGTTGGGCCAGGCGAACAGGAAGCGCGGCTCGAACGAGCGGCCACACATGGCGTAGTTGCCCGCGCCATAGGACGCACCAACGATGATGGTGATCTGCGGCACCCGCGCATTGGAAACGGCATGGATCAGCTTGGCGCCATTCTTGATCATGCCCGCGGTCTCGGATTCCTTGCCGACGATGAATCCGGTGGTGTTCTGCAGGTAGATGATCGGCTTGTTGGCCTGACCGCAGAGCTGGATGAACTGCGCCGCCTTCTCGGCACCGTGGTTGTCGATGGGGCCGTTGTTGCCGATCAGGCCCACCGGCCAGCCGCCGATCTCGGCGAAACCACAGATTGTGTACGGGTCGTACAGGGCCTTGAACTCGGTGAAATCCGAACCGTCAACCAGCCGCGCAATGATCTCCCGGCAGTCGAAGGCCTCACGGTAGTCCACCGGCACCAGACCGCAGAGATCCTCCGCCGGATATCGCGGCGGCGCCACCGCGCGGCCGTGGTGCGCGGGAACGCGCTCATGCCAGCGCAGCTGCTGCACCAGCTCGCGCGCAATCTGGATGGCGTGCGCATCGTCTTCCGCCACAAACTCGGCGAGGCCGGAGTGCGTGGCGTGCATGTCGGCGCCACCCAGCGTTTCTTCGTCCGCGATCTCGCCGGTGGCGGCCTTGAGCAGCGGCGGGCCGGCGAGAAAGGCGCGCGCCTTGCCGCGCACCATCACCACGTAGTCCGACATGCCAGGGATGTAGGCGCCGCCCGCCGTGGAATTGCCATGCACGACGGTGATCTGCGGAATGCCCGCCGCAGACGAGCGCGCCTGGGTCATGAAGCGGTGCCCGGCACGGTTGAAGCCCAGGTGCTGCTTGAACAGGTTGCCGCCGCCGCTCTGCACCAGGCTGATGAACGGCAGCCGCGCGCGCATTGCGATCTCCTGCGCGCGCTTGAGCTTGTCGTAGGCCTGCGGCATGTTGGTGCCGCCCTTGATCGCGGCATCGTTGACGTACACCATGCAGCGGGTGCCCGCCACGTAGCCGATGCCGGTGATGATGCCGGCACCGTAGACCTCGTCCACGCCATCGTCGTCGTGCTGCGCATAGCCCGCCAGGGTGGACAGTTCGACGAAGCTCGCGCCCGGATCGAGCAGCTGGGCCAGGCGTTCACGCGGCAACAGCTGCCCGCGCTTGTCGAACTGCGGCTTGGCCCGCGCCGAGCAGCGGTGCACCTGTTGCTCCAGACGTTCGATATGGGCGATCAGCGCCAGCATGGCCTTGCGACGCCGCGCGAAGGTTTCGGAGTCGCGGCGCACCTGCGATTCGATGATGGGCATTGGCGCCTACCCGCCTCTGGCAGAGCTACGCGTGGCCGGGTGGTAGCCCAGATCCTTGGCGATGATCTGTAGCATCACCTCGTTGGCGCCGCCGCCGATCGAGCACAGGCGGGTGTCGCGGAAGATGCGCGTGATCGGGCTGTCCCACATGAAGCCCTGCCCGCCCCAGAACTGCAGGCAGGCGCTGGGCACGGTCTGGCCCAGTTGCCCGACCTTGAACTTGGCCATGGAGGTCAGCAGGGTGGCATCGGCATCGCCGGCGATGTAGTGCTCGGCGGCCTCGCGCAGCAGCGCCCGCGCGGCGTTGCACTCGACCTGCAGCTCGGCAAGCTTGCAGTGAATCATCTGCTGATCGAGCAGGGGCTTGCCGAAGGCGACGCGGCTGGCGGTGTATTCGGCGGTGACGGTGATGGCGTCCTCTATCTGGCTCAGGTACTTGCTGCCGGCGAACAGGCGCTCTTCCTGGAACTGCTGCATCTGGTAGATGAAGCCCATGCCCTCTTCGCCGATGCGATGCCGCACCGGCACGCGCACCTCGTCGAGATAGATCGGCGCGGTGTCGGAGCTGCGAGCGCCCAGCTTGTTCAGTCGCTTGCCGATGCTGACGCCCGGCGTCTTGGTGGGCACCACGATGAGGCTCTTGTTGCGGTGCGGGGCATTCTCGGAGCCGGTATTGCACAACAGGCACAGCCAGTCCGACTGGGTGCCGTTGGTGATCCACATCTTGGAACCGTTGATGATGTAGTCGTCGCCATCGCGCCGCGCGGTGGTCTTGATCGACGCCACGTCGGAACCGGCGCCGACCTCGCTGACGGCAATGCTGGTGACGCACTCTCCGGCAATCGCCGGCACCAGAAATTCACGCTTCAGCGACTCACTGCCATAGCGGGCCAGTGCCGGCGTCGCCATGTCGGTCTGCACGCCAATGGCGGTGGACAGGCCTGAGCACTTGATGCGGCCTATTTCTTCCGCGTAGACCAGCGAATAGCTGTAATCCAGGCCCTGTCCGCCATATTCCACCGGCTTGGTGATGCCCAGGATTCCCGCGCGGCCAAGCTTCGGGAACAGTTCGTGCGCGGGAAAGATGCCCTCCTCCTCCCAGGCATCGACGTGGGGCGCGATTTCCGTTTCTACCAAACGCTTGATAGATTGGCGCAGCAGTTCGTGTTCCGGTGTGAAACGCATTTGGGTGGCCTCCGCGGCGGTCGGATGCGCGTCACAGGATGATTCACGCATCACAGGATGATCAATCGAAAGACGAGCCGCGTGCAAGTTCGCGTGCAAGTTCATGGCCTCGACGCCGACGTGGCCCATCGGGCCGATTACAACAGAATCTTGAGGAGTGGCAGATGAAGACCCAATGGATGCTCAGTGACGAGCACGAGATGGTGCGGCAGACCGCCGAGCGCTTCGCGCGCGAACGCTTGCGCGAGGGCTATCAAACCCGGGAATCGATTCCCACCATGAGCCGGGCGCTGATGCGCGAAATGGGCGCGCTCGGGCTGATCGCCCCCAACGTGCCCGAGGCGTTCGGCGGCATCGGTGCGCCGAGCCTGGTCAACGGACTGATCTGCGAGGCCATCGCCTACGGCGATTTCAACCTCAGCTATCTCAACATGGTGACGCCGCTGATTTGCGACGTGCTGCTGCGCCACGCATCACCCGAGGTGCAGGAGCGGTACATCCCCGATCTTGCCGCAGGCGAAACGATTTGCGCCCTGGGCCTGACCGAGCCCCGCGGCGGATCGGACGCCTCGCATCTGGTGGTCTCGGCCACGCGCAAGGGCGACAGCTTCATCTTCAAGGGCGAGAAGACCTCCATCAGTTTCGCCGAGCAGGCGAGCAGCATGCTCACCTTTGCCCGCACCAATCCCGAGGACGGCGGCCCACGCGGCGTCTCCGCCTTTGTCGTGCCGCTGGACCTGCCCGGCGTCAGCCGCATCGCGTTCAATGACATCGGCACCAAGCCCGTCGGCCGCGGCTCGGTATTCTTCGACGATGTCGAGGTACCCGCCAGCGCCATGATCGGCCGCGAGAACACCGGCTTCACGCAGATCATGGAGGGTTTCGATCTGAGCCGCATCCTGATCGCGCTGCAGTGCATAGGCGCCGCACAGGCGTCGGTTGACGAGACCTGGGCCTACGTCAGCGAGCGCGAAGCCTTTGGCTATCGGCTGTCCAAGTTCCAGGGCGTGTCCTTCCCGCTGGCCGAGCACGAGAGCCAGCTCGAATCGATGCGCACGCTCTGCTATCACACCCTGGCCCTGCGCGACGCGGGCAAACGCCACACGCGCGAGGCGGCCATGGTCAAGTGGATGGCGCCGAAGTTCTGCACCGACATCATCCAGAACTGCCTGCTGCTGCACGGCCATTACGGCTACACGATGGACCTGCCGCACCAGCAGCGACTGCGCGACGTGATGGGCCTGCAGATCGGCGACGGCACGGCGCAGATCATGAAAACCATCATCGCGCGCGAAACCATCGGCAGCGTCGGGGTGCACTACAAGTAACCGCCGAGTGCCCCGACGCGGCGCCATCGCGTCGGGGCACTCTGGCGGGCCGGGCGGTGGCAGGCGTCAGAAGCGTCGATATCGCCACCGGGCCGTAACCGTGTAAAGTCACGGTGCGTTGTCCGAATACGTACAACGCAGAAAGCCAGCTAACTTCGGGACGGGCGAAGCCGCTGCTGCCAAACCAAAGAGCCGACGTGCGCACTATGAGCGAGGGGATTATGGGCATCACAAACACACACCGGGCTGCCGTTGGCACCCAATGGCTGACACTGCTGGCCGGATGCCTGATCGCCAGTTCGGCACTGGCCAGCAACGATCAGGCCGCGCTGGCCAACGAGGCAGACGGCCGCAACTGGGCCGCCGGCGGGCGCACGTTCAGCGAGCAGCGGTTCAGCCCGCTCGCCGCCATCAACCCCGAAACCGTCGACCGCCTGGGGCTGGCCTGGACACTGGATTTTCCGGACGTCTGGAACGTCTCCACCATCCCGCTGGCGGTGGACGGCGTGATCTACGTGGCTGCAGGCTTCACCGTGCTGCACGCGGTGGACGCACGCAGCGGCAAGCTGCTTTGGAAGTACGACCCCAAGGTCGACCCCAAGAAAATGCGCATGGCCTGGGGCAGTCGTGGCCTCTCCTACTGGAACGGCAAGATCTACGCCGGTGTGCAGGACGGACGCCTGATCGCTGTCGACGCCCAAACCGGCGAACTGCAGTGGGAGGCGATGACCATCGAGCCGGGCGACAATCGCTACATCACCGGCGCACCGCGGGTGTTCAACGGCAAGGTCATCATCGGCCACGGCGGCGCCGATTTCGGTAAGGTGCGGGGCTACGTCACCACCTACGACGCCGAGACCGGCGAGCAACTCTGGCGCTGGTGGGTGGTCCCCGGCAACCCGGCGGACGGCTTCGAGAACGCGGCCATGGAAATGGCCGCCAAGACCTGGAACGGCGAGTGGTGGAAGTCCGGCGGCGGTGGCACCGTGTGGCACGCCATGACCTACGACCCCGAATTCAACCGGGTGTATCTGGGCACCGGCAACGGCTCGCCGTGGAACCAGAAACTGCGCAGCCCCGGCGGCGGCGACAACCTGTTCCTCTGCTCAGTGGTGGCGCTCGACGCCGACACCGGCGAGTACGTCTGGCATTACCAGACCAACCCGGGCGAGACCTGGGACTACAACTCGTCGATGGACATGGTGCTGGCCGACCTGACGCTGGACGGCACCCCGCGCAAGGTGCTGATGCACGCGCCCAAAAACGGCTTCTTCTACGTGATCGACCGCGAAGACGGCAAGCTGATCTCGGCCGAGACCATCGCCAGGGTCACCTGGGCAGAACGCATCGACCTGGAGACCGGTCGCCCGGTGGAAGTGCCCGGCGCACGCTATCCCAACGGCGAGGCGCTGATCTGGCCCGGCCCCGCCGGCGCGCACAACTGGCAGCCCATGGCCTACAGCCCGGACACCGGCCTGGTCTACATCCCCACGCGCGAGATGGCCGGCTACTACGACGATCGTGGCATCACCCGGGAAAACTGGTCGCCCGACGGGCTGATGCCGGTGGGCGTCAAGCTGTTCTTCGACGACATGCCGCGCAACGCGGGCAGCACCTTCCTGCAGGCCTGGGACCCGGTCACGCAGAAGCAGGCGTGGCGGCTGGACACCCCCGGGGGCACCAATGGCGGCGTACTGACCACTCGCGGCGGCCTCGTATTCCAGGGCCGGTCGGACGGCAAGCTGGCCGCGGTGGATGCGCACACGGGCCAGATTCTATGGAGCCAGGGCATGGGCGTGGGGACGCAGGCTTCGCCCATCACCTTCGAGGTCGATGGCGAACAGTACGTCTCCATCCTCGCCGGCTGGGGCGGCAGCCCCATGCTGATGGGCTCACTGAGCGCGCAGAGTGGCTGGGTGGGGCGTCAGTACCCGCGCCGCCTGCTGACCTACAAGCTTGATGCCGACACCCCTCTTCCCGCGTCCCCACCGCCCGTCACAACGGTGGAGGTGGTGGCAGCACCCGACTTCGAGGTCGACCCCGCGCAGGCCGAACGCGGCAAACTCACCTACGCCACCAAATGCATGCTCTGCCACGGCACGGCGGCGGTGGCCGGTGGCTACGCTCCCGACCTGCGTGCCTCGCGCGTGCCACTGGACGCAACGGCTTTTGCAGCGATCGTCCGCGATGGCGCGCTCACCGCGCGCGGCATGCCGCCCTTCGAGGAACTCAGTGCCGCGCAGCTCGAAGAACTGCAGCATTACCTGCGCGAGCGGGCCAATTACGAACCCAGCCTGTTCGACACCGCGGCCACGCTGGCGCGCTTCGGCTGGGTGTTCATCAAGATGCAATTGATGAAATACGGCCTGATGGACTCAGAGGCCCAGACTTGATGGGCCGATGGGCTCAGAGACTCAGACTTCTGGCGATGATGTTGCGCTGGATCTCGCTGGTGCCCTCGCCGATCACGTAGACGAAGGCGTCGCGGTGGAAGCGGCCCACGGCGTGGTCGCGCATGATGCCGGCGCCGCCGTGGATGCGGATGGCCTGTTCGGTGACGTGCAGCGCGCATTCGCTGGCGGTCAGCTTGACCTTGGCGGCGGTGGCGGCATCGAGCGTGTTCTGCTCGATGCGCCAGGCGCCGTAGTACACCAGCCAGCGCGCGGCCTCGATCTGCGCGGCCATGTCGGCCAGTTTGTGCGCGATGGCCTGGTAATGGCCGATGCGCTTGCCGCCCACCTCGCGGTCACGCGCGTAGGCAATCGCGGCATCGAGCGCGCCCTGCGCCATGCCCACGCAGTTGGCGGCGACACCAACGCGGTTCTCGGAAAGACATTCCAGGATGATGGGGTAAGTGCCTTCCCGCCCACCGAGCAGCGCCTCGTCCGGCACGAAGGCCTCGTCGATGTGGATCAGCCCGGTCTCGGAGGCGCGGATGCCTTCCTTGGCCATCTTGTGAATCACGATGCCGGGGTTGGGCAGTTCGACGATGAACAGGCTCACGGCCTCGGGCGTGAGTTCCGGCCGCGTGCGCGCGGCCAGCAGCATGAAGTCGGCGATCGGTGAGTTGGTGATGTACATCTTGCTGCCGCTGATGCGGTAGCCGCCATCCACCTTGGTGGCGCGCGTGCGCAGGGCGCGGATGTTGGACCCGCCCTCCGGCTCGCTGAGGCCGAAGCAGGACACAAGCTCGCCCTTCAGGCCCGGTGCGAAGTACTTCGCCTTCTGCTCGGCCGTGCCGCTGCGCCAGATCGGCCACAGGCCCATGTGCGCCTGCACCGACCAGGTGGAAGCAAAAGCCTGGCTGACGCGGCTCATCTCCTCGCGCGCCAGGCATTCGCCGAGCTTGTCGAAGCCCGAGCCGCCGTCTTCCTCCGGATAGCGGATGCCGATCAGGCCCATGTCGCCCCACTGGCGGATCATTTCCTTCGGGAAGCGTTCCTCGTCGTCGCAGGCACGGGCAATCGGCGCGACCTCGGTCTGGAAGAAGCGGCGGACGGTGTCGCGCAACATTTCCTGCTGGGGGGTGATTGAGAAATCCATCGGTCAGTTTCCTTCGGGAGTCTTGAGAAAATCAGGCAGCGCGGTCTTGCCGAACGGGTCGAACGCCGGCATGGACTGGTGTTCCGGAACCGTGTGCAGATGCTTGGCCAGGCGCAGGCCACCGTCCACCGGCAGCACCACGCCGGTGATGTAGGCCGCGGCCTCGGACAGCAGGAAGCAGATCGACGCCGAGATTTCGGCCTCGGTGCCCATGCGCTGGTAGGGAATCTGGCGCTGCCGCGCCTTGAGCCGCTGCTGGAATTCCGCGTTGTAGGTCGCCATGCCACTGGAGGCGATGGAACCGGGCGCCACCGCGTTGACGCGCACGCCCCGGTGCACCCATTCCAGGGCAGCGGTCTGGGTGAGGTTGATCATCCCGGCCCGCGCGGCGCCGGTGTGGCCCATGCTGGGCATGCCGAAATCGACGATGGCCACGACGTTGACGATGGCGCCGCCGTGGGCCTCCATCCACTGCCGGTAGACCTCGCGCATCATCGTGAAGCCGCCGTTGAGATTGTTGCGCACCACCGCGTCCCAGCCCTTGTCGGAAATGTCGCGCAGGGGGCTCGGGAACTGTCCGCCGGCGTTGTTCACCAGGCCGTCGATGCGGCCGTGCTCGGCAAGAATGGAGGCCACGCCCTCGTTCACCGCAGGCGCATCGCGGATGTCGATGACCCGAAGGCTGCAGGCCAGGCCGTCCTGCGCGAGTTCGTCGCGCACCCGCTCCAGCTTTTCGAGCCTGCGGCCGACCAACACCGGCATCGCGCCCAGCGCGGCCACCTCGTGCGCGGTGCAGCGGCCAATGCCGGAACCGGCGCCGGTGACGATCACGACCTGGCCGCCGAGCAGTTGCGGCCGCAGGGCAGACCGGTAGCTCACGAGCCGCCCCCCGCTCGCGCGAGATCGCACACTGGTCCTGCCTGCCGATCTGGCTTAGCTTCGCACTTCGCTGATGCCTGCCCGTTCATCATCCGGTTTCCAGTTCAAAGTCGAATCCATGTCGCTTGCCGCCGTTCTGCACCTGATCCTGCATGTCCTCGTTCCCGGCCTGGTCGCCCGGATTTTTTTTCGCCCGGACTGGCGCCGGGCCTGGACGATCATGCTGATCACGATGCTGGTGGACCTCGACCACCTGCTGGCCACGCCCATCTACGATCCCGACCGTTGCAGCATCGGCTTTCATCCGCTGCACACGTGGCCGCTCATCGCCGTGTACCTCTGCCTGACGCTGCCGCCGCGCACCCGCCTGATCGGCCTGGGGTTGATGCTGCACATGCTGCTGGACTTCTCCGACTGCGCCGTGCAGCGCGGGTTTTTCGACGCGCTGTCGCGGCTGCTCGGCACGGGATGAGCACACCTCACGCCGCATCGCCCATCAGCGCACGCGGCAGCGTCACCGGAAAATGCAGCAACTGCTGCGCGTAGGTCTTGCCCTGCACGTCCAGGCGCAGCGACACCGCGCCGCCGCCGCCGAGCGCGTCGTGCAGCACGAAGTTGAGCGCGTTCAGGCCCGGCAGATCGAAGCGATCGACCCGCGACGTGCCGGTGTGCGCGAACCAGTCGCGCACCCCCTCGGCCGTCAGCGCGGCGCGGAGGTAGGGCAGATAGTCCGGCCGGCGCGCGAGCACGCCGATGTTGGCGCGGTCGCCCTTGTCGCCGCTGCGGGCCACGGCCAGGCGAATCAGCGGCACGCGGATGGTGTCGCCCTGCGCCGCTCTGACCTCGACGGTCTCGAGCGCTGGCGCGGGCTGCATGGTCGGCGCGGTGGCCAGGCGCTGCCAGTCGAAGGAAACCGCCTGCCCGTCAACCGCCACCTTCACCGGCACTTCGGTCTTGGGCAGCAGAAAGGAAAACGGCCGCACCACCGGCGTGGTCTTGGGCCGGCCGGTCGGGCCCGCCGCGCAGCGCCCGGTGGTCATCGACAACGCGGCGCCGGCGGCCTCCTTGGAGAACACCTCGCAGCCCGAATAGCGCTCGTGCCACACGTCCACGCGCAGCACCAGCTCGTTGGCGTCCACCGGGGGGCGGTACGCCGGGTTCCACAGGGTGTTGGTGCCGATCAGGTGAATGGCGGTGTCGCGGAAGTCCGGCAGATTCTGCTGCGCCAGCCGGCGCCGCGCGACGGAGAGAATCGCCGCGCCGTTGGCGCGCGCACGGCGCGGCGCATCGAAGCTGGTGATGGTCTGGATGAAGGTCGCGCGAAAGCCGTCGTCGTGCGTGGCGCAGACCTTGTAGTCCGGCGTTCGCGGACGGCCGCGCACGCCGCTGACGTGGACGCGGTCCGGCGCCTGCTGCACCAGCCGCGCGCCCGAGAAATCGCAGACCACGTCGGGCACGATGTAGGCCTGCGGGTCGTCGATCTCGTAGACCAGCTGTTCGCCCACGGTGAAGGGCGACACCAGGCCGCCGGTATCCGCCGGCTTGGTGATGACGAAGCTGCCGTCGGCCGAACACTCGGCGATGGGAAAGCCCATGCGGTCCCAGCCCGGCGCCACCTGTTCCCAGTCGGTGAAGTTGCCGCCGGTGGCCTGGCAGCCGCATTCGATCAGGTGCCCGGCGAGCGTGCCGGCGGCGAGGCGGTCCCAGTCCTGCGGCGTCCAGCCAAATTCGTGGACCAGCGCGCCCAGGGTCACGGCGCTGTCGACCACGCGGCCGGTGACGACGATGTCCGCGCCCGCGTCCAGCGCCGCCGCGATCGGGAACGCGCCGAGGTAGGCGTTGCAACTGGCGAGCTTTGCCGGCAGCGGCTTGCCGTCGTACATCTCGCGGACGCCACGCGCGCGCAGTTCTTCAGTGCGGTCCAGCAGCTCGTCGCCTTCGACGGTGCCGACCTTCAGCGACACGCCGGCTTCGGCCAGCGCCGCGCGGATCGCCTTCGCGCAGGCCTGAAGGTTCACGCCGCCGGCATTGGCGATCACGCGGATCCTGCGCCGGGCGATTTCGCCGGCCAGCGGCTTGATCACCTGGGTGATGAAGTCGGTGGCGTACCCCGCATCGGGCGACTTGCCGCGTGCCTTGGCGAGAATCGCCATGGTGACTTCGGCGAGGTAGTCGAACACCAGGTACTGCACGTCGCCTTGCAGCACCAGCTGCTCGGGGCCATTGGCGGTATCGCCCCAGTAGCCGGCGGCTCCGCCGATGCGTACGGTGCGCGTGCTCATGCGGCGTCCTCCAGCCTGAGCAGCGCCTGACGCGGATCGACCTGCTGGCCGACCGCAACCAGCACTTCGGCGATGCGGCCGGCCCGGCCGGCGCGAATCTCGTGAAACATCTTCATGGCTTCCAGCGTCATCAGCAGATCCCCCTTCTCCACGGTCTGTGCGGCCGCCACGAAGATTTCCGCCACCCGCCCGCTCATCGGCGCGACCGGCCCGCCCCCCGCCGCCACGGCACTCGCACTGCTCGACGCCGGGCGCTCGAAGGTCCAGTACCGCGCACCGTCCTGCAGGTGCCAAACACCGTCGGCGGCGAGCGCCGCATGCAGGGTGCGACGCACACCGTCGATCTCGAACACGTAGCGGGGTGCAGCGACACCGTCGACGGTGACCAGCCGTGTTTCGACCCCGTCGGCGTCGCTGACCACGAAACCTTCCGGGGTTTCCGTGACGGTGCAGAGCGTGGGCACGGCATCGCCGTCTTCGCCCGGCAGCAACTTGACCGCCCAGGACAGACGCCCGGTGCTGCGCCAGCCGCTGGCGCCGGGTGCTCGACTGGCAATGACTGCCATCAGGGCGGCCGCCTGTCGCGCCGCAAGGGGTTCATCGGGCCGCGGCGGCGTTCGGGCATCGAGCCAGCGGGTCGTCACCGCGCCGCTGCGGAACACTTCGTCTTGCAGCAGCTCGATCAATTGCCCCCGATTGCTGCGCAGGCCCAGCAGCACGGTGTCTTCCAGCGCACGCACCAGCCTGCGGCGCGCCTCGTCGCGGGTGCTGCCGTGGGCGATGATCTTGGCGAGCATAGGGTCGTAGTCGGCGCCGACACGCCGCCCCTCGCCGACGCCGGTGTCGGTGCGCGCCAGATCGATGTCCGGGGCGCGCCAGCAGAGGATCTCGCCGGTTTGCGGCGCATAGTTCGCGTCCGGGTCTTCGGCGTACAGGCGCGCCTCGATGGCGTGGCCGTGCAACCGCACCTGGTCCTGTTCCAGCGGCAGCGGTTCGCCGGCGGCAACGCGCAACTGCCAGTCGACCAGGTCCAGCCCGGTCACGAACTCGGTGACCGGGTGCTCGACCTGCAGGCGCGTGTTCATCTCCAGGAAGTAGTAGCTGCCGTCGGCCGCCAGCAGCATCTCGACCGTGCCGGCGCCGACGTAGCCGATGGCGCGCGCCGCCGCCACGGCGGTCTCGCCCATGCGCGCCCGCAGCGCCGCGTCCACCGCGGGCGATGGCGATTCCTCCAGCACTTTCTGGTTGCGCCGCTGCGCCGAGCAGTCGCGCTCGCCGAGGTGAATGATGTTGCCGTGGGCGTCGCCGAATACCTGTACCTCGACGTGGCGCGCGCCTTCCACCGCGCGTTCCAGAATCAGTTCGCCGCTGCCGAAGGCTGACTGCGCCTCGGCCCGTGCGGCGGCCAGCGCGGCCGGCAGCGCGGCCGCCTCCGGAACGCGGCGCAGGCCGCGCCCGCCGCCGCCGGCCGCCGCCTTGACCATCAGCGGATAGCCGATCTGGTCGGCCGCGGCGATCAGCACGGCCTCGTCCTGCGCGCCTTCGTCATACCCCGGCACGCAGGGCACGCCGACTGCGGCCATGCGCCGCCGTGCCGCGCGCTTGTTGCCCATGGCGTCGATGGCTTCGGGCGAAGGTCCGACGAAGGTCAATCCGGCGTCCGCGCAGGCGCGCGCGAAGCCGGCGTTCTCGGCCAGGAAGCCGTAGCCGGGATGAATCGCGTCCGCGCCGGTGCGGCGCGCGGCCTCGATCAGCGCCGGGATGTTGAGATAGCTCGCCGACGGCGCCGCCGCGCCGATGCACACCGCCACGTCGGTGCTCTCGACATGCAGCGCGCCGCGATCGGCCTCGCTGTACACGGCGACGGTGCGGTAGCCGAGCCTGCGCGCGCTGCGCGCGATGCGGCAGGCGATCTCGCCGCGGTTTGCAATCAACAGCGTCGAGAAGGCCATGGACTCTCAGCCCAGGCTGGGCCAGTTCGCCTTGCGCTTTTCCAGGAAGGCCTGCTGGCCCTCGACCCCTTCGGGGCCGCGATTGAGCTCGCCGAATCGGCAGCCCGCGTATTCGATCAGCGCCTCCAGCGGCATCTCGCCGACACGATTCATGATCGCCTTGGTGGCCGCACAGGCCATCGGTCCGCAGGCATCGATGTCGTCGAGCAGGCTCGCGAGCCTGGACTCCAGTTCCTCGGTGGATTGCGCGACCTCATGGGCCACGCCGATGCGCACCGCTTCGGCGCCGTTGATCCGGCGGCCGGTGAGCCCCAGGTATCGTGCATTCGACAGGCCCACGCGGCGCACCACGTGCGGCGCGATCTGCGCCGGCGCCACGCCGATACGGGTTTCCGCCAGGCCCATCTTCGCATCGTGCATCACCAGCGTGATGTCGAAGGTGCAGGCAAAGCCGAAGCCGCCGCCGAGCGCGAACCCCTCGACCACCGCCACGGTGGTCTGCGGCAGGTTGGCCAGGCGTAGGAACATGCGCCCGGCGCGGATGTTGCGTTCCATCGCGATGTCCACGCCGGGGCGCGAATCGGTGGTCTGCGCGCGGCGCTCGCGGATGTCGCCGCCCGCGCAGAAATGCCCGCCCGCGCCGCGCACGATCACCGAGCGCACGCTGTGGTCTTTTTCCAGGCGTGTGATGAGGTTTTCCAGCGCCAGCAGCATCGCGTCGTTGAGCGCGTTGCGACGCTCGGGACGGTTGAAGGTGACGTACAGGCGCCCGCCTTGCTGGTCCAGCAACAGCGGATTGGCTTCGTTTGCAGCTTCGGGGGTGGACATCGCAATACCCTTGAAAATTATCGGAACGGAAAGGGACTCAACTGTTGGCAAAGCACTGCCGCAGATCCTCGACCGCCTGCGGATTGACCAGCGCCGACAGATCGCCCGGGTCGCCGCCCTGGTAGACGGCGCGCACGACGCGGCGCATCACCTTGAGGTTGCGGGTCTTGGGCAGCTCCTCGGCGAACACCACGGACTTCGGCCGGTAGGACGTGCCCATGCCATCGACCACGGCTTTCGACAGCCGCTGGCGCAGCGCCTCGTCCGTCACCACGCCCGGCATCGGCACACAGACGCAGACGAGGGCCGAGCCCTTGGATTCGTCCGGCACGCCGATCACGGCGACCTCGGAGACGGTTCCCGTGGCGGTGAGCAGGTTCTCGATCTCGGTGGGGCCGGTGCGCTTGCCGGAGACCTTGATGGTGTCGTCCGAGCGGCCGAGCACGTAGTACATGCCATCGGCGTCGTGGCGCACGAAGTCGCCGTGCACCCACAGGCCCGGCAGCGTGTTCCAGTAGGCATCCAGATAACGCGCGTCGTCCTGCCACAGGCTCTTGGTCATGCCGATGTTGGCCTGGCGCAGCACCAGTTCGCCGACCTGCCCGTCCGCGACCGGCTCGCCGGATTCGTTGACGATGCCCAGGCCCACGCCCAGCGCCGGCCCGGCGAAGGAGCTCGGGCGCTGCGGATGATGCAGCGTGCTCACCAGGTTGCAGCCGCCGACCTCGGTGCCGCCGACGATGTTGAGAATGGGCAGTTTGCACTTGCCGACGTGCTCGAACATCCAGCGCCAGGGCGCTGCGGTCCAGGCTTCGCCGCCGGAGTGCAGCATGCGCAGGCTGGACAGGTCGTAGCCTTCGACTTCCTCGTTGCCGTAACGGCTCAGGTTGCGGATCAGGGTCGGCGCCACGCCGAGGTAGCTGACCTTGTGATTCTGGATCAGGCGCCAGAAGCGCCCGGTGTCGGGATAGTCCGGCGTGCCTTCGGCCACCAGCAGGCTGCCGCCGAAATAGCTCGGGATGCAGGCGCACATGGCGCCGACCATCCAGCCCATGTCGCTGAGGAAGAAGTAGCGATCACCCGCGCGGAAGTCGCAGCAGATGTGCATGTCGCGCGTGACCATGGAGCCCAGGAAGCTCACGTGCGTCCACACGCAGCCCTTGGGCTTGCCGGTGGTGCCGGAGGTGTAGAGCAGCACGGCCGGCGCCTCGGCGGCCATCGGCTCGGTCGCCAGGGTCGCCGGCTGCGGCGCGACGCGTTCATGCCACCAGTGATCGCGACCGGCCTGCATGGTCACCGGCAGCTTCTCGCCCAGGCGCCGCACGACGACGACGTGCTCCACGCCCGGCACCTGCGCCAGCGCCTCGTCCAGCACCGGCTTCATCGCGCCCACGCTGCCGCGGCGCCAGGTGCCGTCCGCGGTGATGACGGCGCGCGCGCCGCCGTCCTGCAGGCGCGTGATCAGCGGCTGCGGACCGAAGCCCGAGAACAGCGGCATGACAATGGCGCCGATCTTGAGGATGGCGAAGAAGGCGATGAAGGTTTCCGGCAGGTTGGGCATGTAGATGCCCACCACATCGCCCTTGCCCACGCCCATTTCCTTGAGCGTGCCGGCGAGACGGCAGGTCTCGGCATCGAACTCGGCGTAGCTGAGCCTGCGCTGCTCGTCGGGGTTCTCGCCCTCCCACACCAGGAAGGTCTGGTCCCACACCGGCGTGTCGCGGTGGCGGTCGATGCAGTTGAGCACGATGTTGGTGGTGCCGCCCACGCACCAGCGCGCCCAGGGCTGCCCGCCGGACACGTCCAGCATCTGCGTGTAGGGCGTGTAGAAACGAAAGTCGCAGAACTCGAACACCTGCTCCATCAGCCAGCCGGGATCGGCATCGGCACGCGCGCTGAGCGACTCGAAGGATTTCTCACCAACATGGCGCAGGAAGGCGGTGAGCACGCTGCCCTCGATCAGTTCAGGCGCTGTCTCTTATACACATCTGACGCTGCCGACGATATGCAGTGTGTAG
>OJDA01000106.1_pt1 | contig 28647 bp, 26 predicted proteins | sample 1592551 | NCBI WGS metagenome assembly OJDA01 (sample SAMN05416810, study PRJEB24817) | seawater metagenome | isolation source: Sea water | place: Canada:Atlantic | collected 2013-07
CGAGATAGCGTAGCGTCTCGTGGGCTCGGAGATGTGTATAAGAGACAGTCCTTATACAGTACGATCTTAGCAATACCGAGCAGGGCATAAAAATACATCACGACGCTAGCCCAGCAACTATTGATGCCGCCGCTCGCTTGTTCGATAAAGGGTTAATCGACAAAAAAGATGGCGGATATTTAACGTCTATTGGCAGAAAGGCGGCCGAACACACACTGTCTATTTCGGGCCTACTGACAACTGATTGAACTTAAACACCCATTGCATATTTGCAAATTTGGTTTTTCAATAACGCCGACTGGTTAATCAAACCCATACCCGAACTTCTAGTCAGCTTAATAAGTGATTGATCTGCAGCGAAAAGCCGTTTAAAGCCATCCATAATGCCCATCATTAACAAATTGTCGCCCTTACGCTGACGCTCATAACGTCGCAATACCTGCTCACTGGCTATATCGCGTTTTGCTATATGTGCTTTTAACACCGCATCGGCTAATACCGTAGCATCTTTGAGCCCCAAATTTGCGCCTTGCCCTGCAAGCGGATGAATGGTGTGAATCGCATCACCAATCAAAACCATTCTCTGCTGACAATATTGCGATGAAAACTGTAACGCTAATGGAAATGCTCCGCGTTGGCTTACCAACTCAAGCTTACCAAGCTGCTGCTCAGACGCCTCTACTAACGCTCTACAAAAATCCGAGTCCGACAAGGCTAAGTAACCTTCTGTTGTTTCCACCGACGATGTCCAAACAATAGAGATCAAACCATCGCGTAAAGGCAATAAAGCTAAAGGGCCTTCTGGCAAGAACCGCTGCCAAGCAGTATTTTGGTGTGGTTTTTCCGGTTTGATTGTCGCCACCAGCGCTTTTTGCTGATAACTCCAACCATAGCGCTCTATTCCACTTAGTTGCCGTATTTTAGAATTTGATCCATCAGCGCCCACTAATAGCTGGGCGTTGATCTGGGTATTATTTGACAACTGAATCGACACACCATCTTCATTAGTCTCAAAACTCATCAATTGCGTTAATTTAAAAACATCGCAGCTTTTTAACCGCTGTAGTTTTTTCCATAACGCTAAGACGGTAATGCGATTTTCCACCACCGCACCCATCTGTATTTCACCAGCCTCGGCTGAATCGATGGCTAACTCACCACTACCGAAATGATCCCACACATACATTTTTTCAATTGGCTGCTCACCCAATTGAACAATCTCGTCCCAAACCCCTAATGATTTAAACACGTTAACCGAGGCAAGGGTGAGTGCAGAAACACGTAAATCATAACTCTCCTGAGGCCATTCGGCAGATGGATCACCAGCATCAACCAGGGCAACCGAGATGCCTTTTTCAGCCAACAAACAAGCCACTGTTGCTCCCGTTATGCCGCCACCAATAATCGCTACTTGGTATTTTTTTTCGCTCATTAACTGACCTTTATCCTTGCGATTGGAGCGCCTAAGCCCATAGCCTGTCGCGCAAACTCGTTCTTCAACAAGGGGATGTTGTCCAACATTAACAAACCACTATTTCGCATCACACTCAGCGCCGCGTTATCTGTTGAAAATAATTTAATCACACTGTCGGTAAACCCTGTTATTAATGCTTGGTCTGTTTTGCGATGTCGCGCATAGACTTCAAGCACATCATCAAGCTCCTCATCTTGCTGCGCCGAGATAATCACCCCTGCTAGCATAGCTGCATCACGCAGGCCAAGATTAAACCCTTGCCCCGCCACTGGATGAAGTTGGTGTGCAGCATTACCAATCAACACTACTCGATTTGAAATATTCTGCGGGACATGCGACAGACTCAATGGAAACATTTGGCAGCTTCCCGCTAGCGACAACTCCCCTAACCACTGCCCAAAGCGTGATTGCAACCTCTGCAGAAAAGCGCCCTCTGATAGGTTTTTCACCTGTTCGGCTATACTAGACGGCATTGTCCAAACTAACGAATAAAGCCCATCAAAATGCGGCAACATCGCAATTGGACCTTCGCTAGTAAACCGCTCATAAGCAACATCATTTTCATCTGACTCAACATGTATTAAGCCCGTGATCGCTTGCTGATCGTAAGGATATTCTTTTAATTCAAAAGGGCCTAGTTGACGAACTTTTGACAGCCCGCCATCCGCACCAACTAATAGTTTGCAAGACAGTGTTTGCTCTTTCCCATTGACACTAACAATCACCTCTACACCGTTGTCATTAACCGTATAATCACTTAGCGTTGCCGGCGATAAAACATCAACCGTAGTAGCTGCCAACCTGGTCGAAACAACCGACTCAATGCACCTAGCCTCTACCACATACCCCAGCGCCTCAACCTGCTGGTTTTGTGCTGACAGCCTCGTTTTACCAAAACGTCCTTTATCGGAAACATGTATATGCCGTATTGGCATCGCTTCATCACTCAGCTCTTGCCAACTATTTAACTGTTCAAGAATTCCCCTACTACCCCAAGACAAGGCTATTGCTCTTTTCCCTACACTATCGGCTTGTTTTTCATCGATGGTCTTTGCCTCTACAATAGCAACACGGCGCGATGTCTGGCTCAGCGCCAAACCTAGACATGCACCGACCATCCCACTGCCAATAATAATAAGATCGTAATCAGTCGTCATTAACCTTGCTCATCAGCGACTCGATGTCTTTAATTTCTTTAGGCACACTATCAGTCAACACTTCATGCCCTTTTTTAGTGACAAGCACATCATCTTCAATGCGTATCCCAATCCCACGCCACTTTTTATCGACTTCGTTAGCATTTGGGTGAATATACAAACCAGGCTCAACGGTCAACACCATGCCGGGCTCCAGCAAGCGCCATTGATCATCTAATTTATAATCCCCAACATCGTGTACATCCATCCCTAACCAATGCCCTGTACGATGCATATAATACGGCTTATAGGCTTCATTTTTAATCAATGTTGACAAGCTACCTTGCAACAAACCAAGCCTAACCAAACCTTTTGTTAACACCTCAACCGCAGCATCATGCGGGTCGTTCCAATGGTTACCGGGTTTAACTTGCTCTATAGCTGCGTACTGGGCATCTAATACTAATTGATAGAGCGCTTTTTGCTCTTCATTAAACACACCATTTACGGGGAAAGTTCGGGTAATGTCAGATGCATATTTTTTCCATTCACAACCCGCATCAATCAACAATAAATCACCATCATTTAATACGGCATTATTATCTATGTAATGCAGAACACATCCATTATGCCCACCACCGACAATCGCTGGGTAGGCTTCTTGCTGTGCGCCATGGCTCATAAAACAGTGCTTAAGGTTTGCCTCAACTTGATATTCATACATCCCCGGACGACAAGATTGCATAGCCTTAATATGTGCTTTAACTGATATTTTTGCCGCCTTTTTCATCCATTTAATTTCTTGTGCTGACTTTATAAGCCTCATTTCATGCAAAATATGATCTGACGAAATAAACTCTGCGGGTGCTGATACCCCTGCCCTAGAGCGGCCTCTTACTTGCTGAGACCAATCCATCAATTGTTGGTCAAAATCAGGCTGTGCCCCCATTGGGAAATACAACCGATTTTTATTTTCCAATAAGCCAGGCAAAATATCATCGATATCATCAATCGGAAATGCATCATCTACAGCATAATCACGAACCGCGCCTTCTAAGCCCGCACTCGCCCCTACCCATAAAGCGGTTTTCTCATCATATTCTCGGCAAAATAAAACATACTCGCCTTGCTCCCTACCTGGTACAAACACAATCACCGATTCAGGCTCATCAAAACCGCTTAAATAAAAGAAGTCACTGTTTTGACGAAAATGAAATTCCACATCGCTATTACGTTGCATAATAGATGCGCTGGCGATCACCGCAATATTCCCTTCACCCACCATGCGTAAAAATTGCTGCCTTCTACGGGCAAATTCTTTTTGCTCTTCTATCACAAAGCCTCCTTTATATCTCGCTAGTGAAGCGTTGGTTGTTCCGTTAATGAATCGCTATCTGGTTGCAGTTCTTGCATTAAAATTTGCACGCCCATCCGCACGTATTCTTGTAACTCCATAAACGCTTGCTCATCTGACTCATCTGAGTTGTCGGCATCTAAACGTGAAATCTCCATTAAATCTCTTAATATGCCTCTACAGTCCTCACTCCAATCTTTATCATCACCGACCCCCATATAAGCCACGCCATATAAAAAACCCTGGCACCATTCACTCATGGCAACTGCCCGCACACCAATCCGTTCTTCCTCATCGGGTAGCAACAAGTCAAAAATAAACTCATCGGTTTTGAGCAATTCCAATGTACCTTGAAACAAACCAATTAAGCCTTGTTTATCCTCATTCGTTAAGGCTTTTAGCTGATCTTCCGTATCAAATATTGCACTTATCCAACGATTAAAGTCTGCATCAAATTGCACACATAGCATGCCTGACGCCAAGCCATGTGCTTCAGACACATTCATACCAGCATCATGCTCATCAAAAATTAACTGCAAATCCTCATAATTACCTAAACGTTTCACTGCCCACTCCAAACAATTTATCAATGTGGCTATGCTATCATTACGTGACCGAGGCACCAAAACTTACCGACTATATTACTAACGGTATTGACCTTCTCAGCAATCACACCTACTATTTATCTTGTGAATAAAGAACAAAACCCAGAAATTGACTTGCAACACCTTGAGCAGAAAATTGACGCACTTGTTCAAGTGTGCCAAAACCTGCATGAAGAAAACCAACAACTCAAGAGCCAGCAAGCCGATCTCATTCAACAACGCAGTGCTTTAATGGATAAAACTGAAAAAGCTAAAACGCGTATTGAGTCAATGATTTCTAGGCTTAAATTAATGGAAATATAAGCATGTCAACTTCCACAACTGTCACCTTACACCTACTAGATAAAGAATACCGAGTCAGCTGCTCTGAAAATGAGCGAGCAGGGCTTGAGTCTTCTGCTCGGTTTTTAGATGAAAAAATGCAAAGCATTAAAAAATCCGGACGAGTAGTAGGCTTAGACCGCATAGCCGTAATGGCTGGCCTCAATATCACACATGATTTTTTAGTTGAAAACCAAAAAAAAAGCGGCGCCTCTTTAAATATTAGTGACAAAATAATCGCCCTTCAAAATAAACTAGACTTTGCCATAGACGCCTTCGGTAAATAGTTTTCCTACTTTAACTTTAATTTGCCCTACTCATTAAATTAGATAGGCTTCATACGATATCAACCGCAATCTGTTTAACCTTAGCTGCAAAACGAAGCGGCTTTACACTCTTTAGAAAACATCTTGATCAGCTGTAAAATAATAAAAATATTTTTTATCTCTCTTTAAATGTAAAAAATATACTGTTAATTTTTTTTCATAGGGTTACACTGTCAGTGCGTTTCCTGCGGTGTTCGAGTTAAGGTGAAATGCCCTTGGACCTAATTACCTACCCGGGAAGACAGATCATTTTGTTGGTGTGCACGCTCTACATAGAGAAGCCTAATGCAAATGTCCGACTCCCACTTGAACCTATCGGTTCAAGGTAGAAACCTGAATACGGCACTGGCGGGAAGCGCCCTATTTTATGACCCAATTAATACCTTCCTTAAGACAATCATTACGACGCAGACGTAACACTATTTCGACCTCTGATAGAGCCCGATTTGATTACAGTATCAACCAACATTTGTTAAAAACAGGGCTTCTTCTTCGCTCCTCAAGTGTTGCGAGTTACCTCGCTAATGATGGTGAACCAACACTCGATTTATTCATACAAGCTTGCTCAAAGACCCGCTGCAAACACTATCTCCCGGCTTTAAATAAGCAAAGACTTAGATTCTCTTCTTATCTATGGGGCGATCCATTGGAAAACAATCGATTCAATATCCCCGAGCCTGCCAAACAGCTCTATTTACCTGCTAAATTATTAACCAGCATACTCATTCCTTTAGTGGGTTTTGACCAGCTAGGCCATCGCATAGGTATGGGTGGCGGCTACTATGACCGTACATTCAATTTTATGTTGAGTCCGGCATGCAAAAAAAAACCGCTCTTAGTGGGTATCGCTTATAGCCTGCAAATGGTTGATACTATTAAGCCTGAAGCCTGGGATGTTCCATTAGATGCCATCGTCACAGAGCTTGGAGTGGTCTGCTTTTCAGCCAAGGCAAAACAACGCCTACTAGGCGACTCATCCGATGCATTATAAAAAATGATGATTAAATAGCTTCTAACTACGCTTAGATGCGATATATCATACGAATACTTCTTAACAACTAACGCCAATCTTTTACTCATGCAAGACGACTTAAAAAAACTAGCTGCACAAGCCGCTATCCCGTACGTAAAGAACTGCCGTATTTTAGGCGTTGGTACCGGCTCAACGGTCAACCACTTTATTGATTTATTGGTTCCTCTTAAGCATCAATTTGAAGGTGCCGTTTCAAGTTCAGAGGCCAGCACAGAAAGATTATTGGCTTTAGGCATCCCGGTTCTTGATTTAAATGCCGTGGGCACTTTAGATATTTATGTTGATGGAGCCGATGAAATTAATACGAATTTAGAACTCATAAAAGGAGGCGGTGGTGCCTTGACCCGTGAAAAGATTATTGCCGCCGCCAGCAAACACTTTATTTGTATTGCCGACCACAGCAAGTTAGTCTCTCGATTGGGCAAATTTCCGCTACCTGTAGAAGTCATTCCGATGGCTAGAAGTTATGTTGCTCGAACCATATCAGCACTTGGTGGTCAGCCCGTCTGGCGAGAAAATTTTATTACTGATAACGGCAACGTCATTTTAGATATTCACCGTTTAGATATTTTAGAGCCAATGAAACTGGAAAACACACTCAATAACATTACCGGTGTTGTAACAACAGGCCTATTCGCTAACCGGTCGGCTGATACTGTTTTGCTTGCCAGTGAACAGGGGACCCAAACCTTAACGCTTTAAACCAAAGCCTCCAGAACATTTATTTCAGGCAAAAAAAAGGGGCTAAAAGCCCCCTAGTTTTTATTTTTATTATTATTTTTTATGCAGCTCTTCTAACTACAAAAGAAACTGTCTTTCCCCTCTCCTTGCTCTTAAAATGAATAATACAGTGTTTTTGCAAAAAAGCAACAATATATTTTTTTTAACTAATTGATTTTATTATAATTTTATTGCATTGCAACAAAAAAAATGATTGAAGTCAATTTTAAACAACAGCTTAATAAAGTTATTATATATTTATGCTAATTTAATATACCTATAAATTCTGTCTAAGAACGTTACCCCTGCATTTAGCTCAGGTGCGTTACGAATGATAAAAATACGGCGCAATAAGGTTTTACATCATGCTTCTACCAAGCTGGATCAAGACGTACCAAACCGCTCAATTAAAGGGGGATTTAATTGCTGGCGTCATTGTTGCTATTGTCCTTATTCCTCAATCTATGGCCTATGGTCTGTTGGCAGGGCTCCCCGCCGAAGTAGCCCTGTATTCATCCGTTCTTCCAATCATTTTATACGCCGCTTTCGGCAGTAGTCGAACATTGGCCATTGGGCCGGTCGGTATTATGTCGTTAATGACAGGCGCCACTATCGCCGAATTAGGCATCAGCAATATTGACGAAGTAATAAACGCAGCAAACACTCTGGCTTTATTAACTGGCATCATATTGCTATTAATGCGAGCAGCTAGGTTAGGTAGTATTATAAATTTTCTAAGTCACCCCGTTGTTTCCGGGTTTATTAGCGCCTCAGCTATCATTATCGCCTTAAGCCAAGTAAAACATATTGTTGGTTTAAACATCACCGAAGGGCTCGCCCCTTACCAGGCTATAACCCATATCGTTACCCAACTTCCCCAAGGACACCTAGCAACAAGCATCCTCGGAGTTTGCAGCTTAATGCTTCTATGGTGGTTTAAAGGCCCTTTAGCAAACCTCTTGAAGAAAAAAGCATTTAACCCTAACAGCATAAAGTTTATATCGAATTCGGGCCCTCTTATTGTTGCCGTTACTGGCACTCTTGTTGTTTATTATTTCCATTTAAATACACGATTTGAGGTATCCGTGGTTGGTTATATTCCACCAGGGCTTCCTCATATTATTCTGCCTAATTACGATGAGCAACTATTTAAACAACTCCTTCCCTCTGCTCTGCTTATCGCTTTAATTGGTTATCTAGAAAGTGTTTCTATTGCAAAATCCATGGCTGGGCAGAAACGACAAAAAATCGATGCGAATAAGGAACTCTTAGGACTCAGTGCTGCCAATGTCTCATCAGCTCTTAGTGGTGGCTATCCAGTAGCTGGAGGTTTTGGTCGTTCGATGGTTAATTTCACCGCCGGCGCTAACTCCCCCTTGGCGTCTATTATTACGGCTTGTTTAGTTGGTTTGACTCTGTCTGTTTTAACACCCTTATTCTTTTTTTTACCAAAGGCTGCACTCAGTGCAGTTATTATATTTGCCGTACTACCTCTCATTGACACACACACCCTTAAACACACATGGCGCTACGACCGTACAGAGGCCACTTTGATGTTAATAACTTTTCTTACTGTGTTATTTATTAATGTAGAAAGCGGCATTCTGGCTGGCATTATTATCTCTATTGGCTTATACCTACATAGAAGCAGCCAACCTCATATTGCTGTAGTTGGGCAAGTGGGAAACTCTGAGCATTATAGAAACATCAAGCGCTATAAAGTAAAAACGGATAAAGAAATTCTTGCCATACGCGTTGACGAAAACCTTTATTTTGCTAACACAAACTACCTTGAAGACAATATTATGGGGTTGGTTGCGGACAACCAGTCGATTAACCATATTGTACTTATTTGTCAGTCGATAAGCTTTATTGACACCAGCGCGCTACAATCCTTAAGTGACATTCTTTACCGACTTGAAAAAGCCAACATTCAGCTACACTTAGCTGAAATAAAAGGCCCGGTTATGGATAAGCTGAAAGATACTGAGTTTCTAAAAAAGATAGGCACGGAAAATATTTTTTTAAGCACTCACCAAGCGATAACGACATTACAAGCGCGCCGCTAACTACGCCAAACATTTAAGGATTATATTGCCCGCTCACTCAAGCATTGGTTCCTTCCTAAACTTTTAGCTTTATACAAGGCCTGATCAGCCCTTCCATAAACATCACTTACCGTATCTCCAGGAGCAAACTCGGCACAACCAACAGACATTGTTATTGTAAGTCGTTTACCTTGATAACCAAACTTACAATCTTCTACACTTTTTCGAAATTGCTCTAACCTTTTTAACCCACTATCAAGGTCACTACCTGTAAAAATAACAGCAAATTCTTCGCCGCCAATTCGACCAAAGAAATCACTTTCTCGTACCTGCTTATTAATTAACTGGCTAATCGTGCATAACACCTTGTCACCTACAGAGTGCCCATACGTATCATTAATTTTTTTAAAACGGTCAATATCTAACACCGCCAACACCAAAGGCTCTGCATTTCGTTTCCAGCGCTCGTACTCGAGCCTAATACGCTCATCAAACGCTCGCCTATTTGCAACCCCAGTCAACACATCAACCAGTGCTTCTTTATGTGCCTGTATTAGCGATAATTTCAGCTCTTGTACTTGTAACTCCATTTTTTTTAATTTATTCGCTACGGAAAATGCATACCCTTCGGCTTCATCTACTCGACGCCTTTCTACCTCGGTAAACTCAGAGACTGTTTGACTAAACTCAGCAAGCCGTTTGGTCAGCAAGGTCTTTAATAACGCTAAATTATCTGCTTGCAACACCGACTCTTGCAATGTTTTAACCTGACCACCCATCAACTCAGTCAACCGCCAACGATCTTTTAATTCATCTGCTTCTTCAGCTCCTGCTTGCCTAAGATCTGAAGAAAGTTCAGCCAACTTATGAATAACTGTTTCAACAAGCCCAGAGAACTCAACAATAAGCTCATTCTTGTTTACAATGCCGTTTCCTAGCACATCAAAAGTTTCTTTATGAAAAGTACTAAGGTCAGATAAGTTAGCAATCCTCTCAATATCTTTATGCAACCCAGCCACCTTAATCGACTCTGCAAGCCCGGCGTCTAATGCTTCAAGACTTCCTAATTGACGTGTTAGATCACCCTTTAATCCGTTTAAAGAAGCTTTAATTGAAGGACCACTATTATCAAAAAGCGCCCCAACTATTAAATTAACGACTTTTCGGGTAAAAGCTTTTAACTCATTTGGAGTACGAATCTTAGCGGCATCTTTTTGCAAGATTTCAACATCATCACCCAATACATCTGACATTTTTAAATTTTCTAACAGAATATCTAACGTGGTAATTGCTGAACGTAAATCGTCTTTATCAAAATAGCTTATCACTAAGTCTCTTACACGACTTAATGCTTCAACAGGTGCTCCTTCACCATTGGGCGTATTCCTAGGTAACGAGTTAATCGCTTTATCTATTGCCTTATGGTGCCCTTTAACTCCTTTTAATATCGACATTAGTACTTGATACAACGCCTGAATACTATCCGTCGCCTTTTGCTCGGACTCATCCAGCTCTTTTAATGCACGCCTATACTTCTCTTTATAGTCTGCCATCAATCAGTATCTAAATAATCATGTTTGAAGTATAGACCAACCTTTAAAAAGATACCAACACACCGATTTCTTTTCCTTTTGCACAAAAAAAGCCCATTATTAAAATGGGCTTTTTTTGAACGGTAAGAACTTTCGCTCTTATTTGAATCAATACGATTAACGTTTTGAGTACTGAGGACGTTTTCTCGCTTTGTGAAGACCAACTTTTTTACGCTCAACTTCACGTGAATCACGTGTTACAAAACCTGCTTTGCGAAGGGCAGGACGTAACTCGCCATCAAACTCCATTAATGCCCGGGTAATCCCCAATCTAATAGCACCGGCTTGACCTGATGTTCCACCACCTTTTACAGTGATAAGAAGGTCAAATTTCTCCATTGCTTCTGCTGTTTCTAGTGGCTGACGAACAATCATACGATCAGTTTCGCGGCCAAAATAAGTATCTAGCGTTGCATTGTTAATTTTAATCTCGCCTTTGCCAGGACGTGCAAAAACACGTGCAACTGAACTTTTACGACGACCAGTTCCATAGTATTGGGTTTGTGCCATGATAATAAACTCTTGTTATAGTTCTAATGTTTTAGGTTGTTGGGCTTGATGCGTATGCTCAGCGCCAACAAATACTTTCATTTTCTTGAACATATTTCGACCCAATGTGTTTTTCGGCAACATGCCTCTAACAGCTGATTGGATGATACGCTCTGGGTGTGTTTCACGAAGCTTACCTAAAGAAACAGACTTTAAGTTACCAATGTAACCTGTGTGATGATAATACATCTTGTCTTTTTCTTTATTGCCTGTCACACCAATTTTTTCAGCGTTAATGACAACAATGTAATCGCCCGTATCAACGTGAGGTGTATATTCAGGCTTATGCTTACCGCGTAAACGGCGTGCTATTTCTGTGGCTAAGCGCCCCAGCGCTTTACCTTCGGCATCAACAACATACCAATCGTGTTCTACTTCTTCTGTTTTTGCGCTAAATGTTTTCATTTCTTAATTCCACTCACTCGAGATGCAGGTCTATCAAAGAGCCACATATTCTATCTATTTTTTATCTAAATCACAATGTTAAGTTACAAAACTTTATAAAATCGAACTAAAAACGTCTAATGAAGCACATTCGCAATAGCACATTGTGGTTTATAACCAACCACTGCTTCTGATAATACCGCTCTAATTTCAACATCATCATTGTCATTAATCGCTTGCTGCAAACGCCTAATGAGAACATTCAGCTCTTCCCAAGGAATCATACTTTCATTAGCCCGCATGATTTTTTCATGGTCTGTATTTTTCACATCATTACCGATCAATAACTCTTCATACAGCTTTTCACCCGGGCGTAACCCGGTGAACTTTATTTCGATGTCTCCGTGCGGCGTATCATCTCCTTTAACTTCTAGTCCACTTAAATGAATCATTCGCTTTGCCAATTCTAATATTTTAACAGGATCGCCCATGTCTAAAACGAACACATCGCCACCTTTTGCCATGGCACCCGCTTGTATAACCAATTGGGCTGCCTCAGGGATTGTCATAAAGTAACGAATAATTTTAGGGTCCGTCACAGTCACTGGACCACCTTCTTTTATTTGCTTCTTAAACAGAGGAATGACGGAGCCTGATGAGCCGAGCACATTGCCAAAACGCACCATCGCAAATTGTGTTGCAGATACGCCTCTATGCTTATTACTTAATGCCTGCAAAACCAATTCAGCCATTCTTTTTGAAGCCCCCATCGTATTAGTAGGCCGCACAGCCTTATCTGTTGAGATCAGTATAAAGTCCTTAACCTTCGAGTTTAATGCTGCCTCAGCTGTATATAAGGTCCCCAGAATATTGTTTTTAATTGCTTCTCTTGGGTTTTGCTCAACTAATGGCACATGCTTATAGGCTGCAGCATGATATACCGTTTCAACGTGCGCCGCCTGACAAGCTAATAAAACTCGATCTGAATCTGTTACCGACCCCAAGACAGGCTTAATGACCACTTCTTCGCTGATCGGCTGATTTTTTAAATCATGCTCTATCATATAAAGAGCAAACTCGCTATGTTCAAATAAAACAATCTCTTTTGGCTTTTGCTGCAAGATTTGACGACACAGTTCAGCTCCGATTGAGCCACCTGCCCCCGTTACCATCACAACTTTATTATGTATGTTTTTCGCCATCAAAGATTTATTAGGCAATACCTGATCACGGCCTAATAAATCTTCAATTTCAACGTCTCTTATATCATCAACCGTTACTTCACCCTCGGCAATTTCAGCTAATGTTGGTAACGTTTTCACAGTTACTGGGTAAGGCTCCAACAAAGCAATAACTTGGTTACGGCGAGACCGTGACACTGAGGGCATCGCCAATAACACATCCTTCACTCCATGTCGCTCAATAAGTCGGCTCAAATGTGAGAACGGGTGCACACGAACATCACCCATTTGCCGCCGATGAAGTGATGGCTCGTCATCAATAAAGGCCACTACTTTCATACCACTTTTTACATTTAGTTGCCCAAGCACTTGCATACCTGACGAGCCCGCACCATAAATGACCACATTACGAGCTGCATTTACATTCGCAGGAGCCAACCCTGCCAGCCACCAACGCACCACCATTCGACTTCCACCCACCATAAGGAGAGCCACCAACCAATTAATAATGTGAACTGAACGCGGCACAACTTCAATGTTCGCTAACACAACAAAAAAAGCAATAAGCAAGCTATAAAGAGAGACCGCCTTAACCACAACCCATAAAGAGTGAAAGCCAATATATCTAATAATCGCTCGATACAAGCCCAATCTAATAAAAATAGGTGTTGCTATAAAAGGCGCAACAGCAAACAACCAAATTACGCTGCCTTCGGGCCAATAAAACTCACCTAGCCGTAGTGAGAAGGATACCCATAAAGCCAACGTAATAACAATAAAATCAAATAGCAGCGTAACCGCACGCTTTATCCGCCTGCTTCGACTAATGAACCAACCTGAAAGTGAAAAAATATCCATATTTAACTCACACCTCTACCGACCTACTCCTAAATAATAAAACCCGTGCTGTTTAACGACCTCTTTATCAAAAACATTCCTCCCATCAATGATCAAACGATCATTCATGCATTTAGCAAGTTGCTCATAATCAGGTGACCAATAAAGCGGCCACTCAGTAACGAGTAATAACGCATCAGCACCAGCTGCTGCATCCATCGGTGTTTTACAATAACGGATCAATTTTTCACCTGTATAATAACTTTTTATATTTGGTATTGCTTCTGGGTCATGGATATTAACTTGAACCCCTTGTGCAACCAGCGCATTAATTATTTTTAAGCTGGGCGCATTATCAATGCTGGCTGTTCCTGGCTTAAATGAACACCCCCAAATTGCAACCACTTTATCTTCCAAAGCACCATTATAGTGTTGCCATAATTTTCTGAACAGCAACTCTTTTTGCACTTCATTTTCGTCAACAACTGCTTTTAATAATGATTGCTGTTGCTTCTGCTGTTGAAAAATGCCAGAAAACTTAGAAACATAAGCATGGAAGTTCTGCCCTCCAAAACCACAGCCCGGCGACAAGTAATGCTCACCGATCCTTGTATCAGCCCTCATTCCTTCTTGAACAACGCTAATATCCACACCTAACTGATCTGCCAGATTAGCCAATTCATTAACATAACCTAAACGAATAGCGAGCATGCCTGTAATAGCAAATTTGGTAAATTCAGCTTCACGAGTTGTCATTAACTGCAGTGTATTCAAGCCCTCACTAAACGGCCTTAATAAAGCTCGAGCCTTAACTAATGCCTTATCATGATCTAGCCCCAAAACGATCCCGTTAGGTTGACTAAAACTCTGGATCGCCGAACCTTCTTGTAAATTATCAGGGATATATACCACATAGCCTTTCCCTGTTAATCGAGTTTGCAGGTCACGTGTCGCTCCCACCGCAAAGTTACATTGATTAACGACCAGCATATCATTTTGAGCTGATTGAGAAAGCCGCTCCATTACTTGCTCAGCCTTGTATTGCTGATCCGGCTGAAATGCAAGCCAATGAATATTCGCCTCTGGCTGCATTCCCTCGTTACGCCGACTAAGTCGGCCACTACTAATCTGCGCTTCTAACTGTTGCAATAAATTCGGCTCATCACGAACCGTCGGAATCTTTCCTAATTCACCTTGCGACACACCGCAAATAGCTACATCGTTTCCTACTTTAGCTAGGCATGTCGCCGCAACCCAGGCAGAAAGCCCCGCACCATACACATTAACTTTCATACTGAGCCTGTTGACGTTGAACACGCTGAATCAATCCCCTAGTAGATGAATCTAGATCCCCACTCACCTGTGACTGAAACTCTGGTAATAATGATGAAGCTAGCTTTTTGCCTTTTTCCACGCCCCACTGATCAAACGGGTTTATTTCCCAAATCACCGACTGCACAAACACTTTATGCTCATATAAAGCAATCAGTCCGCCAAGCGTTTCCGGCGTTAATTCATCCAACATAATCGTGCTACTAGGCTGATTGCCGTCGTAATGCTGATAACCTAAATCATTTTCCGATTCGGCGCCCAAAGCCAGAAGCCTAGATTGCGCCAAGCAATTAGCAAGCGATAACTGATGTTGCAGCTGAAGCTCTTCACCTTCGCCTTCATAGCGTACCGCTGTGGTAATAAAGTCGCACATCACCAATTCGGTACCTTGATGTAAAAGCTGATAAAACGCGTGTTGTGCATTCGAGCCGACTTCACCCCATAACACTGGGCAGGTGCGGTAATTAAGCCGCTCTCCCTTGGTATTGACACTTTTTCCATTACTTTCCATTTCCAACTGTTGTAAATAGGATGGTAAATGTGAAAGACGCCCATCATAAGGCAAAATTGTGTGTGCATGAATATTCAAAAAGTTAATATTCCAGACGCCAACCAAGCCTAATAAAACGGGCAAATTTTTATCAAAGCTCGTCTCTCTAAAATGCCTGTCCATTGCATGAGCACCTTTAAGAATCGCACGAAAATTTTCCATACCAACTTTAAGCGCAATAGGCAACCCTATTACTGACCACAAAGAATATCGCCCACCAACCCAATCCCAAAATAATAATTGGTTTTTCTCGGGAACCCCCCATGATTGTGCCGCACGGATATTCCCAGTTGCTGCAATAAAGTGATGTTGATTAATTAAGTCAACAGACTTCCCACTTGCTTTTAACAACCATTCCCTAGCCGTATTAGCATTTGCCAAGGTGTCAATTGTGCTAAATGTTTTAGAGGCCACAATAAATAATGTTGTCGCGGGCTCTAATAAAGGCAGTAGCTTTTCTAGTTCACTCCCATCCATTGATGATACAAAATGGATATCAAGTTGCTTGCTTTCAGCAGGCGTATATTGCTCTAATGCATCACAAGCCATTAACGGCCCAAGGTTTGAACCTCCAACCCCAATATTTACAATTGACCGAATAGGTCGACCATCAAAACCTCGCCACTGAGCCTGCTGGATCTGCCTAACCAATAACGCCATTTTTTCTAAGGAAGCATGGATATCTTCCGTAATAACCCGGTCGTTAACCCTAAGGGTTTCCTCTTTGGGGAGCCGTAACGCAGTATGCAACGCAGAACGCCCCTCCGATACATTGACTTGCTCTCCAGTAAATAATTTTTCAATCCATTCGCCCAGCGCTTGCTGCTCAGCTAAGGCCATTAATTTACCCAATGTGTCTTTGGTAATCCGCTGCTTTGAAAGATCTAATAAAAAACTCTCGGTAGAAAAACTAAACTCATCAAACCTATCAGCCTCTAGACGAAATAACTCAGATAGGTGCAACCCCTTCATTTCTTCAGCGTGCGACTGAAGATCAACCCATGCTTTTACCTCACCACTATTCATGCTCATTAGCTAAGGCGTTGATAAACTGTCTCAAACCGTTGGCCGTGTCACTATGCTGTAAACCATACGCAAGATTAGCCTTTAAATAACCCAGTTTTTCCCCACAATCATACGTATCGCCCATCATTTTATAGGCCTCCACTGGCTCCAATTCTAATAGAGTATCAATAGCATCCGTGAGTTGTATTTCGCCACCCGCACCGGGCTTACCGTCAGCCAGCAAACTCATAATCTTCCCAGGTAGCACATAACGACCAATAACGGCTAAATTTGAAGGCGATTCGTCTTGCTTTGGCTTCTCGACGAGTCCTTTAATAGCTGTAGATTCGCCAAACGCTGGGGCCACACCTCCACAGTCGGCAATACCATATAGTTGAACTTTATCGTCAGGCACTTCGCCGACCATAATTTGAGCCGCACCTGTGTTTTCAAACTCAACAACCATTCTCATTAAGTCATTCGTTTTATCACCCCCGTTATTCACCAACACATCAGGTAAAATAACTACAAATGGTTCGCCGCCAACCGTGCTCGCAGCACAATGTACCGCATGACCAAGGCCTTTTGCTTCGGGTTGCCGAATTGAAATAATCGATACTTCTGGGGGGACAATATTTTGAATAGCCGCCAACAACGCCGTTTTATTTTTACGTGCTAATTCCGCCTCAAGCTCATAATGCGAATCAAAATGGTCCTCAATTGCCGATTTACCCGTGCGCGTCACCAAAATGATTTCTTTAATGCCAGCCGCAACAGCTTCTTCAACCACATATTGAATAACCGGCTTATCCACTACTGGCATCATTTCTTTTGGGATCGCTTTACTAGCGGGTAACACACGCGTGCCTAAACCTGCAACGGGGATTACTGCTTTTCGAACTTTCAACGTCCTTGCTCCTTAAAACTATCGATAATCGCTAAGTCTAGCAAAGAAAAAAGACTACCAGCTTTTTTCCTGACTAAATTCGTAAAAATAGCAACCCAGAATCACGTGCCCATTAAATTAATGGGAAACACCATCTCTTTTAAGCACCTTGAGAAACGTTAACCAAAGGATATAAATATCGAAGAAAAATGAGCGCCGATGCATGTATTCAACATCTAGCTCTACTTTTTTGGATATAGGCAGCTCATCTCGACCATTAACCTGAGCCCAACCTGTTAAACCAGGCAACATTTCATGAACACCATTTTTAGTCCGTAGGGCAATCAAGTCACCCTGATTAAACAACGCTGGACGAGGCCCCACGAAGCGCATGTCTCCTTTTAAAATACACCATAGTTGCGGCAGCTCATCTAGGCTTGATTTGCGCAAAAAACCACCAATTGGCGTTAACAAACTTTTAGGATCCTTTAGCAAATGAGTAGCAACTTCGGGCGTATCTGTTTTCATGCTACGGAATTTAGGCATTTTGAAAATAGTATTGTTAATACCTACTCGATCAGACCAATATAACGCTGGGCCTTTCGACGTTACTCTAACCAGAGTAGCCACAATACAAATAGGCACTAAGAGAATAGCAGCGGCATTGATTGCCAAAAACAGGTCAAACAGTCTTTTCATTTAAGTACGCATCCGCTATTTTCTTCAACTGTTCATCCATTGTAATAACTGGCTTCCAGCCAAGTAATTCTTGAGCTTTGGAGCTATCCACCTGTAACGAACCAAACAAGCGATTCGCCACATCACCCTTACCTAGTAGCTTTGCTACGAATGTCATCCAGGTAGCAGGAACAGGTAACAACAATGCCCTTTTACCAAAGGCATGAGCCACTTTATTTAATAACTCAGTTGTTGATACATCCTCATTATCAGAAATCAAAAATATTTCATTCGCCGCCTTTGGGTGGCCAACGCAATGAATAATGAAACTCACTAGATTATCTAACGCCACTAAAGAGCGTTGATTATTTATAGCTCCGAAGGGCAGAGGAACTCCTTTACTAATCCAGCAAAGTAGGCTCCCAAAATTGCCAGGAGCATTTGCACCGTACACTAGAGGTGGTCGAATAATTACCACGTCCATATTCGCTTCATTCGCAATAGCTCTCAGCCCCAACTCTGCCTCATACTTAGAAATAGCGTAGGGCTCTTGCGGGTTACAGCTGTCACCTTCTGTGTACGAAGAAAGACTATTATTCCCATTTACCCCTATGGAGCTTAAAAAAACAAACCTTCTAACTCCCGCATTAGCAGCCTGCCTTGCTAAAGTTAAAGTCCCTGCGGTGTTCACTTCACGAAATGCTAGCAACGGATCACAGGCATCTTCATTCATAATATGCGCACGGGCCGCACAGTGAACAACCACATCAACTTTCTTTAATGCTAAACCCCAATCTGAGCCTGAAGATACGCTATCGATAACAACCAGTTCAGCATCCTTGCTCACTAAAGGCGCGTCACTACGACTTGTTACCACAACATCATAATCGGAGGCACATAGGTAGTTGACGAGGGCCGTACCTACAAAGCCTGTCGCACCTGTTATTAATAACCTTAAACCCACAGCTTAAAGAGAAATCCCATCTAGCTTTATACCCTGATTTTAAATGTTAGCCATCATACCTTAAGCACTTTAGACGACCAACCGAAACAAAAAAGTACAGAATAGCCAAAATTTTAGCTAAGGGTGACGCTACCTTGAAAACTTATATAACAACTTCTTTACAAAGTTAGGGGACAAGCGAAGCACGGCTTTACTAACAACATTCAAGTACAATTGAAAACGGTTTATAAATCCTATTTTAGCAAGGTATCTAAATACCTTAACCTCACCTTCATAGAAAGCTCGTCCTCGCCGAGAAATAAAACCGTCACCTACACGCATCCTTACTAAAACTTCCTGCAAATTTGCCATCTTATATCCTTTACTCAGCAATGTGCACCAAAGCGGGTAATCCTCAGGGTACAAGGAAGGGTAACCCCCAATACGCAATACGGCCTCTTTACGAAAGATAACAGCAGGGTGACTCATTGGACTGCGATATTTAGAAAACAGTAAAATTTCAGCGTGAGAAGAAGGAAGGCACCTCACATCTAGCTTTTTAGACATATCCTCACTCCATTCCTCAACAAAACCACTAGAAACTGCTATATCAGGATTATCATTCATAAATTTTATCTGTTTTTCAAAACGATCTGGCACAGATACATCATCAGTGTCCATACGCACAACCAAATCAAATGAACAGCTTTTTAAACCTATATTCAATGCCGCCGCTAACCCACTGTTTTTGTCTAAGCAAACAGATATTATATTTAGCTTCTTTTTGAATAGAAGTATTACTTCAGAAAGCTCAGCTGAAATAGACCCATCTTCAACTAAAACAACTTCATCAGCCATCATCGTCTGCTCAGCTAAACTCTGCAAACACTCAGTTAAATACTGCGGGCTTTCCGCCGAATAAACTGACATTAGAACTGAAAACATTTAACCACCCACTCCGTTAAAACAAATGTTAGCTTGAGATTACTGCTACTTAAGTTACACTTTTCATTACTGAAGTTGAGCATTACCAAAACAACTTGACCACAACACTCAGCATAACTAAACTGCATCATAATTTAACGGCTCATACTACAGGATATTCTTCATTCAAATCCGTATTCAGCATGACTTCTTAAAATTAAATAACGGTCAAAATTACTAGTACCAATAAAAATATTCCTCCTAGAAAAACCTTACCCTGGATCGAGGCTTAGAAAAAATGCTACACCAATATTTAGCTAAAGATATAGGTATATACGGGCTTGTTAAAAGACCCGAAGGTTTTAACAAGGCACATCACGCAGACTAACTTTTCGCCATGTTTGAAAATTTATGAGCGTACATGTTCCCTGTACTTACCGCGTTGTTTTGGTACCAGTTACCTCGGCTCATTAAACTTAAAACAGGCCTGAAGGGAGTACTGAAGCATATGGCTAATAAATCCACCTTATTTTAAAAAAGAGGAATCCATGTATAGCAGCAGACTAAAAAAACAAAAAATCATTAATTACTATAACCGACTCCGCCATTTCAAAGAGACTAAAAAATACACGGTTACCATTAGCAAAGAGTACAAATTTGTGTGGTATCAAGTAGCAAAAGTTGGAACCAGAACCATTCTTAATACGCTAAGGGAGTCTAATGTTCCCTTATATATGGAAGATGCATACCATACTTATTTACCACCAAAGCCATATGAAGACTATTTTAAGTTTGCTTTTATCCGCAACCCCTACGACCGAATAGTATCTTGCTGGCTAAATAAAGTATATAAGCGAAAGGACAACAGGTTTAAAGCAAGCAAAAAAATGCTTGCCGGTATGCAAACATTCTCAGGTTTTATTGATTTCGTTGAAACCTTGGATTTGGAAAATTGCGACGAACATATAAGAAGCCAAAGCAGCTTAATTGATTTATCTAATATAAATTATATCGGTCGCATGGAGCATTTCGAACAAGATGTCGATGAAGTATTTAGTCAACTAGGCATCAAAAGCAAGAAGCTTGCAGTTCGAAATGTAACGAAGTCAAGAAAAAACTATCAAGAGTATTACTCTGAGGGCGATATTGAAAGGGTGTCGAAGCTATATAAAAAAGACATTCAGATATTTGGGTATAAATTTTAAACATATTTTAGAATTCTCAACCCGCTCCTATTTGTACTAATAGGGCTACTTTCTCTAACGAACAACCAAGGTAATGAGTAAAATTAATGGTTTTTAGGTCAGAAAATAAAGAACATACTGTTAAAGGGATTTTAATTTCAGCACCAAGCTGCGCCGGCAAATCACATCTATTAAAACGCACTTCAAAACACACACGCTTTTCAGGCACGCGTATTTTTGAAATGGACTCATTGAAATATTACGAACCCGATCAGTTAAAAGCCCAGCTACCAGAAGCAAAAAAAAATTTTGAGGCTTGGTCTCATATGCAAAAAAACAACACCCTTTTAAAAAGGCTTCATCACAATATTAATACATCCAATGATCAGGAGCGCATAATCAAATATACCTTTGTAGCACTCTGCGCAGCACCTGAAAATTTCATTACCGTTCTTCCGTATATACTAAGGACCACCACTAGCGGCGTGATATTTATTGAGCTTTTAGAAAGCATCTTCAAAATGCGATTGATTCACGTTGTTATTATTCCAAGCTTTTTTCGATACCTTATAAATTTCACTTATCGGTTAGAAATAATGAATTTCAGTTACATGAAGCGTATGTTGAGAGAACGTGATTCTTTTCATTCGAAAAGAGATACTTTTGATTACGTAGTCGAACCCTCACTTTTTAAAAGCGGCCAGCACTCTGCTCTTAAATTTTTTCACCAGCAGTTGAATCTCACCAGCAGTTGAATCTATAGAATCAAAAGCGGCTTCATACTGTGTTATTTTACTTTTTATAAACGCCTCTTCTGGCCTGCCTTGCTGAGCAAGCTTCATCAACTCATAAGCTTTATTTAAATCAGTACTCTCTAATAATATTGCCGCATCTCTAAAAAGATCCACCTTTTTACCTAAAAGTAATGACCCAGATTTTAAATCATAAATTAGGTCCGCAAGTGCCTCGTATTCACTGTCCACAATTGCGGGGTTTTCAGCAGGCAATGGTTGCACTGGAAATAAAACCTCCCTCCCTTTGAAATACTCGTCAGCCACTTTTTGGTTAGATTCTTTAAATAGCGCCTGTATTAGTTTTTGCTGCTCCAGACTTACCTGAATTCCATGCCCAGAAAAAGACTCTGACAACTTTTTCATTGCTGCCCTCCAAACTTTATTAACACCAGCCAAACCATATCTAGGGTGTTTACAATTAATTGCCCGTCCAATTCTAAGGCCTAAACTGGAAAGTGATTGATTCTCAACATTAATCTGCTTATCAGTGAATGAGAGAAGCTTTTCATTAATCGCCATGCAAAAATCATCAATCAAACTATTATTATAAAGCTCACCCTTTGAAAGAATTCGTACATTTAAACATTCTGGTGAAAATACATCCGACCAGCGTTTTAATAAAAAATCATAGTTATAATAAGAATTATCTGGGGAGCAGTAACGTAAGAACGATGTGAAATCCTTGTTAGAACCCGCTAATATCGCGGTTGAATAGCTCGATGATACTAAAGAGCATTGCTCCCTAAGATAGCAAATTATTTCTATTTCAGAAAAATAATCTGATATTAACTGTTTAAACCTTTCAACCTCTGCGTTACTTTTCAGTCTAGAATGAAAATGTTCGCTTGATATAATCACAGAATGAACACTTCCATCTAACGAATTCATCTCTTCATTAAAGGCTTCATATATCTTTTTCCTGAATTTTTGCTTCTTTTCTATATTATCAATCTGGCGCTCTAAAAAATAATCATCATAGTGATCATCAGCCATGCAATATGATGGTATTGCACGCTGATTTTTCTTACCGCCACACGCCAATAGATGAAAACCATTATCAGATAGAACACCTCTATTTTTATCCAAAAAGCTCTGAATAGACGTTGTTCCTGTTTTTTCTGTGCCGATATGCAGGTATAGTTTTTTCATTTAATAATTGGAATAAAGTGGCTTATGAAACATACGGTTTTTTGTCAAGGGTTGCCACTGTTACGTTTAATTTTATAACCTATTCGTCTTTAAAAAATTTCTTGAGTCATTTAAGTGCATCGATTTTTTTATGTACATATAGTTTCTGAATTCTGTAATTTTCCTCTCCCCCGTGAATGATTCAGTGGTCCAGTGTGAAAACTCATCTTGTTTAACATCTTTTAGCTCATACACAACAGGATTTTTTAACACTTTATGGTTAACTGGAAATGTCACCTTCAAAATTTCCCAATCCCAACCTTTTACGAAATAAATGGCTGGCATATTGGGAAAAATCCTCACCTCTTCATTAATCTCATCTTGCGCAATAAATTTATTATCCGCCTTATCAATATAAACTGTTTGCACAGAAATACTTCCCTTATACAAACGTCGAGATTGGACCATACTTAATATATAACGTTTAAATATTTCACGATTTTGCATCTTGCTACTTAATACCATATCCGCATCCCACTTACAAACAAGGGTGTATTGGCAGCGGCTTAAGCACCAATTATAGTAGTAGGCTAGATTCTTAAGTGAATTTTCATCTGTCGCCTGGTGTTCAGCCCCACACCTAGCCACTGCAAAAGGGTATGAGTGTAAATTGACTCTTTGGCCCAACGGGTGCTTATTCTTAAAATCATTAACCAACATAACCGTTAAATCTGTGCTGCCATTGTCAATAACAACAATTTCATCAAAACACTCTACGATAGAGTCCAAGCAATCAACAATGTTTTTTTCTTCATTCTTCACCCTTAACATGGCACTTATTCCACTTGTTTTGCCTTTTTTACGTAGCGTGAAGTTGTAATCAGAACGCCCCTCAGCATTACTAAACACTCTATCCTCCATGCGAAGTCGAGCAATCCTTCCTCTAATGCCCATTTTCGTCGTGGCTCTACTAGCAATCCTTTTAAGCTTCAGATAATACCTTACTGATAGCGACTTCAACTTCCACTTAATATCTAAATAACTCTTTCTCATAGCCTTAGAATTATCAGGTAACGCATTCAATTTTATTAAATATTCATCAAGGGATGAGGTATCTTTTTTTAATAAAAGAGCTAACAGCTTCTCTCCTTCAGCTGATAAAATTTTATTATTTCTCAGCTCTTCAGCACCTATTTCTGCTACTGTTTCAGATGCAAAATTTAAGCACCTTATCCTTTCATCAGAATTAAGTTCAGCAAAACCTCGCATCATTAATTTAGTACTCCAGTATTGATTAAACCGATAAGACCAATACTTGATAAATGCGCCTTTTACGTGCTTAATGTTGTTTGAAACAATTCTAGCTGCTTTTTCTTCTTTTATATAATCATCCATGCTCCAGCGCGAGCGCATTAGGCTATCATTATCCATTCTGTAAGCATAAAAACAGTTTGATATGGATGAAATTTTTCGGGCTTTCGGTAAGGCCGAAGATAAAAAAATTGCATCTTCACCCATGGTAAGCCCTGGAATAAATTTCAAACCAAAATCAACTAAAAAACTTCGTCTAAAGACATATAAAAAAACGGATTTATATGCCCAAAATTGCTGATGAGCATTAAAAGTCCCATTAACAATATCCTCAGATTTAAGGATCTGTCGAGTATTTCTTCCATGGGTATGATGCGAACCGTTAAACCTTAAAATATCACAATCATCTATTTCGGCAGTTTGGTAAAGAGTTAGCAGCATGTTCTTATCGAGCCAAAAATCATCGCTGTCTAAATGAATTATATACTGCCCTTGAGCAATAGAGACCCCACTGTTGCGTGCCGCTGGCAAGCCTTTGTTAACCTCATGATTTACACAAATTACTCGCTCGTCATTTTTAGCGTATTCTCCTATGATTTCGGCTGACTCATCCGGTGAACAATCATTAACAATGATAATTTCAATATCGCCAAGTGTTTGCTTTAAAACAGAATCTAAACACTGCTTTAAATGCTCTTGGGTGTTGTATACAGGTATGACAATACTAACTTTAATTTTATGCATAAAATACTTCAGAAATTGGTTATCGGGAGCACTACAGAACTTAATAAAGAAACACTTGCTTCATCTTTTTAATTACATTGATATCTTTTGTGTAGACATCTAAAAGACCATCTACTTGCTGTTGATTAAAAGGTGCGAATTTATACCCTAAATTATTATCATTCAAAAGATTTGAAATACCTTGAAGTGTACGCGAGGATATTTTGGCAGGAATAAATTTCATCCCAGGTGGCATTAAATTACACGCATAATGGTTCATTGATTCTCGCGGTCTGCTACCTTCCAGAGTGTCCCAGTTTTCACTCTTACCAAAGATTTTTTTTATCACCAATGGCAAGGCAGACTTATAGTTTTCATACCGAATCACATTAATTCTAGCCTTTGGAAAAACTCGACGAATTGACTTAATAACTGGCAGCCAAGTTTGGGAGTAATTACCCGCATATACTTTGTCAAATTTTCTATAACGCCAATGCTTTAATGACTCACAGTATATAGATGGTAAAAAACCGTCCATACTTCGTATGCTGAACCATACCTCAATTTCGTCAAAATCTTGCGTAAACTCCCCTAGACTACTAAGTCTATTTTCTATATCAGAATATAAAAACAAATTCTTATATATATCCTTAGCTTCTCCCGATAAGTTTTCTTCTGAGATGACCAACGTAGAGCACGATCTCTTTATTTCATCTAGGTAGGCTCCGCATGAAGTGACATCGACTCGGCCATTTTTCCATCGTAGATTACTTCGAAACTGTTCCATTTCGATATAACTAATATTACTAGGATGCAAACAGCGATTCACCTCTAGCACCTTTTGGAAGTGTGTTGTAGCCGTCTTATGTGCACCCAAATGCAAATGCAATTTCAATTAAATACCCTTCATTTAGAATCGCTTCTTTTGGGCTCCTGTTTGAAGCTGTCTTTAATTTTTTTGAAGTAAAAATGCCGATAATTTTCCAGTACAACATTCATCATCAAGAAAGGGCTTGATAATAAGCAACGTAATCCTGTTTTAATTTTAGAAAAAAATGAATGATTGTAATGAAAACTAGCCAGACAATACTTATAAAGTATAATTTTTTTAGCGTACCTAGTATCTATATCTACATTCTTTTCAACATAAGCCAGCAAGCCTCTAAATGCCCCCGTTGCCTCGGCAGGGGATAATACGAGATGATCGTTACCGCGCTCTTGAACCAAGAAATTAATGTAAATATTTTTTGAAAACTCTAAGTTTTCTTGTGCAAAAAAATCATTGAGAAACATTGTTAGAATACTTCTACTACTCTCTATCTGAGTTTTATAATGTTTTGACGAAATTTGCTCATCGTGGCAACTATACATAAGAAGGTTTTCTTTCAAGTTATAGAGCTTGCCGTGCTCAGAAAGCTGCTTCCAGAGGCCATAATCTTCAGCATGCGGGTACCTATTCGAATATCGAATATTATGCTTCCATAGAACGTCAGAACGAATCATTACGCCTGGGTGAGAAATATTTCTATGAAACATCTGTAAAGCAGCTAGTATCTCACCATGTGTATTGGGGTACACTACCTTATATTGAGGGTCCTTATCATTAAAAATCGTTATCGATGACCCGCAGGCTACATAGTCAGGATTAGCCTCTAAGAATTGAATTTGTTGTAAAAAACGTTCAGGTCGTGAAATGTCATCAGCATCCATCCTTGCAATATATTGACCTGTTGCCATCGCAATCGCCTGGTTTAGTGCACCCACTACCCCTACATTCTCTGCCAAGGTAATGTGTTTTATTCTGGGGTCTTTATATTGAGTTGTTATAAATTCTGATGTTTTATCTGTTGAGCCATCATCAATTATTATTAACTCAAAATCACGATAGGTTTGCGAAAGAATGCTATCCACCGCCCGGCAGATATGTGACTCAGCATTATAGGCAGGGAGTAATACTGAAATTATAGGCCTTTTTATTTCATTTGCCGCATCATCTTTTGCCACTGCTGTCACAACGGCTTGTTGCTCCTCAGGTAATGAAGATTGGTTATTCTCTTTTTCCCATTCTTGCCATATCGTCTTCTCAGAATAATAATCATGAAGTAATTTATAATCTTGCTCATAATACCTGAGCAACTTTTCCATTTGATTTTTATTCAAATCTTTTAAGCTGAACTTCTGCCCGCCTGTTTGCTCACGGCCAAAAGAGACCTCTCTTCCAAATAGACTACAAAGTTCAGATTCAAAGTATGGCAGATCTTCTAATTTATAAATATCTGAAAAGTAGCTCAAGTCTTCACCTTTCATAAACTCACTGATAGGTCTAACGTGATGAAAGATACTCCTTTGGTTTAAATACGAGTCAAAGTATTCAATGAATTGGTCAAGCGTAGGGTCAAAGAAAGGAATTAAATGATGTATTTCCTCCGGAACCTTCTTTTTGCTTAGTTCATGATAAAAAGTAACTCTATTCCCATATGCCGATAAAAAACGTTTTACTGGGTCTCTAATCACAACAAACCGCCTTTCACACTGGTCTATTGTCGATTTTTTTTTCTTATTGGTATAGCGATGAACATCCATTCCAACTTTCTGTGGAGAAAACACTTCACCCTCTTCCATTTCATAAAGCGCATATTTAATCGTTGTGCAAGCGACTTTAGGAAAAAATCTATACCCTATTTTTCCATCTTTTGAAATATATCCCTTCATTCAACAGCCTTTATTAACTCCAATGATCTCTCCTTCTTCAAATCAAGCTCTACAAGTGAACTACATATTTTGCTAATTAGCATACTTGATTGTCTTAGCAAAATTAACCCTACAATTAGTTCAATAAAACTACGCTGCACTTCATTAACAAGTACGTCATATACAATAAATAAAAATGAGCCTATAAACAAAAATTGCGCAATGTTACTGAATAACTTGTAGGGCGGGTTGGTAATAGTTTTTAACACTGGAATTTTATTATTCTTTTCAGCTGAAAGCACAACAAAAGTGATTAGCAACACAGCTGTTAAAATAAATACGAGGTCAATGTAAACAATAATTTCTAACGCCATACAACAAACTAAGAATAAGCTTGATGAATAAATCATCATACAATTATCAATAGTTTTTCTTATTTTATGTTTGACGACCTTTGTTTTTGACATGCTAACAATCTTATTAACTTTTATTTTAGTTATTCTTGCTGCTAATTTTGAAAATACGTAAGCTAAGAACATAAAAACAAACATCAAACAGCATAAAGAAATTACAAATTGGCTTTTAGTGTCGAAGAATTTAACCAGAATTTCTGGTACATTTCGATTAGGAGCAAGAAACAGAAGTATCTTTATAGGGAGAAGGGTAGCAACGAGAGATAGCGTTTGCACTAGAAACTTATAGATCACCCCTAAACTAAAATCCTTAAAATCAAGTTTTTGTAAACATCTTGAAAATTTAAAGAAAAACTCTTGCCCTCCATCAAGTTTTTCAAGAACGCCTTTTTTAGGTTGATTATTCATATCAAAGAAAGCTCTAGCTCAACAAGCATTGAAGGTAATAGCCCCCATTATTATAGCTTTGCTTAACATCTGTCTCTTATACACATCTCCGAGCCCACGAGACGCTACGCTATCTCG
>OJDA01000107.1_pt1 | contig 28626 bp, 27 predicted proteins | sample 1592551 | NCBI WGS metagenome assembly OJDA01 (sample SAMN05416810, study PRJEB24817) | seawater metagenome | isolation source: Sea water | place: Canada:Atlantic | collected 2013-07
CGTGGGCTCGGAGATGTGTATAAGAGACAGTTATATTCCTTTTTAGACCCCTATTATGGCAGCTTGAAATTTCCCTTTTGAGGTGCTGCAGATCATGGGTAATGCACAGCTGATTACACGATTTGGTGACAATACCGTTGGCTTGTCCAAAGAGGCGTTGGAGGAGCTGAATCGTGTCTATCGTCCGCTGAGCTTTGCGGAGCGCATTCGCCGTGTCTACGAAGACTTTGCGCCGGATCGGATCATGGTGACTTCGTCTTTTGCCGCGACGTCGGCTTATTTTCTGCACATCATCTCTACCATCCGTCCTGAGCAATCGGTGCATTTTATTGATACCGGTTATCACTTTGCGGATACCCTGAAGTACAAGGATTACCTGATCGAGCGATTTGGCCTGAATGTGGTCGATGTGACGCCGGATCCGGATCACCACCAGGTATCCCAAGAAAATCGTATGTGGGAAACGGATCCGGACCTGTGCTGCCAGGTGAACAAGGTTAATCCGTTGGAAGAAGCCAAGGAAAACTACGATCTGTGGATTTCCAGTCTGATGGGTTGGCAAACCGAACACCGTGCCGGTCTGGAGGTGTTTGAAGAGCGTCGTGGCATGATCAAGTTCAACCCGATGATTGATGTCACCAAGGAACAGCGTGACGCCTATATTAAGGAGCACGACCTGCCGTTTCACCCACTGGTGGCCCAAGGGTTTGACTCCATCGGGTGCAGCCACTGCACCTTCAAGGGCGAAGGCCGCGAAGGGCGCTGGAAGGGCAACAAAAAAACCGAGTGCGGTATTCATATGTAGCCGTGCGCGAATAGCCAGCTACGCAAACTTCGGTGAAGGGGTAAGCCTCGTTTAACAGCGGGTGTTTAGGTTGCTATACGCGCCTTACCCTTTCGCAAACCTGCTATGTCTTAACATCATGCCGGGCATCTACAGCCTAGCCCTCCCGATTACTTCCTGAAAAGAACCCTCAGCATGTATTGCCCATTGTAGTAACGCCTGTGTGTATGGGGCCTTACACTGCGTTGGCTAGCCCGTGGTTGAAGAATGGGCTGGCCTCGGTCGGCAGAATTTGCTTTTCTTGTGAGTAACACCTGGGAGCCGGGTCTCGCTGTCTAGAGCTATAGGGGGAAAGCATGAAGCGATGGGTACAGCAAGCGCAGCGTTGGCGGAGGACGTTGTTGGTTAGCTTGGTACTGTTGATGTCAACGAATGGGATGGCTGCGCCGGCATTGGGGCCGTCATCTGCCGGTTTACGTTTAGATTTGCGCACCAATGTAGGCTGGGAAATGGCCTATTTCCGTTATATGGGCGCGGACTACGGTGAGGCATTGTTGGCCCAGGCCGGCCAAAACATTGGCCTTACCATTCTTACTCACAAGATCGTTCCTCATCACTGTATGCTCAATTTTTCCCATGAGTATTGCGATGACAGCGGGTATCCAGACACTTGGCAGCGAGCGGTGGAGCCGGTGGTGTGTTCTGGGATCACTGCGGCTTCCAGGGCGTTGTTGTCAGGGGATCATGCCCGTGCCGAGCAACTGTGTGTCACCTTTCGTGGGGGCTTTTCTTCTCCAGCAAGTGGTGCGCATACGGCGCCAGATCTTGTCAGCGATTACCTTGCTCACATTGGCCAACCGGAAAGTGGCGATGACCCAATGACGGTAGAGCTGACAGTGACTTTAACGTTGGATAGTGAGCAGCCGCTGCAACGCTTGTCGCCGGGCTGTTACGGTTCGGTTTGTGTTGGCGATACCTTGTCCAGTGCGCAGGCGACCAGCAAGGCGCCGCTGGATATTATTGCAGGGCAAGGTCGCTGTGGCCGTGTGCGCAGTGCGATGTGGCCCGCGGGGCTATCCGCCCAGTTCAGAAACAATCGTATTACCCGATGGGAGGTCACGCCGCCTTCGGATATTCGTACCCACAGCAATGTGGCGTTGGGCGAATCACTACCCTTATACGCACTCTATGAGGGCGTGTTGGAGGAGACCTCGGAGGCCGGGCCAGGGGTATCGCCGATTAAGGCGGTGTACTGGCAAGTACGAGGCAAGAAAGGTCTTCAATACACGCTCAACAGCGACCGGCAGATTATCGCCATGGCTTCGGGCGGTGAGGCGTTAATGGAGGATTGGCCGTGCCAATAGTGTGTTCACCATTGCCAATGGCATGCTGGAGCGTGCGATGACGTTGTCAGCAGTGACTCCTCAGACGATGTTCAATGGCATTATTTTTGATCTGGATGGCACCCTAGTCGATTCTCGTCTGGACTTTGCTGCCATCCGTAAGGCTCTTCGTTGCCCGGAAGATGTAGGTGTTCTGGAATTTATCGACACGTTACCACAGCGTGAGCAGGCAGCCGCTCACGCTGTGGTGCTTGAATATGAGCGTGAAGGGGCGCAACGGGCCACCTGGATACCCGGCGCAGAATCCTGCCTTGAACAATTGTCGGTAATGGGTATTCCTACGGCTATTCTTACCCGTAATGCCCGTGTCATTGCCGAGCTCACCGTTTCACGGCTGAATATTCCTGTGGAGCGTGTGCTGGCAAGGGAGGATGCTGCGCCCAAGCCAGCTCCAGACGGGCTGCTCGCTATTGCCCGTGAATGGAATATGGCGCCTGCCACCATTGCCTACGTAGGGGATTTTAAATATGACCTGCTGGCAGCGCGCAATGCTGGCATGGTTGGGGTTTACTTGGACATGGACGGCCTCAATACCCATGGCTATCTTGCGGACCGGGTTATCCGCCGGTTTGATGAACTGTTGATAGGGTGAATTTTAACCGCGGGCCGCTTGGCGCCAAACTCCAGAGAACGCGAAATCCTTTTCATCATCCACGTGAGTGTTGTTTTTGAGGGGTATTTTTAACTGGCTGTGCCCGTTATAGAAACCTGAGCGGCTTTCCTGCTGGGCTGCCGATGACCTGCTCGTCGAGCATGACAATTTGCCCTGCAATAATCGTGGCCGAAGGCCAGCCTTGCAGCATCATGCCATCGTAGGCGCTCCAGCCTGAAGGTGAGGCCAGTTTGCGGTCATCCACCGCTTGTTTACGCTGCATGTCTACTAAGGTCAAATCAGCATCGTACCCCACCGCAATTCGCCCTTTGCCAGCCATGCCGAACAGCCGCGCAGGTCCTGCGCATACCATATCCACTAACCGCGGGAGGCTGAGTCGTCCCTGGTTAACATGATTGAGCATCAAGGGTAGCAGTGTTTGGGTTCCGGTCATGCCGCTGGGTGAATTCGGATAGGGTCGCTGTTTTTCTTCTCGAGTATGGGGGGCGTGGTCGCTGCCGATGACATCCACGATACCGTTTTGTACCGCTTTCCAGAGCGCATCTTGGTGGCGTTGATCGCGGATCGGAGGATTCATCTGTGCCAGCGTGCCGAGCCGTTCGTAGCACTCCGGTGCCGATAGAGTGAGATGTTGGGGCAGCACCTCTACCGACACGCTGGACTTGTGATGTTGCAAGAACGCCATCTCCTCGGCGGTAGATATGTGCAGCACATGTAGGGGGCGGCCAGCTTCTGCTGCCAGTGCGACAATGCGATGAGTGGCTAACAGGGCGCTGTTTTCATCGCGCCAAACGGGGTGGGCTACAGGGTTTGCTGCTTCTTCAGCAAGGTGTCGGCGAGACAGTAAGCGGGCTTCGTCTTCAGCATGAACCGCCACTCGCCGGCGACCATGGCGGAGTATATTGCGTAACACGTCATCGCTATCGGCGAGCAAATCGCCAAATGAACTGCCCATAAAAATTTTTACACCGCTGCAGGCGGGTAAACATTCCAGTTCTGCCAGCTGCTCGGCATTGGCGGCGGACCCGCCGATATAAAAGGCGTAATTGCACCAGGCATCACGTTCTGCAATGGCAATTTTGGCCTGCAAATCTTCCGCGTAGAGCGTTAAGGGCTGAGTGTTTGGCATCTCGAAGACACTAGTGATGCCGCCGATAATGGCACCGCGTGTGCCAGCTTCCAGCGTTTCCTTGTGTGTCATGCCCGGTTCGCGGAAATGGACTTGGGAATCCACGGCACCGGGTAAGAGGTGTAAGCCGCGGGCCTCGAAGATCGTGTCTGCCTGAAAGGGCTCGCCAATAGCCACAATGCGGCCATCACGACAGGCCACATCGGTTTCTTCAGGGCCACCAGGCAACAGGACCGTGGCACCTTTGATTAATAGGCTAGAGCTGTTTTCACAGTTCATTTTGAATCCTTTTATAGCCCTGAACGAGTTGCTGATTGGTATCGGATACACTTTCTGAAAACGCGGTGATGTCTTGGCTCACACGGGGAATGAGGCTGAGATCCGTGTCGGGTCCAATACGGCTGGTGGATGGGATATAAAAATTTGCGGGAAGCGTCATGCCGTCGATAACCGCATTGTGACGAATGGCGCAGCCGTCGCCGATAGTGCAGTTGAAAAGCACGCTGTTGAAGCCTACAAAAACGCTGTCTCCCACCTCACAGGGGCCATGCACGATGGCTCGATGGGCAATAGAGCTGTGCTTACCAATCGTGATGGGTCCTCCATCCTTGGAGTGCATGACGACGCCATCCTGAATGTTGGTTCCTTCGCCAATGAGAATGGGGTGAAGATTGCCTTGATCATCCGTTTCGTCCGCTCGAATGACGGCGTAGGGGCCGATAAAGACATGGCGACTTACGATGACTTTGCCACAGATGATAGCGGTAGGGTCGACGAAGGCGTCCGGATGAATATCCGGCAAGTCACCATTAGGGTTTTTACGAATCATTTGTTTCTTCCTTCGTCTTTCAGTGCCTGGTTAAACCAGGTTTTCGTCTGTTTCCAGTGCTCACGGCCGTAAAGCTCAATGAACTTGCGGGTCATGTGGTCATTGTCGTCGTCTAAAGCAATCAGCCTTTCGCGGATAAAACTCTCGCCAAGAGGGATCCCGCATATTTCGGTAATGCAGTGTCGCCATTCGGTGTAGGAGCCGGGCAGGGGCAAATTCACGGTTCTTCTCCACGAAGGTTGTTGATTATTGATGCAACGTTATAACATAACATAAAAGGAGAGCATCATGCCTCATACCATTAGTGAAGAGGCGTTGTTGGCGATGACAGCGTCGCAGTACATGAATGCGAGCCAGCGGGAGTTTTTCCGCAAACGTCTCCTTGCTCTGGCTCTAGAGTGCGAACAACACCTTGGGAACGCTAGAAACAATCTGCAGACACCGGCCCAGGCAGACCCACTGGATGCGGCTGTAGAAGAAGAGACGTGCCGTCACCAGCTACGTTTTATGGCGCGCCAGCAGGCCTTGTTGGGAAAAATACGCGGTGCGTTGAGGCGGCTGCAAAATGGAGATTACGGTTACTGCAAAATCAGCGGTGATCCTATTGGTTTACCGCGTTTGCTCGCTCGCCCCACCACGGAATACTGTGCCGAGGTAAAGGCTCGCCTTGAACAAAATGAACGCCACTATGCCCATCAACGAACCGGATAAAGACATGACAGGCCAGCAAATCAATTCCATTCGCCAGCTTCCCGTTACCGTATTGTCAGGGTTTCTGGGTGCCGGAAAAACCACGGTGCTGAACCATATTCTTAACAATCGAAGCGGGCTGCGGGTTGCCGTTATCGTTAACGATATGAGTGAAATCAATATTGATGCTGCGCTGGTCAATCAGAACGTTTCTCTCAATCGGGCAGAAGAGAAACTGGTGGAAATGAGCAATGGTTGCATCTGTTGCACCCTGCGCGAGGATTTGTTGGTGGAAGTGGATCGGCTGGCCAGAGAAGGGAGCTTCGATTACTTGGTTATCGAATCCACAGGGATATCTGAGCCTTTGCCTGTGGCAGAAACCTTTACCTTCGAAGACGAAAACGGTGAAGGGCTATCTTCTGTAGCACGGCTGGACACCATGGTCACAGTGGTGGATGGGGTTAACTTTCTCCGCGATTACAATAGTTGCCGTACGCTCCAGCAAGAGGCAGAAAACCTGGGCGAAGAAGATCACCGCAATGTGGTGGATCTCCTGGTGGAACAGGTGGAATTCTCTGATGTGATCCTGATCAGCAAGACGGATTTGGCCACGAAAAAGGAGCTCGATGCTCTGCAAGCCACCTTGCGGTTGTTGAATCCGGATGCTCGTATTCTACCGATTAGCCACGGTGCGGTGCCGCTGGATGATGTGCTTAACACCGGCCTGTTCGACTTTGAAAAAGCCCAGCAGGCGCCGGGGTGGTTAAAAGAAATGCGTGGCGAACATTTGCCCGAAACTGAGGAATACGGCATCAGCAGTTTCACCTATGAAGCTCGTCGCCCGTTTCACCCGCAACGTTTCTGGGACTTTTTGCAACAGCCTTGGCCCTACGGCACGTTGTTACGTTCAAAGGGTTTTTTCTGGTTGGCCAGTCGGCCCCAATTTGCGGGTAACTGGAGCCAGGCGGGCGATGTTGTTCATCACGGCCCGGCGGGCATGTTCTGGAAAACCGTGCCGGAACAACAGTGGCCCACTGACGAGGAATACCGGGCCTTGATCATGGAAAAGTGGCAAGAACCGTTTGGTGATATGCGCCAGGAGTTGGTGTTTATCGGCCACAACCTGCAACCAGAGGCAACTCGCCAAGCGCTGGATGCCTGTTTGTTGACGGAAGCAGAAATGCTCCAGGGTAAGGCGCTTTGGGAACAGTTGGATGATCCGTTTCCGCAATGGGAGATGGCGGGGTGATGACGATGGCAGTGGCGCAAGCGGAGATTACTACGTCGCAATGGCATTGTTCGCCAGATGCAGCGGTGCTGGCGGACATCGTTCAGGATGATATGGAGGTGGCCGTCTGGGATCGTCCCAGTCCTGTGGGCCAGGACGTGGTAGCGTTGGCCTGCCAACAACGGCTGGCACTAAAACACTGGCTTGAGCTTTCTCAGCTTGAGGGGGCTATCGAGCGAATGCTTCCGGATGAGCGCTATGGGGCGTTGCGGGACGATCTAGTTTTGCTTGCCGACATGACTGCGTGTCTATTTGGCGTGTCTGGCCTAGGGTTACGTGTTACGGCTTTGCAAGCGCCTATGTGCCCACGCTTTCATGTGGACCGAATTCCGGTTCGGTTATTGTGCACCTATGGCGGCCAGGGCAGTCAGTGGCTGCCGTTTGATTGCGTGGACGATCAATTGCTCTCGCCTGGCAGTAACCAGCCTTTGCTTTTTCAGCAAGAAAACGTCAAGCAACTTGAGGCCGGGCAGGTGGCGCTGTTCAAAGGCGAGTCATGGCGGGATAATCCGGGGGCAGGCGTGGTCCACCGGTCCCCGCCCATGTCTCCCGGTCAGCAGCGGTTGTTGATCACTCTGGATATTTAGGCTGAGAACATGGCAGTGAGTCGAACAGAGCAGATTCTTAATAGCGCTGAGCAGCAATGTCGAAAGCTGGGTGTGCGCATGACCCCCCAGCGCAAACAGGTTATGGCGCTAATACTGGAGCAAAAAACCCCGCAAAGTGCCTATCAGCTACTCGACCAGTTCAAAGCCCGCTATCAGAGCAATGCACAGCCGCCCACGATTTATCGAGCGCTGGATTTTCTGGTTCAGCAAGGGTTGGCCCACCGGCTTAGCTCCACCAACCAGTATCTGGCCTGTGATCACATTACCTGCCAACACGGCCATCGCGGAACGGTGTTCTTGTTATGTGATCAGTGTGGTGGCGTTCAGGAAACCCCCATGGCGGGGGCCGCTGTTGACGAATTACAACACACCCTGGATGAAGTGGGTTTTGTAATTCAGCAAGAACCGCTGTTGGAAGTGCATGGCCGTTGTGCCGATTGCGCATCGCTAGCGGGCAGCTAAACAACACTCTTCTCGGGAGACAGTAATGCAACGTTTTCGCCTAGACGTGATGGCTATCGGCCTGTCTAGCCTCTGCATGATTCACTGCGTCGCCAGCGTGGCGGGGCTCTTTGCCATCGGATTGTTATCCGCGTTTGGCTGTGTGGATGAAATATTTCACTTGGTCATGCTGGCCATCATAGTGCCGGTAAGCCTGCTCGCCATTGGCGTAGGTTACCGGCGACATCGTCGTCTTTCCGTCTTGGTTCCAGGCGTATTAGCCTTGGCGGGGTTGTGTCTGCTAACCGTTTTTGAAAATGCTATGCACGGCACTTTTTGGGAACCATTGCTGACAGTTCTGATCGGACTCTGTTTGGTGGGAACCCATGTGGGCAATATTCGAGGCTGCAATGACTGCGAGATAAATCATGAAAAACCCTATGCAACCTAAGTGGCTGGCCGCTCTATTACTGCCATTGAGTGTGGCTGGCTTCGCAGCAGATGTGCATCAGCATGGTCATGCCGAGGCGGCGGTTGTACTCGAAGGCGATCAGTTAACCGTTAGTTTCCGGGCGCCGTTGATGGATATTTTCGGTAGCGAGCAGCCACCGGCCGATGCCTCAGCGCGATTGCGTTACAGCAAGCGCTTGGCACAGGTTACAGAACCTCAGCCGTCCTCAGCTGCCCTGTGTGAATTGATCAATGTGTCCTCTCGTTCCGTAGCCGATTTGTTTCCGGAAAGTAAGGCGCATGATCGTGATGACCATGACCACGATGATGATTCCCATGAAGCGGTCAATCATCATCAGGACATCGTCCACGAATGGACGTTTGCCTGCGAGGCCCCTCAGCAGCTGCAAGCCGTAGATCTGCCGTTTCTTAGTACCTTTTCGAGCCTGACCACAGACGTGGTGCTGTTGTTACCGGCCGTCCAGAGCGCTTCGCGTCTGGCTCCGGGTCAAACTCGAATACTCGTGGAGTAAGGCCGTAGTGGGTTTGGTACTGGAGCTCAACGAGCTGGAATACCGCCATCCCGGCGACCTGCGGGCCTTTCTGCAGGTGCCGCATTTTTCCCTGCAGGCGGGAGAACGTGTGTTGCTCCATGGCCCCAGTGGTTGTGGCAAGAGCACCTTGTTGTCCTTGATTACCGGCATTCGTCCGGTGCAGCGTGGCCGTATCCACATTGCAGGCCAGCCCTTTTCCTCGTTGCCCCAGCGCCGCCGAGATGCATTTCGCGCCGATCACCTGGGGGTGATTTTTCAGGCCTTTAATTTGCTTCCTTACCTAAATGCCGTGGACAACGTGTGCTTGGCTGCCGGTTTCTCCCGTCAGCGTTGTGACCGGGAAGGGATTCGCAGTAAGGCCCATAGACAATCCACTGCCCGGGCTTTGCTGGCGCGGCTGGGCTTAGATGACAGCACCGTTACTCTGCCGGCGTGGCAGTTGTCTTTCGGGCAGCAACAGCGGGTGGCCGCAGCCCGTGCTTTGTTCGGTAAACCGGACCTCATTATTGCCGATGAACCCACCTCCGCGTTGGATAACCACAGCCGCGATATTTTGCTTACATTACTGTGTGAACTGTGCGAACAGTCCGGCAGTGCCTTGCTGATGGTTAGCCACGACAAACAGGTGGGCGATCATTTTCAACGCAGTGTGGATTTTGCCCACCTGGCAGGGGAGGCAAACCATGCTAGCTAAGGTGATGCTTGCCTCCCTGAAAACCCGGCGAACATCAGCGCTATTGATCGTTGCTGCCATTGGCCTGAGTGTGCTGATGATCATCGGCATAGATCGGGTACGGCATCAGGTGCGTGCCAATTTTTCCAGTACCATTTCGGGTACAGATTTGATCGTCAGCGCCCGTGGTGGGCCGATGAACATTTTGCTCTACAGCGTCTTCCGGCTCAGTGATCCCACTGCAGGTATTAGCTGGAAGACGGTGGAACATTTGGCTGACCACCCGGATGTGAAGTGGTGGATTCCCATTGCCTTGGGTGATTCCCATCGTGGTTATCCGGTGGTGGCCACCAACGACAGTTATTTAGCGCATTACCGTTATGGCCGAGATCAGCGCTTGGCCCTGCAAAGCGGCGCTTGGTTTGCTCGGGCGGATCAAGCCGTGCTTGGCAGTGCCGTGGCTGCCCGGCTTGGCTATCAGCAGGGTGAGCACATTGTGTTGGCTCACGGTGCCAGCGGGCCGGCCATTGTGGAACATGATAACCACCCGTTTACGGTGGTCGGTATTCTCGCGCCCACCGGCACCCCTGTGGATCAAAGCGTGCATATCTCTCTGGAAGGCATGGCGGTGATTCATCGCGGGGGCGCGTATAGGTCGGGCCTGCCTCCCATGCTAGGCCAAGCACGGGATAAACCCGATTCAGTGAATGCGGTCATGTTGGGATTGAAACGCCGCATGGCCGTGTTGAGCTTGCAGCGGGAGTTGTCCCGTTATGAGCGCGAGCCGCTTACGGCCATTATTCCCGGCGTGCAATTGCAGCGGTTGTGGCGAATCACTGCCGCCGGCGAAAATGCCCTGCGCGCCACATCGCTGGCGGTGCTGGTGGTCGCTTTGCTGGTGCTGGTGTCCACGGTGCTGGCGGCGCTGGAAGGGCGCCGCCATGAAATCGCTGTCCTGCGGGCGACAGGTGCCGGGCGGCTGGCCGTGTATACGGTAATCGTCGGTGAAAGCCTGTGTCTTACCGTGTTGGGCTGCTTGTTGGGTCTGGGGGTGTTATTTTTGGCGCAATGGGGGTTAGCGCCGATGGCGCTGGCTGAATGGTCGTTGCGACTTCCTGAACACTTTCTCGCGTGGCGGGAATTACCGGCCATTGGCGCTATTCTGCTCGCCGGCTCCATGGCAGGGCTGATCCCGGCAGAAAAGGCCTTCCGTAATAGCTTGGCCGATGGCCTGACCCCAAGGAACTGATCATGCGTTATTTGCTTGCTGTGCTCTGTTTTAGCTGGAGCCTGTCTTCCATGGCGGCCAATGAGATCGAGTGGGAGGCGCTAGTGCCGGAGGGTTATGACCCCTCGGAGATTTATAACACTCTCTTCGATGATATTTATGGGGAACAGCAAGCGCCTGACTCCATTGCGGATGGCGATGCTCGAGGCAAGAAAATGTTAGACGCCATCGATAAAGCCTGGCGCGAAGCGCCGCTGAAACAGTCCTTAGACAATACTGCCGTGCGCTTGGCGGGTTACGGCGTGCCGCTGGATGGCGATGAAGAATATGTACGTGAGTTCCTGCTAGTGCCGTATTTTGGCGCCTGTATCCACACGCCTCCGCCGCCGCGCAATCAGATTGTGTTGGTGAAAATGAAAGGTCGGGGCGTGCCGCTGGATCTGGCTCTGGATGCCATGTGGCTCTCGGGAACGCTTACCGTTAGCAGCCAAGAAACGGAATACGGCACGGCCGGCTATGTGCTGGAAGGAGAAAGCGCAGAGCCATTTACTGGCTATGACCAGTAACCCGGCCTTATTTTAATGCGCTTTATGACAACAGCGTATTAGGCGCGCGATTTGCACTGCCGCAACATGGCCCAGTGTTGTACCGACGTGCCGGGGATATCGCCCTCATGCACAACCTCAAACCCAAACCGTTGATACAGAGAAACATTGTTCGGGTTATGGGTATCGAGATAGCAGGGCAAGCCTTGCTGATCGAACAGGTCTAGCGAGGGTTGCAGTAGCGGTGTGGACAGCCCGCGCCCTTGCTGCGAGGGATCAATACCCAGCAGTAGCAGGTACATATGCGGGGTGGTGAGAACCCGGTGGTGCACTGCCTGCATGGCATCTGCAGCCACCATTTGGCGTTTTATGGCGCCGGGGCCTTGCTTGAACAACGCCCGCACCGCACCAAAACGCAACATATCAATTACGCTGTGTTCAATGGCTGACGAGGGCAACCAGACTGCGGCGCCATTAAGGCTATTATGGTCATCGACAGGCTGCGGCGTGGTGTCTACTTGACCGTTGTGGCGAGCATGGGCGACCAGAAAGCGAAAAGTGAAGAACGCCAGTGCTTGCCGTTGCGACGGGTCCGCAAAAAAGTATTCAAACAGTGGGTCATGAAAAAAGGCCCGGCTGAACACGTGGGCAAGGTCATTGAGTGGTGGTTGTGTGGTTGGCATATCTGAAATATCCGGCTGCGACAGGCAGAGCATACCGTAAACTTAGGGCTTCGGTGAGCCTGTTAGGCGCACCTAAGTGAATGGCTCAGGCTGGGTGGGTTTGCTCGTTGGCGGGTTCGCCGCCGAGAAAGGCGCAGGCTCCCAGTGAGTGCGCAGGTTGCACTGCAAACCGCCACAGCTAAATCACCGAATGGCAGCTTACTACCAGGGTGCGGTGGGTATTCTTCCCTTCAGGATATAAGCGCCGTCACGACCAAGCAGGGAAGCCAATACCCCGTTGCGAATGGCCTCTTCTCGTGGCCGAACTCTTCGAGTTTTTATCCGTTAGAGGATGATGTGCGATTGATGGCTTTTCTTGTTATTTCCCCGCGCCCCCGTTTGCCATCGGCGGTGACTCAGATGCTGGTGTGTACAAGGTTGCCAGCTCCACGAACAGTTAAATTCCTATGGGAAAATACGATGAGGCTTACAGACGTTGGGCATATAACAGGCAATGCTTTGACGATGCTGTAGGTGGAAATAACGGTTTCTCTTCTGGTGATCTATTCTGATGGTATTGGGGGGGGCTCAGCGAGGGTCTTCAAAAAGCCGTTTTCTGTACCTTCGCTACGTCGAACACGAGAATTAAATTCTGTTGCTGCTTCTGCGTTTACCCCGGCTTTGCCCGGGGTTTTTGTTTTCTGGGTTATGGCTAAGCTCCCGCAAAAAAACGCCTTCATGCCCTGTGGGTGTGTTGCCTCTTCTAAGATATAAGCTTCAACCGCCCCTGAAGTAATAACGAGTGCAATAAAGAAGGGTTATGGCGCTCACGTCGCTACGTTGTGAGCTATGCTAGCGTCTATCCGCTAATCGGCATCTGCTCGATAGCGCAACCCGACGGAGACCCCCATGACCAACACCAAACAACAATGGCTGCAGGCTTTCACCGGTGGATTTATTGCCACCCTGTTGTTCCATCAAGGCGTCCTCGCATTGTTTTGGTTGGGCGGCCTTATCCCCACGTTTCCTTGGAACATGACGCCCGTGCCGCCGTTGGGCATTCCTCAAGTGCTCTCTCTGGCATTCTGGGGGGGTGTTTGGGGTTTGCCCGTATGGTTGATCATTCGCCGCTGGCAGGGTATCAAATTTTGGCTTAGCGCCATGATTATTGGCGCCATTGGCCCGACCCTGGTGGCCATGTTGCTGGTTTTCCCTATGAAAGGATTGGACGTGAATGCCACCAAGGTCGTGGGCGGTTTAATCGTGAATGCGGCTTGGGGTTTGGGGTTGGCAGTCTGGATGCAATTTAGCCTGCACCGGTAAAGCTCCCTTTGGGGGCTTTCGATGGCGGTGAAGACCCTCCTTCATCGCGTGTCGGTGTCAATCACTGGCCCTGCATCAGGTATACTCGCCGCTCCTTGAGTTTTTCGGTGATTTTCCATGCAGGCTACGCCTTCCTCCGTACCCGCTAATGCTTGGCGCCAGCGTCTGAGTGCTTGGCTTAATTCTTCGTTATTCGCTAATAGCATCACCGCGTTGATTCTCCTGAATGCCATTATTCTTGGAGTGGAAACGTCCTCAGTAGCGCAAGAGCGAGTAGGGCAGTGGTTGACCTTGGTCAACCAAGTGATTTTGTTCGCTTTCACGCTGGAAATTGCACTCAAGTTGGTTGCCTTTGGTCCGCGCTTTTTCCGTTCCGGTTGGAACGTATTTGACTTTCTGATCGTCGCTATCTCCCTGACGCCAGCCTCAGGGCCGTTGGCTATCTTGCGGAGTTTACGCATCCTGCGGGTGTTGCGCCTGCTGTCATCGGTGAAACGACTGCGCATGCTGGTGGAATCCTTGATGCAAGCCTTGCCCGGTATCGGTTGGACCGCAGCGCTGCTACTGATGATGTTCTACATCTTTGCAGTGATGGGCACCGAGCTGTTCGGCGAAGCGTTTCCGCAGTGGTTTGGCAGCTTGGGCGCCAGCATTTATAGCCTGTTTCAGATTATGACCCTGGAAAGTTGGTCCATGGGGATCGCCCGACCTGTTATGGAGGTGTATCCCCTAGCGTGGATCTTCTTCGTGCCCTTCATCCTCATTTCCAGCTTTATGGTGCTCAACCTGTTTATTGCCATCATTGTGAGCGCGACCCAAGAAGTACATGAGAGCGAGCAGCGTGCCGAGCGGGAAGCCAATAATCTGATTGCCCACGATGAGCGCCAGGAAATGCTGGATCTTATGCGCGCAATGCACGCAAAAATTGTGGCGCTGGAAGCTGCCCAGCAGGGCAAGGCCGGCCAGTAAAGGTTGGCGATTTACCTATCATGGAGCGGCTCTGTGAGTCGTGCACGGTTGTCTTCTGGGCTGTTCAGTTGAGGTGACCTCGACGTGAAGTGGCTCGCTGACAAATAAACCGAGACCGAACGCCGGAGAGTAAACATGAGTAAGCCTGTCGCCACATTTGTAGACACAGCCGAAGACCCGTCCTCGTTGTGGAAAACCATGGGTGGGCGCAACTGGGTAGCTTCCCAGCAGCTGATTGATCATTTGTTCAAGCCCATCGAAGTGCTGCTGGCCGAAGCGGTGCAGGCCCAATCCCCGCGCCATGTTCTTGATATAGGCTGCGGTACCGGTGGCACAACCCGCACGATTCATCGCCATACCCAAGAAGGGGGCTATGCCACCGGCGTGGACGTGTCCGAGGTAATGATCGACGCCGCACGACAGAGTAGTGAGCAGGATGGTGCGGACAAGGAAGGACCCGGCCCAGAGTTTATCTGCGCCGACGCCGCCCGCTATGATTTCCAAGAAGGCTTTTTCGACATGCTGGTGTCGCGTTTTGGCATCATGTTTTTCGAAGATCCCGTGCGGGCCTTTCAAAACCTCAGGCGCGCCGCTAGCAAAGAGGCCACGGCGTTGTTTTTTTCCTGGCGCTCCCCGAAAGAAACCCCCTTTATGACTACCGCTGGCCGGGCGGCCAAGTCTATCGTCACCTTGCCGCAACAAGACCGGAACGCGCCCGGGCAGTTTGCATTTGCAGACCCCCAACGGGTAGAGAGCATTCTTGAATCAGCAGGCTGGCACGACATCAGCATTGAACCGCTGGATTTCGAGTGTGCGTTCCCCGAGACCGAGCTGGTGAGTTTTTTCACCCGCATCGGCCCGCTCGGTCGCATTCTTCCCGGCCTGGATGAAAAAACCCAAGCACAGCTTATTACGGTGGTCAGAGAAGCCTTCGAGCCTTTTGTGTTCGGTGATACCGTGAAATTCAACGCTGCCTGCTGGCAGATCAAAGCAAAAGCATCGTGAGATAAGAGGCCACTCTGCGAACGGCATGTGGCTGCGTCTCAGGGGCGCGGCCCTTTGCGTCGATTTGTCTTGCGCACACCAGAATCAAAATCCTGAATAGCATTCATTTATTTGCGCCGTAAGGTCGTGTACATTCGGAACTGAAGCACAAATAAAACGCGGTTAATAATAATGAGCCTGCCAGGATGGTGGGCAATAAAGCAATGAGGGCAGGATGCTTTTATTCCGAAGAACGCAGAAGCAGACAATCTGCCGGATTACCCCTCAGCAATGCCGAACGTTCTCCATGCTGTGCATACTCCTGTGCTCTCCGTTTGCCCATTCAGCCCTGTTCCTTGGTGTCTCACCCGGTGATTCCTGTCTTGAAACCTATGAAATGGAAATTGACAGGGGAGCGGAGGCTGACTTCCCTCTGCACACGATGCTGGAGCACGAACTTCTGGCGTTTTACCGCGACACCCCGGAACGTTCTGAAGTGACTGGGTATCAATGCGGCGAAGACCGTATCTCGTTGGTTTATTACGGAGTCTGGTTCCATAACGAGGAGCACCAAAAGGTTTTCTTTAAAACCAATCAAGCAGCAATAGAGGCAGAATTTGGAGATCCATCATTTAATGCTTTTAATCTCGGCTGGATGGCGAGGCTCGTTTTGTGGTTGGACGGGAAAGAGGACATAGAGGAGACGCTGCCACTGGTTCAGTGGCAGCAAAAAAGTGGCGACAAGCTCATGCTTCAATATTCCTCCTTGCAGATTGATGGCAAAGCCTATGGGGTCACCATGAGCTGGGAGCGATAGTTACCATGGCCACCGTTATACCCAACCTCAGCACCCTGCGTGGCATGACGAAAGGCGAGAGGCGCCTGGGGCAGCGCTTAGAAACGCTATTAGAGGATGACTACACCGTCTGGTACGACACACCGGTGGGCCGCAATCGGCGCTATCCAGATTACATTATCCTGCATCCCGGCCGTGGCTTGCTGTTTCTGGAGGTAAAAGATTGGAAGCTAGATACCCTCAAGACGATCACGCCCCGCGATGCGGAGATTTTTACCTCCGATGGTTTGAAGACCGTCACCAATCCTTTGCAGCAGGCCCGCCAGTGTGCGCTCACCGCCATCAAAAAACTGCAGCGCGATGCGCACCTGCAACAAACCTGCGCACAGCACAAAGGCAAGCTCTGCTTCCCGTGGGGCTATGGGGTCGTGTTCCCTAATATCACCCGTAAGCAATGGAACGAGGCCATTAGTGAGGAGCATCAGGAGCTGGTGTTACCCCCACACCGTTTGATCTGCCGGGATGAAATGACCGCCACCATTGACCCGGAAGTATTCCAGGAGCAGCTATGGGCCATGTTCGAATACACCTTCGGCGACAAACTCACCCTGCCGCAGATTGATCGTATCCGCTGGAATCTATTCCCTGAAATTCGCATAAACGCGCCCCAGCAAGGGCTGTTCGATGCGGAGGGTGAAGATGATGAACCAGAGGTAGGGCAGGGCGGGGCCAATGAGGGCAAGGCGGTGGTCGCGAGCCAGCCAAGTTACAGCACCATCCCAGACATTGTCCGCGTGATGGACCTGCAGCAAGAACAGCTGGCCCGGAGCATGGGTGATGGCCACCGGGTTATCCATGGCGTGGCCGGCTCTGGCAAGACGCTGATCCTCGGCTATCGTTGTCTGCACTTGGCCCAGGCCGTCACCAAGCCGATTTTGGTGTTGTGCTTCAATATCACCTTGGCTGCCCGACTGCGAAGTTTTATTGCCGAAAAGGGCATCGAAGAGAAAGTGCAGGTGCACCACTTCCATGAATGGTGTGGCCGGCAAATGCAAACCTACAACGTGGACCCGATTGCCGCCACACCAGAGCTAAAACCCTGGGAACGGCAGGTGGAAACCGTTATACAGGCCGTGGATAAGAATCAGATTCCTCGTGCCCAATACAGCGCGGTGATGATCGACGAAGGCCACGACTTCGAGCAGGACTGGCTGGCCCTGATTGTGCAGATGATCGACCCGAACACCAATTCCCTGCTGCTGCTCTATGACGATGCCCAGTCCATCTACAAGAAACGCAATCTCAAGTTTCCCCTGTCCAGTGCCGGCATTCAGGCCCGTGGTCGAACCACCATTTTGAAACTGAATTACCGCAACACCCGTGAAATCCTTAGCTACGCCTACGATTTCGCGAAGGACTTCCTGCAAGCTCAAGATGCCGACGACGACCACATTCCCCTCATCGCACCGGAGGTGGCCGGTGTGAGCGGCCCGCCACCGGCGTTTCGCAAATTCGACAACTTCAACGACGAAGCCCACTACATCGCTCGCTGCATTCACAAATGGCACCAAAGCGGCCGCCCCCTCAACACCATTGCGGTGATCTACGGTTACACCTGGCAGGCAGACACTCTGCAACGAGCCCTCAACGCCGAAGGCATTCCCCATGCCTGGTTAAAAAACAGCGCCAGCAAGAAAGCCTACGACGCGAATGCGCAGCGGGTGGCGCTACTTACCCGGCAAAGCAGCAAGGGGCTAGAATTCGATACCGTGGTGCTGGCAGGGCTGGGCGGATTGAAAGACGACCAGGAGAACCTGGAGCGCGAGGTGCGGCTATTGTATGTGGGGATGACGCGGGCACGGCAGCAGTTATTGCTGACCGGGAGTGGTGAGAATTGGTTTGTTGGCCGGTTTGGGCAGTAGTTGAATAATGTAAGGGGCAAACTTAGCGCTATTGTTTTTGCAGAGTACCCGGTGGCGCAAACCACTATGGCAAGTGCAGGCCAGGCCTTCTTTGCCGTCTTTGCCTCGCAATGCCATTACCTAGCGTCGTTCAGATTAAATCTGAATTACTCACATTATCTTTACCTTCGTAACCCGTCCGTAATGAACTACATCACGGCTCATGGCGGCATCGCATTACTGCGGCATTCGCCCAGCAGCGACGACCCCATGGCGCGCTTTGGTGAACAGCCCTAGCAGCGATACCATGGCCGCCACATGCGTGAAGGCCGCGCTACCGCGATGCGGTGCTGCGAATGAACCCAACAGCACAGACGGTTAGTGGTGCCTGCGCGAACCCAAATGAGGCATTTATGCATGCGTTTTGAGCACCAATAGCGCGCAGATAGGCTGCCTACGTGCACGCATACAGGGCCTTAGCTGGCCTTTTTGCACAACTCGGCCAGCTTCTGATCTAGCATATTCAGAATATGGCGGCGGCTGATTACCCCCACCACCTTGTTGGCGGCATTCACCACCGGATAGATTTTCGGCTTGGCGTTCAGCATCTGCTGGGCCAGGTTCAGTACATCGTCGTTCAGCGATACCGTCAGTACCTCGCTTTGCATTAGGTCCTTCACGGTTGCTACGCGCTGGTTGTGATATACCACCTGTAAGGCCGCCTGCAGGCATTCGCGCTCACTGATCCAGCCCACCAGCGTCCCCGCGCTATCGGTAACGGGGCTGCCCAGCATATCCAGTTTGATCAGATTGCTGGAGGCTTCCACCACCGGCATCTCCGGGCGGATAGTCGCAAAACGGGTGCACATCAAGTCCTTGATCGATACAGAATCCATGGGGCTTACCTCTTGCTCGGGTCAGGTACCACAAAGGGTTAAGCCAGCAATATGGCTGGCCACTGAGCAAGATACTGCGGGAACCATGCCAACTATTGGATTTCGCAGAAGTGGCGGTGGAGTCGCGAACGCCTCCGTCAGCCTATTGACCCTAAGAAACACCCCCCGCAATTCTGTTCATTTATTTACACCCCACGATTATGTAGATTCGAACTGGATCGCAAGCCAGCAGCCACGACATTGCCCTGCTCGCGAGCCTGATCCAAACGAGTCAATGACAAGTAAGCTCCAATGCCACCCGGCAGGCGTATAACAACAGGTTGCACTGTTAGCAGTAGCCCTGCCGGGAGCAGTATTGGGCCGAGCAACGGAGGCAAGCATGCCTGTGAAGAAGGTTGGCTGGCGAGATTTGGCCAAAGGAGTGCGGTACATGGTGCCGCCACTGCTGGATATTCAGCGCAGTAACCTGTTGCGCCTAGCCGGGTTGCGGCCCAGCAGCAAGCAGTCCATTGGCAAGGTTATCCAATACTGGGCCAGTCGCACCCCGCACAACATCGCCTTGCGGTTCGAGGATCAGCAGTGGACCTACGCGCAATTTAACGCCTGGGCCAACCGCTTGGCCGCCTGCTGGCGGGAGCAGGGTGTGGGCGCCGGAGACACTGTCGCGATCATGATGGAAAACCGGCCTGAGGCGTTGGCCTGTGTGGCGGCCACCGTCAAATTGGGCGCCATCGCGGCCATGCTCAACCACAACCAGAGTGGCGAGGTGCTGGAACACAGTATCCAGCTGGTCAAGCCGCGGTTATTGGTAGTCAGTGCGGAATGTGCAGCGGCCCTGGCCACCACTCGCTTTACTCCAACGCCAAGCGCGCCGAACAGCTCGTCGCCCGCTTCATCAATCGGCTATCTGTGGCACGGCGGCGATCACGGACAGCCTGCGCCGCCGGGTTGGCTAGATCTGCATGAACACAGCAGCCGGCAATCGCAAGCCAACCCGCCCAGCACTTGCCGAGTGCGCGCCGAGCAGCCGTGTTTTTCCATTTTTACCTCCGGCACCACCGGCTTACCCAAGGCCTCGGTGATGACACATTATCGCTGGCTGGCCGCCATGGCGGGTATGGGCGGCTTGGCCTTGGGCATCCGCCGCAAAGAGGTGTTCTATTGCTGTCTGCCGCTGTACCACAACAATGCGCTTACCGTGGCCTGGGGCTCGGTATTATCCATGGGCGCCACCCTAGCACTGGATCGCAAGTTCAGTGCCTCCCAGTTCTGGGAGCGGGTGCGCCATTACGACGCCACCGCGTTTTGTTATATCGGTGAGCTGCTTCGTTACCTGCTCAATGTGCCGCCCAGCCACATGGACCGTCAGCACCGTATTCGATTAATCACCGGCAACGGGCTGCGCCCGGAAATCTGGGAGCCCTTCGAGCAGCGTTTTGGCATCCACCGTATCTATGAATTTTACGGTGCCAGTGAATCTAATATTGGGTTTATCAACCTCTTTGGTGTGGCCCAGACTGCGGGGTTTACTCCGCTGCCTTTCGCCATCGTCGAATTCGACAATGACACCGAAACCCCGCGCCGTAACCGTGATGGGTTTATGCAGCGCATCCCTAAGGGTGGGGTTGGCCTTTTGATTAGCGAAGTAACCCCACGGCGGCCCTTCGATGGTTATACCGACCCTGCTGCCGGGGAGAAAAAGTTGCTGCGCAATGTCTTTAAGAAAGGCGATTGCTGGTTCGATTCTGGTGACCTGGTGCGCGACCAGGGCTTGCGCCACATTCAATTTGTCGACCGGGTAGGCGATACCTTCCGCTGGAAAGGGGAGAACGTGGCCGCCGGCGAAGTGGAAGGGGCCATGGCTCAGCACCCGGATATTGATCATGGTGTGGTGTACGGGGTCAGCATTCCCGGCTGCGATGGCCGCGCAGGGATGGCGGCCATTACGCTCAGCCAGGGCGTCGCCCTTAATGGCCGGGGTCTGGCACAGCATTTGAGCCGTGTGCTGCCGGCCTATGCGGTGCCCCTGTTTCTGCGCATCCGTGATCACCAGGAAACCACCGGCACCTTTAAATACCGCAAGGTAGCGCTGAAAAAACAAGGCATAGCGCCCGATCAAGTGGCCGAACCCGTGTATGTACTGCTGGATAACCAGCGCGGCTACCAACCGCTGACGCCCCAGCTATACCGGCAGATACAACAAGGCGAGATACGCCTGTAATCCCAGCGAGAGCAGGTTGGCACAGGGTGGTTACCGGGCCGCACCGCGCGGCCACCACCTCAAGAATGGCTCAAACAAAGAGCAGTAGAAAGGGAGCCGGGCGGTGTAATTTGACGGTAATCAGGAATGGTGCATTTTCAACAGGCATATCATTGAAATAGCAGTATGGTAGGAATGGAATATCTGACTCCGGAGAGGTGGAATGGATTTTAAGGACTACTACGCCCTGCTCGGGGTAGAGCCAGACGCCGACGCGGCCGCTATCAAGACGGCCTACCGCCGGCTGGCCCGCAAGTATCACCCGGATATCAGCAAGGAAAACGACGCCGAAGCCAAGTTTAAGGACGTGGCTGAGGCCTGGCAGGTGCTGAAAGATCCAGATAAACGCGCTGATTACGACCAGCTACGCGCCTTTCGAAACCAGCAAGGCGATGGCGGTTCGTTTCAGCCGCCCCCTGGCTGGCAGCCGTCGAGCGGGGGCTTTGACCCGGCCGATGCGGGCTTTTCTGACTTCTTTGAATCCCTGTTCACCGGCGCCCGCCAGGTCCGTGGCGGGCACGCCCCATCGCGGCGTGGTGAAGATGTGGAAATCGAGCTGCCCATTTTTCTAGAAGACACGATCAGCAGCGAATCCAAATCTGTTTCCTACCGGCTGCCGGAGTACGACCAGTACGGCCAGGTGGTCGGCGAAAAGAGCAAAACCCTGAACGTGAAAATTCCGGCCGGGGTAACCGACGGTGAACGCATTCGGCTCAAAGGCCAGGGTATTGCCGGCATCGGTAACGCCCCCGCGGGCGACGTGTACCTGCGCATTCGCCTGGTGCCGCATCCCTTGTTCGATGTGGACGGCCACAACCTGATCGTTACCGTACCGGTGGCGCCCTGGGAAGTGGCGCTGGGGGCGAAAATTGAAGTGCCCACCCTCACCGGCGCAGTACAGATGACCATCCCGGCACACAGCCAGAACGGCAAGAAGCTGCGTATTCCTGGCAAAGGGCTGCCCAGCAAGGCAGGGAAGGGCGACCTGATTGCCGTGTTAAAAGTAGTCATGCCCGATGCCACCGGCGAAGACATTGACGCGCTGTGGCAACAACTGGCCGACAAGGCAAGCTTCGATCCACGTGCAAAATGGAGACGGTAATTATGGCCTCTCAATTAAGAATCACGGTATGCAGTAACGACATTTGCCAACGGGTGCAGATATCAGAGCAGGATCTCATCGACATCGTCAGCCTCGGCATTATCGAACCCCAGGATAGGAAGGCCAGCGAATGGCAGTTTGACGATGCCGTGCTCGCCGAAATCGCCCGCGCCACCCGCTTGCGGCGGGACCTGGAGATCAACTGGGAGGGCGTAGCACTAGCCCTGGAATTGCTCGATGAAGTGCAGGCGCTACGCCGGGAAAACCACGCGCTGCTGCGGCGGCTAAAACGATTCGAGGCGTAATTCCCAATGGCGCTTTTGCCACCAGGCTGGGCGCCTTTTTCTCTTTGTCGCGGCGCCACTGGAGGGCGGCCTCTGCGTTCTCTCTCCTGCAAAGCAAGCCTCCTGAAGCCTATTCATTTCTTTGCGCCTAAAGATTGTGTACATTCAAAGTAATCGCAAATAACACGATATCAATAACCGCGGCTGGCCAGGATGGCACGGCTTGTAATATGACTCAGGGGAAAGGATGCCAGTCTGGTTATCACCATATTCAGTATGGTCACCCCCGTTTACGGCTAAACGGGGGAGAAGCCCTTGGAATTAGGCGTTTTACTGGTTATTGCCATTGGCGTCATGCTGATCCTGGCCCAACAGAAACGGCCCGGTGGCGGGGCGCCCGCTTTTGGCTATCGCCGCAAACCTTACCTGCTGTCCAAGGCCGAACGCTCCTTCTACGGCGTGCTCACACAGGCCGTGGGCGACAAGGCCCTCATCTTCTCTAAAGTCCGCGTTGCGGATGTGCTCACCCCGCAAAAAGGCCTCAACCGGTCCAACTGGCAACGCGCCTTCAACCCGATTTCCGCCAAGCACGTCGACTTTCTCCTCTGCGACCCACAAGACTGCGCCGTAAAACTGGCCATTGAGCTGGACGATGCCAGCCATGGTTCGGCCAAACGGCAGAAGCGCGATGCTTTTCTTGAACAAGCCTGTGAGTCGGTTGACTTGCCCCCTGTTAAGAATCGGTGTTGCGAAAAGTTGGGGCAGACGTTTTGGGGATGCAATGCGTTTCAGAAGTGTCGGGGAGTCAGGAAGTGTTGAGATAGAAACGATCTATTTGAGATATGAATAAAGAAGACCCGTTGCCGGAATGATGGATGAGAAATGTGACGAATGAGCCCCTCTCGTCTATATCGGCTCCCTGCCTGAGTTCAAGTGGCTTTTTTTTTCGGTTTTAAATAGAAGAGTGTAATTGTGAAGATAGAGGTTATAAATGGGTGATTATAGAATTCAAACTGGAGCTAATGTAGCGGGAGTCTTTGATCTTGCTGATATGACTCCAGATCTCCCGGCAAAACTCAAAGACGAAGTTGAGAGAGATGCTCAACTTGCGACTATCACTTCAAATCTAAACGAAGGCATAAAATTCATATTTGTTGATGGTGGAGAAGGTGTAGGAAAAACTATTCTTCTATCTCAATTTGTTAGACAAAACCCAAACTCTTGCATATGTTTGTTTCTTGGTAATGGAAGCTCTTACTCATTAGAAATTAACGCAATAAGGTGGTCGCTATACAACCAAGTAAAATGGTTGGTGAAAGGTGAGAAAGCTGATGTTGAATATGACCCTGGTGATGCGGAACTAAAGTATTTGGTAGGCCTCCTTCAGCGCCAAGCTCCAAGAAAAAGAAAAAAATACTATTTTGTTGTTGATGGACTATATGAGATTGAAGAAGAAAGACAGAAAACGGTTAGAGAGTATGTCTATGATATTCTTCCAATCGGGGCGGCTAATATAGGGTTTATTGTTACTGGCAGAAGTATGCCGGAAGTTGAATTTATAGATAAAAGAATAGATCTTCGTCTTGTTAACTGTCCTGTTTTTGGTAAAAGGGAGACGAGAGATTATTTTGGTTCTCTTGTTAAAGAAGAGAACTTGGATTCAATTAGAAAAATATGCGGTGGGAATGCTGGGTTTTTGTCAGCAGTAAAAAGGTTGATTGAAAGTGGTGTGGATTTTGGGGAGGATCTATCATTGCTTCCTGATCAGCTTCCACAGTTGTTTAATATGGAATGGGAGAGGATGAAGGAGTTTGGGGATGATGCAGAAAAGGTAATTTCAGTGGTTACTTTTAGCCTTAGTGCTCTTTCAGCTAAAGATGTTTCTAGTATCGCCGGGGTCCAGCAAGGATATGTTGAAAAAACGGTGGAGAGTATATCGTTTTTAGAGTTCGATAATGATGATGGCGAGATTAGATTTGTGACACCTGCCTACCAAAAATTCTCGGCAAGAAAAATGGCCAAGAATAAAGATTGGGTAGTCGAATTAATAATAGAGGATATGATGTCTCGGCCTGATGACGATGATTCTCTGCAATACCTTCCTAAATATTATTCAAAGTATGGAAAAAATGAAGATCTGTTGAGAGCCCTGGATGGTTCAAGATTGGTCAAGATACTCTTGAAAAACAAGAATGTATCCTCGGTTATGGAGTACGTAAATTACGGTATAATTGCTTCAGGATCTGGGAAGGCTGGGTACAGGCTTCAGTTAGCTAAATCATGTATTTCTAGTTTAACAGCATCAGTTTCTTCAAGGAGTGAGGTTGATGCTGCTCTTGCGCTTGGAGATAAAGAAAAAGCATTTTATATCGCTGACTCTGTGACATTAGATGAAGATAGGCTATATCTCCTTTCTGCTATTGCTGCTAAGGCTGGTGACTGGGATCCAGAGTCCAAGAAATTATTAGCGGATAGTATAGACGTTGTTGCTTTAAGGGTTAATGCAAATGTTATTGGCGAAGAGCGATGCTCAGAAATTGCTCAGGATATATTTAATGTTTCGCCGGAAACAGCAATTCGCCTGATAGAGAGCTCAATTTCGAGTGATGATGAAGGTGGTAAAGATTGGGCACTGGCTAGACTCTCCTTTGGGGCCATTACAAAGGGGGATGAAAGTGAATCCGGGAGTGAGTCACTTAATAAGATAAAATCAAAAATTTCTAATGGAAGATATAGGGAAATATTTAGCGCTGCAAAAAGTATTGCTTCAGCAAATTCAAATGAATCTATGGAAGAAATTATTGATAAGCTTGATCGGACCTCTGATAAGCTGATATTTATACGTCAATGGTGCAAATTTAATAAAAATACCAAAGATGCTGAGTCTGTTACTAGAAAGGCAATTGACTTGGCTATATCGGATGCAAGCTTTGTTCCAAGTGCATCATTTTATAAAGATATTTCCCTAACACTTCCGTATGCCAATGATGTTGGCTGCGTTTCTGAAATTATTCGCCTCATTGATGGTCAGGTTGGGCTGATAAAAGAAAAAGGGCCAACATTGGACTATGTTTCTCTTCAGCTCAATATTTCTGAGGCTGAGCTGTCTGGTCTTTACGGAGAATTTATTGACCGCATATCAGATCTTTATATCGACTATGTTTCCGAAATTGAAGATTCGGTAGTTAAGGCTGGAGCTCTTGCTAAGTTGATGGGTTTTTTGGCCAGGGTTGATTGTGATAAAGAGCTTGAGGAGAAAGAAGGTCTGCATTCCGCAATTGAGAATGACTTTGATGATTGTGTGGAAGTAGTCTTAAAGTGTACCGCTGATCAGGCAGAGGCTTTTTGTTCTATTGTGGAAAGTATTGCTAGCCAATTTCCTCAAAAGGCATTCTCGATTTCAGCAAAACTAAATTCTTCGGGTCGCCGTGATTTAGCATATTTTGCACTCATAGAGGCAATGATAGATAACGAATTCGACCAGATTCACTGGGGGTATGTTAGGGATTCTTTGTCTAAAATTAATGATATTAATAGAAAAGATGAAGCCATACATTCAGTATGTGAAAGGGTCGCTTTAATTCATGAATGCCACGACTGTAAATTTGTTGAGCAGTTTTTTGATGAAGCATTTTCGATTGTTAGACCAAGCTTAAGGGCGAGATCGCTCATTTGTTTGTTGATGTTCCTTAAGAGGAATGATGGTTTTAGTGATCCGCAGTTTTCCAGTGTTATATCAAAGGTCTTTAATGCTTGGGATGCTATTGATACTCCATGGGTGAAGATTGATACTGGATTCAAAATAAGTGCAGATTTAGCGGATATTGATTTTTCTAGGGCTCAAGAGTACTCAAGAAATAGTGAAAGTTTAAAGGAGGAAGTGGGGGCGGCGGAGTCAGAGGAATCATCTTATGCAGAGTACTACTCCACGAGATTGGCAATAAGAGCTTATTTCGCACTTTTGCTTACAGGAAAGGATGTAGAATCAGACTTTTGAAAAAATTGAGCAAGTTATAACCTGTACAGAGTGTCAGAGCATGCGGGCTTCGCACTGGTCCATGATTGCTATAGCGTATCATATGGCAAATCGAAATAAAGAGTGTGGGTCTCTATATTTTAAATATGTTCAGCCAGTAGTAAACAAGTTGAAAGAAACAAATATGGCAGCTTCGGCTCGGATTTCTTTGCTGGCTTCGCCAGCTGCCTGGGTTTCGCATAAAGGGTCAGCTATTGAGGCTATAGGTTCTTTAGATTGGCCTTACTCTGATCAGGCTTTTTTTAGGATTGCTGGTTTTTTGCTAGAAAAAGTATGGCCTGATGATCCTTATATTCTTTCCCCTAATGATAGTTATGATGTCGAGTATAATGAGGCTTTAGATATTATTGAGGTGGCTGGATACATAAAAGATGACTCTGCTTCTAGTCAGGTCATAAGAAAATTAATTGGGTCGCTAGCAACTCAGGATTCTAGATCTAAAATAACTGCTGAGCAGAGAAACGATTTGTGCTCAAGAATTGATATTCTTATAGACCAAAAATACCCATCTGAAGGTTATATTTTGCACGATGGATATAAAATTTATTTGAAATCATATTTATCGAAGTTGTTAAAATTGCAATGGCCTGAATGGGAGTCTTTGATTAAAAAGGCAAAATACATACCGAATATATCGGATCGTGTTTTTGTGCTTGGGTCCATAGTTGAGAATATTCCTTCTAAACATTCTTCTCATCGAGCCCAGCTTTTAAAAGATGTTAGGGAGATGATGCCTGAGATAAAATCAGCTGGAGATAAAATGTCTAGGTATCATTATTTGGCAGAAATTTTTTGGCCGATAGATCCAGGTGTTGCTAGAGGTTTTATTAAAGAGGGTTTGCTGAAGACTTCCGGGGAGGATTCTTTGTCTGCTAGGAGAAAGCAGCTTGACCTCGTTGATTTGGCCCATAAGGTTGACCCTGACTTGCCCGATAAAATTATTGATTCAACAGATCAGGATCCGGCTCGAGCAAAGCTACGAAAATCAATAAAGAAGCAAAATGAGAACATAAGTTTTAGAAAGTCTTTGGCGTCTCCTGGCTCCGATATAAAAGAAGTCATAAGGAATAATAGGGAGGAGTTGCCTAGAGCTGCTTGGAAAAATTTATCATTATTGCATGCAGACAAAACGTTGCCTCTATCAGAAATTCAGTGCAGGGAAATGAGCATAGAAGCGTCCGAATTTCCAATTGACCATGCATATCCAATTTATGCATGGATGATCGAAAGCCTAAGAAAGAAATATAGTTCAACGCAGCAAGGGGAGGAGTTCATTCGGCCGGTTTTCGATTCTTGTTGTGAGAATGTATTGTTTCTCGAAAGCATGGTAGGTGTTGCTTGTGGTCGGCGCCCTTTTGTTCCTGATGATTTTTCCCAAGAAGGGCTAGGTGACGGAGTGAAGATCATAAGTAAAGGTGAGAGGAACGTCGCGATGGATATGCTTTCGAATTGGCTGCGCGACACTTCTCCTGATGAGTTAATATTTTCTGACCCTTATTTTTGCCCGGAATCATTTGAGCTTCTGCGTTTGATTTCCGCTAATTGTGAGAATGCTCGGGTTTCTATTTTAACTAGCTTGAAGGCTCAGCAGGATAAGGGGTTATCGAAAAATATAGAAGATGGCTATCGAGCAGCTTGGTCAAAAGAGTATGGTGAAATTCCTCCTCCTCAAACGGATATCGCTGTGCTTGCTTTGGAGGGTAGTGGAGGCTCTCCTGTTCATGATCGCTGGCTTGTCTGTCGCCATGGTGGTGTGAGACTTGGTACATCCTTTAACTCTATTGGTAGACTTAAAGACTCCGAAATCTCTTTCTTTAATGAGGAAGAGTCGCTGAAAATTAAGGCATTGCTTGAAAGTTATTTACATAGAAAAACCAGAATTATGGAAGGAAAAAAAATTAATATTAGTATTTTTGAACTATAAAAGTATCGAAACAACAAAGGAACAGCAGGGCACCCATCAATTAGAAGATCTCTCACAGTTCGGGTGGTTGTTGTTCGATAGAGCGTCGCTCGGAAGCATCTATTGGCACAAGGTTGGGGACCGCCATCAACTAGCAGATCCGTTGGCGTTTTTTCCTGATCTGGATCAACGTACGTGACCTGAAACAAGGACAGACTCTGAAATAAGCATTCAAAAAGGAGGCTGCCATGAAAACCAATGTGGGTAATACAGAC
>OJDA01000109.1_pt1 | contig 28236 bp, 24 predicted proteins | sample 1592551 | NCBI WGS metagenome assembly OJDA01 (sample SAMN05416810, study PRJEB24817) | seawater metagenome | isolation source: Sea water | place: Canada:Atlantic | collected 2013-07
CACACTGCATATCGTCGGCAGCGTCAGATGTGTATAAGAGACAGTCAATAATCCAACGTTTACCCTCATCAACAAAGGTTCTGTCTAATCGGTAATGAATGATCGCTTCATCCACTACTCCTGACAGCGATAATTCAAACTGACTATCTTCATGCTGATTATTAAGAACCCATTGACCACGCGAATCTTTCACACAAACATCAAGAACGTGTAAAACACGCTTAGTAGCTTCATCAAGGTGCCGAGGTAAGACGCCAAGCTCTACAAGTTGCTGTTGAACCTTTACTCGCATGATTCCATCATCAACTTTTAAACAGCCTTGCTCACCCATTATTTGCATCCATTGATGACAAACAGTCCCGACCGATGCGGCTAAATCTGAGGCCCAATCATATTCAATGATATTTGTTTGTAGCCGTATCCTATTATCTAAACCATGCTGATAATCCAGCATTGAATAATCTTTTTTATCAATATCGTATATATTTATTTTCTTTAAATAACAATTTGTTAGAGCCTTATTATCATCTAGTTTGTTATCTGAAAATTTAATAACAACCTCATCTTTAATTGTCGGCCAAAGCAAACCAAGTAAGGTATTACTCGCAGGCGTTTTAGCCTCTTGTGTTTTTTCGTTAAGCGTTAAGCAAAAACTTAAATGTAATTGTTTTTTAGCACGGGTCGCCGCCACATATAACAATCGCTGACTTTCATGAATGGCCTTTTCCTGCTCTACCCTATTTAAATAATTAACAATGGCATCATCCTCGTTCGCCCCCACTTCCTTAAGGGGTGCAATCATTAACTCACTACCTCCCGCTATCTCCGAAGGGCGTTCTAGCCAAGACAACAAACGTGACTCATCTCGCCCTGAGCGTCTATCTAAGCCCGGCAAAATTACATGATCAAACTCCAAACCTTTAGCTTTATGTATCGTCATTATCTGTAATGTATCAGGCGCTTGTGTGTTTGGAGCTGCGTACAGTTTATCAATCTGCTCTTCAAGCTCTGTGATATCAACACTGCCTTTATCAAGCTCTAACATTTGCAAACACTCAAAAAACCGTTCGCAATCGGCTAAATCAGCAGCAGACGATAAACCCTCAGGGCCTAACAACTCAGACCATAAACCAAGTATTGAGTCGGTCACACTCATCTGTTCTCGATACGAGAGTGCAACCTTAAAATGTGATACCACATGGGCGATACTCCTTTGCCCGTCTTGCGATAATTCCTGTATCCGTTCACTGTGTTGTATTAACTGCCAGACCGTTTCATTCGTTTCGCCTTCTAGTAACAAATGCATATCTACCAAACTTAGAACACACCATGGCGCACGTAATACGGATAACCACGCCAACCGATCTGCCGGGTGTAAATAGGCTCGTGTCAGGGACATTAAATCAATCACTGTTTGTCGTGTATTAAGTGGGTCAATATCACTGGCTTGATAAGCCACAGATGCCTCATTTAACGCGATAACCAACTCACTTAAGCTCTTACGCCCTCGAACCAACACACCGATTGACTCATTAGGCGATGTTTGTTGAATCTGCTGAATTAAGGCTAATAAGCCTTTACCCTCTTGAACTCTGCTTTCATACGGGTAATATTGAACGCCATTAGTTGCAGCTTGTGCTGTTTTAAATGCTATTGAAGCTTTATAAGAAATAGCACCACTGAATATATTATCACTTGGCGGCATAATCCGGCTAAACGCCTCATTTACCCAGTTAATAACCCCTTCTTGCGAGCGAAAATTAACCGCAATATTAACCGGTTTAATATTCTTAACTTCACCCAAACCATCTTGCTGAGTTTTTAAAAACAAGCCAACCTCAGCCTGACGAAACCGATAAATAGATTGCATCGGGTCACCCACCAAAAATAATGTTCGCCCATCGCCTTCTTGCCAACCTGCCACTAAATCTTTTAATAACATAAATTGAGTTTCAGACGTGTCTTGAAACTCATCAACAAGCATGTGTTGCAGTTGGTAATCTAGCTTTAAACCAACATCGGTCATTCCGCTCGCATCATGAATCGCTCGACTGGCACTTAATGACACTTCACAAAAATCAACACAACCCATCTGTTGAAACACCAATCGTAAATGAGCAACGGCTTGCGGCAAGATCAATAATAAAGCTTGAATAATTTGCCACTGTTGATCGCTATATCCTGGACTTGGCAGGTAACGCAACCAAGCCATCGCTTCGGTTAATTCATCATTTTCTTGTAAGGCCAACAACAACGCTTTGTAGTCATTCTTTTTATCTGTGTACAGAGCCTTTTGATCTTTATTACTGGCTTGACTGACGGGTGGAAAACCCATTTTTGCATCTGCTTGTTTACGCCAAGTTCCCGCACCGGTGAGCAAAAAGTCCCTCAAGATTAACCAATCATTTAATGAATCAGCCGAGGTGTCCAACTCATCAACGTGTTCAGCCAAGTAACACACAGGTGACGTTTTATCACTTAAATTAGTTGCCGCAAACTGTAGTAAATCTTTTAGAACATCTGCTTGCTGTTGACTCAGATGCCGCACAATATCAGCCAGTGTTGACTCGACCGTTTGCGTTAAAACGTTTTCTAATGCTTCACGTTTAGCTGCATCAGAGTCACTCATTAAGACGTGGCGTAGCCATTGGTCTCTTGAAGCTAACATCGATGAAATTAAATCTTCAGCTCGTGACAAATGGTTATCCACATGAATTAACAGTAACCTTATCGCTTCGCCAACACGGTCATTACTGTCAAGTTCTTTTAAACAGTTGCTAGCTGCTTGAGTGTATAGAGAACTGGCATCTTGTTGAATGTTGGGCAAAGAACCAAACTGTGCAGTAATTGGCATTTGCTTCACTAAGTGCGCACACAATGAATCAATGGTTTGCACTCGTAAACGGTTTGGGTTTTGTAACAGGTGCCATTGTAAGGCTTCATCACGCTCGAGCACTTTTGCAGCAACTAACCATGTTTGTGCTTCAAACTCATTCTCAGGACAAGGCTTGGTCGCTAGCTTAATCGACTCTATGATACGCAGGTGCATTTCAGCCGCTGCTTTTTTCGTGAAGGTAATCGCTAAAATTTCTTCAGGGTTATTAACAATACTTAGTAAATGCAAAAACCTTAGCGTTAATAAACTGGTTTTTCCCGAACCGGCAGGCGCTTGAACGATAAACGATTGGCTAACATCCAGCACCTCTTGTCGTTGAGCAATATCATGCGGTTTACTCATCTTCAGCAGCCCTTTGCGTTATTTGTTCATTAATACGGCATAGACTAGTCAAATCACAATATTGGCAAGCCTTGGCCGTTGGGCTCACACGTGCATTAGCTGTAACAAACTCATCGGACAAACCACCCAACACTGTACGCCAATGATCCATTTGATTATTCCATTGATCATAGTCTGCTTTTACTTTTTTATCCGCTAAGTTTTTTAATGTAGAAAAGTGATCGTCACTATCCGTTAAACCTTGATACTGAGTTTGGCCTTTTTTAAGTTGCGCAAAGCTGATGCTACCTACATTACCTTCACTAAATACACTATACAGTGGTAATTGTGGCTCTTCAGGCCGCAGACCAAACCAACTATTAATACTGCAATCACCTGTTTTATAATCAATAATCGCTAATGAACCATCTGGTAGCTTATCCACACGATCAATAATGGTGTTAAGTTGTAATTCTCCAACGCTTAACAACTGCTTTAATTCCGTTGCAATAACCTCAAACGGCTCTCGTTGGCGATCTATGTTCAGCCATGCCATTAATAATTGCGTGATTCTTTCGGTTTCTAGCTGACCCAGTGCTTTCTTTAAAATATCGGTCCGTTTACTTTCAGTTTGAACGACAGCCTTCACAATCGCTTTGACCAGCTCATATTGTTCATCAACTGATAAATCACATAAGGCTTTATGCGTTTTAATCTTCGTCCATAGCTCTTCTAAACTTCGATGTACAAGACTACCGCGTAAGCGTGCATCTATTACTGGCTCAGGCTCTTCTAAAGCGTTGGTTTGCAAACGAAAATGCACATAAGCTTTAAATGGACACGCAGCTTGATCTTTCAATATGCTGACACCACCGCGCACTGTTTCGCTTTTTTCTAGCAATGGCCCGGAAACATCTTCAATCCATTTAAAATTCTTATTACCTACTCGGTGTTCAATTGGATTCACGGGTAGTTGTTGTAATAACTGCTCCTTTGTTATCACAGGGTAACCTTCTATCAGTGAGCTCTTTGTTTGTACTGCTTCATCCTTAACATGAGAAAAACTAAACACCACTGTTTTTGCTGAACGAGCCCAGTTTTTTGTGATTATTTTCGCATGTTGATATTGGTGTTCAGCAGATGATTGAACCAAACCTTTATTGCGCTGTTCGGCAAGCGGTAAAAAAGGGCTAGGGTTTGGCGATTGTGGCCATGTTTTATCATCTAAACCACACACCCATAACGCATCAAACGTATGTCCTGATGCCTCCATTAAACCCATTATTTGAATCGCTGCTGTTGGGGTTTCAGGTTGAAAAACACGTTCAAGTAGTATTTTTCGTAATGCATTTAGTGCCGTTTCAAAGGTGATTACACTATACACCTCATCCAAGGTTGAAAAACTTTTCAACACATCGTCCCACACTTGGAATACTTGGTATTCTGTGGAGCTTAATACTCGATCGCCTTGCACCCCCATGGTGGCTAAAAAAGACCTAAACAGCTGTACCCAGTCTGACGGCAGCACACGGTTTGGCTTTGCCTCTAGCAGCTCTATTACCTGATTTAAACACTTAAGCAGTAACGGGCATAAAGACTCATCGTCTTTAGGTGCCTGAAGACTATTGCGTAACTGCTTGACCGAGCAGGACAAGATGCCTTTTTTACGTAGAACAACTTCCAATCGTGCGCGCTGACCCCATTCCTTTTGCCCCGCCGTAATAAAAGAAGAACGAAGCAATAGACACAGTTCACTAAAAGTTATTGGTTGGCTACAAAATTGTAACAACCGAAGGCTTTGTTGAATGGGAGAATAGCTTAATAGAGACTGGCCCAACGACACGTTATATGGTTTTTCAAAAGGTACATCTACTGGGTAAACAACACTGGGATAAAAAACCGTTTTAAAGGCTGACTCAATCGATTCTCGCATGACTTCCAAATCTGGCACGACTATACCGATCTTATTGTCAGGGTTTTCATCCAAACGTTCTCTTGCCCATTGCGCCATTAGCTTCACTTCTTCTTTACGATCAATCGCTTTAAGCACATGCGTCTGGTTTGTAGCGGCCTCTGCAGAAAACTCGCTAAGTTGATGCCCTTTCTCTATTAACAATGCATGCAATGACTGTTGTGTCGGCGTATAAATTTCAAACCCTGAAAAAATAATCTGATTTGGCAATAGCAAACAATCTTGATCTACCAATTCACTAACCGTCTTTATTAACTGCGCACGATCTATCCAAGCTGATTTATTTAATTCATCTTTATACGCATCATGCCATTGGTTAAACGAGGCCATATCAACACCGGTAGAAATATCATTCACTGCGTTTTCAGCGATCATCCATTGCAGGCTAAGTTGTCTGGCTTTACTGGCTGCTTTGGCCGTTGCTGGTACGTTTAATAACTCAGCACCCAAGGTCTGTCGTATAACACGTTCCCAAATAACTAGCGCTTGTTCCTGTGTTAATAGAGTTTTATTCACTAACGAAGCCGATGCCTCATTGCTTTGCAGATCAAACCGTCGTTGCCAGCACTGTAATAACCAAACATCAAACGACATAATCATAGGCGAAGCCCAGACAGCCGCACCTTCATCCACTAGCGCTTGTTCAACCCAACTTGTTAAGTGTCGTGATAAACGCTGATTCACGGTAATCACGACTGCGCCTTGTTTTATTGCTTTAAAAAAATCTGAAAAATTCATTTAACTAGCGTATCAAAATCCATCTATTAAATCAGAACAACAGCCTCATTATGAGGCTACTTAATGAGTCCATTATCATTGAATTCTAATTCTCCCTTAATACGCCTAAAAACTGCCTTAAAAATGATCCATATTAAAAAAACCACAAGTATTTACATTTTCTATTTGCAACCGCCTTAATCCTTGTAGTAGTGTGGGTTCTCAGCAGTATTGTGCCCCTCAAGGAAGCCCTTGGTTGATCTCTTATTTGATGTTTTCCATGATTATTTATTGGCAAGTTTAGGTTGGGCTATTGGACTCTATATCAGGTTATTCTTATGGAAGTCTCAATAAACACCAAAACTTACAGTACACAACTGTTCAAAGTAACTGACCTACAATACGCCACGTTTTTCGGTCTCTATCGTGGTCCACTATTTGCTAGCACTATCGCAATAGATTTTACTGAGGTAAATTATGAATGAACTTAAGTTAGACAATATGCAATCAATGATAGCTGCGGACGAAGTAAGTGCGATTTCATCAGCACTGCTTTCCGAAATATTCCATGGTTTTGAAGAAGCTATTTTAGTTGCCGATACCAATCGACGCCTAGTGTATATGAACTTGGCAGCAGAACGTTTATTTGGTTACTCGAAACAGCAGCTGTATGGAAAAGTGTCCCAAATACTTTATGCCGATGAAAATGATTTTTCAGAACAAGGTCGGCATCGCTATAACCTAGCAAGCGAAAAGCCTACAGAAAACTATAGGATTTTATATCGCCGTTCGGACGGAGAAATTTTCCTTGGCGTAACAACAGGGACCATTATGCATTCTTCTGATGGAGCGGTCATTGGATTTTTAGGCCTTATCCGCCCTGCACGCTCAGCCGACCAATTTTTAGATGCCCTGCAAAAAATTCACAATGTAATCTCTGACCTTAGCTTAAGTTATGAGCAAAAAATAGAATCATTATTGACCATTGGCCTTAATCATTTTGGTCTGGAAACAGCCATAATGTCTCATATTGAAGGCAATGAGTATACGGTTGAAAACTGCGTCGATTTTAATGGTCAATTAAAGCCAAAAACACAATTTGACCTAGAGGGAACTTACTGTGTTCACACATTAAAAGAAAATAAAACTGTTGGCTTTCATTTTGTAGGTAAGAGTCAAATTCAAAACCACCCTTGCTACAAGAATTTCCAATTAGAATCGTACATCGGCACGCCATTAAAACTGGATGGCAAACTCTATGGAACCGTAAATTTCACCAGCTCCTCTCCTGTTGACCCTTTTTGTAAGGACGACTACATCTTGATGCAGTTACTCTCTGATACCTTCAGCTACCTGTTATACAAAAAAATATCAGAAGAAGAATTAGAAGCCTTAGCAAGAATTGACGAGTTAACCAGCCTACCTAACCGACGTGCCACCTTTGAGCGTTTGCATCAACTCATCGATCAATCCAATAGGTTTTTCAAAAAACTCTGTGTACTGTCAATAGACCTTGATCATTTTAAAAGTATTAATGACAAATACGGACATGCCGCAGGCGATCAAGCATTGGTAGAATTTGCACAAATAGCCTCAGGTATAGGCCGAAAAACTGATTTTTGTGGACGAATCGGGGGAGAAGAATTTATATTTGTGCTAATTGGTGCAAACATAGAACGTGCAGAGGAATTTGGTAACAAACTAAGACACACTTTAGCTTTACACCCCGTCAAGCTAAACAGCGAAGAGTTTATTACGATAACTATCAGTGCCGGCGTTGCCATGTTTGACAACAACGAGTCCATTGAAAGCCTCTTAGCTCGCGCTGACGAGGCTATGTACAACGCCAAACAACAAGGTCGAGATCGCGTAATGATTGCACCACCCTCACCTTAGTATAAGGGTAACTAAGTTGAACCTGTGAGCCACAAAACTAATATGGACAAAAGTTATGAATAAACCAATCGCACAACTAGGGCCAAGCACAGATCGAACCGCTAAAACTATCTACATTCTGTATCTGGTAGGGCTTGTTTTTGGTATCACTAGCATCATTGGCATCGTCATGGCCTACCTTAACCAAAACGACTCACCGGAATGGTTAAAAAGCCATTATCGGTTCCAGATTAGGACCTTTTGGATTGGTATTCTCTTTATCCTAGTCGGCACTCTACTAGCCTCCGTTCTAATCGGTTACTTAGTACTAATGTTTTCTGTGGTATGGCTGATTATTCGCTGCATAAAAGGCCTAAAATTAATAGAGCAACAACAAGAGTACCCAAACCCAACAACATGGTTGTTTTAAACTCGTTCAAATAAATATAATGAACTTGCTTATTTTAAAAACGACATGGCCTAAAGAATGTCTACCTACCAAATAAAGCCGGTGACGGATTGATATTTTCATTCGCCAACTAATATCCCGTATGCTAGGGTAAACTTATATAAACGTTATATATTAAGAGATAAAACAATGGACATTTTAATTTTTTTAGCCATTGGTGGCATTGCTGGTTGGTTGGCGGGCACACTGATGAAAGGTAACGGTTTTGGTTTATTAGGCAATATTGTCGTTGGTGTTATTGGCGCTGTCTTTGGTGGGTTTGTCTTTGGTTTGTTAGGTATTTCTGCGGGTGGTTTGATTGGTTCAATCATCACCGCAACTGTGGGCGCTGTATTACTGCTTTTTATTGTCGGCTCAATCAAAAAAAGAGCATAAATAATACCGGTGACTTTATGCCCACACTCAATGTTCATAATTCAATTCTACCCATGACATTCGCTCTTTAAGGTAACCATATGGGATCATGTTGCGACAATAGCTGCACACTAGATGCAAAAGAAGGTAGACAGCGTAGCACGCTAATTAAGGTGCTCTGGATAAATGCCATTATGTTCGTGGTAATAGTAGCTGCTGCCTTTTATGGTCAATCTACAGCGTTAATGTCTGACAGTTTAGATAACCTAGGCGACGCACTAACCTATGCTCTGAGTTTATTTGCAGTATCTAAAGGACCCGAACTAAAAGCCCGCATTGCACTTTTCAAAGGTGGGCTAATCTTTATTGCCGCGAGTGTTGTTATCGCCCAGATAATATATCGACTAGTAACGCCCACCCTGCCAGTTTACGAAGTAATGAGTATTTTTAGTATTGCCGGCCTACTGGCCAATGGCTTATGCCTTTTACTACTTTGGCAACATCGGCACGAGGATATAAATATGAGCTCTGTGTTTGAGTGCTCACGAAATGATATCGCATCTAACTTATCTGTTCTTTTAGCAGCCCTTGGCGTGTGGTTTTTTAATTCTGGGATTCCCGATATTATCATTGCCTCTTTCTTGGCCATTATTTTATTAAGATCGTCTGCACATGTTATAAAAGGTGCCTTGGCTGAATTATCAAACCCCACATAAAGGTTGTTTTAACTGGCCTATTTATACAAAAATAGCTAACCGTCCCTAAAGTCTAGCCCTCAAAAAAGAGCCTCATCTCAACGACTAAGGCTCAAAACAGTTTAACAAGTATTATTTAAGTATCGGCTAAAGGTTGTGAAACCTTATAGAACAGACAGCTGTCTCCACTTAATAGCTACGCTTTTTTCAAATGATAATTATTAAAGTCTGGTTGACTCATTTCTTTTGCATAACGTTGTGGTGACCACGGCCACAATAATGGCACACCGTTATCATCTAAATACCAACTTTGGCAACCTGTCGTCCAAATGGTGCCCGGGAGCGCTTCATGAACTGTTTTATAAAAATCATCAACAGCTTCTTGTTTAGGCTCAATATAATCAAAAACACCTTCCATATATTTTTGAATACATTTCATGATATAGCTGCTTTGCGTCTCGGCAATGGCAATTAATGAATAGTTCCCTATAGGGCTATTGGGGCCATTTAACATAAAAAAATTGGGGAAATTTGGAATAGTAATCGCACGAAAAGCACGCGGGCCGCTTTCCCATGCCTCGGATAATGTTGTGTTATTCGTGCCTTGCATGGTCATCGGGCGCATAAAAGCAAAACCATCAAACCCTGTCGCTTGTACGATAAGATCAAGCTCATGCAAGACGCCATCTTTAGTACGGATACCTTTTGCTTCAATTTTATCGATGCCTTCTGTCACTAAGTCAACGTTCGGTTTTTGAATGGCTGGATAAAAGCTGGTGGACATCACAAGGCGCTTACAGCCAGGTTCATAATTAGGCGTTAACTTAGCGCGTAATACAGGGTCTTTCACATGATTTAAATTCCATTCGCACAACTTATTGAGTATTGAACGATTCCAACCAGGCTTAACCGTTGCAACACCGACTGTTCTTTCTTGCATAAACTTATAAAGCCGGTAAAGAGACTTCCCAAGAACAGGAAACCGTTTAACCGAACGAATCCACAGTTTAGAATAAGCCTTATCAGGAATCGGGAAAATCCATTGCGGCGTACGTTGAAATAAAGTCAACTTTTTAGCAACCTTAGATAAAGGATCGATCATTTGGGTGCCTGTTGACCCCCCGCCAATCACACCAATCCTTTTACCTGATAACTCAACGTCATGATTCCAGCGTGCCGTATGAAAAACATCGCCTTCGAAGTCCTCAATACCTTCAAATTTAGGTTCGTTGATCTTATGTAACACCCCAGTTGCCGCCACAATAAAGTCAGCGGTATCTGTTTTTCCACTGGCCGTTTCAACATGCCATTGCCCATCTTTGTGCTGGGTATTGGTTATTTCTTCATTAAAGGTTGTGTAACTTGCCAATTGGTACTTTTCAAAAACTCGCTCAAAATAGGCTTGAATTTCTGACCCCGGGGGAAAACGCCGCGTCCAATGTGGGTTAGGCTCGAAGCTGTACGTATAAAAATAAGATGGTATATCACATGCAATTCCAGGATAGGTGTTTTCACGCCAGGTGCCACCTATAGTGCTACGTTTTTCATAAATACTAAAATTTGTTAGCCCCGCCTTTAGTAAGTTAATGCCCATTAAGATACCCGACATACCGGCACCCATAATAATCACCCGTGGTTCCTTAACGCCTCCATCCTTTAACGCTTTAATTGTTTTTATCGTTGACATGCCTAGCCCTTAGTTATTGTTTTAATTCTTATATTACAAATTCTAACACTCATTATAAAAACTTTTTTAGCTAATGATATTAAATATTAGCAAAAAGTTATACGCTTACTAAAATGATGAAGAATATCTGATGAATACTACGTAGTGGTTTATGGTTTACTATCAATAAATAAAGGAGGCAGTAATGGCAAGCATACGAAGTCAGTTATTAGCGAAGGTTTTGCGAATGACCATTAAAAGGAAATTCACAGCCAGTCGTAATTTGGTTCAAGAACGCGATAACATGGACAAGTTAGCAGTCATGAGCGTCAAACCTGAACGAGGGCGAGTGACTACATTAGGGGGTGTTCCCGGCGAATGGCATGAAGCGCAATTAGGCAGTAAAGAAACGACTATTTTATATTTGCATGGAGGTGGCTATGTGGTTGGATCGCCTACCAGCCATAGAGGCTTGGCAGCCATGTTAGCTAATTTAGCTCAAGCAAGGGTATTTGTTTTAGATTACCGTTTAGCACCAGAAGCACCCTTCCCAGCTGCACTGGACGATGCAGTGTCTGCTTATAAAGCCTTGTTAGATGACGGCCAAGATCCGAAAAAAATTGTTATTGCAGGTGATTCAGCCGGTGGAGGGCTTACTATTTCACTGATGCTTGCCTTAAAAGAGCAGTCCATCCCATTACCGGCTACAGGTATCTGCCTGTCTCCTTGGGTCGACTTAAGCTTTTCTGGTGACTCGATGCAAACGAATACCAAGGCAGATGCAGTTTTATGTAAGGAATCCTTAACATGGTTAGCTGATCAATACCTGGGTGATGTAGCCGCTAATGACCCACGAGTTTCACCTCTTTTTGCCGAGCTAAATGGACTCCCTCCCCTATTAATTCAAGTGGGCAGTGATGAGGTATTACTTGACGATGCCGTCCGTTTGAACAAATTTGCAAAAAAAGCAGGTGTCGATACAACGCTTGAAGTTTGGTATGGCCAAGTTCATGTCTGGCAGTTAATGTCCAGATTGATTCCAGAAGCGCGCCAAGCCATTCATTCGATAGGGACTTTTATCAAAACCCATATAGATGATTAAAGGGCTAATTATTAACGTAACGTCATTAACAAAACGACTCAAGCATGTGTCATTTAAACGAGCTACGAGTAATTAATGACAGACATTTATATAGTTTTTGTATGGACTATTCCCACTTTTATGGTTTATATATAGGGCAGTTCAAACGTTAGATTCAACGCATATAAAAAAATAATAACAATAGAAAATTTTCTCAGAACACCAATAAAAGCTCGAAGTAGCTTAATTGGAAAGAACCTCCAAACCTAAAATAAAAACTTAATACTACAAAGAATGAGGCAACGATGAGTACAAAAAAACAGTTACACTTTGGGGCTTTTATGCGCCCAGCCAGCATCCATAGTTGCAGTTGGCGCTACCCTGATGCATTTTCAGATGCAAACTTTAACTTTAAACACCATATTCGTTTTGCACAAACCTTAGAGAAAGGGCTTTTTGATGCCATCTTTATGGCGGACCACGTTTCATTGTTAAACATGCCCGATGAGGCATTAAAACGAAGTGCAACTGTTGTATCCCTTGAACCCCTAACCCTACTGCCTGCGCTTGCTGCCGTTACAGAACATATAGGCCTAATTGCTACCGCATCCACAACCTACAACCAGCCTTACCATATTGCACGAAAATTCGCTTCACTAGACCACATCAGTGAAGGACGAGCTGGCTGGAATGTTGTGACCTCTTCTAACCCGTTAGAAGCCCTTAATTTTGGTTTACCAGAAGCAGTAGAACACGACGAGCGCTATAAACGCGGACGAGAGTGTTATGAGGTGGTAACCAAACTATGGGATAGCTGGGAAGATGACGCTATTCTTAGAAACACTGAAACGGGCATATTTGCAGACCTTGATAAATTGCACCCACCTAAACATAAAGGTGAGTTTTATGCTGTTGAAGGTGCTTTAAATGTAGCACGTCCGGTTCAGGGCTGGCCTCTTATAGTCCAAGCTGGTGCCTCTGAAGCAGGACGCCAGTTTGCCTCAGAAGTAGCAGAAATGGTCTTTTCAGCCGCTAGTACACTAAGTACCGCACAAGAATATTATGCCGATATAAAATCACGCGCTAAAGCCTACGGAAGAAACCCAGATCACCTTAAAGTTTTCCCTGGTTGCTTTGTTATTATTGGTGATACCTTAGAGGAAGCAAAAAATAAAAAACGTCAACTAGATAGCATGGTTGACCCTAGCACAGGCATGGGCTCTTTATCCATTTTGTTAGGATGTGATGCTAGCAAGTTTGATCTTGATGGCCCTCTTCCTGAAATACCCGAAACCAACGCAGTTAAATCTGGTCGTCAAAAACTTGTTGATATGGCAAAAGAAGACAATATGACTGTACGCGAATTAGCCCAATATGTTGGCGGCTCTTATGGCTGTTTAGAAATGTTAGGAACCGTCTCAATGATAGCGGACCAAATGGAAGAGTGGCTAAATTCTAATGCCTGTGATGGTTTTAATATCATGTTTCCTTACCTACCTCAGGGCATAGATGATTTTGTTGAAAAACTAGTCCCAGAACTACAAAGACGTGGCGTCTATCGAACCAGCTACGAAGGTAATACCTTACGTGAAAACCTTGGCTTACCAAGACCCAAAAATCAGTACTGTGATTGAATCTTTCATCCAACGTTAATACCTTGTTAAGCCGTTAAATTTAGACTAATGAGTCAGCAATATAAAGGCCCCGTCTGGGGCCTTTTTTATAGCAGATAATTTAATTAGAGCCGCAGTCTGGTTAAGCTGCAACAGTGATTAAGTTGTAGTAATTTAACTTTATACATGCTCATTTAAACTTTAGCCTTGCCTTAATTCAGTCAACAAATTTTCTAAATTTTAACAATAAATAAATATAATATATTACATTATAAAAATCTTTTAACTATATGATAAATATTTAATTTATTATACCTATAGTTTATGAAGCGGTTCTAAACACTCGGCTCTTTTATCTCTTTTTTGCAAGCGCTGACTATGTTCATTAACCAAGCCTGCCAAATCCTCACCTTTCCATTCAATATCATTGTTTGAATACAGCGCCTGATTAAGCTGTTCAATTTCTGCTTGTAATTCTTTGCTGCAATACCGGCTTATTTGATCAAGTTCTTTGCTGTTAAATTGTACAAAGCCCCAAGTTATTAACGCCTTTTTTGCCTCTTTAGGATCATTCGCTTTACAGGCTTGCAGCAGGTCTTTAATCGCTTTTTTCACTGAGCTATTTTCTTCGTCTATTGAAGAGCTTGAAGAACGTCTAAACCGTCCCTTTATAACCACCCACACAAGAGTAATTAACCAAGCTATTGCAAATATAATAGCTAACCATTTCCAATAATGCTCTGTGGTATTAACCGTTGCTGCCTGATCAAGCCTGTCTATCTCAGTAACTAATTTTTGATTAGGCTCCGTGGCTATAACCTGCGGTATTTCGACCGATTCAAGCGCAACGGCAGTAATGGTCATTTCTGGAATAACGGCTGTTTCAATACGCCCTGTTATTGTATTGAACCAAGGCACCTCTATAGCGGGTAATGTATAGTCCCCAGCCTTAGCAGGAATAATAGCTGCTTTTTGTTCTCTCAACGCTATAACGCCGTCTTCTTCGCTTTGGATTCTTAACAAGGGCTGATCTGGATACACTTTAAGCTGCGAAGACGCTGTATCAGTATTTAACTCTGGTAGTTGACTGGCCGTTACACCTCTCGCCAACATTGTTAACGTTCTAGTTAACGGCTCCCCTACTGTTACGCTTAACTCGTCGTTTGACCAAGTTTGTTGTAAATGAACACTTTTAGCAGCCAACCAATGCTCACCTGTAAAGCTTGCTGGCGCAGGTTGCACATCAACATTAACTGCTTTTGATTGAACCCGTTTAGTTTTTGTACGTTGAGTATTAAACAGGCTGCCATTCCATGACCGACCGGCACCGGTAACCACTTGTGCGGTTAATACCGTGGGTGGAATTGTTAATGGTCCGCTTTGTTGAGGAAAAATGGCATATTTACGTTCGAAAACCGAATAATTAACCCCATTTAACTGCTTGTTATACTGCTTATCTTCACCTATTTTTTCAACGATGGCATTGTCGATTGTTGGTTCAGAAAGTGATGCTTTTGAAATTTGCACACGCTGGAATAAACGTACGGTATACAATAATTGAGACTGAACGTAAGGCTGCTCTGGCGAAACCTCTACTTGTAAATACAGGTCATCATCAATGTCCATTTTATCGCTTGTGCTATTTGCTAAAACAGTAATGCTCAGCGCTTTTGATATATCATCACCAAATGATATAGCCGGAATTTGTTGTGGACCGGTCTGTTTTGCCATGACATCTAAGGTCCAAGAAATAGACTTTGTTGATCGGCCATTAACCCAAGAAGATTGACTGCTTTTTTGTTGATTTAACACCTCAAACTTATCATCCAATGGGCTAAAGTCCGGATCATCATCAGGCGACTCCTCCATACTAAAAATTAACTTAAAAGATTCGTTAATACTGACTGGATTTCTATCAACAGAGACATTTATATCAAGCGCAATACTATGCGTGCTAACTAGAAAAACTGATATTAAAACAAAGTATTTCAACAGGTTATTTTTCATCATTGCTGCCTTTTTCTTAACGTTGTAGCTGTCGTTGACCATATTGATACTTAAATTTTCGTTTTAATAATGCCGCAGGGTCATCTTGAATACGTTTTAACCATTGCTCAGCCGCTTGTTGTTCTTCATTAGAAAGCTCTGCCGTTGCCGCTTGCTGCTGCTCACCCACCTCTTTACTGTCGTTCGGCCTGCTTTCCGCCTCGGTATTTTCTGCAGACGATTCCTGATTAGCTGACGTTGATGACTCAGCAGCCTGATCTTGCGCTGCCTCTTTAGACTCGTTGGACGAACCGTCCTTATTATCGGCTGGTTGTGTATTGGATGGCTGATCTGCTTGTTCGGCGTTTTTAGAGTTACCCTCTCCCTCTTGCTGTTTGTCTTGCCCTTGATCACCTTTAGGCTGTGATTTGTTTTGAGCCTCTTCAATCAGTTTCAAATTATGTAGTGCATCTTCATTATCAGGGTTTAATTTTAACGATTGCTCATACGCCTGTTTTGCTTCATTTAATTGACCCGATTTTGCTAGGCTATTGCCTTTGTTATACAGACTCTCTGCTGTTTCAATCCCTTCAAGTTGCTCTACAGCTTGTTGGTACTCACCTGCTTTATATTGAGCCGCTGCTTTCCACTCTGGTGAGGTGAATTTTTCTGCTGCTTGCTGAAACTTTTTTTCTTCAAATAGCTGTTTTGCTTGCTGATTTTTATTCAACCAAAGCGCGTCCCATTCCACCGCATAACTGTTTTCGGCCAGTGGCATAATAATAAAAACCAACCCTATTAGTAGCCCTTTCCTAAAACCAAAGGCGGCCAATGGCAAGACCAACAATAGCAACCAAACTCCCCTATCATTCCATTGCTCAATCAGTCCATTATTATCATTAGCAAGCTCATCTAACACCGGCCGTTCTAGGCTAGATAACATTGCTTTAATATCACTATCATCCGCCGTCATTGTGCCGTAGTGCCCGCCTGAACGGCTCGCTAACGATGCAAGTTCTTTAGCGTTTAATTTGGCAATAATAATATTCCCTTGATTATCTTTTAAGAAACCACCACCAGCTTGTTTAACCGGACCACCAGCAGCTGTTCCAACCCCCAAAATAGAGACAACATAATCCCCCAGCTCTTTTTCTAATGTTTTTGCCGGTTGCTTAATACCATCGGTTATAAGAAAAATATTACCCTGCTTTTGACCGGCTTGTTGTAAAAGATTAACGGCCAACGTTAAAGCCGCTTGTGTATCTTTACCTTGCCGTGGCATTAAACTGCTTTCTAAGGCATTCAGTTGATTCTCAATCGTTGCCACATCGCTGGTTAATGGCGTAACGGTAAACGCATCTGCTGAATACACCACCAAGGCCGTCAGTCCGTCTTTTCTTTGTCTTAAAATATCTGCAATTTTATAGCGGGCACGCACTAAACGGCTGGGTTTTATATCAGTCGCATTCATGGTTTGCGAAAGGTCTAAGGCAATAACCAACGCCGCATCATTACGAAATGCAGGTGTTTCTAAGCGTTCCCATGTTGGGCCTGCCAGTGCAACAATTGATAATAAAACGGCCATTGATAAAGCCCCAACTACCCAATAACTTTTAGACGATTGTTTATCTTCTAAAATAAACGGCAATAAGGCTGCATCACACACATCGGCCCATTCACCTTTAGCCAGTGTGTTTTTAACCGATACAAACATTAAAGCCAGCGCCGGAATCAACGCCAATAAAAAATAAGGTCTTATAAAATGAAAGTCTGCCCAGTTCATATAAGCCTCAAACGAATCACAGTAATAATGCCCAATAACAATAAACTTAGCGCTAATGGCCAAGGGTATAGTTCACTCATGGGGCGATAAAATTGCTTATTTTTCTCAACAGGTTCTAGTTGATCTAACAGCTCATATATCTGCTCTAGCTCTTCTTTGCTGCGCGCACGAAAATATTGACCATTTGTTGCCTCTGCAATGGCCGTAAGGGTTTTTTCATCAAGATCACGTGATGGATTAACTTTACGGTTACCAAAAAAACTGCGTACCAACATTTCATCTGCACCAATCCCAATGGTATAAATTTTAAGTTGCTGGTCAGCTGCCAATTTTGCAGCTTGAAGGGGGGTAATTTCACCCGCTGTATTCGCTCCATCTGTTAGCAGAACTAGCACTCGACTGTTTGCTTGCTCATCCTTCAAATGTTTAACAGCTAAACCAATTGCATCCCCAATAGAGGTTGCCGGCTCATCATCAGTAATACCAATAAATGCTTCGTCTAATAACGTTGCAACCGTCTTACGGTCAAAGGTTAAAGGCGTTTGCAAATAGGCAGTAGTGCCAAACAATATCAGCCCTAACCGATCGCCGATGCGTCGCTCAATAAAATCTGTTGCCACATATTTAGTAGCTGTTAAGCGATCCACACGGGTGTTTTCAATAACAAAATCTTCCTCTTTCATACTGCCAGATACATCTACCGCCAGCATTAAGTCACGTCCACTCACTGCTTGTTCAACAGGCTCACCCAGCCATTGTGGTCGAGCAGACGCCAACACTAATAACACCCACGCAATAACAGCCAACCACAAAAGCCAAGGCTGTTTTGGTGAACTATACCGTGCCTTAGCCTCACCAAAATCTTCTATAAAAGGGATTTTTAGGGCCGCTTGTGTATCTGCTGTATAAGCCGGCAAAAGCCAGCGGTATAGCAATGGCAACGGTAATAATAAAAATAATTGAGGCCACTCGATATGAATCATTGGTGTTGCCTCTTTAACCAACATTCACACAATTCAATTAAGTCATCTATTTCTATGTCTTCTGGCGCTGTCTGCCGATAAGGCGCTTCAGATAAATAACGTCCTATACCGGTACTAAATGGCGTACCGTCTACCGATTGATCCAGATACTCCAACCAGTCTTTACCCGTTAAACCTGCCGTCTTATTGCGCGGATTCACACTGATAGAAACACGACGCAGACACATAGATAATTGTTTAAGTGTGTTTAATTCATCGTTGTTTTTGGATTGCTTTATATCAACCAATAAGGCTGATGCTGCTTTAATCGCCGTACGACGTGTTAATTTTTTATACAACCACCAAGCACAAACCAAAGCCACAACAACAACCAGTAAAACAAGCCACCAACCTAAAGCAGGTGGCCACCAGCTAACCTCAGCGGGTAAATGAATGTCTTTTAAGGGCAGTGTTTCATTCATTAACTTAACACCTCATATGGATCATTAACGGTGCTACATTCAAGCAGTGAAATTCGCCATTTTTTACACAATGTTGTTAACTGTTGTTGCCTGTTTTTAAAATGTTGTTGATAGGCTAATACCCGCTGGTTATCGCCAGTATCCAGTACTATTTCCTGTTTACCATTAGTAAAACGATAGCGCCCTTTGCTTGGCAAATGGCTTTCTAGCGGATCATAAATATGTACTAATTGAAGTTCGCAGTGTTTAGCTAATTTAGATAACTGTTTTTCAACATGATTATTTAAGCCACGAAAATCACTAACAATATATACCAAGCTACCAGGTCTGGCATGTTGCATTAAGCGGTTAAGAATTTGCTCTAACGAGAAAGACTCTGTTATCGATAACGTAGGTTTAACCAACGCATTTAAAAAATGTAAAACAGCTGAGCGGCCATTGGCTGGCTTTAACTCTTGGCAACCGTGCTGATTAAAAACCTGACCGCCTACTCTATCGCCATTTAACTGAGCAGCCCACGCTACTAAGGCAGCCACTTTAGACGCTTGTACCGATTTGAACACACCGCGTGTTGCAAAATTCATAGTGGGTCGTAAATCAACAGAAATAAAAATGGGTCGTTCACGTTCTTCACGAAATATTTTGCTGTGTGTTTTATTCGTACGAGCAGTCACTCGCCAGTCAATACTACGGATATCATCCCCTGCTTGATACAAACGAACTTCATCAAACTCCATTCCACGGCCTTTAAAACGTGACACATACCCGCCATTTTGGGCCGACTGTATACGATGCCGACGAGTTTTTAACAGCCCCGCCTTTTTCGCTAAATCGACCATGGGTTTTAACTGAACAGAAACCCGTTCGTTTTGTATAACAGCCTGATTCATTTAAGGCACAGCAACTCTATTAATTAATTCTTTAATAAACCTATCGGCTGTAATGCCCTCTGCTTCGGCTTCATAAGACATAATTAAACGATGTCGTAATACATCGTAGGCAATATTTTGAATATCTTCTGGGGTAACAAAATCACGTTGATTCAACCACGCTTTGGCTCTAGAACAACGGTCAAGCGCAATGCTCGCTCTTGGACTAGCCCCGTATTGAACCCAAGCAGCTAGATCATCACCATAAGCAGCCGGTTCACGTGTTGCTAATATCAATTGCAACAGATAATCTTCCAGTTCGTCACTCATATACACGTCTAATATTTCCTGACGTGCTGCAAATAACTGTTGCTGTGTTATCGGCTCGCTTGTTGCTTTTTTAGTATCACCGCCTTTTTCCTCGCGGCGGGCTAAATGTAAAATCTCTTTTTCATGTACTGCCTTAGGGTAATCTATTTTTACATGCAGTAAAAACCGGTCTAGTTGTGCCTCAGGCAAAGGATAAGTGCCTTCTTGTTCCAATGGGTTTTGCGTAGCCATTACCATAAATAAACTGGGTAACTGATAACTGGCACCACCAACAGTAATTTGTCGTTCTGCCATTGCCTCTAATAAAGCGGCTTGAACTTTTGCAGGCGCACGGTTTATTTCATCGGCTAATACTAAATTATGAAATAAAGGCCCTTTTTGAAACTCAAACGTACCCTGCTGTGGTCGATAAATATCCGTACCGGTTAAATCTGAGGGTAATAAATCTGGGGTAAATTGAACCCGGTGAAAGTCTGCTTCAATGCCTTTACTGAGCACATTAATGGCCCGTGTTTTAGCAAGCCCAGGAGCCCCTTCAACTAAAATATGGCCATCTGCTAACAAGGCAACTAACATTCTTTCTACTAATACGTCTTGGCCAATAATCTGCTTGCTGATCGTCTCTTTAAGTTGCTGAATAGCCGCTTTAGAATCGCGTAAACTACTTTCTACCATGGTTTATTTATCCTTTTTAATGCTGAGTTTTATACAATAGTGCGTTTACCGGACCCAATATTTATTTCTAATCCGTTATAAACATTGGGGGCAACTATCTCATGATTCAACCACCAACATTACAAATGTTCTCCATTCTAACTAAACCTTTCTATTCGCATCATGAGTAAACCCGTCGACGTTCTTATTATTGGTGCCAGCGCTTCTGGTTTAATGTGCGCAATAGAAGCCGGCAAACGTGGCCGCAATGTGGTTGTATTAGACCATGCAAATAAGGCGGGTAAAAAAATACTCATGTCCGGTGGTGGCCGCTGTAACTTCACCAATATGGATATCAGTGCAGATAATTATATTTCCCATAATCCGCATTTTTGTAAATCAGCACTGAGTCGATATACACAATGGGATTTTATCGCGCTGGTGTGCGACTACAACATCCCCTATCACGAACGTAGCCACGGGCAGTTATTTTGCGATGATAGCGCTAAAGACATTCTCAACATGTTGCTATCAGAATGTGCACATGCAGGGGTAGCCATTCGCCTTAATTGCAGCATAGAAAACATTCATAAAGAAAATGACCGCTATATCATCAACACTTCATTAGATGATTACAGCGCAGAGTCTGTCGTGATTGCTAGTGGTGGTTTATCCATCCCTAAAATGGGCGCAACAGGCTTTGGTTACAACATGGCAAAACGTTTTGGGCATACTGTTCACCCAACGACCGCAGGGCTAGTACCGTTTACCCTACAACCGGACGATAAAGCATGGCTAGCCGAGCTTTCTGGCATTGCCATAGAGTGCGTGGTGAGTAATGAGCGCACCAGCTTTAGAGAAAACATTCTACTAACCCATCGTGGTTTAAGCGGCCCAGCCATTTTACAAATATCATCGTACTGGCACGCTGGCGAAACGGTCAGCATTAACCTATTGCCCGATGTAGACATAGAAGTACTTCTAAAAACAAAGCAACAAGAGCAGCCCAAAGCACATTTAAAAACCATATTGGCTGAACATTTACCGAAACGATTCATCGCCGCCTTATTTGATAAACAACTCTTAAACCAACCGCTGCAATCCATCTCGCACGATCGTTTTAAAATCCTCAGCAAGCAACTACACCAATGGCAAATAAAACCCAACAGCACCGAAGGTTATAGAACCGCAGAGGTAACACTGGGCGGCGTTAATTGCGATGAGCTATCTTCAAAAACCATGGAGTCAAATTACTCCACAGGGTTATATTTTGTGGGCGAAGTAGTCGATGTTACCGGCTGGCTGGGTGGTTATAACTTTCAGTGGGCTTGGTCATCTGGTTGGTGTGCAGGGCAAGTGGTTTAGTTAGCTTTTATCAGTTAATTATTCGCTGCATCTTTGAGTTCCCTTTAAACATCACCGAAAGCTAGTTATTTTTATAGATCATTCCGTTGCGGCTGTTTGAGCCAGCTTTATGGCGAGTTCCGAAACGGCTATAAAAACAAATAGATTGAGGGAACCGCAGGTGATGTTTTAGGGTTGCCTTTTTTGGTTCGTTTTTTGGCAACGCAAAAAATGAACACCTTCATGTTACCTTAGCCATAAGAAATTCTCATATAGTTCTTTTTTACTTTATTTGTTTTTATTCTGACCCTAATGACTCTTTTTAAAATGAGACTTGTAGGTGAAACCCAGCTATATATAGTAAGCAAAGTGTAATAAAAACTAGTTAATTATGTGGGATATAATCCCATATATTCTATTTTAGAATTAACAATATTTTAATAATGTTTATATTTTACAGTAGGTTATATGAAATGAATAAAAGTACACCAATAAAACTATCGGGATTCCCGATAATACTGTTTTGTGGGATGCAATCCCATAAAACGTACTGTTAGGTACCGAATATGGCTGATAGAGGTCCACTAAAGAAGAAGGATGAAAGGTTCCATATTAATAACTTTGTGGAATGGCTAAATTCTACCTACGGCAGTTCATATAAGGTAATTGCGGAACCTGAGCCGCCTGAAGCTATAATTGAATCAAAATATACAACGAGCTGGATTGAAATTAGTACGGCTTTTATTAACTCGTCTTATGCACAAGATTTGATGTCTTATGCTACTCCGGATGAAGAACACAAATCTATTAGTGGTGATCTTTTTGTAGAGCCAGATAGAACAGCGGCAAAGAATTTTGTTGCCGTAGTAAAAAAGAAACTTGAGAAAAGGTCGTATCTACCAATTGCCAAGGAATATGGCCCCGGGTATCTGGTAATTCCAATCCGAAATCCTTTCTTTGATGAAAGTACAATCCGTTTAATGAAGGAGGAATGGGATAAAACAGAAGTAAACGATCTGGGTTGTTTTAAAAGCGTAAGAATAAGCTACCAACCCAAAATAGGAATCACAGTACAACCATACTGGAAGTTTTACTTATGGCCAAAGAAAAGCACCTAACAAAACGGTCAATGAACGCCTGCGGCTGGACAACTTTAAGCGCTGCTTCGCAGCAAAGTTGCCCATTATCTTGGCGTTATGCGTATCGTAGAGTATTGAGTAAATAATGAGATTAGATTACGAATTAATGAATGAAATATTAACGTCTTTCCTAGATTCTGAGCAAAGTACATTAAATATTGATTCCTTTCTTGAATTATACGAAAAAGATGCACAAAAATTAGCGCATCATTTAATTATCATGGAAGAAAAAGGTTTAGTTATTGGTGCTTTTCCAAATGGAAATATGGGAATAGAGTTAGAATGTGAAGGCCTCTATGATTTTGCTTATGGCACACCTTGGAGGTTAACCTCTAATGGTTATGACTTTGCTGCAGCATTAACTAAGACCGACATCCTTACAACTATTAAAGATAAATTTCAAAAAGAGGGGCTTTCTGCTGTCATTGATATATCTAAAAAAATTGCTATCAAACAAGCCACTAAACTTTTAGATGAATGATACGCATAACAAGTCACTGCAAAGGACTAAAAACAGCTGGCTATTGCTCGTGCCTCGCTATTTTAGCCATCAATTTTTAGCCTCTGAGTGAGGCGTTAGGCATCAAGTAGAAAGATTCATATATGGAATGCATTGATTTACTCGTAGAAGGATTTTGTAAAGGCAATTATGACCACAACGTAAGTGATCATAACTGGGAGCCTGTATTCGAAAAGATAGTCCAAAACCATATGCACTTGGATTTCCATAAAGATGAAGTGCATACATTGTGGACAGTCAACGGCGGCCACCTCCGCCGAAAAATCAAGAATGATAATCTTGTTGCAAAAGTTTTGGGCATTACCTTACCCGGTTACTCCGGAGAAGGTATGAACCTATACCGAGGTGAATGTCGCTTTCTTTATGAGTCAGGTCAAATCGGCTTTTGCTGGACTCCGAAGATTGAGGTTGCAACAATGTTTGCGCGAGGGCTTAACGCCATTGAGTCTGGCGGTGTTCTACTAAAGGCTTACGCACCAGATTCAGCTATTCTTGCATCCCCTAACGACCATAGTGCAAATCAAATGCAAGAATTCGAATATACGTGCGATCCAAGCTTATTAGAAAACATAGAGTTAATTAATACATATGAAAAACACCCAAACTCATAGAAAATGCCTATCAAATTTAGGCAATCGGACCAATTACTCCGCCTTCGGCTCCGCAATTGTCCGTTGCTAAAGGCGTTATAAGTCATAACGGAATCGAGTAAATCATGAAAATTTTTGCAACTTGCATGGAGTGTATGAAAGAGATGGGCCATCCATCCTTTGAACCAATAATTGCAGATTATTATGATGAGCCTGTAGCATACATAGAGTGCAGCAAAGGTCATAAATCTGCATTTATGCTTCAAAGTCAAAAATTTGAAGTATTAATGGAGTCTGCCGTTAATGCATTGCTAGAAGGTTACACTCTAGAAGCAGCATCCACTTTTTCTGCGGCCTTCGAACGGTTTATTGAGTTCGCAGTAACAGTCATTTGTTCAAAAAACAAAATAGAAAAAAGACAGCTAGAGCTTACTTTCAAGCAAGTATCTAGACAATCTGAAAGGCAGTTGGGCGCATTTCTATTTCTTCATCTTCTTGAGTTTGATGAGGCATATAAAATAAACGAAAAAATTGTCACTTTTAGAAATAAGGTTGTCCATAAGGGATATATCCCAACTCCCAACGAGGTTGAAGGTTTTGCAGCTAAAATATACTCAGAAATATATGATCTCACTCAAAAATTAAAGCTTCGCTGCAAGGATGACATTATGAGCGTAACAATGGATAGCTTATCTAAGAGAAGCCAAAAAATACCCGATGGTATGCCTAGAGCGACATCTACAGGGGCAATGTTTTTTTCCTTAAGTCAAGAGGAGCAAAAAGCTAGTTTTCATGAGGCCCTATCATCCTATAAAGAAGCTCAAAAGGTAATACTTTCTGCCGTTCCTTATTTAAAGGTATTAAGCAAAACAATCGGTGTATTCACTAAGGTGAAAAATGCCTTCTAACAAGCAAGTCAAGTTCGCTCGCTCTGCTCGCTGGAACTGCCAAAAAGCGGCAGCCCCTGGGGGCGGGGGTCAGGTCTTGCAATCATGCATTTGTGTTGATAGGGTCTGCTTATGGCTAGATCAATAAGAATTGAATATGCGGGTGCACTTTATCATGTGACCTCTCGTGCTGATCGACGTGAAGATATTTTCCTTGATGCTGAGGGAATAGTGAGTCCACTATGACAGTGGTGATTATTTAATGAAAGACATTGCTGATGAGTTTAATGTGCATTATTTAACGATTAGTCGAGCCATTAAAAAGCAGGGATGCATGATTGCAAGACCTGACCCTGTTCCCTTTTCAAGACCTGACCCTGTTCCCTTTTGCTGTTCCCTTGTCTCAGTATCACATAGGAATGTACCTTAAATCCTTCTATTTCGCGCTTTATCGCAGACGTGAAATATGACGGCTCAACTGGAATTGAGATCATGGAAACATATCAAACGACGTTCAGTATAAAGCGCCTCTGGATCATCCTGACCATTGGTATGGTGGTTATGTTCAGCATTTTGCTGTTGTTAGGTACAGAGATATACCAGCAAGCCCCACCCATCCCAGAGGCCGTCAAATCGATATCGGGAGACACTCTGTATACCCGTGACGACATTCAAACGGGGCAGAATGTCTGGCAATCCATAGGTGGCATGGAGCAAGGATCAATTTGGGGGCATGGCAGTTATCTCGCTCCTGACTGGAGTGCAGACTGGCTCCATCGAGAAGCAGAAGCACTACTCGCTCTTCGGATACAAACGCCAGTTAAAGGTCTTACCCAAGAGCAGGACATGGCGCTACATAAAGCTGTTCTGCAAAAGGAGATGCGCACCAATAGCTACGATTCAGCCACTGGTATCATCACCGTGAGCGACATGCGCGCCCAGGCCATTAAACACGTTCAGCAACATTATGTCCGATTGTACGAAGGTAGCGATCAAGAATCGTTAGCACTACGCCGTGCTTATGCGTTCCCGACTCATGGTTTACTCAATCATACTGAGGCGAAACAGCTAGCGGCCTTTTATTTCTGGACGGCCTGGGGCGCAACAACTAACCGTCCTGACATGAACATTACTTACACCAGTAACTGGCCCCACGAACCGCTGGTTGGAAATAAACCGAGCACCGGCATATTAATGTGGAGTATTGCCTCGATTATCTTACTTCTTGCCGGAGTGGGTGCACTGGTAGCCTATTATGCAAAGCAATTTACAACTTGGCAGCGAGAAATAATCCCAGAAGAAGGCATCGCCAAAGCTGATATTCTCGACAACGTAGTTATAAGCCCATCAATGCGGGCAACCGCAAAATATTTCTGGGTTGTTTGTGCATTATTTCTGGGACAAGTCTTACTTGGCATTGTGACGGCACATTACGCCGTTGAAGGACAGGGACTTTATGGTTTGCCCTTTGCAGAATATTTCCCCTATACAGTGACACGAACATGGCACACCCAACTGGCAGTGCTATGGATTGCAACAGCTTGGCTAGCAACAGGTTTATATGTTGCGCCAATGCTGGGAGGAAAAGATCCTAAATATCAACGTGTTGGCGTTAATTTTCTCTTTATTAGCTTACTGATTATTGTCGTAGGATCTTTTGTCGGACAGTGGGCAGCGGTTCACCGTTTCATTAGCAATTTAACAGCGAATTTTTGGTTTGGGCATCAAGGTTATGAGTATGTGGATTTGGGTCGATTCTGGCAGATTTACCTGACGATTGGACTGTTTCTATGGGTGGGACTCGTCGTCAGAGCCCTCTGGCCAGTCTTACAGAAAAAAGGTGGCAAATCACTGATTTATCTCGTACTCGTCTCTGCGATTGCCATTGGATTGCTTTACGCCGCCGGTCTAATGTGGGGACAGCATACCCATATTTCAATTATGGAATATTGGCGCTGGTGGGTTGTCCACCTTTGGGTTGAGGGCATTTTTGAAGTATTCGCCACAGCAATAATATCTCTGCTTTTTGTACGCATGGGAATATTGCGGGCCACAACAGCAACCGTTATGGTGTTGTTTGCCACCATTATTTTTCTCTTCGGTGGTGTATTAGGCACATTCCACCATCTCTATTTTAGCGGTACGCCTACGTCAGTTATTGCCGCTGGTGCAATGCTGTCTGCGCTTGAAGTTGTGCCGCTGCTGGTGGTCGGTTTTGAAGCGTATACACGCTACCAGGTTGAGCACGAGGTGGAATGGGAGCGTAACTACCACTGGCCGTTTATGTTCTTTGCCGCAGTGTTGTTTTGGAATCTGGTGGGCGCTGGCTTATTCGGCTTTCTAATTAACCCACCAATAGCACTTTATTATATGCAAGGGCTAAACACGACAGCCAGCCATGGACATGCCGCCCTATTCGGTGTTTATGGAATGCTTGGCCTAGGATTAACGCTTTACTGTCTGCGGGGCCTAACGAATACCAAGCTATGGAACGAAAGCCTGCTAAAAACTTCATTCTGGTCTCTTAACATCGGGCTTCTGATGATGACCTGTCTGTCGCTGTTGCCACAGGGCATACTCCAAACTTATACCAGCATTGAAAAGGGCTATTCCTTCGCTCGATCGGCTGAATACATTCAGAGCCCAGTTATGCAAGCATTGGTTTGGGCAAGAGTGCCCGGGGATGTTGTTTTTAGCATCGGGGTATTCGCCTTTGTTTGGTTCGTTTTCAGAGCATTCATGCCAAAGTAATTAAAGGGGACGCTATGAGGGTCCCCTTTTTTTATAGCTTACTTACAGGAAGAGAAATGTTCCCACCAGCATATCCACATGATGAATTAAAGGCACTATATCCCGACGTTTACCTTCTGCATGGAAGTATAAAAATGGGGCCGGGAATGCGCATGAATAGAAACATGATTGTTCTCAAAAATAGGAGCGACTTGATTTTGATAAATCCCGTTCGGATGAATAATAATAGTCCTGTCTCTTATACACATCTGACGCTGCCGACGATATGCAGTGTGTAGAT
>OJDA01000112.1_pt1 | contig 27385 bp, 26 predicted proteins | sample 1592551 | NCBI WGS metagenome assembly OJDA01 (sample SAMN05416810, study PRJEB24817) | seawater metagenome | isolation source: Sea water | place: Canada:Atlantic | collected 2013-07
TCTACACACTGCATATCGTCGGCAGCGTCAGATGTGTATAAGAGACAGAGCTTGTGCTGATCAGTGGTGTATCCGACGAGGCTAGCACACGTCTTCAAGACACACTGGCAAAAAACATCCTGGCAGCGGTCGGTGAAACCCGGATTGAGAAAGGGCGCGAGCTTCGCTGGCCGGTGTTTGGAAATCTGAGGGTTCCAGGAAACAGCGCAGACTGTTTTCGCGATACTCTTCATTTCCTGGCCAATGACTTCGGTGCCCGCAAGGTGGTCTTGCTCGGAGTTTTAACCAACGATTCTCCCACAGAAAGAGCTGTATTGCTTGACGATGCGCTGGGTGATGCTGCTGTCGACTTCTCCCATACTCTTGCCGAATTGGCTGCGGTGCCCGCTTACAAGCGTGAGCTCTGGCAGCAGTTGAAGTCCGCCGTCGGGGGCTGACTTGTGGGTCAGGATCTATACCGCGAGATAGAGATTGCCGACCTCATGATCCGGGCCTTACGCCAGGAGGATCTGCCTGACGTCCTCAATATCGAAGCCCAGGGCTACTCCTTCCCCTGGAGCGAGTCCGTTTTTTTGGGGTGCTTTCGGCCTGACTATCGGCTCTGGGCACTCGAGTGGGGGCAGCGGCTCAGTGGATACGCCGTCGTCGCTTATATGGTGGGTGAAGCCCATTTGCTGAATCTGTGCGTGGCACCGGCTAAACAGGGCAATGGCGGAGGACGCCGTTTGCTTCGGCACCTTGTGCTGGAGGCGGCGCGGGATGGCATGAGCCAGGTTTTACTGGAGGTGCGCGCCAGCAACCGTGCAGCAATTGATCTGTACGCGGCGGAAGGTTTTGACGTGATTGGTCGCAGGAAGGGCTACTACCCTGCAGGCCGCGAGCGGGAAGACGCACTGGTCATGGCCTTACCCTTGGGCAGATAGTCCCTCGAAACTCCGCGGTTAGATCGGCACGCTCTCAACGGATGCGGGTTCGCGTCAGTGCCTTAATATCCCTATAATGACGTCCGTTTTTTCAGTCTCTCCGAACCAGGTTGTTACCAATTATGACCAGCCTTGCCAGCGAAGTATCCCAGCGCCGCACGTTTGCGATTATCTCGCATCCGGATGCGGGTAAAACCACCATTACAGAGAAGGTTCTGCTGTTTGGGCAGGCCATCCAGAAAGCCGGCACGGTCAAGGGAAAGAAGTCGGGGCAGCACGCAAAATCCGACTGGATGGAGATGGAAAAGGAGCGTGGTATTTCCGTCACCACCTCGGTGATGCAATTCCCATATGGCGGGCGCCTGGTCAACCTCCTGGATACGCCTGGCCACGAAGATTTCTCGGAAGATACCTACCGCACGTTAACGGCGGTGGATTCGTGCCTGATGGTGATCGACAGCGCCAAGGGTGTTGAGGAACGCACGATCAAGCTGATGGAAGTAACCCGCTTGCGGGATACGCCAATACTGACCTTCATGAACAAGCTAGACCGTGATACGCGTGATCCCGTGGAGTTGATGGATGAGGTTGAGGATGTCCTCAAAATCGCCTGCGCACCGATTACCTGGCCCATCGGTATGGGGAAGAATTTTAAAGGTGTCTATCACCTGACCCGGGACGAAGTGATCCTGTACAAATCCGGTCAGGGCCATGCCATCCAGGAAAAACGAGTGATCCAGGGGCTTGAGAATCCTGAGCTGGACGAGGTTCTGGGAGGCTATGCTGGTGATCTCCGAGACGAGATTGAGCTGGTGAAAGGAGCGTCCCATGAGTTCGATCTGGACGCCTTCCTTGCGGGCGAGCTCACGCCGGTGTTCTTCGGTACGGCGCTGGGCAATTTTGGTGTGGATCACATGCTTGATGGGTTGGTGGAGTGGGCCCCAACACCGCAACCGCGTGAAACCGATCAGCGATTAGTGAAACCAGAAGAGGATGTCTTCTCGGGCTTCGTGTTCAAGATTCAGGCGAATATGGACCCCCAGCACCGGGATCGTGTGGCTTTTCTGAGGATCGTGTCGGGGCGCTACAATCAGGGCATGAAAGCGCGTCACGTGAGAATCGGCAAGGAAGTTCGCTTTTCCGATGCGCCTACATGGTGTTCATGGCGGGCAACCAGTTGCCGACCGCCGACCCAGCGGTGCTCGGCGGCCATTTCAGCGGCTTCGTGGGCCGCACCTTCAGCCCGCTGTTCGCCGCGACGATCTTCATGGGTCTGACGGCGTGGATCGTCGCCGGCGGCGTGGGCAAGGGCATCGAGCGCGCCAGCAAGGTGTTGATGCCGCTGTTGTTCGTGCTGCTGCTGGTGCTGGTCGCACGTTCGGTGACGCTGCCGGGCGCCGACCCGGGGCTGGCCTTCTTGCTGACGCCTGACTTTTCGCGCGTGACCATCGACACCATCATCAGCGCCACCGCGCAGGCGTTCTTCTCGCTGTCGATCGGCATGGGGGTGATGATCACCTACGGCTCGTACCTGCCACGCAACGTGAACATTCCGCGTTCGACGCTGATCATCGTGCTGCTCGATGTCGGCGTGGCCGTGCTGGCCGCGCTGATGGTGCTGCCAGCGGTTTTTGCCGTGGGGCTGGACCCCAGCGCCGGACCGGGCCTGACCTTCATCACCCTGCCGGCCGTGTTCGCGAGCATGCCGTTCGGCAACCTGTTTGGCACCTTGTTCTTTGCCCTGCTGGCCATCGCCGCGCTGACCTCGGCGGTGTCGATTCTCGAACCGATGATTGCCTGGGCGGTGGACGAGCACGGCATTGGCCGCGGCGCCGCGACTCTGGCGGCCTCGCTGGTCTGCCTGCTGCTGGCCATTCCCGCGTCGCTGTCGTTTGGCCCGCTGAGCGACGCCACGCTGGCCGGCAAAACCTTTTTCGACTGGATGGATTTTCTGGCCAACAATGTGATGCTGCCCTTGGGCGGCCTGCTGGTGGCCAGCTTCGTGGGCTGGCGCTGGGCCAAACCGGCCTGCACGCACCTGACGAACGACGGCACCCTTCGCCTGCCGTGGCTCACGGCATGGATCTGGCTTCTGCGGGTGGGCGCGCCGGTGGCCATCGTCGCACTGGTCTGGCAGGCCGTCAGCACCTCTTGAAATCCGCTCAATAAACCGTAAAGGCCAAGACTCTTGGATGCTTTTTTCTCGCTGATCAATTCGCTCAACACCGTGATGCTGTCGGTGCCGGTGCTGTTGGCCCTGCTGTTGGTGGGCGTGGCGTTCACCTTCTGGAGCGGCTTTTCGCAATACCGCTCGCTGACCCACGGCGTGGCGCTGGTCACCGGGCGCGGCATCAAGACCGGGGATGGCGATGGCGTGCTCACCCACTTCCAGGCGCTGTCGGCCGCGCTCTCGGCCACGGTCGGGCTGGGCAACATCGGCGGCGTTGCCATTGCGGTGGCGCTGGGCGGCCCCGGCGCGGTGTTCTGGATGTGGATGGTGGCGATTGTCGGCATGGCCATCAAAAGCGTCGAGGTGTGGCTGGCCATGCTGTACCGCGACACCTCCGACCCGGCCAATCCGCGCGGCGGCACCATGTATGTGGCGCGCGAGGGCCTGAAGCAGATTCCCGGCCTCGCGAAGATTGCCCCGCTGATCGGCGCGGCGTTCAGCATTCCGCTGATTCTGTTCGGCGTGACCGGCGGCAACATGTTCCAGGCATGGAACGTGGCCGAAATTTCACACAGCTATTTCGGCATTCCCACCTGGATCAGCGGCGTGGTCATGGCGGTGGTCGTGGGGCTGGTCATTCTGGGCGGCATCCGCCGCATCGGCCGCATCGCCGCGGCCCTGGTGCCGCTGATGTGCGGCGTGTACGTGATTGCCGCCCTGGTGGTGCTGGGCAGTGAATGGCAGCAGTTGCCGGGCCTGTTCAAGCTGATCGTCAGCAGCGCCTTCCAGCCCACCGAAGCGGGCGGCGCGTTCCTCGGCGCGACCATCGGCGTGGCGTTCATCTTTGGCATGAAACGCGCGCTGTTTTCGTCAGAGGCGGGGCTGGGCTCCGCCCCGATTGCGCACGCGGCGGTGAAGACGCCCGAGCCCGCCACCGAAGGCATTGTTGCCGGCCTTGAGCCCTTCATCGACACCATTGTGGTGTGCACGCTGACGGCGCTGGTCATTCTGGTCAGCGGGGTGTGGAACCGCAGCGCCGAGGCCCCGTGGACCACGCCACCGGCCATGGTGGAACGCAGCGCCGGCCAGTGGCAGCCCGATCTCACGCATGCGCCGCCCGGCCTGGACCTGCGGGCCAGCGCGCAAGTCTTCGTGGTGGTGCGAGATGACGATGGCCAACGCAGCCGCATCTTCGCCTCGCTGGACGCCGACGGCGGCCTCGACTGGCGGCCACTGGCCGCCCAGCAGCCGCCGGTGCTGCTGGAGTCGGGTGTGTTTGCCGACTATCCGGCCGCCACCCTCACCGCCCGCGCCTTCGACCACGCCTTCGACGGCCTCGGCCGCTGGATGGTGGTCATTGCCGTTTGGCTGTTTGCGCTGTCCACGCTCATCACCTGGAGCTACTACAGCGAACAGGGTCTGGTGTACCTAATGGGCAGCGGCTGCGTGACCGCGTTTCGCCTGCTGTGGTGCGCCTTGATCGTGCTGGCCACGGTGGGCGTGATCCGCACCGATGTCGAGATCGACGCGCTGTCGACCGTGGCCATTGGCTTCATGCTGCTCATCAACCTGCCCATGCTGGCGCTGCTGGGGCACCACGCCATGCGCTGTTACAAGGACTACATTCGCCGTCTCGACGCAGGCGAACTGGACCGCCGTTAGGGGCCCTGCCCGGCAACCCGCAGCAGTGACGCGGGCGGGTCGGTTCCCGGCCAGCAGGGCGCACACGGGGCCTGCAAGCGGAGTCCGGCGTCGCGGATCAGGCACGCCCATCTCCAATGGCCCATCGACCGCCGCAATATGCCCGCGTAACGCCGGTTTACGCCACACTTTGCGGATGAACGAATCGCCCACCACCGCGCTCCCCGACCGCCTGATCCACGCCCACCAGCCGGGCCGCCGCATGGGCGTGCTGATGGTCAACCTGGGCACGCCCGAGCGCCCCACGCCGGGCGCGATTCGCCGCTATCTGCGGCAGTTTCTCAGCGACCGGCGCGTGGTGGAGGTGCCCCGGCCGATCTGGTGGCTGATCCTCAACCTCATCATCCTGCCGCTGCGGCCGATCAGGCTCGCCAAAACCTATGGTTCGGTCTGGCACCCGGAGGGTTCGCCGCTCATGGTCATCAGCCAGCAGCAGCACCGGGCCCTGCAGGCCGCGCTGGCCGACACCGCCGTGGTGGAACTGGCCATGACCTACGGCCAGCCATCGATTCCCGCTGCGCTGGCACGCCTCAAGGCCCAGGGCGCCGACCGGGTGCTGGTGCTGCCGCTGTATCCGCAGTATTCGGCCACCACCACGGCGGCGGTGACCGACGCCGTGTTCAGGGTGCTGATGCAAGACCGCGACCCGCCGGCACTGCGCATCATTCGCCAGTACCACGACGACCCCGCCTACATCGACGCGTTGGCGCAGTCGGTGGAACGCCACTGGGCCGAGCACGGCCGGGGCGATCACCTGCTCTGCTCGTTTCACGGCATCCCGCAGCGCAATGTGCTGCTGGGCGATCCCTACCATTGCCAGGCGCACAAGACGGCGCGGCTGCTGCGTGAACGGCTGGGGCTGGCGCCAGATGCGATGAGCCTCAGCTTTCAGAGCCGGCTTGGCAGAATGCCGTGGCTGCAGCCCTACACCGAGGCGCACGTCACCGCGCTGGCGCACGCAGGGGTGAAACAGCTCGACGTGATCTGTCCGGGCTTCGCGGCCGATTGTCTGGAGACGCTGGAAGAGGTCGCCATCGGCTATCACGAGACCTTCACCCACGCCGGCGGCACGGCACTGCGCTACATCCCCGCCCTCAACGCCGAGGCCGGGCACATCGCCTGTCTGACCTCACTGGTGCGCACGCATCTGCAAGGCTGGGGCGAGAGCCGCAGCGAATCGCCCGCCGAGATCGATGCGCGCCTGGCCGAAGTCACCCGCGTGCTGCCCGGCGCCAATTTCAGCGGCCTTTGAACCCTCATTGCGCGATGCCGCGAATGTGCACCTCGATGACGCCTGAGGCTTCCTTGCCTTCGGCGCTACGCACGGCGTAGATCACCCGGTCGGGGGGAATTCCCAGCCCCACCACCAGGGCGCGGGCCACGCGCACACGCCGCGCCGTGCCGAGATCACCGGCCGTGCGCCCCAGCCCGATCAACTGCACCTGGCCACGACCGGAGCGCAGCAAGGCTTCGCGATGCGGCGCCAGCATGGCCCGCAGGCCGCTGATCTGGGCGCCGGAGATTTCGTAGTCGCTGCCGGCGTCGAAGACCAGCCGCCAGATCAGTGACGGGTCTGCCATCGGCGGCGCGACGGTCGGCGCCGCACGGCCCACGCGGATGATGCGCGAAGGGTCGGCGGGTGGCGCGCTGCCCGCCCGTGGCGCCGCAGTGGGCAATGGCGTGGAACGCGGCCCCGAAGGCGGCGCGGGCTGCTGCGTGCGACCGGGCACGCTCACCGATGTTGATGCGGGGAGTGGGGTCGGGGTCGGGTTTGATTGTGGTGCCGGTGCGGCTGCGGGTGTTGGTCGCTGGCTTTCTGAGCGCACGACGGCGCCGGGCAAGGGCAGCATTCTGGGCGTCGGGTCCGCGGGGGGCGGCGTTCGGGTGGGCGTCATCCCTCGGCGCGGCGGCGGGGTAACGGCAGGCAAGCTTTGCAGGGGGCGCGGCGTACCGCTGCGCGGCAGCTCGACCCGCACATCCACGGCACGTTGGTCACTGCCATCCACCGCGCAGCCGCCCCCGGTGGCGGGCGTGCCCAGCGGCGTGTCCTGGCACTGGTCCAGGCCATCGGGAACGCCATCGAAATCGCTGTCGATCGCGCAGCCCTGCGCGTCAACCTGCGCGCCCGGAGGCGTTCTGGGGCAGGGGTCGGCGTGGTCGGGCACGCCATCACCGTCGCTGTCGGTCTCGAACGGACAACCGTAGGCATCGATCACGGCCTTGGCCGGCGTGCCGGAGCAGAGATCGGCAATGTCGGGGATGCCATCGCCGTCAGTATCGAGGCGCTGCGGCGTGGCGCGTGCACAGCCGAAAACATCCACCTGCGTGCCCGCGGGCGTGTCGGCGCACAGATCAAAGGCGTCGGGAATGCCGTCACGATCACGATCGGGACCGGCAGCACTCAGCGCCGTGACCGCCGTCACGGCAAGCAAACCCACGGCACGCCCCACTCCCCGAAGACCTCGCATGCGCCCCTTTCAAACGATTCATTTACCGAGTGCTGGGCCCACTTTATGCGACGCCGCCCCACGCCGCAGCGCGCCCGCCTCCACGCAGCGTCCCGCCGCGCAAACCGAGCGCACGCCAACCGCCGGTCAATGCCCGGCCGGAACTCTCGCTTCGATGCACAACCCCTGGCCGGCGTGGCGTGCAACCCGCAGGGTTCCGCCCAGCAGGGCCGCCCTTTCACGCATGCCCATCATCCCGAAATGCCGGGCGGTTTCAGCCGGGTCGGCCGGCAAGCCGACGCCGTCGTCGGCAATGACCAGATGCAGCGCCCCTGCCGCTTGGGTCAACGACACGGTGAGCCGCGTGGCCGAGGCATGGCGCAGCACGTTGGTGGTGGCCTCCTGGGCAATCCGGAACAGGGCGTTCTCGATTTCGGGCGCGCACCGGCCCAAGTCCTCGTCCGCGGTAAAGCTCAGCGACAAGCCGCCGAGGGTCGCCTGGCGTTGCGTGTAAGCGCGCAGCGCCGGCACCAGGCCCAAGTCCACCAGCATGGCCGGGCTCAGGTCCAGCGACAGGGTGCGCACCTGCTCGATCAGGCCGCCGAACTGTTCGGTCCAGCGCGCCCGCAGCGCCTGCGGCAACCGCAGCGCCGGATCGCGCAGCTCGATCAGGGCGGCGGTCAGCTGTTGGCCGATCTCATCGTGAAGTTCTCGCGCCAGGTGGCGCCGCTCGTGTTCCTGCACCTGCACCAGCTGGGCGCCGAGTGCGCGCAAACGCTCGGCCATGGCCGCGAGTTCGGCCTCGCGCTGGCGCTGCTCGGTCACGTCCATCACCACCGCCAGCAGGCGCCGCTGTTGCGGCGCGGCCAGGCACAGGCCGCGCTCGCCGATCCAGCGGGTCTCACCCTCGGCGACGATGACCCGATACGCCTGCTCATAGGGCAGTCCCTGGTCAATGGCCTGCCGCCATTGCGCGCTCACCGCGTCCCGGTCGGCAGGGTGAATGTGCAGGATCAAATGCTCGAAATCCTCCAGCAGCTCCTGTGCGGCGCACCCCAGAACCGCGCGCGCCTCGGCAGAGACCCGCAGCCGCCGGGCATCGACATCCAGCTGCCAACTGCCCATGCCGGCGGCCTGCAGCACCAGACGCTGCTGCACCTGTGCAGCGGCAAGCTGCTGCTGCAGGCGGAACTGCTCGCGCGCGTCCCGCAAGATCACCGTGTAAAACGTGTCGCCCCGCAGTTGCAGCAGGCTGATCGACGCCGTCACCGGAATCGTTGCGCCTTGTGCGTGCCTGAGCGTCATCGCCTGCCCGGTGCCCACGGTGAGCGACAGCGCCGGCGCATCTTCGGTGCACAACCAGCGGCCCAGTGGCCGCCCTTCGATGTCGGTTGCCGGCGCGCCCAGCAGGCGCTCGGCCGCGTGGTTGCAGGACAACACCTGCAAGTCGGCATCGAGGGTGAGAATCGGGTCGGCCGCACAGCGCAGCAGACCTTCCTGCCGCAGCAGCCGCTGGCTCTGCCCGGTGGCCTGATCCAGAGCGTCGGTAATGTCGGCCTGATGCGCGATGACGCAGATGCCCTCGACGGGCTCGGCCAGTCGCTGGGCGGTTTCCTTGATCCACCGCAGCGCGCCGCCAACGCTGACCCAGCGATAGATCTGCTCGTAGCGATCGCCTGCGGTGGTCAGGGCCTGGCGCGCGGCCATCAGGCCAGGGCAGTCGTCGGCGTGGACCTGCCAGTCGGGCTCGGCCCACCGCGCCGCAACCGGGTTGCGGTACACGACCGCCAGGCCGGCATCGAATCCAATGACCCCCAGTGGCGAGATCCCCGCCAGCATCTGCAGCACGGCCGCGCCGGCGGGTCCTGTTGCACCTTGCTCAGCGATCAGTGGCAGGTTCATGACCGCAGCCTGCCGCATCAGCCGCCACGATCAAACCCCAGGGCGATGGGACGCCCTGTTGAGACGACGGATGGCTCCTCGCCCGCCCGGCCGGCAACTAGAACAGCTCGACCCCGCCGGCCTGCATCGCCACCTGCGTCACCGGTTTGTGCGGGGCCACCACCACCCGCTCCCGCAGGTTGCGCACGCGGGTCATCACCCGCTCCAGTTCGGGCACCACGTCGTGGCCACCGTTGAACTGCAGGGCTTCCAGCGCCCGGGTTTCGTGCTCGATCTCTTCCAGCCGCGACAGGTGCACCTCGGCAGCGCCCAGGGCCTGACTGGTGATGTCTTCAAACTGCAGGGCCCGTACCGCTTCGGCCACCGCGTGGCTGATGCGCTGCGCCGAGCCCTGCGCCTGTTGCAGGGTGTTGCCCAGGGTCTGGTTGAGGGTTTCGACATGGCCGATCAGACGCGCGGTACCGCTGTGCGCTTCGTCGCTGAGCGAGCCGTCGCGCTGGCTCATGGCGCTGACGGTGGCGCGCACCGTCGACACCGCCTCGCGCGCCCCCAGGGCAAGGCCGCGAATCTGTTCATTGAAGGTGTTGGAGCGCTGCGACAGCGAGCGCACTTCGTCGGCCACCACCGCAAAGCCACGCCCGGCCTCACCGGCGCGTGCGGCTTCGATGGCGGCATTGAGCGCCAGCAGATTGGTCTGGTCGGCGATGGTCTTCACGTCTTCGAGCAGCACGAACATGCCGTCCAGCTTCTTCGACATTTCGTCGATCTGCTGCACGGTCGTGCCCGACTGGCTGGACACCTGGCCCAGCGCCGTGGCCATGCGCTCCATCAACTGCCGTGCCTCGTCGGAAAATTCACGCACATTGCCGGCGCCGCTGCCCTTGCCGCGGCGGTCAACCACGCCGCACATCAATTCGGCCTGGCTGCGCGACTCCCGGTTCAGGCCCTCGAAGCTCTGCCCCAGCTTCTGCACCGCATCACCCACCAGACCCCGCGCACGGACAATCTCGGACTGTGTGCCCTTGATCTCGGCAGCGACGAACTCGCGCATCTCGTTGACCAGTTCGGCGCCGCTTTTCATCGCCCTGCTGGCCGCGCCGTAGTGGGTCATTTGATATCGGAGCAGATAGGCGAGCGACCAGGCCACCACGGTTGCGGCGGCACTGAGATACACCCACCCGGGTTGGTCACTGACCAGCAGCAGATACAGGTGAATGCCAGACAGGCTGATCGGCGCAGCCAGCAGAATCAGGTCGATGTGTGCAGTCTTGAGCGTCATTTAAGGGACTCCGGGGGCAGGCATGAAAGGGGCTTTTTATGGTTATCGGCTGCGCTCGGCCTGACTTAAGCGACCGTGGTGCCGTCGGGCCGCATCCATCAACCGCTCAGCGACCTGAGCGATGGGCAGCACGGCCTCTGCGGCGCCGAGCCGGAATGCGGCCCCCGGCATGCCCCAGACCACCGAGGTGGCTTCGTCCTGCACGCAGGTGTAGGCGCCGCTCTGGCGCAGGCGCAACAGGCCCTGTGCGCCGTCTTCGCCCATGCCGGTCAACAGCGCCGCCGCCAGATTGCTGCCGGCGGCTTCAACGGCGGCGTTGAACATCACATCGACCGATGGCGCGAATCCGTTGACCCGGTCGGCCTCGCCAATACGGCAGACATAGCGCGCGCCGTCGCGCACCACGCGCAACTGGTGGCCGCCCGGGGCAATCCACACCTGCCCGGTGGCCAGTCGCGCGCCGTCGAAGGCCTCGCCGACGCGCACCGCGCAACTGCGGTCCAGCCGCTCGGCAAAGCTGCGCGAAAACACCGGCGGAATGTGCTGCACCACCACCGCACCGGGCGCATCCGGCGGCAACGAGGTCAGCACGTCGTGCAGGGCTTCGGTGCCGCCGGTGGAGGCGCCCAGCACGAAGAAAAAATCGGTGGACAGCGCCAGCGGCTGCACCCGGCGCGGCGGCGGCCGATCGCGCGGCCCGATCCGCGCCTGGGCGGCGCTGACCACGGCATTGCACAGGGTCTGCGCGGCGTCACGCAGCCCATCGGCGATGCCCAGTGTCGGCTTGGCGACGATCTCGACGGCGCCCAGCTGCAGCGCCCTGATCGCCGCGTCGGCGCCCTGCTGGGTCAGGGACGAGACCATGACCACCGGCATCGGGTGCAGCCGCATCAGATGGTCGAGAAAGGTCAGGCCGTCCATGCGCGGCATCTCGACATCCAGGGTGATCACATCGGGCTGCAGTTGCTTGATCAGCGCGCGGGCCTGATACGGATCGTTGGCGGTGCCCACCACCTGTATGCGCCGGTCGGCGCCCAGCAGTTCGGTGAGCAGCTTGCGGATCATCGCCGAGTCGTCGACCACCAGTACGCGCGTAACCATCAGAACAGCTCCACGGTGCCACTGGACACCGGCGCGGCGACCAGCTGGGTGCGATAGCGGGTTTCTTCGGCCAGCAGCGGATCACGCGCGGCAATCGGCAGCGACTTCACGAACGCCTTGCCCGACCGGGTGTGAAAAGCGACCTTGCGCGGGTGGATGTCGAGCAGGTCGCGGCCGATCACCGAAATGTGCTCCAGCGCCAGAAAATCTTCGACAAAGCGCACGTTGCGCTTGCCGACATCCATCGCCGTCATGCCGCGCAGCACCGCGCCGCCGCCGAAGATCTTGGCCGTGAGCTTGGCGCGCTGCGCGCCCAGCTGCAGCAGCGCGTTGATCAACAGCTCCATGGCATGAATGCCGTAGCGCGCCGAGCCGTTGGACTCGGCACCACCCTCCGGCAGCATGAAATGGTTCATGCCGCCAATGCCCTGCGTGGGATCGTGCAGGCAGGCGCTGACGCAGGACCCCAGCGTCGTCACCAGGGTCACGTCGCGGGCGTCGGCGTGGTAGCCGCCCGGCAGAATCTTGATGACCGGTGTGCCGGCGCGGATGGACGGGTTGGGCGCGTTCATGCGCTGGCGGCCGCTGCCGGCGCATACACGGTCTGTCCCAGCGAGCGGAACAGGTGATGGGCGTGAAAAAAGCTTTCGGAATGACCGGCAAACATCAGCCCGTCCGGGCGCATCACCGCCCGCAATTGGCCCAGCACCTGCAACTGCGTGGGCTTGTCGAAATAGATCATCACGTTGCGGCAGAACACCACGTCGATGTCGCGCCAGCGCGGCGGCTGGGCGTTGAGCAGGTTCCACGGCTGAAAGCGCACCCGTGCGGCCAGCTCGGGCCGCACTTTGGCTTCGCCGTCCTGGGCGCCGCGACCGCGCAGAAAAAAGCGCCGCTTCTGGTCCAGGCTCAAGGGCGAAAGCCGGGTCAGCGGATACTGACCTGCCGCGGCAATGGCCAGGGCATCGGTGTCGATGTCGGTGGCCAGAATCTGCACCGGCGGTTGCAGCGTGTCGAAGGCCTCGCAGGCGGCCATGGCCAGCGACCACGGCTCTTCGCCGGTGCTGGCGGCCGCGCACCAGATGCGAAGCGGTCGCGGTGCGGTGGCGCGCAGCAGGTGCTGCTTGAGCCGGTCGAAGTGATGCGCCTCGCGAAAGAACGCCGTCAGATTGGTGGTGAGCGCGTTGATGAACGGCTCGATCTCATCGCCACCCTCATCGCGGACGGTGGCCAGGTAGGCGTCGAAGCCATCGAGCTTGCGCGCCCGGATGCGGCGAATCAGCCGGCTGTACACCATGTCCTGCTTGGCGTCGGTGAGCGCGATGCCCGCCAACTGGTGGATGCGCTGCTGCACGAAGCGAAAGTGCGCGGGCGTAAAGCGAAAGTCGCGTTGTTCAGCGGTCACGGCGGCGGGGGCCGACACGGTCATGTCACCTGCGCTTCACTGTGCAACGCGGCACGGCCGGGTGTGGGTCGCCGCACGCAGCGCGCCCCCCTGGAACCGACCCCGCGGCTCGAACGCCACCGGGGCGCCCGACAGACTCAGACCCCAATTGGCCATCCACACCAGCCAGCGGGCGGGGCAGAAGCGGCCGTGACGATAGGCACCGAGCAGATCCATGACGAACTCCAGTGACGTGACGCGGGAAAGAAGGGCCCGCCATGCCTTCAGGCGCATGGCGGGCATGACGACCGCAGGGCTCAGAACTCGGCCCAGTCGTCCTGCGCAGCGGCCGCCTTGGCGCTGCCACCCGGCGCGCTCTTGATGGCCACCGCACGGCTGGGGGCCGGTCGGGCATTGCCAAGGGCCCGATGGCCGCCATCGCTGCCGCCGCGTGCGTTGGGCAGCGTGGTGACCTTGGATGAAGGCGGCGGGCTCATGTCGCCATCGCCGGCCAGACGAAAGCTGCCCACCTGCTCTGAAAGCCCGGCGACCTGATCTTCGAGCGACCGTGCGGCGGCCGAGGCTTCTTCCACCAGCGCCGCGTTTTGCTGGGTGACCTCGTCCATCGAGGTGATGGTCTGGTTGACCTGTTCGATGCCCTGGCTCTGCTCAAGGCTGGCGGCGGTGATCTCGCCCATGATGTCGGTCACGCGCTTCACCGACTGCACGATCTCGTCCATGGTTTTGCCGGCCTGTTCGACCAGTTCCGAGCCACCGTGAATCTTGCTCACCGAGTCGGAGATCAGGGTCTTGATCTCTTTGGCCGCCGCCGCCGAGCGCTGCGCCAGCGAGCGCACCTCGGAGGCCACCACCGCGAAGCCGCGGCCCTGCTCGCCGGCGCGGGCGGCTTCCACCGCCGCATTCAGCGCCAGAATGTTGGTCTGGAAGGCGATGCCATCGATGACGCCGATGATGTCGGCGATCTTCTTCGAACTGTCGTTGATGTCGGCCATGGTGGTGACCACCTTCGACACCACCGCCCCGCCCTTGCCGGCCACGTCGGTGGCTCCGATGGCAAGCTGGTTGGCCTGCTTGGCGTTTTCGGCGTTCTGCTTGACGGTGCTGGTCAGCTCTTCCATCGAGCTGGCGGTTTCTTCCAGGCTGGCGGCCTGTTGTTCGGTGCGGCGCGACAGGTCGAGGTTGCCGGCGGCAATCTCGCGCGAGGCGGTATTGATGGTGTCGGTGGCCAGCTTGATCTGGGTGATGATGCCGGTGAGCTGCGCCACGGTTGCATTGGCATCGTCCTTGAGCTTGCCGAAGGTGCCCTTGAAGTCGCCCTGCACGCTCTGCGTGAGGTCACCCTGGGCCAGTGCGCCCAGCACGCGGGCCACTTCATTGAGGCCGACGCTGCTGGTTTCCATCAGCACGTTGATGTTCTCGGCCAGCAGCCTGAAGAAGCCCTCCTTGTTTTCGACCGCGATGCGCTGGGTGAAGTCACCATTGGCCGCCGCCTGCACGATGCTGCCCACCTCGACCTCCACCGCCACTTCGGCGGTGCGGTCCTTCCACTCCACCACCGCGCCCAGACGCTCGCCGGCGGCATTGATGATGGGCGCCGCAATCAGCGAGAAGGTGCGGCCACCCACCACGATCTGCGTGCGGTGGGTTTCGCGGAAGGTCGACAGCATGCGCGCCTGATGCTCGGGGTTCTTGTGGAACACGTCGATCTTGGCGCCCTGCAGTTTGGCGGCGTCGAAGTGCGGCAGGGCTTTGCGGATGTCGGCCTCGGCGTGCACCATCATCTGCTGCACCGCGCCGTTCATGTAGATGATGTTGCGATCGTTGTCGGCAATCATCACGTTGGTGGTGACGTTGTCCAGCGCCATCTTGATGCGCAGGTTCTCGTCGCTCAGACGCCGCTCGGTGGCCTGGCGCTCGGCCTCCACCCGCTGCAGTTCCAGCTCGGCCGTCATGTCTTTCCATTCGACCACGTAACCGAGGCGCATGCCCTGATCGTCGTTGATCGGATTGAGGATCAGGCTGAAGGTACGGCCACCCAGCACCAGCTTGGCGTTGTGGGTATCGGTCATCTTGGCCAGCAGCTCGCGCTGGTAGGCCGGCTTCTTGTGGAAGGTGTCGATGTTGGTGCCGACCACCGCCTCGGCCTTGAAGCTCGGCACGTCCTTGCGGATATCGCTCTCGGCGGTCGCCAGCATCTCCTTGATGGAGTTGTTGACGTACACCACGTTGAGATCGGCATCGGCGACCATCACATTGGTCTGCACCACGTCGAGGCCCTGTTTGATGCGCTGGGTTTCGGCACTGAGCACGGCTTCACGGGCTTGAGCCGCCAACTCTTCGCGCTTCATCTCGGTAACGTCGGTGGCAAACTTGACGACCTTGACCACCCGGCCGTCGCTGCCCATCACCGGGTTATAGGTGGCCTGGATCCAGATGTCGCTGCCGCTCTTGGTACGGCGGCGGTAACGCGCAGCGTCGAACGCGCCGCGGCCCAGCTTTTCCCAGAACTGGCGGTATTCCTCGGTCTTGCGGTAGTCCGGGTCCACGAACAGGCCGTGATGCTTGCCGACAACTTCATCGCGGGTATAACCCAGCGCCGCCAGAAAATTGTCGTTGGCCATGAGCACCTCGCCAGTGGGCGTGAACTCGATCACCGCCTGCGAACGGTCGAGCGCGGCCATGACGCCGGTCACGGCCTGCAGGGACGCTTCGGCGTCGGCCAGTTGGCGACGGTGACGTGCGCCTGCCTCCTCGGTCTGGCGATAGGCCATCACCACTGCGGCGATGGCAACGATCACCAGCAGCAGGCTGCCGGTGATCCAGGCCTCCATGCTCAGCGCGCCGTTCATGTGCGCCAGGCACAGCGCCGGCAGCAGCAGGGTGGATGCGACCGCCGCACCCAGCGGCAGCTTGGGGTTCAGCGGGGTGACGGATTTGGCAGTCATGAGAGGCTCCGGGAAGAACGGCAACGGGATCAGGCGGCAACAGCGGCGTCGAACAACGCCATGTCTTTGCTTTTGAATAATTTTTCGATGTCGAGAACGATCAGCATCTGGTCGTCACGCTCGACCAGTCCGGCGACGTAGTGCACGTCGATGCCGCTGCCGAACTCGGGGGTGGCGCGAATTTCCTCATCGACCAGGCGCACCACGTCGGAAACGCGGTCCACCACCATGCCGATGACGCGCTTGGCGACATTGAGAATCACCATCACGGTGAAGTCGTCGTACACGGCTTCACCGAGGTTGAACTTGATGCGCATGTCCACCACCGGAACAATGGTGCCGCGCAGGTTGATCACGCCCTTGATGAAGTCGGGCGCCGAGGGCAGCCGGGTAACGCTGTCGTAGCCGCGAATCTCCTGCACCCGCAGGATGTCGACGCCGTAGGTTTCCCTGGCGAGGCAGAAGGTCAGAAACTCGGCACCGGCGTCGTTGTGGTCGAGGCTGTGCTTGGGTTCCGACGGGCTTTGGCTTCCATCCATCGTGGGCTCCAGTGATTGAGGTTCAGGCTGCAATGGCCAGCGCCGAAACGGCGGTCAGCCTTGACACATCGAGGATCAGCGCCACGCGCCCATCCCCCAGAATCGTCGCTCCGGCAACGCCGGGCACCGATCGGTAGTTCTGCTCCAGGCTCTTGATCACCACCTGTTGCTGGCCCACCAGGGCGTCCACCATCAGCGCCAGACGGCGCCCGTCGGCTTCCACCACCACTGCAATGCCGGGGCCTTGGTAGTCGGTCGGCAGACCAAAGTGATCGGCCAGCCGCATGAGCGGCAGATAGGTGTCGCGCACCTTGACCAGCCGCTGCTGCCCGCCCAGCGGTGGCATCTGCCCCGGCTGCGGCTGGAAGCTCTCCATGACGCTGGCAATCGGCACGATGAACACCTCATCGCCCACGGCGACGCTCATGCCGTCGAGAATCGCCAGCGTCAGCGGCAGGCGCACCGCCACGCGGGTGCCCTTGCCGGGGTTCGAGAAAAGCTCGATCCGCCCGCCGAGTGCGAGCACGTTCTTGCGCACCACGTCCATGCCGACACCACGGCCGGACACGTCGGTGACGGCATCGGCCGTCGAGAATCCGGGCTCGAAGATCAGGTTGTCGATGTCGGCATCGGTGGCCGGGCGCTCGCTGATCACGCCACGCTCGATGGCCTTGGCGAGAATCCTCTCGCGATTCAGGCCGCGGCCATCGTCCTCGATCTCCAGCACGATGGAACCGGAGGCATGCCGGGCGCTGAGTCTGAGGCGGCACTCTTCCGGCTTGCCGACGGCACGCCGTTCCTCGATGGTTTCGAGGCCATGATCGAGCGCATTGCGCAGCAGGTGCATCAACGGATCGGTGATGCGTTCGATCATGCCCTTGTCGAGTTCGGTGGCCTCGCCTTCGAGCACCAGCTTGACGCGCTTGCCCAACTGGCCGGCCAGATCGCGCACCACGCGCGGGAAGCGCGAAAACACCGTGCCCACCGGCAGCATGCGCACCGCCAGCACCGAGGACTGCAGCGAGCGGGTGTTGCGCTCGAGCTGCTCCAACGTGGAATGCAGGCGTTCGAACTGCACGGGGTCCAACCCCGACACCGCCTGGTGCAGCATGGCCTGGGTGATCACCAGCTCGCCCACCAGGTCGATCAGGGCATCCACCTTGTCCACCCCCACGCGAATCGAGGCCGAGGGCAGTTGCGTCGGGGCGGCCACCGTCGCTTCGAGGCGCGCGGGCTGTTCGGCAACCGCAGCGGCGACAGGCGATGTGGTTTGCGGCTTCGGGGACGCAGTGGTCGCACGCTGCGTCACGGTCAGGGCACAGCAGTCATCGACCCAGGAAAACACGTCGCGAATGGCCGCCTCATCGGCTTCGGTGACCAGCGTCAAATCCCAGGCCAGCCGGCAGTCGTCCACCGACAGGGTTTCGATGGCCACGTCTTCGCCCTGCGGCTCGATCAGCGTGCCGGTGAGTTCCCCCAGCTCGGCCAGGGCCTGCATCAGCAGCAGCGGCTCGTTTCCGGTGGCGAGCAAACCGGAGGCCGGGGCAAAGTGAATCGACCAAGCGGCGCGCGGTGAGGGTGTTGGCGTTGGCGCGGGTGCGTCTGCCTTTGCCGCGCTGCCGCTCACCGGCGCCGCGCCCAGAACCGCCTTCAGCGCGGCCTCGAAGGCCTGCACCTGGGCTTCCGGGCAGGGCTGTTCGGCCTGTGCGGCGCTGATCATGGCGCGCACGCCGTCGACCGACTGGTACAGCACCTTGAGCACACCGGCATCGGCACTGCGATGGCCTGCGCGCATCTCGTCGAGCAGGGTTTCCAGATGATGGGTGGCCTGGCTGATGCGCGAAAAGCCAAAACTGCCGGCGCCGCCCTTGATGGAGTGGGCCGCGCGAAAAATGGCGTGCAGGGTTTCTTCCGTGGCCTGCCCGGATTCAAGGTCGAGCAGGCCGGCTTCCATCACCGACAGGCCTTCGAGGCTTTCCTCGAAAAACCCGGCGTGGAACTGCCGGATGTCGATGCTCATTGCGGCAACACACGCTTCAGCGTGGCGAGCAACTGCTCGGGATTGAAGGGCTTCACCAGCCAGCCGGTGGCACCGGCGGCGCGGCCTTCCTGCTTTTTGCCATCACCGGCTTCGGTGGTGAGCATCAGCATTGGCGTGTACTGGTAGGCCGGCAGTGCACGCAGCGCCCTGATCAGGCTGATGCCGTCCATGTTGGGCATGTTGACGTCGGCCAACACCAAGTCATATTGCCCGCCCCTGGCCTTGTCCAGCGCAATGGCGCCGTCTTCGGCTTCGGTCACGGCATAGCCGGCGCTGGCGAGGGTGAACGACACCATCTGGCGCATGGAAGAGGAGTCGTCTACGGCAAGAATGTGCGGCATGAAGGGCTCCAGCTCAATTGGCGGAAACCGCGTCTCTGGGCAAACCCAAAGCGTCGGTCATGAACAGTTGACGGGCCGCGCGGCGCAGCGGCTCGGATGCCGACAGCCAGCGCCATTCGTGCGCCTGATCGATCACGTCGCGCCGCGCCAGCCACAGCAATTGCAGTACAGCGGTGCCGATGCGGGTCACGGCGTGGCCATCCACTTCGATCGCCTCGCCCGATTTCAGGGCGCCGAGCAGCACCTGGGACAGGGTCTGTGCATCGGGAAGCAGGCATTGCGCGGGGAGTTCGAGTTTCATGGCGGCGACCACGTCAGGGGTATCCCCGCTATCGGCGCCGCGCGTGCCGGATTGAGACCGCTCGTCTGCCCTGCGTGCGCCTTGGTCGCCACGCGCGCTCGGCTGACAAACAATGTGGCTCAAACGGCGACCCTCAGGCGCTGACGCGCCAGCACGACGCCGGTCGGCGGCGGCCGCACCGCAGGCCCCCACCGGCCCCCGTCCCCCGTGGGCACCGGGGCGGATATGCTGGCGCCCTTTCGTTGCCGGTCTGCTGAGTGAAAGTTCCCCCACGCCTACAACCCCTGATCGACGAAGGCATCATCGATGCGGTGATGCGGTCATTGAAAAGCGGCAAAGAAGCCATCGTTTATGTGGTGCGCTGCGGCGACCAACTGCGCTGCGCCAAGATCTACAAGGAGGCCGACCAGCGCGGCTTTCAAAAGCTCGCCGCCTATCAGGAAGGTCGCAAGCGACGCGGCGGCCGTGACGAGCGCGCCCTGAAGAGCGGCGGCCGGCGCGGCCGCGAGCTGCAGGAAACCGAGTGGCAAAGCGCCGAAGTCGATGCGCTGTACCGGCTCGATGCCGCCGGCGTACGGGTGCCCAAACCCTACGGCATGTTCAACGGCGTGCTGATCATGGAACTGATCTGCGACGCCGAGGGCGGCGTCGCGCCGCGGCTGATCGACGTGGACTTCACCGCCGAAACCGCCCGCCTCTGGTTTCGCAAACTCATCGGCGATGTGGTTCGCATGCTCTGCGCCGGGCTGATTCACGGCGACCTGTCGGAATACAACGTGCTGATCGACGACACCGGCCCGGTGATCATCGATCTGCCGCAGGTGATCAACGCCAGCGCCAACCACCAGGCCTTCCGCCTGCTGGAACGCGACATCAACAACCTGCGCGCCACCTTGGGCCGCGCCGCGCCCGACCTGCTCGACACCCGCTACGCCCACGAGATCTGGGCGCTGTTCCAGTCCAGCGCGCTGACGCCCGACACGCCGCTCAGCGGGCAGTTTCAACTCGACGAGCAGGCCGCCGACCTCGACTCGATCTTTGATTCCATCGAAGACGCCAAACGCGAACAGGCGGCCCGCGAGCGCGGTCGCATCGAGGCCGAGCAGGCACAGGATCAGGAGTAACGGCCAATGATTCACCCGATACTGAAAATGGGCGACCCGCGCCTGCTGGAAGTGGCCCAGCCGGTCACTGCCTTCAACACGCCCGAACTGGATGCGCTGATCAATGACCTGATCGACACCATGCGCGCCGCCAACGGCGCCGGGCTGGCCGCGCCGCAAATTGGCGTACCGCTGAGGGTGGTGATTTTCGGCTTCGACCACAACCCGCGTTACCCCGATGCCGAGGCCGTCCCCTTCACCGTGCTCTGCAACCCGACGCTGACGCCGCTGGGCCAAGACATGGAAGACGGCTGGGAAGGCTGCCTCAGCGTGCCGGGCCTGCGCGGTCTGGTGCCGCGATTTTCACGGCTGCACTACACCGGCCTTGACGCCCAAGGCGCGATCATCGACCGCAAGGTGACGGGCTTTCACGCCCGCGTGGTGCAGCACGAATGCGATCACCTCGACGGTGTGCTCTACCCCCGCCGCATCCGCGACATGCGTCAGTTCGGATTTATCGACACCCTGCCGTCCGCCATCGCCCCGGCAACACCGGACGAATGACCGGCACGCCCGATGGCGTGGATGCGGCGGCCAGGTAAAACGCCAGACACCGGCGCAAGACCACAGCACGACCACCGGACCAATCCCGGCTGAAAGAACCTGGCTGACCCGGCAGGGCATGGCATGGCATGGCAGCGACACTTGTGTTCAATGCACCCGATCCAGAGGGCTCACCACGCCGCGTCCACCCCGGTTCAGCACATGCGTATAGATCATCGTGGTACTGACGTCGGAGTGACCCAGAAGCTCCTGCACGGTACGGATGTCGTAGCCGCCCTCGATCAAATGCGTGGCAAAACAATGGCGCAGCACGTGTGGTGACACCGGCTTGGCAATATCAGCCGTCTTCGCCGCCGCCCGCACCGCCCGCTGTACCTGTTGCTCGTTGATATGGTGCCGGCGCTGTGCGCCCGAACGCGGATCGGTCGAAAGGGCAGAGGCCACAAACACATATTGCCAGCCCCACTCCCGCGGCGCGCCAGGATACTTGCGTGCCAGCGCATCAGGTAACCACACATCGACCCGTCCTGACTGACGATCACGATCGAACACCGTACGGCGCACCGCCAGATGCGCGCGCAACGGCTCCACCAATGACTCCGGCAATGCCGTGACACGGTCTTTGCCACCCATGCCGTCGCGAACCACCACCTCACGCCGCAACAGGTCGACATCTTTCACCCGCAGGCGAACGCCCTCCATAAGGCGCATGCCCGTGCCATACAGCAGCCGCGCAACCAACCCCGGCACATCGTCCGGTAGCGCCGCCAACACCCGGCGCACCTCACGCACCGTCAATATGGTGGGTAGCCGCTGCGGCTTCTTCGCCCGGGTCACATCTTTCAGCCAGGGCAGTTCTGTTTGCAGCACGTTGCGATAAAGAAACAACACCGACGACAACGCCAGATTCTGCGTGCTGGCCGCCACATTCAGGTCGGTGGCCAAATGCGACAAAAACGCCTCCACCTCCGGCGCCCCCATCTCCCGAGGGTGTCGCTTGCCATGAAACAGAATGAAGCGCTTAATCCACAGCACATAGGTCTGTTCGGTGCGGTAGCTGTAGTGCCGTGTGCGAACAGCCGCTCGAACTTGGTCCAGCAGCCTGGGAGACCTTTCGGATGAAAGACTTACCCCCAACGCTGACGGGCTTCCCACTGGCGAATTCTTTGCTTTCATGCACCTGCCCATCCTGCTGCAGGATTGCGCGTCATGATGGCAGGTTGTGCGTCACTTTGATGTCTAGTTTGCGTTAGACCCTGCTTACTTCGACCACGCACCAGAACACGACAAATAGAGACCAACCTTCGCATGCAGCCGAGTTCATCTGTAGCGCAGCTACTCGATGCCCTTATCGATCATTGGCGATTCTGGGACCAACATGAAGAGTTCTACCTGAAGACACTTGCGCCTTCCCTGGTCGAGAATCCCAGCAAGGGCGATGAGACTGAACGAGATCTTCTCGGACAACTGCGAGCTGTGCTCAACGATGCCGAATGGCATTCCATCCCGCTGCTGATCTCTGAACGACGGGCGGGAATCCGGCGTGAGATTGAATCGGAACGGCTGCGCAAAGAAGCGGAAGAGAAAGAAAGGCGAGAAAGGGAACGTCTTGAAGCACAAAGACGTGAGGAAGAGCGGCAAGAACAACTGCGCCAAGAAGCTCACCGCCGCGAAATTGGGGCAAGACGCGCTGAATTAATCCGAGAAATCAGAAGACTCTTCAATGTCGACTATCTGAACGCCGACTCATTCTTCACTGCATCGAGCACAGATCTGATCTCTCCACAGGAATACGAGGAAGAAAAAGTTGCCTTCGTCAAAGACTGGGTAGCGAAGCGTACTCCGCCGGACAAGTCCGGAATTCGCAAAACACCTGATGACGAACAGGCTACAGCAATAGCTGCTGTACACGGACATATCCAGGTGGTTGCCCGTGCCGGCAGTGGGAAGACTACTACACTGGTCGGACGTGCTCTGTTCCTGCAGAAGCACTGCGCCATTCCCGCTAGCGAAATGCTGTTGCTTGCATTTAACCGCAAGGCGGCCTTCGAGATACGAAAGAAGCTTCTCATCGCCCTGAACAGCAAAGCGGATGCTACTCTTGCTCAGGAAATCGACCAGCAGATGAAAGGTGCAAAGAACGAGAGAAGAATTGACATAGAGGAGATTGGCGCCCGATCAGTCGATGCCGTAGCAGAACGACTCGGCGTTGCGCTGCCCCATGCCATGACTTTCCATGCGCTCGCATATGCCATCGTTCATCCCGAGGAAAGCATACTCTACAACGATCCCCTAGGAGGAAACCTAGGTCTCAGTCGTGTTTTTCAAAGCGTGATTGATGACCATCTACAGGTCCCCGCTTTCAAGACAAAGATACGCGAACTAATGCTTGCCCATTTTCGTGAGGATTGGGATCGCATTGTTGAGGGCTGCTACGACAAGAGTAGAGACGAACTGCTCCAGTTCCGGCGCTCACTGCCCCGTGAGTGCCTAGGGGGCGAGTACGTCAAGTCATTCGGAGAGAAGGTAATCGCCGATTTCTTGTTCGAGCACGACATACCCTACAAGTACGAGCGTAACCATTGGTGGAGCGGGATCAACTATCGGCCAGACTTCACCATTTTCAAAACACAGAAGACAGGGGTTGTGATCGAGTATTTCGGTCTAGATGGTGATCCAGACTATGACGAGATGACTCTCGAAAAACGCAAGTACTGGTCGCAGAAAAAAGATTGGACGCTCATAGAATTCTCGCCACAAGATATCGCAGCATGCGGCACTGAGAGGTTTAGAGCCCAGATGAAGGCGTCTCTTGAGGAGACCGGAATCCCGTGCCATCGCCTGTCAGAAGACGAAATCTGGCATCGCGTTCGTGAGCGAGCGATTGATCGCTTCACGAGCGCCACAGTCGGTTTCATAGGCAGATGTAGAAAGCGCTCGCTACCACCGAAAGAACTGGCTCAGATGGTTCAGTCCTACACGTCGCTTTCTTCAGTCGAGGACATGTTCCTTGAAATCGCTCAGACGATTTACCGGGCTTACCTTGTTTGGTTAACAGAAACCGGAGACGAAGACTTTGATGGACTGATGCAGCGCGCAGCTGACTCGATCGCCGGCGGAGGAACGGTATTTGACCGGAAATCAGGCCGGGGCGACCTAGCTACGTTGCGCTATATCTGTGTTGATGAGTTCCAGGACTTCTCGGACTTGTTCTATCGACTGGTTGCGGCGATTCGCAAGCAGAATCCGCGTGTGGAACTCTTCGCTGTTGGTGATGACTGGCAGGCAATCAATGGGTTCGCTGGCTCTGATCTCAGATTTTTTGAGCACTTTGACCAATACATCGGCGACTCACGCAGACTCTACATATCGACGAATTATCGTTCAGCTCGGTCAATCGTCGGGATCGGTAATGCGTTGATGGCTGGACTTGGAAAGCCGGCGATGGCTCACAAGAGCGCACCTGGCCAAGTACTGTTGGCTGACGTCAACGACTTCGAGCCCTCACAGTTGGAATTGGAGCGTCATCCCGGTGACGTTATTACTCCCGTTGTCTTGCGTCTCGCAAGTGCTGCTATTACCAAGAACTTGGATGTTGTTCTGCTGTGCCGTCAGAATCGTATCCCATGGTTTGTCAATTATCAGGAGTTGGAGGATGACGGGGGTCGTGGACTAGAGCGCTTTTTGAATATAGTCCGCAAGTATTTTCCGAAAGGACAACGGGAACGCATTACCATATCGACGTCCCATAAGTACAAGGGGCTAGAAAAACCGGTGGTAATCGTGCTCGACGCGGTTGCGCGTAGTTATCCGCTGATTCATCCGGACTGGGCTTTCTCGCGAATACTTGGTGATAGCCCTGACACGATCACCAAAGAGGAGCGCCGGCTTTTCTATGTTGCACTTACGCGTGCTGCTCAACAGCTTATTGTCATTACTGATGAAAGGAGCAAGTCACCGTTCCTCGATGACCTAGAAGGCACATCGGAGATACAGCCCATTGATTGGGCTGCGTTCCCGCCTTTGAGCGACGAAACGAACCAACGACTGGTTGTAAGGATCGGGAGCCAGGAACACAGAGGCAGCAACCCAACCTTTACGATCAAATATTTCCTCAAGGCTTCCGGTTATCAGTTCCAATCAACTGGATGGAAGTCTTGGGTTAAGAGCTTCCCGACTGACGTATTTACCATTGAAGTTCTGAAGAATGAGGTGTGGGCGGAAAAAGCAGACGGTGTTGAGATTCGGATCTTCGATGACAGAGAAAAACTCGCCGGCCATTACATGGTCAACTCAGGGGAATGGCGTTGCATTGTTAACAACCTTCTACTGCCTCAGACCGGCCAGTCATGTGCGTCGAGCAAGAAAAGCAGGGTCTAACAAGGCGCTCCACGCGACCGGCTACGCCGGCGCGTGAGCTTGGTCATTAGCGACAACGGCCGCGCGCACCGCAGACCAACGCAGACATTCCGCGCGCAGTTCATTGATGATCGCCAGCGCCTCGTGCGTAGAGAGCCGCTCCATGTGCGCCTCACAGTGTTCGTTGCTTTCGTGCTCGCCCCTGCAAACCAGCAGACCGTTGTCGTCGGCATCAAAGTTCCAGCGCCGGTACTTGTCGCTAACATCAGCTTCAACGCGAACGGCTACGCCGCCCGCTGGGTTCTGTTCACTCGTCACGGTTCCGCTCCTGGGCGGCGTAGCCGCCGGTTAAGCTGGCGTTAGGCCTCGCTTGCCAAGAGTGCGGTTCAGCATCCAAACGGCTCGCGCCAGGGCGCATCGCCTCAACCACGGCCGTGCTCTCCGGAGGCAGTCTGAACGTGGCGAAGTCGAAGAAGCAGGGCAGGGCGAACAGAAGTTCGCTCGTGGCAGCAGCATCAGCGCGGAGCGGGATCTTGTCGCTGTCTGGCCCGGAATAAGCTCGCGAACATTCGAGCTGGAATCTTTGAACCGTAAGGCGATGCCTAACCAGTCGTTCAAGCGGAGAGCCACCGGCGTGGCGCTTGGCCCGCGAGCCGCAGTGGTTCATCATGCAGTTCGCGGGCCAAGCACCACGCCGGTGTCTCCCGCTTAACTCGCACGTTGGGCATCAGAGGAAGGGGCCGGTATATGGCAGTTTCAATACAAGTGAGGCCGCTCTTGGACAGGCAGGATATTGCGTTCCACGAGCTGTATTTGCTCCATGACTGCGGCCAGGGGCTGCTATCAAAGCACCGCAATCCGGTTTCCGACGTATACACCCTAAGGTGCCCCTGCGGGCTGGAAGTCGAAATTCTTCCAGGAGCCCAGAAGGAAATCGTGTTCACTGCAATCGACGAGCAAGCCAGAACTCTGTGTGCATCTGACGCCCAGGCAAATCGCTCAGGACCGATCACGGTTTCGGCCGCACGCCAATGAAGACCTTTCGTACCCACTACGACAATTTGCAGGTGTCTGAGATTGCAAGCCCTGAAGTGATACGCGGGGCTTACCGATACCTTGCTCAGAAATGGCATCCAGACAAGAATCCAGGTCGCCGCGAGGAGGCTGCCCGAATCACTCGCCTGATTAACGCAGCATACGAGGTTCTTTCAGATCCGCAGCGCCGCAAAGAGCACGATGACTGGATAGCCGCGCAGCGGCGAGCAGAAGCACATCAGACGCCTCCGCACGACGCTCATGCGCGAAACTCAGAAGCCAAGCCCGAAGCTCCAACCCAAACGTCGTCGACGGCTCCCGCTCAGGAAGCAAGTCCGCGCTCACGCACCATGAATCATGAATGGGCTTGGACAGCTAGCCTAGTCCCTGTGATTGCTCTGTTTGCCGAATCGGTTTTGCCTCCTGTTGAGTCGTACTGGCTATACACATACCTTTCGATCGGGGCATATATGATTTTCTGCTCCCTCGACGAACGGCATTTGAAGCAGGCTGGGCTAGACGCGCCGAGCGCCTTCTGGATGTTACTCGTCCCGGTCTATCTGTGGCGTCGCGATTCTCTATTCGGCAAGTTCCGACCCCGCTTCTGGCTTTGGTGTGTCGCGCTTGTTACCGCTGTGGTGCTTGACTCGACGCAATACACGATTGGCGCAGAGTTCTCCGGGGTCTGGACGAACGAGCAACTTGGAACTGTAGAGTTGGGGCTCGGTACTGACCCGAAGGCAATTGCCATCGGGGGCGAAGCCATGCGCGTAGAATTCATGAATTCGGGGGCAGACCACGCCACGTACGAGTTCGCATCTGGGGAATGGACGGGTGAGAGAATTTTAGTCCGCAGAGTATGGGGGGCGGATAGCACCTTTACTCTGCAACTAGTGTTCTTTGATGACCCGAATGAAACGTACGCACTTGGGTTTTTGCGGCCAAACTGAAAAAATGGGGGGCTTATGGCGTCTGACTTTGAAGAGCTGTCAAGAACGGCCGAAGAGAAGGCTGCGAATCTGGTGAAGAAGAGCAGCGCGGTCGTCAGCGGAACGTTACGAGGCATCAGTTCAACAATGCCGCGCTGGTTTAAGGTAGTGCTGGCCATCGTTGCTATATTGATCGTTCTCGGGACAATAGGACAATAGGGGACAGACCACGGACAATAGGGGACGGACAATAGGGGACAGACCACGGTATTATGCTCGGTCTGAGTTTCAGCGGACTGA